>Ga0194127_10008444_pt1 | contig 11049 bp, 14 predicted proteins | sample TA2KigC100mmetaG_FD_148624 | JGI IMG/M metagenome (GOLD analysis project Ga0194127, IMG submission 148624) | Freshwater microbial communities from Lake Tanganyika, Tanzania - TA2015036 Kigoma Deep Cast 100m | ecosystem: Environmental > Aquatic > Freshwater > Lake | place: Tanzania: Lake...
TCGCGCAACTTGGCCACGATTTGCTCGGGCTTTAATCGAACACCTTTTGGCATAACTTAATCCTTTCGAATGATAAAAACACTCAGTTTCTCTCACTCATACTGGATCAGTTTTTAAGCGCAGGTCATGAATGCGTGCGTTCTCTCAGAAAGGCTATACATATAAGCAAAAAGTACGGGATCGCCGCTCGCGCTTGGTGTTCATCACACAAGATGTGGACCGAGAAGCAATCGAAAAAACCTTTCGGGCTTTTCACCAGGTGCTCCCGCAGGCAAGAGAGTCTGTGTTGTGAATCTACCGCATGATCTCGCTAACATGCTCATGCATAAAAAGGGAGCCCAGCGCGCTCAGTCGGTTGTGGAAGGAGGTTGACAGCTCAGCTGGTCTGTATTGCCGTCCATCTACACAAAACCTCAGACCTTGTTACGGTAGGCGAAAGCCTCGTTGAAGCGTCTAAGAATGTACTCGCCGCAGCTGACCTCGGGATACCTCGCCGTCTCGCCTGGCTGCACTACCGGTACAATCGGCGTTTCGTAATCGGGGTCGGCGAACACCGCCATCGAAAAGCGCTCGCATCCGGAGCTGTTGACCACCCGGTGCGGGTTAGACTTGAAGCGATCATTAGACCACCGTTCGAGGAGATCGCCTGAGTTGACCACCAGGGTACCGGGGACGGGATGCGCCGTCACCCATTCACCCTGTCGGGTCGCCACCTGCAGCCCACCCACCGAGTCTTGATGCAGCAGCGTAATCACGCCGTAGTCGGTGTGCGGCGCAACGCCGAACTGGTCCGCTCCCGCCTCGGCCGGTTGCGGCGGATACCAAATAATCGAGCCGCGTGAGATCGGTTTGACCCAATGGCGCCCGAAATAGTCCGCTTCCACGCCGAGGCTTACTGCGAGCGCGCGCAGCAACCGACGCGCGCAGGCATGCGCAGCCTCCAGGTAGTCGTTGAGCGCCGGCCGCAGCTCCGGCAGGAAGCCGGGCCAGCGGTTAGGACCAATCATTCGGTTGCCGGCGCGGAAATCGGGGTCGTCCTCACCCACATCCAGACCCCAGATAAAGCTCTCCTTGAGATCAGCCTTAGCCTTTATGTGCATCTTAGCCTGGCCGACATGCAGAAAACCGCGATGAATACCCTGAGGCACGACTTCTAGTTTTTTCTCCAGCGGAAAGGCGAAGAAGCGCCGTGCAGTGCTCTCCGCACGTTCGATCAGCGCGGCATCGATACCATGATTCTTTACATAGAAAAAACCGATACGCTCGGCTGCCTCGCGCATCTGAGCACCCACCGAGGAGATCCCGGCAGGGTCGCTTGCGAGTAGCGGTGCGGTGTCTATAACTGGAATCTGCTCAACCTCGATGCATCTGGCAGAGGCGTAAGTCATCGGTTAGCCCCTACCCCGTTCTTGTCGTCTTTGTTTTCGCCGACCTCATCCTCGCTGTAGTAGCCGATTACGTCGCCCTCTGTCGTTACGCCGAGGCCATTCAGCAGCCGGTTAGAGTAGTTGAAGTACGCGCAAACTTGGTTCACCTCGAGAATCTCGCCATCATCGCAGCCGGCTGTAGTCAGAGCGTCGATGTCGGCCTTCTCCATCTTCCCGACCTCGGTGGTGAGCTTGTGAGCATAGCGCAGCAGTGCGAGTTCCTTGCCGGAAAAGACGCGCTCTGGCTCCGCAGCATCGAGTGCAGCGCGGATCGCTCCTGAGTGAACGCAGTCCGCAATCAGCTTGCGCGCATTAGCCCAGTGGTGGGCGAGGCTGTAGGCGCAGTTATTGGTCAGGCTCACATAAGACGCTACTACCTCCAGGAACCAGAACGGTAGAGTGTTATCAGGATTATGCAGCACGCTGCGGTAAAGCACCAGGTGACCCTCCATGGTGTGCGGTCGCAGGCTGTGCACCTTCATCACGTTGTCGATGGTGCCATGTGGCGTGGTCACTTTTCCGTACATCCTCTTTAACGTCCCGTCGGCCTCGTGCAGCGGGATCGTGCGTATCCAAGCGCTCATAGCGCTCCCCTCTGTTTTCTATTATTTGCTAGCGGGCTGCACCACGGCGCACCTTCGGCGGTTGTTGGAAGAGCCGTTGCACCATCGGCTCGAAGACCTCGAGCGGCGCGCAGTCAAAGTGTGGGTCGGCAGCGCCCTGGTCATATTTCGCCACGAAGGTCGCCGCCCACTCAAAATGCGGATGACCACGCCACCGTTCGCGCTCGTTTGGATCCACGCCCGGCATGTTAGGTGAATGGATATTTTGGAAGATGGCATGGTGCTCGAGCATCCAGTGGTTACGATCGGAGACGTAGGCGCCAAGCAGCGCGGCAGCAAACTCTCCATGCATCAACGGACAGGCGATGAAGCCGATGTCATGCAGCAGACACACCACCACATCCTCCTCGGGCAGTCCATCACGCAGCGCCAAAGTAGCCGACTGAAGCGAGTGGCGGTAATTATTTACCATGTAGCCGAAGCTGGGATCCTGTTTTGATCCCTCAAGCATGCGCAGCACCTGCCTCGCCTGCTCGACCGGGTAGTAATCGCAGCGCTGCCGGTTGAGCAGTTCCCAGTCCTCGCGAGAGAACTCCTCTAGCGACGTCTTCTCAACATACTGCCACTCAGGGCGCAGCAGTGGGCTGTAGCGGCTTCGGTCGGTCAAGAGCGGTCCTCATTCAGGCCGGCGCAAGCTGCGCCGAGATCCAATGTTCGGTGGCAGGGCGCCACGGGGCAAGGCCGGCGATCACCGCCGGATGGGCCTGCGCCACAGCCAGCCAGCGTTCTATAGCAGCGGGTAGCGCGAGCACGCGGCCCATGGCCTCAAGGAGCAGTCGCGCCAGCGGCAGACTGACCGCAAAGCCGCAGTCAGCGGTGCTGAATTCGCGCCCCGCCATCCACGGCGCCGGCGCGGCGATGCGATCGAGAAGTGCGATACGTTCATTTAGCGCGGTGGCGACCTCGGTAAGCCGCGCAGCATCACGTCGGGTCGGGTTCACAAGCGGAAATAACGCACGCACGCTCGGCTCGAACTGCAGATCATGAAAGCGCGCTAGAAAGCGCGACCTTGCACGGTCCTGCGCCGAGCCAGGCAGCAACGGGGGTTCGAGATGGCGATCCTCCAGATACTCTATGATCGCTTCCGACTCGGCGAGCAAAAAGCCAGCATCATCGATTGCAGGGATCGTTCCGGTAGGCTGAATCACGCGCCAGTCCTGCGACCTGTAGCCCCCAGGTGGCTCACGCTCCTCGCAAGTGATTCCCTTAGCGGCAAGCGCGATGCGCAGCTTGGCGCTGTAACTGGATACCGGCGTGGCGTAAAAAATCAGCATGTATCGCAGCCCGTGGCGCGCAGTGCTGTGGAATCGACGTGAGCGCCGCTTATGACCGCGTCAAGCAGCTCGCGGCCTGGCGGGCTGTGCTGCTCGGCGGTGCCAATCTGGATCACGACGTTTCGCGAACCGATGAGAGATACCTCGATTTTTTCAGAAGTAAAATTGCATGTCAGCATATTCGTGATGATAATCCATAAACAATTAATTTGAGGTTTCGCGATGACAGAGCAGGCCCCAGCGGCGATGATCCGGATAGAGGGCGTATCCAAGTGGTTTGGCGGCCTCCAGGTCCTGGCTGAAGTCAATTTACAGGTCGGTCTGGGCGAGAAAGTAGTGATCTGCGGCCCCTCTGGTTCGGGTAAATCCACGCTGATTCGCTGCGTTTGTCGACTGGAGCGCCACGAGCAGGGCCGCATTACCGTAGATGGGGTCGAGTTGAACGACGACCGCATCAGTCTCTCGCGCATCCGCAGCGAGGTGGGCATGGTGTTCCAGCAGTTCAACCTGTTTCCGCACCTCTCGGTGCTGGAAAATCTGACGCTCGCGCCGATCCAGGTGCGCGGTCTGGCACGCGCTGAGGCCGAGTCGCTCGCCATGCTTTATCTCGAACGGGTCCGCATCCCCGAGCAGGCAGCAAAGTACCCCGCGCAGCTCTCGGGCGGCCAACAACAGCGAGTAGCGATCGCTCGGTCGCTGTGCATGCGGCCCAAGATCATGTTATTCGACGAGCCCACCTCAGCGCTCGACCCGGAGATGATCCGCGAGGTACTGGAGGTAATGGAGAATCTCGCACGTGAGGGCATGACCATGGTCTGCGTGACCCATGAGATGGGCTTTGCCCGCCGCGCCGCCGACCGGGTTGTCTTTATGGACCAGGGCCGTATCATCGAGAGCGCCCCGCCCTCCGAGTTTTTCGCGGCCCCACAGACCGAACGTTGCCGGGATTTCCTTGGGCGGGTGTTGAACCACTGATTGTTGATTTTAAATTTTTTGGATCCGTAAGCGAACCAGCTTTTTTTCAGAGGTCAGAGATAGGTCTGTTTGCCCAGCACTGCCCCTGCCAAACTCAGGGAGCGTGGGCGCTATGCAGGCTTGACCTTCTGAGTGAGAGAACAATCTCTCGCGGTGCCTCAATATGGGGATCGTGACAGCTTGCGCTCCAGCGCACGTACGGCCCAAGAGACAGCAAGGATGAGCAGCAGGTATTCGAGCACCAGGAAGCTGTAAATCTCCAGAGGCCGATATTCGGTGACATTGAGCTCGTTGGCGCGGCGGGTGAGCTCCTGTAGGCCGACCACCGAGACTAGCGAACTCATCTTGAGCACGTACACGAACTGGTTACCCAGCGCCGGCAAAATGGTGCGGATCGCTTGCGGGAACACGATAAAGCGGAACGCCTGCCAACGGTTCAAGCCTAGCGTCTCGGCAGCCTCGCGCTGGCCCTTTGCCACCGACTGTAGTCCCGCCCGGAACACCTCCGCCTCAAAAGCGGCATCCGAGAGTGCTAGTGTCAGCATGCCGGCGGCGAAGGTCCCAAACTGCAAGCCAGTCACTACCGGCAGCCCATAGTAAACCCACAGCAGAAGCACCAGTAGCGGGATTGCGCGAAAGCACTCCACATATGCGCGGCTCACCCAGCGCAGTGGCGCGTGCCGAGACAGGCTGGCCACTGCCAGCAGCACCCCCATGATTACCGACAGCAGGATCGCACAGAGCGAGATCGAGACAGTCAGCCACAGACCGGACAGCATGAACTGAAGGTTGGCTTGGCCCTTGGGTAAGGCAGGGTTGAAGACATACCAGCCCCAGTTGTAGTTGGAGTTGCCTGCGCACCCGGCAAGCAACAGCGCAGCCGCAGCAAATAACGCTATTGTGGCGGTGCGGCGGACCTGGGCGGGGGAACCCGCAAGCGAGGGCGCGGCAGGAGGCGAGCCGGCGGGCATCGGATAGGGCACGTAGAGACCTTGCCTGAGCAGCAGCGAGACGCCGCGCTGAGCTTTAACGAGAGTAACCGACGGGCCGCTTACTTCTTACCCAACCACTTTGCTTCGAGCGTGCGGAAATAGCCCTCGGATTGCTTAAGCGCAATCCAGTTATTTAGGAAGATCACCCAAGTTGCGTCACCCTGAGGCACGGGGTAGGCGAAGGGACGCTTATTACGCATTTCTTTGTCGCCACCCACTAGGGTGAGCGCCGGATACGTCTGCATGAGCGTAGCCGCCTCGATATTGCTGGTGATGGTCACCTGAGCGCGCCCGGCGAGCACCTCTTGAAAGCCATTGGCGGGTTTCTCGATCGCCTTCACCGTGGCGGCGGGGAAGTGCGCCTTAGCTTGCTCCTCGAATACCGTACCAAGCAGCACCGCCACGGTGGTACCCTTCTTGTTCACATCCGCCCACGTCTTAAATTTGGCGGCGTTGGTCTTGAGCACCAGCGGCACGGTGCCCGCCTCCAAATATGGATCAGTGAACGCCACTGTCCTCGCGCGCGCCATGTTAAGCGAGGAGCCGCCGGCAAAAATGTCGAAGCGGTCGGCGGTGAGACCAGCCACCAGCGCGGCCCACTCGGTGGGCACGAACTCGAGCTTTACGCCCATGTCCTTAGCGAGCTGCTCCATCGCCTCGATGTCGAAACCCTTAAACGAGTTGGTCGCGGTATCGCGAACCGACATTGGGTTGAAGTCACCTGTGGTGCCCACACGCAGGGTACCGCGTTCGAGGACGGTTTGAAGGCGCGATTTCGCCTGAGCAAGCGCAGGCTCCGCTACGGCAGCTACTGCCAGCGAGGCAGCCAGAGCGAGAATTTTAAGCATTTTCATGTCAAACTCCGTGTTAGAGATAGTGCGGAATAGGGTAAATGATCATAAATCATTTTCGCCGCGAGCGTGGGCTGTAATCGCGTTGGGCACAAGGTGCACAGCCGCGACGGAGGGATTCGAACATTTATAAAAACCGAAGAAAAATCAATGATTTAATCGATATAGCAGGCTTCCCATTACCCGCGTTTTTACCCGCAACCATCAGAGCAATAAGTCGCTCGCTCGAGGCCTGAGAGTTGAGGCGACAGAATCATAATCCGCAGGTCCGGGGTTCGAGTCCCTGAAACGCCACCATCATCAAACGTTACGAAGCTGTATTGCCGGTGTTGTTCCAGTTGCTTCCGCATAGCGATAAAGGCTCTTCATGCTGGGTAATGAATTTCCAGCCTCAAGGCGCGCAATGACCGATTGTGTTGTACCCATGCGTTCGGCCACCTCTTCTTGCGTAAGACCCGCTTTGACCCGAGCAGCAATTAGTGTCTTTGCGATTGTGAACTCAGGTGTCATTGCATCGTAGGCTTTCTTTACTTTCGTATCAGAAAGCCACTGGTTCTTCAGTTTTTTAACGTTACTCATTTCCCCAACTCCTTCGCTCTATCAAGTGCAGTTTCAATTGCAACGCGCGGCGTCTTCTGAGTCTTTTTGACAAAGGCATGGACGACAACAATCCGTCTGTCAGCGACAGTGACGTAAATTGCCCGCGCTATGCCGCTTCTCCCCTTCATGCGAATCTCCCAGAGTTTCTCTACCAGGAATCGTACGTGCGGGGGCCCAACCTCGTGGGGGCCAAATGTCTCCAGCAGTTCACATACGTGTAGAAACCGGGCCTTAAGAGAAAGCTCTAGCTGTTCCAGCTCCGCATCGACTCGAGCATCTAACGTTTCTACGCGCCACTTCATATGATCTTTATATAGCAATTTTGCTATATATGTCAAGACCCGGGAATTGAAACGGCAACGGTGACTCCAGTGCGTGTGCCAAATCCGCATTACACGTTTTATTACACGGTAGGGTTTAGCCCTTGTAACCCATTGATGTTACTGATGAAAATTGGAGCGATTTTCATCATAATCCGCAGGTCCGGGGTTCGAATCCCTGAATCGCCACCACTGAATTCCAAAACATTTCTTTCTCTTTGTTCGGGCTCCCAGCTCAAAGCGCTGCAACACCACAGCGCCAAACGTTCTACCCAATACTCCACTCATACGCGTCTTCAATTAGTGGGTGGGCGTAGTCAGACAAATACTTTCGATGCGGCCGTTTGCCCACCCGCCCAAGATCAAGACGATCTGCATCCTAACAGGATTGAATCGTAGCGTCCGTGTGAATATCGCCGTCGCTGTGAAATCGCATGGCGTTGGTTAATAAATCCAGTTGTGAAGGAGCAAGATCAAAGAATCTTGTGTTAAGTGACACGGCATACTCTGCTGCCCTCTCGCCATGCCCGAGATCTGTCCACTCATTTTCACGCTGGCCGTCATGAAGATAAGCAAAGAGCTCTGCTACCAAGAGATCCCCCTGGCGTTTCGTCGATAAGTGCAGCGCATGATGGCGCACACGGGCCCAGTGACTCGGGCCGTGCACCCCATACCAATTGATCCGGAACTGCGCTTTGATCGCCGCCATAAGACCGGTGCGATCGTACTGCGGGTTATTAATCATCTTCGCACTCATCTTCGCCAGCGTAATCCGCTTGCGGCCAGATCTCATCGGCCCAGGCATCTACGGTAGCCGAATCAATCAATCCTTCATCAAAGAGATAGGCCCATCGCTCTTTGAAGCCCTGCTGCGCTGGATCCACCTGGGCGAAAAGCCTACTCCCCAGTCAATAGCCGCTCGTTGCGCGGCGCTAGCGCCGGGTAAGCCGCAGGAGTGTCTGTATCGGGCGACTCACACGCCGCGTCCGCTGGCCAGCAGGATCGCTCCGCGCTGAGGCCGGTGGACATTCACCGCGGTGCTGGGCCTCACTGCAATTTGATGCCCGCCTCCCGGATCAACTTGCCAAAGCGTTCGAACTCCTGGCGGTTGAGCTCGGCAAATTGAGCCGGACTCATGACGGACACTTCACCGCCCAGCCCCTTGAGTCTGGACTCAACATCGGCGAGCTTGAGCACCCGCGCTAGTTCGTTTTGCAGGCGTGTCACGACCCCAGCCGGGGTGCCGGCGGTCACATACAGCGCGTACCAGGTGCTCATGTCGGCGCCACGAACACCGGCTTCGGTCAGCGTGGGCACGTCGGGTAATTGTGGCGACCGCGCCGGGGTTGTCACCGCCAGGGGTTTGAATTTGCCGGCCTTGATTTGAGCCATGGCCGACGAAGTGGTGTCGAACATCATCTGCACGCTGCCCCCGATGATGTCTAGATGGGCCTGGCTGCTGCCCTTGTAGGGAATGTGTTCGCTCTTGGTTCCGGCAGCGACATCAAAGGCTTCGCCTGCAATATGCTGGGTACTGCCGACGCCCGAGGAGGCGTACTTGAAGTGCCCTGGTCTGGCCTTCATCGCCTTGACCAGATCGGCCACATTATTCACCGGCACTTGCGACCCGATCACCAGAACATTGGGTACGGTAACGATGAGTCCGATGGGCACCAAATCTTTCAGAGGATCGAAAGACAGTTTGATCAGATGCGGAGCAATTGCCTGGCCTGTGTTGGTGGCCACCAGGAGGGTGTGCCCGTCAGCGGCGGCCTTGGCCGTCATATCGGCTGCAATGGTGTTGGAGGCCCCCGGCCGGTTTTCAACCACGAAGTTGCCTTTGAGGCCTTCGGCAAACTTTTCGGCCAGCATGCGGGCGATGATGTCGGTGCCTCCGCCAGGGCCGGCGCCGACCATCAGACGCACTGGCTTGGACGGATAGTTGGTCTGTGCAAGGGCCGGCAGTGCCCAAATGGCTGCGGTGGCGATCAGGGCAGCGGCAAAGGTTTTACGATACATCGTTTGAACTCCTCAAAAAAATGGGTGGGCAACAGCGATCTTTTGCAAGACTTCAAGTGGGGTGACGACTGCGCCCCATGCGACAGGCCAGCTCGAAGGCATTGATCATGGCACCGGGGTTCGCATTGCCGGCTCCGGTGATGTCGTAGGCTGTTCCGTGAGCCGGCGTGGTGATGGGAATGGGCAACCCGCCGTGGACGGTGACGCCGCGCTCAAAGCCCAAGAGCTTCATGGCGATCTGGCCTTGGTCGTGGTACATGGTCACCACCCCGTCGTATCCCGGGTCGGTTCGCAGGGCGCGGATGAAGGCGGTATCGGCCGGAAAGGGGCCGTCGGCCCGATAGCCGCGCGTCGCCGCCAGCTGCACACCGGGCACGATGATCCGGCCCTCTTCGTCGCCGTAATTTCCGTTGTCGCCGTTATGAGGGTTCAGGCCACACACCGCAATGCGGGGGCTGGCCTTTCCGGCAGCGCTCAAGGCACGATGAATCATGCCGATGGCATCGGCGACGCCCTCCGGCGAGAGCAAGTGGCTGACCTCGCTGAGGGCGACATGGGAGGTGACGCGTGCGGTCCAGAGCGTGTCCAGCACATTGAGCTCGCCACAAATTCCCTTGAACCCGAGCAACTCGGCAAACCAGCGCAGCTCGTCCTCCTGGTGCATACCGCCGGCGCGCAGCGCCCCCTTGTTCAGCGGGGCGAAGCAGAAGGCGTCAGCCTGCCCTGAGGCGGCCAGCTTGGCCCCAGCTTCCAGCCCCTGCAACATATAGCGCCCGTTATCAGCCCGTGCCTGGGCTCGTTCAAAGGCCGGCGCGTTCAAGCCGGCCCACTCGTGCCAGCGCACGCCCTCGGGCACCCGCAGTTGCCCACGCTGCCCAATCACGATCATATCCGCGCGCGACAAGGTGGTGGGGTCGGCCAGCAGCTTTTCTACAAGTTCGGGACCGATTCCAGCAGGATCTCCGGAAAACAGGGCGATAGTCGGTTTCATGGCAGTTTTTTCAAAAAAACAGTTTCCATATTAACGCTCTTTGCATCGAACTCGAGCACTTCCTAACCCACGGCCAGACGCGGAATCCACAATGTCAGGGCCGCGAAAAAGGTAATCAGCGCCAGCGTTGCTAGCAGGGTGCGGGCCAGGGGCTTGTGGTGACTGATCTCGTGGGGCCGCGGGGCTGATCCAAGGGTATGCGGGGCACCGCAATGCCCTGGCGCTTCTTGCGTTTGCGCACTGCCGGCCCCGCCTCACGATAAAGCCGGTAGGTCCGCTTATGGTTAACAACCACCCCTTCGCGCCTGAGCATCATCTGGATACGCCGATAACCAAACCGACGCCGCTCATGGGCGATATCGATGATCCGGGCCTGCAATACCTGGGTCTCCTCAGAGCGGATGGCCTCGCACTGCAGCACCGAGCGGGAGAGGCCCACAAGCCGGCAGGCCCGGCGTTCAGAGATGGTTTTTTTAGCCCGCATCGTATCGATCGCTTCTCGACGCGCCTGCGGGCTTACCGCTTTCCCCGCACAACGCTCTTTAAGGCTTCTATATCCAGGTGGGCCTCGGCCAGTAGCTTTTTGAGCCTGTTGTTCTCAGACTCAAGCTTGCGAAGCCGGGCGGCATCCGCTGCCTCCATCCCGCCAAAACGGCTACGCCACCCGTAAAACGCTGCATCCGAGAACCCGTGCTTGCGGCACAGCTCCTTGACCGGGGTCCCAGCCTGCGCTTCCTTCAAAAAACCGATGACTCTCCCCATCCCTAAACCGCTACACAAGACGCACAACAATTTAATGCTGGGCATCGCTCTTTCGTTTGAATGCGTGCGTTCTCTCAGAAAGGCTGTCCATATAAGCAAAAAGTACGGGATCGCCGCTCGCGCTTGGTGTTCATCACACAAGATGTGGACCGAGAAGCAATCGAAAAAACCTTTCGGGCTTTTCACCAGGTGCTCCCGCAGGCAAGAGAGTCTGT
>Ga0194127_10008447_pt1 | contig 11045 bp, 8 predicted proteins | sample TA2KigC100mmetaG_FD_148624 | JGI IMG/M metagenome (GOLD analysis project Ga0194127, IMG submission 148624) | Freshwater microbial communities from Lake Tanganyika, Tanzania - TA2015036 Kigoma Deep Cast 100m | ecosystem: Environmental > Aquatic > Freshwater > Lake | place: Tanzania: Lake...
AAGGAGCTGGCGAAGCGCTTCGAGGTCGGTCCCTCCGACGACCTCGACCGGGACGTGCGCGAGTTCCTGCTCCTCCTCAAGGACCAGGGGATCCTGCCGAAGAACCCATCGGAGTAGGGCCGTGGCAAGACGCGACTTCACGATCGCCGTCACCGGCCTGAACGCGACGGACAACCCCGGCCCCGGGGTGTCGGTCATCCGCGCGCTCCGCGAGGCGCCGGGGTTCCGGGGCCGCCTGGTCGGCCTCGCCTACGACACGCTCGACCCGGGCATCTACGCGCGCGACATCGGGCTGTGGGGGGCGTTCCTCGTCCCGTACCCGAGCCAGGGCGCGGACGCGCTGCTGGAGCGGCTGAAGTACGTGCACGAGCGCGTGCCGCTCGACGTGATCATCCCGACGCTCGACTCCGAGCTGACCGCGTTCATCGCGATCCAGCCCGAGCTGAAGCGCCTCGGCATCCGCATGTACCTGCCGACGCGCGAGCAGCTCGACCTCCGATCGAAGACGCGTCTGTCCGAGCTGGGCCGCAAGGCCGGGATCGACGTGCCGGAGGAGCGGGTCGTCTCGACGTCCGCCGATCTGTACCGCATCCACGAGGAGATTCCGTATCCCTTCATGATCAAAGGCGTCTTCTACGGCGCCAAGGTCGCCCACAGCCTGGACGAGGCCCTGCTCGCGTTCCACGAGACCACGGCGAGGTGGGGCGTGCCGGTCATCGTCCAGAAGTACCACGCGGGCGAGGAATACGACGTGGTCGCGGTCGGCGACGGCGCGGGCGGGCTCGTCGGCGCGGTCCCGATGAAGAAGACGTTCCTGACCGACAAGGGCAAGGGGTGGGCCGGCGTCGCGGTCATGGACCCGATGCTGCTGGAGGCGACCCGCCGCTTCATGGAGGCGAGCCGCTGGCGCGGCCCCTGCGAGCTGGAGGTGCTTCGCACGCAGGAAGGCCGCTACCTCCTGATCGAGGTGAACCCGCGCTTCCCGGCGTGGACGTACCTGTCGGCCGGAGCGGGCCAGAACCTGCCCTGGGCCGTCGCGCGGCTCGCGCTGGGGGAGGCGGTCGGCCCGCTCCCGGAGTTCAAGCCGGGGACCATGTTCGTGCGGATCTCGATCGACCAGATCGCGAGCATGGAGGACTTCGAGCGGATGGCGACCGCGGGGGAGCTGGTGCGGGTGGTGGGGGTTGGGCCCCGCGCGCCCGACCCGTTCACTCCGGGGCGGCCCTCGGCGGAGGCTGCGCCGCGGGCCGAGCGCGCGCGGGGCAGGGCGGGTTCGGGCTCGGGCACGGGCGGGAAGGCGGGCACGGGCACGGGTACGGTCAGGAGCACCGGGAGGAGGAGGCGGTAGATGGGAGTGCCGAAGTATGAGCGGCCTACGCTGGTGCGGCACGTGTCGGGGATGATGAACAAGTTCTCCCGGGTCCAGGCGATGCGGCCCCTGACGCACATCGACGGGGTCGCGGTCCCGAACCTGGTCGCGCGCTTCGGCTCGCCCCTGTTCGTGTTCAGCGAGCGGACCCTGGTCGCTCGCTACCGCGAGCTTTCCGACGCCTTCTCGCTCCGCTTCCCTCGCGTCCGCATCGCGTGGTCCTACAAGACGAACTACCTCGACGGCATCTGCCGCGCGCTGCACCGGGAGGGGGCGTGGGCCGAGGTCGTGTCCGCGATGGAATACGAGAAGGCGCGGCGGAACGGGATCGCCGGCGAGCGGATCCTGTTCAACGGCCCGTACAAGCCCGACTCCGCGCTCGAGCGGGCGTTCTCCGATGGCGCCCGCGTCCACCTGGACCACTTCGACGAGGTCATGGCCGCCGAGGGCGTGGCGCGCCGGCTCGGGGTGCGCCCGAAGGTCGCGATCCGCCTGAACATGGCGGTCACCGGCGCCCCGCCGTGGTCGCGCTTCGGGTTCAACCTGGAGAACGGGCAGGCGATCGAGGCGGTGCGCCGGATCCGCGCCGGGGACGCGCTCGACGTGGCGGCCCTGCACTGCCACCTCGGCACGTTCATCCAGGACGTCTCGGCCTACCGCGAGCAGGCGGCGAAGCTCGCGGAATTCGCGAACGTGCTGGCGAGGGAGTTCGGCACGTTCGTCGAGTACGTCGACATCGGCGGCGGTTTCGCGTCGCGCAACACCCTGCACGCGCAGTACCTGCCGGGCGAGCAGGTCACCCCGTCGTTCGCGCAGTATGCCGAGGCGGTGGCGGACGGGATGGCCGCGCTGAAGGCCCCCTCGGGCCGCGAGCCCGCGCTCGTGCTCGAGACCGGCCGCGCGCTCGTCGACGAGGCCGGCAGCCTCGTGACCACGGTCCACGCGAACAAGCGCCTGCCCGACGGGCGCCGCAGCCTCGTGGTGGATGCCGGCGCGAACCTGCTGTTCACGTCGTTCTGGTACAAGCACGACATCGTGCCCGCGCAGGAGTTCTCGGGCACGCCGGAGCCCACGGTCGTCTACGGGCCGCTCTGCATGAACATCGACGTGATCCGCGACAACCTGCTCTTCCCCCCCATGGCCACCGGCGACCTCCTGGTCATCCGGAACGTGGGCGCCTACAACGTCACGCAGTGGATGCAGTTCATCACCGAGCGGCCGGGGGTGGTGATGGTCTCGCGGACCGGCGACGTCGCACCGCTGCGGCGCCGCGAGACCGTGGAGACGCTGCTCGCGCAGGAGGAGGTGCCGCCTTGGCTCTCGTGACGCGGAGCGGCGTCGCGTCGCTCGCGGACGCGGCGCTGTCCTCCTACTCCGAGATCCTGTTCACGCGCAGCCGCGCGGTCGGCGTGCTCCTGCTCGCGGCGACCCTCGTCGCGCCCCGGAGCGGCCTGCTCGGCCTCGCCGCGGTGCTGCTGTCGATGGCGGTGGTCCGCCTCGCCGGCTTCTCGTCGTTCCTCGCGGAGCGCGGGATGTATGGCTACAACCCGCTCCTCGCCGGGCTCGCGGTCGGCGCCTTCGTCGAGCCCCTCCCCGCGGCCCTGCTCGTGCTGCCGGTGGTCGTGGTCGCGGTCGTGTTCCTCCAGACCGCGCTCGAGTCCGGGCTCGGCTGCACCTTCAACCTGCCGGTCCTGAGCCTGCCGTTCGTGCTGGTCACGTGGCTGCTGCTGGCCGTCCTGCCGTTCCTGCGCGATGCCGTGCCCGCGACCGCCGCAGCGGCCGAGCACGCCGTGTGGCTCCCCGCCGCGGTCGACGACTACCTGCGCGCGCTCGGAGCGATCTTCTTCGCGCCCGAGGCCCTCGCCGGTGCCCTCGTCGCCGCGGCGCTTCTGATCTACAGCCGGATCGCGTTCCTGCTCTCCCTGCTCGGGTTCGCGATCGCCTGGGTCCTGCTCGACACGACGCTCGCGTTCGAATCGACCATGCCGCCGCTCGCGGTCTCGTACAACGCGATCCTGGTCGCGATCGCGCTCGGCGGCGTCTGGTTCGTGCCGCAGCGCTCGTCGTTCGCGTTCGCGGCCGTCGCCGTCCTGCTGACCACGCTCGTCACGGTCGCCTGCGTCCTGTTCCTCCACCCGCTCCGGCTGCCCGTGCTCATCCTCCCCTTCAACCTCGCGATGTTCCTCGTGCTCTACGCCATGCGCCAGCGCGTGCGGGACTCGGCGCCGAAGTCCGTCGACTTCCTGGCGGGCTCGCCCGAGGTGAACCTGAACTACTTCCGGACGCGCATCGCCCGCTTCGGCTCGCTCGGGCTGCCGCGCCTCGCGCTGCCGTTCACCGGCCGCTGGACCGTGACCCAGGGCGTGGACGGCGAGCACACCCACCAGGGCCTGTGGCGCCACGCGCTCGACTTCGAGGTCGTGGACGCGGCCGGCCGCGCCTGCACGGGTGACGGCCGCGTGCCGCGCGACTTCCACTGCTGGCGCCTGCCCGTGTGCGCGCCCGCCGACGGCACGGTGATCCGGGTCGTCAACCACGTCCCCGACAACCCGATCGGCGAGCGCAACCCGGCGGATCCGTACGGCAACCTGGTGCTCGTCCAGCACGGCTACGCCCTCTACTCGCTCTGCTGCCACCTCTCGAGCGGCAGCGTCGACGCCGCGGAGGGACAGTTCGTCCGCCGCGGCGCCCGGCTCGGGCTCTGCGGGAACAGCGGCCGGTCGTTCGTCCCGCACCTGCACTTCCAGATCCAGTCGGCGCCGCGCCTCGGCGCGCCCACCCGCGAGGTGGAGTTCTACGACGTGGTGCGCGGGGGGGAGGACGCGGCGGCGCTGCACCGGTACCTGCTCCCCGCGAAGGGCGACGTCGTGCGCAACCTGGAGGGCCGCGAGGAGGTCGCGGACGCCTTCGACCTGCGCATCGGGAGCGTGCGGCGCTACCGCGTCACCGGGCCGGGCGGCCGCGCGCACGACGAGGACGTCACGGTCCGGATCGACCTCTACAACAACCTCTACCTCGAGTCCGACGGGGACGACCGGCTGTATTTCGAGAACCAGAACCGGCAGTTCCTGGCCTACGACTACCAGGGCCGGCGCGGCAGGGCGCTGTTCCTGCTGTACGCGGCGGCGCCGCGCGTCCCCTTCGAGGTGCCCGGGGCGGTGAGCTGGGACGACGTCCTGTCCCTGCGCCACTTCCGGCCCCGGTGGACCGGGTGGCTCTCCGACCTCGCGGACCCGTTCGTGGAGTCACACGGGCTCCCGGTGACGTGCCGGTCGCAGGCGGCGGATCGCGGGCTGGTCGTCGCCGGCGAGGCCCGGCTCGGGCGCGCGGGGGTCCGGACGCAGGCGCTGTTCGAGCGGGCGCGGGGGCCGTCGTCGATCCGGCTTCAGACGTGCGGCGAGACGTGGGCCGCGGAGCTGACGGAGGTCCGTGATGCGTAGCCCCGCCCTCGCGGCCGTAGGACTGGCGCTCCTCGTCCCGGTGTCCGGGGCCGCCCCGGCGCTCGCGCAGGCCGGCTCCTACGAGTCGCGCCTCGCGGAGGCGGACGCGCTCGCCGCGAAAGGGCGATGGGACGCCTCCGCGGAGGTCGCGGCGGCGCTCGCGCGCGACTTCCCCGAGGACGCGGTCGCGCACGTGCGCCACGGGTACGCGCTGCTGAATTCGGGCAGGCTCGCCTCGGCGCGAGAGGCGTACGAGACGGCCCGTCGGCTGGCCCCGGAGAACCGCGACGCGCTGGCCGGGCTGGCCGCGGCCGGGCGGTCGTGGTTCGTGGCGCCCGCGGTGCACGGGATCGGCCAGGCTTGGGCGGAGCATCCCTCCCGGAGGTGGGCCGCGGGCACGGTCGCGTCGATCGAGGCGGGGGCCGCGGACCGGCTGCGGCTCGCGGGCGTCTACCGGTTCCTGCACGTCGGCGCGATCGAGCGGCGCGACGACGTGCAGCAGCACGAGGCGTGGGCCTGGGCGGGCTGGCAGGAGCGCCGGTGGGGGGTGTCGCTGTTCGGCGCATACACGCACTGGGCGCCGGTCCGCCGGTCCGGGTCCGGCGCCGCCGCAGCCGCGACCGCCTCGATCTGGAGCCCGGACGCCGGCGCGGTCGGCGGGGTGGCGCGCGTCACGGCCTGGGCCGACCTCGTCGCCTCGGTCGCGCACTCGCTCTACGACGACTTCGGGGTGACCCAGGTCACGCTGGACGCGTGGCTCCCGGTGCTGGGGTGGCTTGCCGTGCGTGGGGGGGGGGAGGTGCAGGCGGGGAACGGCACGGCATGGGCGAGCGGGGTCGCGACGCTCCGGTTTCACGGCCCGGCGTGGAGCCTCGACGTCGGGGGGCGGTTCGGCCCGCGCGCGAGGCCGCTCGACCTCGAGCAGTCGTCGATGTACAACCTCGAGTCGGACCGGCTCGACTTCGGGGCGAGGGTCGCGGCGACGTTCCCGATCGCGGGGCCGGTGAAGGGGCAGGCGGCCTACGACCTCGAGGGGATCCGGTCGCCGCCGGACGCGGCGGGGAGAGTCCCGGAGACGGTGAGCACCGCGCACCGGGTGACGATCGGGGTTGCGGCGGGTTTCTAGGACCGGGGGGACTTCGCCGCAGAGACCGCGGAGACCGCAGAGAGGGACAGGAATGATGGGGAAGAGCGGGATGGTGCTGGTGGCGATCGTGGTGGTTGCGTGGGCGGGGGTCGCTCGGGCGGACGACTCGGTTCCGGAGCTGTACCGGCAGTCTTACGCGCTCGAGGCGAAGGGCGACTACGAGGGCGCGATCGGGCGGATGTCGGCGGTCGCGGCGAATGGGGCCGCGGACTACGTCGCGGCGCTCAGGACGGGGTGGCTCCTCTACCTCGCGGGCCGGTACGCCGAGGCCGAGGCCGCCTACCGCAAGGCGATGTCGCTCGAGCCGGCCGCGGTCGAGCCGAAGATGGGCGCAATGCTCCCGCTGATGGCGCTCCGGCGGTGGAAGGAGGCGGAACGGCTCGGGGACGAGGTGCTCCGCGCCGCCCCCGGCGAATCCGTGGTGATGGGCCGGATGGCGTACATCCAGTTCATGCTCGGCAGCTACGAGAAGGCCGAGGCGTGGTACCGGAAGGTGCTCGCCGCCTTCCCTGGCAACGTCGAGATGCGCGCGGGGCTCGGGTGGTGCCTGCTCAAGCAGAACCGGTTCCAGCCCGCGAAGGCCGAGTTCGACCGCGTGCTCTCGTTCGCGCCGGACAACGCCGCCGCGAAGGAAGGCCGTGGCCTGATTCCATAGGGGGGACGGGACCATGCGAGGCGTCGTCGTTCTTGCTCCGATGCTCCTCTTCGCCTGCGGTCCGGTCGGCGACCTGCCCGCGGACGGCCATGGCGCCTCGGCAACGGGGGCGCCGTGCACGCTCGCCGCCGAGTGCGAGGGCGGGCTGTGCATCACCGCGATCCGGGCCGGCGGCGTCGCCACCGGCTGGGCGGACGGCTCGTGCTCGCGCGCCTGCCCGCAGGGGACCTGCCCGGAAGGGGAGTCGTGCGCCGAGCTGTCCGACGGGAACTGGTGCGTGCCCGCCTGCTCGGACCCGGGCATGCGCGGGTCCTGCCGCGTCGGGTACGTGTGCAACACCGAGATCGGCGGCTGCCTGCCGGATTGCCGCGAGGGGTGGCCGTGCGGGGCCGCGTACGCGTGCGACGCCGCGACCGGCGAGTGCAAGCCGGCCTCGGGCCGGCCCGCGCCGGTCGGCGCCCCGTGCACGGAAGACGCCCAGTGCGCCTCGGGCACGTGCATCGCCGCGATCGAGGACGGCAAGCCGACCGGGTTCGCGGGCGGGGCGTGCGTCGCGCAGTGCGGCCCGACCGGCTGCCCCCAGGGGGGGACCTGCGTCGCGCTGCCCGGCGGCCCGCTCTGCCTGTCGGGCTGCGAGACGAGCGCGAACTGCCGGCCGGGGTACGTGTGCCCCGCCCCCGACCACGCGTGCATCCCGGACTGCAACGGCGGCTTCGACTGCGGCCCGAACCGCCGGTGCGAGGCGGCGACCGGCAATTGCGTGGCCGCGGTCGGGCCGGGGAACGGCGCGATCGGCGCGGCGTGCAAGGATGCCGCGGACTGCGCGTCGGAGTTCTGCCTCGCGCCGATGGGCGGCGGTGGCGGGATGGGCGGCGGCGGCCCGGGCGGGACGGGCACCGGCGGCTTCTGCTCGGCCCTCTGCGGCACCGGATCGTGCCCGGCCGGGACCGCGTGCGTCGGCCAGGGCCTCCAGCGCCACTGCATGCCGTCGTGCGGGGCGGGCGGCGCCTGCCCGACCGGCCTCGTGTGCGACCCCCTGCCCAAGGCCTGCGTCCCGGACTGCCGGGCCGGCTGGCCGTGCCCCGGCATGGCGACCTGCTCGCCCGACGGCACGTGCGCGCCGAGCCGAAGACCACCGCCGCGGTAGGCAGGGGCGAAGCGGGTGCGCGGCGGCCGCGGAGTGCCCTTCTACAAGTCGGCACGCTCCAGGGTCCTGCCCTCGGCCGCGGGGTCGAGCGCGGCCCGGACCAGCGCCGAAGCGAGCGCGCTCGCGGTGATCGACGCGAGCCGCCGCCGCGGGCCCGGCGCCCCGATCCGCGCGGCGAGGCCGAGCAGCCCGTCGAAGACGATGGCCCCGGCGCGCTCGAGGATGCGGCGCTCCTCGCGGTCGGGCCCCGAGACGAACGCGGGCCGCGCGACGGTCCAGGGGAGGCCGGACGCGCGGACAGCCTCCTCGGCCTTCCAGCGCGCGCGGCCGTACGCCGTGCGGGCGTCCGGCCCGGTCCCGGCCGCGGACAGGTAGACGAAGCGCGGCCGCACCCCCGCCATCACGCAGGCGCGGGCGAGCAGGTCCGTCAGCCCGAAGTCGACGGTCTCGTACGTCTCCGCGGGGCGGCCGGCCGGGGTGCGGGGCCCCTTCACGCCCCGGGCGCGCGTGGTCCCGATCAGGCAGAACACGAGGTCCGGACGGAGCGTCGCGAGCGTCGAGGCCATCAGCGGCGCGTCCCAGGGCGTGGCGTCGACCTCGACGCCGATGCACGCGAGCCGCGCGCGCCACTCCTCGAGCCGCGGCGAGTCCGGCCGCACGTGCGCGACCGTGCGCACGTCGCCGCGGGCCGCGAGCGCGCGGGCCACCTCGCGGCCCGCGTATCCCGTGGCACCGGCGATGAACGCTGCCGGCATTCCTACCCCCCGGTGCACCCCATGGCCGCCCACACCTCGGGCTCGGCGTACGCGGCCTGGTACTGCTGCACGCCCTCCGTGCAGACGTCGTCGCAGGTCTTGCCCGCCGGTACGTTCGCGCACGCCTGCTGCGTCGCGTACTCGTAGACCCAGCACGGCTGGCCGCCCGCGTTGCACTTGCACATCCAGTCCGCCCATTCCTTGCACGCGTCCGGCGACTCGCCCACCCCGATCGTGATCGTGAGCGTCAGGTTCGCGGGCTCGCCGGAGCCGTGGACCAGGTAGACCTTCCCCATGTTCCAGTCCTTGATCACGCTCTTCAGCTCGACCTCGGCCCCGTCCAGGCTGCCGACGCGCCCCTCGTCCGAGCCCTTCCCGTCCTTCTCGCCATAGACGAGGAGCGAGACCTGCCCGGTCGTGGTCGACGCCTTGAACTTCGCGTCGAGGCCCGCCATCTCGTACCCCGGGGGGACGTGGCCGTCGGAGGTGAAGTCGAGCAGGACCGCCCGGGCCGCGTACGGCGGGACGCCCTCGACCGTGATCGTGCACGTCGCCCCCTGCTCCGTGACCTTGCAGTCGTCCTTCGTCGGCTTCACCGGGTTCGGGAACAGGGTCGGGTCCCAGGCGTTCGACTCGCCGGGGATGTCGCCGTGCGGCTCGTCCGGCCAGACGTGGCCCGCGGACGTGCGCACGTAGCCGCGGTCCGCCACGTAGGTTGCATAGACCTCGTGGAACTTCGCGTCCCAGCCGATGTTCGCGCCCTCGAGCACCGCCGCGTATGCCGCCAGCATCTCGCCCGAGGTGCTGCCGGACGGCGTCGCCGCGGTCGCGATCGTCTCGAGGTGCCGTCGCAGCGCGCCGATCCCACCCATCCGGAGCAGGTAGACGAAGAAGTCCTGGTTCCGGTACGACGCGTCCTGGTCGCTCACGTCGAAGTGCCCGTGCGGCATCTCCAGGGTCGAGGCGGCCATGGGCCACGGCGCCGGCTCGCCGCCCTTCTCCAGCCAGATGCCGACCGCGGTGGCCATGCCCTCGTTGAACCCGGAGTCGCTCGGGTAGCAGTAGCGCGGCTGCGCCGGGTCCGCCGTGTCCGTGAACTCGAAGCAGCCGGTCTTGACGCCGTACGACTGGAAGATCGCGTGGAACAGCTCGTGCGCGAAGACCGCCTTGCCCCCGGCCCCCGGGTCGGAGGCGCCCCGCACCGCGTCGCTCACGTCGAGGTTCAGCCGCCCGAGGACGCGCGCCCCCTCGTCGCCGAGCGTCTCGAAGTTCGGGTCGTAGTTGCTGCGCGCCGCGATCAGGTGCATCCGCCACGACGATGCGCCGCCCGCGGCCGGCTCGCGGTACAGGGTCGGCTCCTTGAACCCTTCGTCGCTGTAGAACTTCGCGGATTCCTTGGCCCATTTCAACAGGTCCTTCGCCTGGTCCTCGGTCATCGACTGGCCGTCGTAGTCGATGGTCCAGTCGGTCGAGGCCCAGCCGCCCGCGAGCGGCGACTGCGCCTCGCCGGTCAGCGCGAAGACCGCCGAGCCGCTCGACAGCCTCTTCACGCGGGGGTTCCAGGCGACGCAGTACGCCGCCTTGGGGGGCAGGCCCGTGACCTCCACCTGGAAGGCCCCGCGCTTCGCGTCGTACGTCCCGTCGATCGCCACGACGCGGTCGGGCAGCGCGGCGAGGACCTGGAGGCCCGGCTGGCCGATGGCCGCGGCCGGCGGGTCGGCGGGGAAACCCATCACGACCGTCAGCCCGGGCTTCGCGACGACCCCGCTCCGCGACGTGACCACGTCGTACCAGCCGGACACGGACGTCCACCCCGATGGCACCGGCGGCGGGTCCGCAGCCGGCCCGATCCCGATCCCCGCGTCGGCGCCGAGGGCCCCCGCAGGGAACCCGATCTCCGGCCCTCCGGGCATCTCCACGACCCCGCCGGACGGGCCGACGGTCGCGTTTCCGGGATAGCCCGAGACCTCGATGCCGGTCGAGCCGTCGCCGATCTTCCCGGGCCCCGAATCCCCGCCCGGACCGTCGAGGACGTCCCCGGAGCCGCCCCCGACGGAGCAGCCGATGGCGAGCAGCGCAAGTGCCGATCCGAGCAGTCTTTCCACGCGACACCTCCTCTTCATCCCCCGAAACAGGCGTGAATGATAGCGCGTCGTGCAAGGTCGCGTCTTGCACCCCCCGGTCGATTGCCGGGCCACATCGGCCTCCCATGCCGGTGCGCGGGTAGCGATCCTTGCACGAAACGGGGGGACCTGTTACCCATGTTCGCGGACGCGGAGGCCTCCGAGCCGCCCGCGCCCGGGGGAGAGCAGGTTGGAACGACCGGTCGAGACGGTGTTCACCCGGAGGTTCGATCGTCTCGTGCGCCGCGGCGCGGCGCTGCTCGCGGGCGCGTTCGCGCTCTCCGTGTCCTTCACGCTGTGGGCGATCTGGCCGTCGAACGAGGCGGTCGGGTACCGGCCGGCGCAGCCGGTAGCGTTCCCGCACGACGTGATGGCGGGGCAGGTGAAGATTGACGCCCTCGTAAAAAGC
>Ga0194127_10008456_pt1 | contig 11036 bp, 9 predicted proteins | sample TA2KigC100mmetaG_FD_148624 | JGI IMG/M metagenome (GOLD analysis project Ga0194127, IMG submission 148624) | Freshwater microbial communities from Lake Tanganyika, Tanzania - TA2015036 Kigoma Deep Cast 100m | ecosystem: Environmental > Aquatic > Freshwater > Lake | place: Tanzania: Lake...
GGTACTGGAGGCTGCACGAGAGGCCGGCATTCGCATCCCCACACTTTGCCAGCTCTCCGGGGTTGCCAACCTGGGGGCGTGCCGCCTCTGCCTGGTGGAGGTTGCCGGCACGCCCAAGCTCCTGCCGTCCTGCGTGACGCTCGTCCAGGAAGGCATGCAGGTCACAACCAACTCGGACAGGTTGCGCGAGTACCGCAAGATGATCCTCGAGCTGCTGTTTGCGGAGCGCAACCACGTGTGTGCTGTATGCGTGGCAAATGGCCACTGCGAACTTCAGGACCTGGCGATCTCGGTGGGCATGACTCATGTTCGCTACGCCTACCGATTCCCTGCCCTCACAGTGGACACCACGCACGAGAAGTACGGCATGGACCACAACCGGTGCGTGTTGTGCGCACGATGCGTTCGGGTGTGCGATGAGATCGAGGGCGCTCACACCTGGGATATTGCAGGGCGCGGCGCCAACGCCCACATCATCTCCGACATGAACGTTCCGTGGGGATCGGCGTCGAGCTGCACGTCATGCGGTAAGTGCGTTCAAGCCTGCCCAACCGGCGCGATCTTCCGGATCGGCGCGACCGTCGCTGAGCAGGTAAAGGACAGAACGCGCCTCAACTTCATCGTCACGGCACGGGAGAAGAAGCAATGGGTCGGCTGAGAGTCGCTACTGTATGGATGGGCGGCTGCTCGGGCTGCCACATGTCGTTCCTCGACATGGACGAGTTCCTGATTGACCTCGCCGAGCTGGTTGACGTGGTCTACAGCCCGGTCGTTGACATCAAGGAGTATCCCGAGGACGTGGACGTGTGCCTCGTCGAAGGAGCCGTCGCCAACGACGAGCATGTCGAGCTCGCGCAGAAGATTCGGGAGCGCACCAAGGTCGTCGTGTCGTTCGGCGACTGCGCGGTGACCGGCAACGTGACGGCTATGCGCAACTCGCTCGGCGCCGTCGAGCCTATACTGCAGCGCGTATATGTGGAGGCTGCAACGCTGCACGGCCAGATCCCATTCGAGAAGGGCATCGTCCCGGAGCTGCTGGACCGCGTCTGTCCGCTCCATGAGGTTATCCCGGTTGATGCGTACCTCCCGGGCTGTCCCCCGCCGGCTGATCGGATCAAGGCGATGCTCGTGAAGGTCCTTGACGGCGAGCCCGCAGTGCTCGAAGGGTCGCAACTGAAGCCCGGGTAGATCGCAACCGGACCAATGGGACCGATGTTGCCGGCGAGACGCCGGCGCTACGAGATGTGGCGCCAATGAAACGGAGAACCAAGTCCATGTCGCAACGGATTGTCATAGACCCGGTCACCAGGATAGAGGGGCACGCGAAGATCAGCATCTTCCTGGATGACCAGGGGCAGGTGTCGGACGCCCGCTTCCATGTGACCGAGTACCGCGGGTTCGAGAAGTTCTGCGAGGGCCGGCCCTTCTGGGAGATGCCTGGCATCACTGCCCGCATATGCGGGATCTGCCCGATCAGTCACGTGCTCGCGTCCGCGAAGGCGGGCGACGGAATCCTCGCGGTCCAGATATCCCCAACGGCCAACAAGCTGCGCCGCCTTATGAACCTGGGGCAGATAACGCAGTCGCACGCCCTGAGCTTCTTCCACCTCAGCGCGCCCGACTTCCTGCTGGGGTTCGACAGCGATCCGGCCACGCGCAATGTGTTCGGACTGATCAAGGCCGATCCCGAGTTGGCGCGCCGCGGCATCCGCCTGCGCCAGTTCGGCCAGGATGTGATCAGCTATCTGGGAGGATCCAAGATACACCCGTCGTGGGCCACTCCCGGCGGTGTACGGACCGCCCTGTCCGAGGAGTGCCGCCAGGATATCCGCTCCCGCCTGCCCGAGGCCTTCGAGACCACGCAGATCGCTTTGGGCCTGTTCAAGAAGCTGCTCGGCGAGTTCGGGCGCGAGGCGCAGATATTCGGCAACTTCCCGAGCCTGTACATGGGCCTTGTCGGCCCGAACGGCGTGTGGGAGCACCACGATGGCACGCTGCGGGGGGTAGACGGCGCGGGCAACGTCATCGCCGACCACCTGCAGGCGCGCGACTATCAGAGCTACATCGGCGAGGCTGTGGAGTCCTGGTCGTATCTGAAGTTCCCATACTACAAGCCGATGGGCTACCCCGACGGCTGCTACCGAGTCGGACCGCTTGCGCGACTGAATGTCTGCGACCGCATGGGCACGCCAAAAGCCGATGCTGAGTTGCTGGAGTTCCGAGGGACTGCCGGCGCAGTGAACTCGTCGTTCATGTACCACTACGCCCGGCTGATCGAGATTCTGTGCGCCCTCGAGAACATCGATATCCTCCTCGCAGAACCCGACACGATGGGCGATCGGCTCCGCGCAGACGCAGGCGTGAACCAACTGGAATCGGTCGGCGTCAGCGAGGCGCCGCGCGGCACGCTGTTCCATCACTACAAAGTGGACAAGCATGGCCGCCTTGAGTACGTCAACCTCATTATCTCCACGGGCCAGAACAACGTCGCGATGAACCGCACGGTGGCCCAGATCGCCCGCCACTACGTGCGCGGTCCCGAGGTCGCCGAAGGCCTCCTTAACAGGGTGGAGGCGGGCATCCGCTGCTTCGATCCGTGCCTCAGTTGCTCGACCCACGCCATGGGCAGAATGCCGCTCGCGCTCGAGGTCGTTGACGCTCATGGCGAGGTGATCCGCCGTCTCCGGCGATAGCCTGGGCGCGCATTCGCAGAGGGGGCCGGGCCACTCCGGCCTCCTCATTGTCGCCTACGGCAATGAGATCATGGGCGACGACGCCGCAGGGCCGCGGGTTGGTCGCGCCCTGATGCGGCGCCCAATCCCCGGCGCCTGCGTCCTTGTTTGCCACCAACTCACACCCGAGATCGCCGAGTCGCTCAGCCGCGCGACACATGCTCTCTTCGTTGACGCTCGCGTCCCCGACGGCGACACCCACGTGCGCATCGCGTTGACCACGCCCAACGCTGGTTGCCGGCGAGACGCCGGCGCTACGAGAGACGGAAGCGTGAAGTCCGCACCAGCCTGCCTTGAGGATCAGGGCAAGGAAGGCGGTTCAGGCGAGGGTCTCCTACTTGGTCACCAGATGCCGCCTTCCGACCTCCTCGCCCTGACAATAGCGGTGTATGGGCGCGCGCCGGAATCCTGGACGCTGACGCTGCCGACAGAGCATATCGGCCTGAGCGAGTCCTTGTCACCGGTAGCGCGCAGCGGGATCCGAAGCGGTTCGGCCGCGGCACGGCGCCTTGCCGCCAGCCTCGGCTACGGCGCGATACAATGACGATCGCAGAACCCGCGCCCTGCCGGCGCCTTCCGTCCGATCCGTCGGATCAGTCCGATCGGTCCCATGCGTCCCATCCGTCGCATCCGTCGCATCCGTCCCATCGTCGCCCCGGGTAACTGAACGATGCACGAGCTGAGCCTGATGGACAACGTCCTCGAGATGGCCGTCCAGCACGCCCGGGAGCAGGACGCCACACGCATCCATCGCATCACGATGCGGATAGGCGAGATGTCGGGCGTGTCCGTGGATGCGCTCTCGTTCGCGTTCGATGTGCTGACGCAGGACACCATGGCAGCCGGGGCGGAATTCGAGGTGCAGACCCTCGCCGCCATGTGCCGGTGCGAAGGCTGCGGAGCGGAGTTTGGCCCGGACGGCCCCATCGCTCAGTGCTCCGCCTGCGGGGGAACGCGAGCGACACTCGTACAGGGCCGGGAAATCGAGCTTGCTTCGATGGAGGTATCCTGAGGTCCATGGGTGAAACCGGAACGACCCGAACGCTGATCATCAGGGAGTCTGTACTCGACAAGAACCGGGCGATCGCGGGCGCCAATCGCGCGAGATTTGACCGGTGGGGATGCCTGGCGCTGAATGTTCTGTCTTCGCCGGGCGCCGGCAAGACGGCGCTCCTCGAGCGAACACTGACCGACATCGCGAGCCGCCTGCCGCTGGCCGTCATCGTGGGCGATCTGGCGACGGACAACGACGGGCGACGTCTCGGCAACCGAGGCGCCCCGATCATTCAGATCACCACTGGCGATATCTGCCATCTGGACGCCGCGATGATTTCTCGCGCCTGCGACTCGCTCGACGCAGAGCCGCCTGAGGTGTGCTTCATCGAGAACGTTGGTAACATGGTGTGTCCCGCCGCGTTCGACCTCGGTGAGCATGCCCGAGTGGCGCTCCTCTCGGTGACCGAAGGTGAAGACAAGCCATCGAAGTACCCGACGCTTTTCAGTACAGCCGACCTTGTTCTGATCACGAAGACGGACATCGCTGATGCCGTCGGTTTTGATCGGCAGCTCGCACTTGGCAGCATCCGATCGGCGTCGCCGAACTGCCGGGTGATCGAGGTCTCGTCTCGGACCGGCGCCGGACTCGATGAGTGGTACGCTTGGATTGCTGAGACGCGCGCGGCGCGGCCGCGCGGGTCAACCGGCTAAGACACACGGAAAGGCACGGTACGTGTAATGGCTACACTGAGCGATGAGGCTCTGGAGTACCACAGCAGGCCGCCGGCCGGTAAGTTGGAGATTGCGCCGACGAAGCCTTGCAGCACACAACGGGACCTGTCGCTGGCATACACCCCCGGAGTGGCTGCGCCCTGCCTGCGCATAGCAGACAACCCAGACGACGCCTACCGGTACACGGGCAAGGGAAACCTGGTCGCCGTCATTACGAACGGCACTGCCGTTCTCGGCCTCGGCAACATAGGGCCCCTGGCTGCGAAGCCCGTCATGGAGGGCAAGGCCCTCTTGTTCAAGCGGCTGGCGGACCTTGACGCCATTGACATCGAGGTAGATACGACCGATCCTGGGGAGTTTGTACGCACGGTTCGGCTGCTGGAGCCCTCGTTCGGCGGTATCAACCTAGAGGATATCCGCGCCCCCGAGTGCTTCGAGATCGAGCAGCGCCTGGAGGCGGACTGCGGCATCCCGGTATTCCACGACGACCAGCATGGAACGGCGATCATCACGGGCGCGGCCCTGATGAACGCCACTCGCGTCATCGGCAAGAACATCGAGGACCTCAGGATCGTCTTCATGGGCGCCGGGGCCGCGGCTATCGCTACGGCCCGTTTCTACGTGACTCTTGGAGCGCGCAAGGAGAACATCATCCTGTGTGACCGCACCGGTGTCATCTACCAGGGCCGAACCGAGCACATGAATGCCGTGAAGCAGGAGTTCGCGGCCGAAACGGACTGCAGAACGGCGTCCGACGCGCTGGTCGGGGCCGATGTGTTGGTTGGGCTCTCGTCGGCAGGCACGGTGACAGCGGCCATGGTTCGCACCATGGCCGACGCGCCCATCATCTTCGCCATGGCCAATCCGGACCCTGAGATCACATACGATGAGGCGAAGGCTGCCCGGCCCGACGCCATCGTTGCCACGGGGCGCTCCGACTACCCCAACCAGGTGAACAACGTGCTCGGGTTCCCGTTCATTTTCCGAGGGGCGCTGGATGTGCGCGCGCGCTATATTTTCGAGCCGATGAAGGTCGCCGCGGCACACGCGCTGGCGGAGCTTGCACGCGAGGATGTGCCGGACTCGGTTGTGAGCGCCTACGGCGTGTCTGCGATTCGGTTCGGTTCGGACTACCTGATCCCCAAGCCCTTCGACCCTCGCGCCCTCCTCTGGGTCGCGCCCGCCGTCGCCGCGGCCGCTGTCAAATCCGGCGTGGCGCGTCTGCCGCTCGACGTGGCCGGCTATCGCGAGTATCTCGAAGCCCGCATGGGAAAGAGCCGCGAGATGATGCGCGTCGTCCTGAACAAGGCGAAACGGGCGCCTCGGCGCGTGCTCCTGCCGGCAGATCACGAGAAGATGATCCGGGCGGCCCATCAGCTTGCGGACGAAGGTACGGCCATTCCGATCCTGCTCGGCGACCCCGACTCGATCCGCAAGAAAGGGGAGGAGCTTCAGCTCGACATCCGCCCGGTCGCGATCGTAGACGGTTCGGATCCGGACCTGCGCAAGCGTTGCGCCGAGCGAATCTACCGTCTGCGCTGCCGGAAGGGCGTTACTGCTTCGGAGGCGCTCGACCTCATCTCCAACCCCAACTACCTCGGGGCGGCCATGCTCGACATGGGCGAAGCCGATGCGCTCGTGACGGGCCTTCAGCACAACTATGGCGATGCGCTCCGCCCCATGCTGGAGATCATCAAGGCGCTGCCGGACTGCCGGATCGCCGCAGGTGTGTACCTGATCGCCACGCGCTACGACGTGCTGTTCTTCGCCGATGCGGCCGTCAATATCGCGCCGGATCCCGATACGCTCGCGAATGTGGCCATCCGGACAGCGCGGCTGGCCAGCGACTTCGACGTCACGCCGAGGATCGCCATGATCAGCTTCTCCGACTTCGGGAGCGTCCGGCATACGGATTCGGAACGGGTCCGCCTGGCAGTCGAACTCGTGCGGCTGCGCCAGCCCGATCTCATTGTGGATGGCGAGATGTCTGTCGAGACGGCGCTCTCGACCGCGGCGCTGCTGGAAACGTACCCCTGCAACCGACTGAAGCAACGCGCCAACGTGCTGGTATTCCCCGATCTCTCGGCCGGCACGGTCGCATGCCACATCATGCACAAGCTCGCGAACGCGGACGTCATCGGCCCCATCCTGGTCGGAATGCGCAAGGCGGTGCACGTTCTGATGCGGAACGCGGAAGTGCAGGACATCGTGAACCTCGCCGCCATCGGCGTCGTCCAGGCCCAGCAGCGAGAGGCGACGGCCCAGGAAGTGCATTGGGCCTAAGCCGGATCCGCGCCCGCCTTGCCTTCCGAGGCGTTGTACAGGGCGTCGGGTTCCGCCCAGCGATCTACCGCCTGGCAACGGACATGGGACTTGCCGGATGGGTCGCCAATGCCCCCGAAGGCGCGCTCGTGGAGATCGAGGGCGACCGCGCGACGGTGGAGAGCTTCGCCCTTAGCGTCTCTTCCGAACTCCCGCCGCACGCATCGGTACACAGCCTCGAGATCACCTACCTCGATCCCGCCGACCTCCCGCAGTTCGAGATCCGCGAGAGCCTACAGGAGGGGCAGCGGGTTGCGCACGTCCCGCCCGACATCGCGACCTGCGCCGACTGCCTTGCGGAGACGCTGGACCCAACCAACCGACGATACCGTTACCCGTTCACGAACTGCACGAACTGTGGCCCGCGCTACAGCATCATTCTTCGCCTGCCCTACGACCGGCCCAACACGACCATGGCGTCCTTCGCCATGTGCCCGGAATGTCTTACCGAGTACCGCAGTCCGCGCGACCGCCGCTTCCATGCCCAGCCGAATGCGTGCCCCGTGTGCGGTCCGAGCGTCGCGATGTGGGGGCCGGACGGAGCCGTTGTCGCGACCGACGACGCGGCCATCAGGCAAACCGCCGAGGCGCTGAGGCGTGGCGATGTCGTCGCCGTCAAGGGTCTCGGTGGTTTCCACCTCGTGGTGAGAGCCGACGATGACTGCGCGGTCTCGGCCCTGCGGGCGCGTAAGCGGCGCGAAGAGAAGCCGCTTGCGCTGATGTGCCCAACCGCCGACTGGGTCCGCGCCCTGTGCGAACTCGACGGAACGGAGGAGCGAGCCCTCAGTGCGCCGGAGCGTCCCATCCTGCTGCTCCGGAAGCGCGTGGAGCCCCGCTTCGGTGTATCGGACCAGGTCGCGCCAGGCAACCCCAATCTGGGCGCCATGCTGCCCTACACCCCGCTGCATCACCTGCTCCTCGGCGATCTAGGTATGCCCGTCGTAGCCACGAGCGGCAACATGAGCGACGAGCCCATCTGCACCGAGGAGGACGATGCGCTCACACGCCTCGGCGGCATCGCAGACTGGTTCCTGGTTCATAACCGCCCCATTCGACGGCATGTGGACGACTCCATTGTTCGGGTGATCTCGGGACGCGAGCAGGTTCTGCGCCGAGCGCGCGGGTTCGCCCCCCTGCCCATCGCTGTGCCATTGGACGGCCCCACGGTGATGGCCGTAGGCGCACACTTGAAGAGCGCAGTGGCGCTGGCCATCGGGTCCGGGGCATTTGTGAGTCAGCACATCGGCGACCTCGACATGCAGCCTGCACGAACCGCACACTCGCAGGTGATCGAAGACCTCGAGACGCTCTACGAGGTTCGACCGGAGGTCCTCGCTCGCGACGCTCACCCCGACTATGCATCGAGCCTCGCTGCAGACAGCAGACCCGCGGGCGGCTTGCAGGAGCCGAACGCCGGCGAGACGCCGGCGCTACGACCAGTACCGATCCATCGCGTTCAGCACCACTACGCGCACATCCTGAGCTGCATGGCCGAGAACGAGATCGAGCCATCCGTTCTCGGCGTCGCGTGGGACGGGACGGGATTCGGCGACGACGGCTCCATCTGGGGTGGCGAGTTCCTGCTTGTAGGCGCCGACTCCTTTCAGCGCGTTGGGCGCATTCGCTCCTTCCCGCTGCCTGGCGGGGATGCTGCCATGCGCGAGCCCAGACGGAGCGCCCTCGGGCTCATGTACGCACTGCACGGCGCCGCAGCTTCGGCCCGGCTACGGACCGACGATCCGGAATGGGATGCGCGGTCCGCGCCGGTACTGCTGCGCATGGCGGCCACAGGCGTCAACTCACCGACAACGACGAGCGTGGGCCGCTTGTTCGATGCCGTGGCATCCCTCGTCGGGGTCAGGCATGTGTCTCGCTTCGAGGGCCAGGCGGCCATGGAGCTGGAGTGGCTGATCCGGAACGATGCGCCTCCGTGTGCGTACAACCTTGAGGTAGGCGCCGACAATGGGACGTTGGTGCTCGATTGGGGCCCCATGACGGAGCGCATCTTAGCGGACACCAGCTCTGGGGCGCCGCTCCCGGCCATCGCGCGTGGCTTCCATGACGCGCTCATAGCCGCAATCGTAGCGGTCGCCGATCGTGTCGGGGTCCCCCGTCTCGCACTCAGCGGCGGGTGCTTCCAGAACCGCTACCTGGCCGAGGGGGCGACGTCTCGTCTGACGGAAGCCGGGTTCCGGGTCTATACCCACCAGCGCGTGCCGCCGAACGACGGGGGCATCGCGCTCGGGCAAGTCGTGTCGGCGCGTCGAGCATGTAGCCGCAGCTTCTCGCTGCGATCCACATAGCCGAGCCCGGGCCGACCAGCGACGGTTCAGTGCATGCCGGCGGGACGCCGGCGCCACGGAGGAGTACAACAGCACATGTGTCTCGCGATACCAGGGAAGGTCATCGCCCTTGCCGAACCGCCCGAAGGCGCCGACGCGTCGCCGCTCATGCGAACCGGAAGCGTGGACTTCGGCGGAGTGGTGAAGGAAGTGAACATGGCGGGGGTCCCCGAGGCCGGCGTCGGCGACTACGTGGTGGTTCACGTCGGATTCGCCATCAGCACCATGGACGAGGCCGAGGCCAATCAGGTCTTCGAGTATCTTCGACAGATGGACGAGGCAGGCGAACTCGGCCCATCCGCCGCATCCCTCCCATCCGTCGCACCCGGCCCATCCGTCACATGAAGTTCGTAGACGAGTACCGCCGGTCCGACGACGCTCGCCGGATCGCGACCCGCATAGGCCGGGTCGTGCGCTCGCCCTGGACGCTCATGGAGGTCTGCGGCGGCCAGACGCATGCGATTGTCCGCTTCGGGCTCGACCAGATGCTCCCCGACCTCGTCACGCTCGTCCACGGTCCTGGATGCCCCGTGTGCGTGACCCCGATCGAGATGATAGACCGCTCCATCGCGATCGCCCAGCGCCCCGAGGTCATCCTCTGCTCATTCGGCGATATGGTGCGTGTACCCGGCTCATCGCAGGACCTGATGGCGGCCAAGGCCGATGGGGCCGACGTCCGCATGGTCTACTCGCCGCTTGATGCGGTTAGTCTCGCTCGGGCGAACCCCGACCGCGAGGTTGTCTTCTTCGCCGTCGGGTTCGAGACCACTGCACCGGCCAATGCCGGTGCGGTGGAGATGGCTCGCGAACTTGGCCTGCAGAACTTCTCGATCCTGGCCAGCCACGTTCTCGTACCCCCAGCGATCGAGGCCGTCCTGAGCGCCCCGGACTGCGCAGTCAGGGCGTTCCTGGCAGCCGGCCACGTCTGCACGATCACCGGCTGCGACGAGTACGAGCCAATCTCTCAACGTTACGGCGTACCGATCGTGGTAACGGGCTTCGAGCCGCTCGACATTCTTCAGGGCGTGCTCATGTGCGTTGAGCAACTCGAAGCTGGGACCTGCTCGGTCCAGAACCAATACGCTCGATCCGTGCGGGCGCATGGCAACCAAGCCGCCATGACGATGGTGAGCCGCGTGTTCGAAGTGACAGACCGCAAGTGGCGCGGCATCGGCCTCATCCCCTCCAGCGGACTTCGCCTGCGCGACGAGTATGCTGCCTTCGATGCCGAACGCAAGTTCGAGGTCCAGACGATCGAAGCCGAGGAGTCACCGGACTGCATCAGCGGCCTGGTGCTTCAGGGGCTGAAGCGTCCGACCGACTGTGCCGCGTTCGGCGTCACCTGTACGCCGGAGCGCCCCCTGGGCGCCACGATGGTATCCTCAGAGGGCGCCTGTGCCGCGTACTATCAGTACCGGCGGAGGCCGACGCCCTCGTAGGGCCGCCGTCTCGCCGGCAACATGCGGCCCCATCCGTCCCATCGGCCCCATTGGCTGGAGGACCCTGTAAGGAGCCCCCCATGAACCCGTCAGCCTCGATCTGCCCAGTACCGATCTCCCGCTATCCCAGCATCGTGATGGCGCACGGCGGCGGAGGCCGTCTCATGCGCGACCTGATCGAGGGCGTGTTCCTGAGTGCGTTTGCCCCTTCAGGCACGTCGCCGGCCCATGACTCGGCCATGTTCGACTCTCCGGGCTCGCGCATAGCCTTCACAACCGACTCCTTCGTAGTGCGGCCGCTCTTCTTCCCGGGCTCCGACATCGGCGAGCTTGCAGTATTCGGCACGGCGAACGACCTCGCCATGGGCGGCGCCCGCCCCGTCTACCTGAGCGCATCGTTCATATTGGAGGAGGGCCTGCCGATCGAGACCCTCGTTCGCGTCGTGGTCTCGATGAGCGCCGCCGCCGAAAAC
>Ga0194127_10008459_pt1 | contig 11033 bp, 9 predicted proteins | sample TA2KigC100mmetaG_FD_148624 | JGI IMG/M metagenome (GOLD analysis project Ga0194127, IMG submission 148624) | Freshwater microbial communities from Lake Tanganyika, Tanzania - TA2015036 Kigoma Deep Cast 100m | ecosystem: Environmental > Aquatic > Freshwater > Lake | place: Tanzania: Lake...
CCGTGAGATCGGGAAAGCGGGCGATAAGGGAGGCATTCTCCTCCTGATTCAAAGGGGGAAGGCGAGATTCTTTGTTCCGCTGACAAAATAGAAATCTCATAATAACCCGCAGGAGAGCAAAGACGCGGATGGGATGCCGTGAAGATCTGCTCGAAATTTACGCACTTTTGAACGGATATTTCGGAGATCTTCACTGGTGGCCGGCGGAATCGCCGTTCGAGGTCATGGTCGGCGCCGTCTTGACCCAGAACACGGCTTGGAGGAATGTCGAAAAGGCGATTTCAGCGCTAAAAGAAAACAATCTCCTCGCCCCCGCCGAACTGCTGCGAATCGATGAAACGATCCTGGCCGGAATCATTCGTCCGGCGGGCTATTATCGCATCAAGGCAAATAGGCTCAAATCCCTGGTTCGATTTTTTGTCAGCGAATATTCCGGGAACATCGATAGGATGTCCAACGAGGATCTGCCAGGACTTCGGGAAAAGCTTCTCACCGTACGGGGTGTAGGGCCGGAAACAGCCGACAGCATTCTTCTGTATGCCTGTCGGAAGCCGGTGTTTGTCAGCGATACCTATACGAAGCGTATTTTGCTGCGTCATCGAATGATACGGGAAGACGCGGACGAAGCAATAATCAGAGCCTTGTTTATGTCCAATCTCCCCAACGATGTGTCGTTGTTTAACCAGTTCCATGCCCTGCTCGTTCATACAGGAAAAGAATTCTGCCGGAAGATTCCGAAATGCGATGTATGCCCGCTGCGCCTTCTGATGAGAGCGGAGGGCTCCAAATGAAACAGCGATGACGTCTCTTCAGAACGGGAGTGCAACCCGCAAGCCCAGCCCGATCAATCCCTCACCGGGAAGCCCTGCCCCGAGGGCGGAGAGCTTCCATCTGACAGAGTACACAGGGATCATTCACCTGCATTCGGCCTATTCATTCGACGGACGCACACCGGTTGCGGACATCATCAAGGCTGCAAATGAAAGTGGAGTGGACTTTCTGCTGCTCACGGATCACTCGACGCTTAAGGCGAGAGATGACGGGTTTGAGGGGTGGCATAATGGCACACTGCTTATCGTTGGTGAGGAGATTGCGCCCCGGTTTAACCATTATTTGGCCTTTCAACTCGCTGAATCGGTCACGAGCGCGGGCGACCCGCGGGATTTACCCCCGCAGGCAACCATCGATCGGGTCCGGGCCGGGGGAGGACTGGGGTTTATTGCCCACCCGGATCACGAAGGGAATGCATTGTTTCACGTGAAACACTACCCCTGGATCGATTGGAAGGTTAATGGTTACAACGGGATAGGCATATGGGATTTCATGACAGACTGGCAGAAAAGCCTCTCCGGATATCTGCCTGCTGTCCTGAGTTACGCCTTTCCCGCCTTTTTTCTCCGTGGACCCTCGCCGGACACGCTCGCCCGCTGGGATCTTCTCACACAGGAGCGCCGGGTCGTAGGCATCGGAGAACTGGACAACCACGATACCTTGAAACGGGTTTTCGGGACGAATCTCTCGGTCTTCCCCTATGCGAGGGTTTTGCGCCTGATCCGGACACACGTTCTCACGGCCGGTCCTCTTTCGGGAAACAGCCGGGACGATATCGCTGTGCTATTCGACGCGCTGAAAAACGGTCGGGCATATGTCGCCCTCGATTATTACCGCTCCTCTTCCGGATTCTCGCTGCTGCTCAAGGAAGAGGGGAGATACGCCGCGATGGGCGATGAATTTCAGCTCCGAAGCTGCGCAGAACTCAGGGTCTCCGTCCCATACAGGGGGCGAATCGCCATCATTCGAAACGGAACCCTTTTTCATCGGGCGACGGGGAAAACGCTTTCCGTCAAGATCACCGAACCGGGCGTCTACAGGACCGAAGTTTCTCTAAGGATTTTTGGCCGTTACCATCCCTGGATTTTTTCCAACCCGATTTACGTTACCTGCCGAAGTCGATAATGATGCACTCGGAAAATCATTCAGCGGAGACACCGCGTGCTTTTTCTGCACAGGGTGTGATTTCGGCACTTTATTCTTTTTTCAGTGCCGGCGGCAAAATCCGTAAATGTTCTATGGTTCTTGTAGAATCGCGGATCTTTTGTGCGAGATATGCACTTCTATGATCTTTTCTTACTCTTTCTGCTGACTCGGCTCCTCTTTTCCCTTCGAAATAGCAATGACCGCTCCAACCATACAACACCTTATATATATTACATGTTCACCGTTATTTTTTCAAGCTCACTTTCTCAAGCTGAGGAATATCCCTATTGGCATTATTATTGCTAAGTTATCATACTTAGGCTTGACAGCATTCTACTCAGTGCTTTATACTGCCGCGTCTTGATCGTCGGATCATTGTCAACAAATAGAAACTCTGCATCCCTGTGATGCGACTAAAGGAAGGAGAACCCGAGATGGTAGACGTTATGAAGGATGGGCCTGTCAATCCCGTGAAGATCCAGGACAATACATTGCGCGACGGTCACCAGTCCATATACGCGACCCGCATGCGCACCGAGGACATGCTTCCCATCGCCGAAGCGATGGACGAGATGGGCTTCTGGGCAATGGAGGTATGGGGAGGGGCGACTTTTGACTCGATGCACCGCTTCCTCGGCGAAGACCCCTGGGAAAGACCCAAAATCCTCAAGAAGTTTATAAAAAAGACCCCTTTCACCATGCTTCTCCGCGGTCAGAATCTGGTCGGTTACCGCAATTATGCGGACGACGTCGTCCGGGCCTTCGTAGACAAATCCTGCGAAGTCGGCATCGATGTCTTTCGGGTCTTCGACGCCCTGAACGATCTGAGAAACTTCCAGACCTGCGTGGAGAGGATCAAGGCCAACGGGAAACACTTTCAGGGCGCGATCTGTTATTCTCTCACCGAGCCCCGTCTGGGCGGCGATGTGTTCAATCTCGACTATTTCATGAACAAATGCAAGGCGCTCGAAGCAATGGGCGCCGACAGCATCTGCATCAAGGATATGGCCGGCATCGTCTCCCCGTACGATATCTATGATCTTATCACCGGGCTCAAGAAGGTGACCAAACTCCCCCTGCACTTTCACACCCACTATACCAGCGGAATGGCCTCGATGGCGTACATCAAAGCAATCGAGGCAGGAGACGACATCGTGGATACCTGTCTTGCCCCTTATGCCCTCCGGACTTCGATGCCTGCGGTCGAACCGCTTGTGGTCACCCTGCAAGGAACCAAGCGCGACACGGGCATGGATGTCCGAAAACTGATCAAACTGGGAGAACATCTCGAAAAGATCGCCCCCAAATACCAGAAGCACCTTGCCACAAACAAGCTCTCGCAAATCGACGCGGGCGTCTTGGCCCACCAGGTCCCCGGCGGCATGATCTCCAATCTGATCAGCCAGCTCAAGGAGATGAACGCCCTGGATCGTCTTGACGAAGTCCATGCCGAGATCCCGCGGACGCGAAAGGAAGCGGGAATGCCGCCCCTGGTCACCCCAACCTCGCAGATCGTCGGAGTGCAGTCGGTTATGAATGTGGTCGCCGGCCGCTACAAGATGATAAGCAACCAGTTCAGCGATCTGATGTTTGGTCTCTACGGCCAGACCCCGATCCCGGTCGATTCTGAAGTCCAGAAGCTCGTCCTGAAACGGTCCAAGCGCGGTCAGACCCCGATCACGGGAAGACCCGCCGATTTCCTGGAGCCGGAGCTCGTGGAGGATAAAAAGAAGGGGGGCGATCTGGCCAAGACAGAGGAGGACCTCTTGACCTACGCCCTATACCCTGCAACCGGTGAGCAGTTCCTCAAGTGGAAGTACGGTGTCGAACCGATACCGGATAATGTGAAATCCTGAAAGCGTCCCCCTATTCCTCCACTCGACTGAGGCGTACCTCCGGGTGCGCCTCAGTTGTATCTGGTTTAACGGCACGATGAAGGGTCTATCAAAAGCTGGGACCGAAAAACCGATAATACTTGACAGTACAACCCCGATGATGTAGCCGATAGTAACACTTCCTAAAAAAAGGCGACCAGAAAGGAGCGTCCTCATGAGAACCAAGCAGGATTACATCAAGGGTCTTTCCAGGATGAAAAGGAACATCTACCACAACGGCCAGTTGCTCGACAGGACGGACGAACTGCAGATGGATTGTCTCAATACCATCGGCACCACGTACGATGAGGCGGCCAGGCCCGAGAATCAGGATCTGTGCACGGCGATCTCTCATCTGACGGGTGAGCGGATCAACCGTTTCAACCACATCCATCAAAACAAGGAGGACCTGCACAGGAAACAGGACATGACGCGGATGCTCTGCCAGAAGGTCGGCGGATGCATCCAGCGCTGCATGGGCATCGACGGGACGAATGCGATCTACAACGTCTCCTACGAGGCGGACAAGGTGAACAGCGGCGCTACCAGCTACCACGAGAACTTCAAGAAATGGCTTGCCCGTTTCCAGACGGAAGACCTCATCGGCTGCTGCGCCCAGACCGATGTGAAGGGGGATCGGATGCTCCGCCCGGCCGACCAGCCGAATCCCGGCGCCTATGTGCGGATCAAGGAGCGTTTGAAGGACGGGATCGTGGTCGAGGGCTGCAAGGTCCACATTTCGGAAGCCTCGGTGGCCGACGAGATCCTGGTGGTCCCCACCCGGGCGCTGCGCCCCGAGGATAAGGACTATGCGGTGGCCTTCGCCGTTCCCGGAGACTGGGATGGTCTGAAGCAGGTCGTGACCATTCACAATCTGCGGCCGCGGGAACATTTCCAACGGGGCTTCGTGCCGGGTGCGACGGACTCCTATCTGATTTTTGACAACTGCTTTGTGCCATGGGAAAGGGTGTTTTTAGCCGGCGAGCATCAGCACGGAGGCGCGTGCGCGCTCCTTTTCGCGTTGTTCCACCGCCATTCCTACTCGGGCTGCAAGCCGGCCATCGGCGATGTGATCCTGGGGATGGCCGCCCTCGCCGCCGAGGTGAACAACATCCATAAGCAGCCCCATGTCCGGGAAAAGCTGGCGGAGCTCATCATGACCATCGAGCTGGGTTACGCCGCGGGTTACACGGCTTCCGATCTCGGCAAACCGGAGGTCTACATACCGGGTATCGGGTTCGTTCCTTACGGTCCCGGCTCCTATATCCCCAATTCGATCTACTGCAATGTGGGCCGGTGTCTATCGGGCGAGGCGGTTTGGCGCGCGGCGGAAATCCTCCCCGATCTCGCCGGCGGCGTTGTCGCCACTTTTCCCCACGAGAAGGATTTTACAAATCCGGAGACGGGAGAGTTGCTCCTCAAATACACCAAGCGAAACCCGAAGATGTCGGCGGAGGATCAGGCCAATTTCTGGAGATTCCTGGGCGATGTCCTCTGTTCGGCGACGGGCGGCATCCATAACATCGGCAGCTATCACGGCGGTGGCTCGCCGATCATGGAGCAGATCGCCATCACGACCCAGTACGATATCGAGTCCCGCAAGACACTGGTGAAGTACATCGCCGGCATGAGCGGCGGCGACCGTGACGTCTTGAGCAAGAAAACACCGGCCTCAGGATGAACTAACGGCAATCACTCAAAAATCATCAGAACCGAGTAGAACATGGCGGCGATCAGGGCGGAGAGCGGGATGGTCAGAATCCAGGCCCAGACGATCGTGCCCGCCACCCCCCAGCGGACCGCCGTGAGGCGATGCATGGCGCCGACGCCGACGATGGCGCCGGTGATGGTGTGCGTGGTCGAGACGGGGATCCCCAGGAGGGAGACGCCGATGATGGTGGTGGCGCCGGCGGTCTCGGCGGCGAATCCGCCGACCGGGGCGAGTTTGGTAAGGCGCATCCCCATGGTCTTGACGATCCGCCAGCCGCCGGCCATCGTTCCCAGGGCGATGACCCCGTGACACGAAAGGATAATCCACCAGGGGGCGTGCCGGCCGAGGTCGGCGGCGGTCATGTGGCCGGTCGAAAAGAGGATCAGCATGATGATCCCCATCGTTTTTTGCGCGTCGTTGAGGCCGTGCGACAGCGAATACGCCGCGGCCGAGGCAAGCTGGAGCTTCCTAAAGACGCTGTCCACCTTCGACGGGACATTGTGTCTCACAACCGAGGTCACAGCGATGGTGTAAATGAATCCCAGCATGAAGCCGATCAGCGGCGACAGGACGATAAAGAGCGAAATCTTCAGCAACCCGCCGCCCTGAAGAATTCCCCAGCCGTCATGAATGACCGCGGCCCCGGCAAGCCCGCCGATCAGGGCGTGAGACGACGAGGAGGGAAGACCCAGCCACCAGGTGATGAGGTTCCAGGCGATCGCCCCGAAAAGAGCGGCGGCGACGACCCCGAGGGTAATGGCGACCGGGTCGACGACACCCTTACCGATCGTCGAGGCGACGCGGGTCTCGAAAAAAAACGCGGCGATGAAATTGAAGAAGGCGGCCCACATCACGGCGTACTGCGGTTTGAGCACGCGGGTCGACACAACGGTGGCGATGGAGTTCGCTGCGTCGTGGAAACCGTTGATGAAATCGAAAGCGAGCGCCATTAAAACCAGAAAGGCGATCAGAGCCAGATCAGCCATTCTTCAGGACAATCCCTTCCACGATGTTTGAGACGTCCTCGCAGACGTCGATCGCCTCTTCGATCCGTTCATGGATCTCCTTCCACTTGATCAGTTCGCGGACATCCTTTTCGTTTTCGAACAGATTCGCCATAATCGTCCGGAGAACGACATCCCCGGCGTTTTCCAGGGTGTTGATCTCGACGCTGGTCTGGAGGATCTGCGAGGCGTGTTTCATGTCTCTGAGGGCGTGGACGATCACTTTGACCTTTCCAATCGACTCGCCAAGTATCTTCGCCTGTTCGACGAGACCTGCAGCCGGCACCTTCACCCGGTAAAGGAAGAGCCGGGCGGCGGCCGCCTCGGTCATGTCGAGGATGCTGTCCATCTTGTTGATAAGCGAGTATATATCCTCGCGATCGATCGGTGTGAGGAAGGTCGTATGCATCTTTTCGTAGGTTCGGTGGGTGATGATATCCGCTTCGTGCTCGATCTCTTTGAGGCGCGCAATCTTCTGCTCGCTGTAAGCGCCGCTCTCCGCAAGCTCCAGAAAGAGCATTCCCCCGGCCTCGATCTTCAATGCCAGCTCCTCGAACAGATCGAAGAACTTCTCTTCTCTTGGAAATAATCTCATTGCGATTATCCCTCCTTACTTACATCCGGACATTCCCCGGACCTAAGTTCCCGTCACTTAGTATCATTTTTTATGGGACGAGACAAGGATATTTGACGGGATATTTGAAGTATCGGGAGGGGATACTCTTTATTTTAGGACCTTGACAAATATGACTTTGCCATCATCAGGGGCGTAGAAGTCGGCGAGGAATGCTTCCTGAACGTATTCGCAGGCGAGATAGAAGGCGCGCGTCGGCTTGTACTGATCACGGGATGAGGTGTCCGCATAGACCCGCCGCGCCCCCTGTTCGGCCATAAGCCGCTCCGACTCGGCCATGAGCTTTCTTCCCAGGCCCTGTCCCTGCGTTCTCGGGTCTACGACGATCCAGTAGAGATCGAAGCTGTGCGACGAACCGGGAATCGGACCGAAGCAGGTGTATCCTAATAACTGTTTTTCCTCTTCGGCGAAGAGAAAGAAGTAACCACTCGCGCTTCCCCTTGCCAGACTCTCGTCGACGAGTTCTACGGCGATTGCGCATTCCTCCTTCGAAAAGAACCCTGTCGAACGGACAAGCCGTCCGACCCCATCACGATCCTCCTCTCGTACCGCTTGGCGATAGCCAATGGAATTAGCCATTTCTCTTCATTTCTTTTTGTGTCCAGTGTCGCCGATGATCCGTTCAAGAACCTCCGCAAAGGTGAGATCCGCTTGGCGGGTCGTCGCAATAAAACCCGCGTCGGGCGAGAGACAGGGGTTCGCGTTGACCTCGAGGATCCAGGGGCGACCGCTATGGTCGACGCGGAAGTCGACGCGGGCGTAACCCCGGAGATCGAAGAGCTTCCAGCATCCTAGAGCGAGCTCTTTCAGGCGCGAGAGGAGGGGGGCGTCCGTTTCCGGAAACGTGAATGACCGCGGAGTGTTGCGGAACTCGAAAGAGCCCTCGTCCCACTTGGAACGGTAGCCGACCACACGGACTTTCCCCGGCGGGTACGCGTCAAAACAAATCTCCGCCGGGGGAAGAACCTCCGGTTCGCTCCCGCGCATACCGGCCAGGAGCGATAGGTTGAACTCACGCCCGTCGATGAAGGCTTCGGCAAGGCAGGCCCCGCCCAGCGCGTCACGACGGCTGTCCATCTCTGAAAGAATAGGTTCCCTGCCGGCCTCCTGGATCACCGAGTCTTCGTCGAGGCCGATCGACGCATGTTCCCAGACCGATTTGATGAGCCAGGGTCCCGAGATCTGGAGATCCCTTTGCCCGTCGGCAGCTGTAAACCACGGCGGCGTGGGGAGACCGGCAAAGGTGAGCCATTTCTTGGCGAGAATCTTGTTTGAGGTAAGCAGCAGCGCCTCCACACCCGCGCCGGTGTAAGGAATCTTCAATGCTTCGAGAAGGGAGGGGATGACGTGGATGAACCCCCCCTTGCCGATGATCGACTCGACGAGATTGAAGACGATCGCAGGAGAGACGCTGCGAAGTGTCCGGACGGCCTCCTCCAGATTCAGCGAAACGGGCACGGCAACCGGCTGATGGCCCAGCTCGGCAAGGCCCTTTGCAACGAAATCCACCTGCACGAGGACGTCCTTCTCGTCGGGCTGCGCCTCTTTGGCCACTTCTCCATGCAGAATGGCGATTTTCATGATGATCTCTGGATGCGTTTCAGCGCGGAGTTCATCATCCCGGCGATCATCTCCCGATAAGGCATTCCGGCAAGTTCGCAGAGGATGGGAAGATCCGAGTGGCCCGGGCGCAGACCCGCTAAGGGATTCACCTCCATGAAATGGGGAATCCCATTCGCGTCGGCGCGCAAATCGACTCTTCCCCCGTCGCGGCAGCCAAGTCCCCGCCAGGCGGCAAGTGCCGTCATTCCAGCATCCTGCGCCATTGCGTCCGAAACGAGGCGGTATTCGATCTTTCCGTGCCAGTCTTCTTTGTTCATATAGGAGTATACATCCCTTTCGGCCTTCTCGGTAAGATAGACCTCCAGCACACCCGGTACGAATGCCTCACGGCCGGTTCCGATGATGCCGACGGTGAACTCTCGCCCGGGGAGGAAGGCTTCGATCAGGACTGGCTGTCGGAATGTTTCAAGAAGCAAGGGGCAGACGCGTTCAAGCTCCGCCCGGTCGATGATCTTTGAAGCCGCCGTCACCCCTTTTCCCGTCCCTTCGGCGATAGGCTTTGCAAAAAGGGGAAACGGCAGAGACACCTGTACGATATCATCCGGAGATTCGACGACAACAAAATCCGGGGTAGGGATCCCGAGATCCCGGATCACACGCTTCGTCATCCCCTTGTGGAGGGTGAGCGCCAAGACGAGCGGATCGGAAAATACATAAGGAATATGATATGCTTCTAGTAACGCCGGAACCTGCGCTTCGCGGCCGAAACCCCGGAGCCCTTCGGCGATGTTGAAGACAAGGTCCCAGCTCTGGCCGGCAACCAGCCTCTTGGCGAGCTCCCGGACATGGCCGATCCTCTCGATCTCGTACCCGAGGGCGCCGAGGGCGCCCTCGATTGCCGCGATTGTCGCAGGGTGGTCGAATTCTGCCGTCTCTTCCTCTCCATAGCCTTCGGCCAGGTAATCGTCCCGAAGGTCATAGGTCATGCCGATTTTCAATGTTCGTTCCCGGACGTTAGTGGATGACGTTTTCTTCCGACGGGCAGTCCGGATAGCGGAAGACCTGTCCTTCGTAGTTGCGCAGTATCAGGTCCCCGTTTTCCTGCCCAACGACGTACTCGGGCAGGAGGGGGATCTTGCCGCCGCCGCCCGGGGCGTCGATGACGTAGGTTGGAACCGCGTAGCCGGTGGTGAAACCCCTGAGCCCCCGGATGATCTCCAATCCTTTGGCGACAGGGGTCCGGAAATGGGACGAGCCGGGAATGGGATCGCATTGGTAGAGGTAGTAAGGCTTGACCCGTATCTTGAGCAGACCGTGGACGAGCCGCTTCATCGTCTCGGTGTCGTCGTTGATTCCGGAAAGGAGCACCGTCTGGCTTCCCAGCGGAATTCCCGCATCCGCGAGCTGCGTGCATGCCTTGGCCGTCTCCGGCGTCAACTCGTCCGGATGGGTGGCATGGATGCTGATCCAGAGCGGATGATAGCGCTTGAGCATCCTCAGCAGATTGGGTGTAATCCGCTGCGGGAGGACGACAGGGGTTTTTGTGCCGATCCTGATCAGCTCGACGTGGGGAATCCGTCGCAGGTGCGCGAGAAGCCATTCGAGCTGTTCATCGGCCAGGATCAAAGGATCGCCGCCGGAGAGGAGAACATCCCGTATCTCCGGGTGCGCTGCAATATAGGCGAGACCCCTTTCCCACTGATTGATGTTCGGACAGTGGTTGCTTTGGTGGCCCACCATCCGTGAGCGGGTGCAATAGCGGCAATAGGTCGCACAGTGTCCCGTTACCAGGAACAACACACGGTCCGGATAGCGGTGTACGATTCCGGGGACCGGACTGTCCTCATCCTCGTGCAAAGGATCGTTCGACTCGCCGGTGCTTCTGAAGTGTTCATGAACGGTGGGCACAACCGCCCGGCGCAGGGCCTGCCGCGGACTCCAGGGGTCGAGAAGACTTGCATAATAGGGAGTGATTGCCAGCGGCAGCGAGCTTGCCTGGTCGCTCATCGCATGGCGCTCATCCTCCGACAGGCGGATCATCCGTCCCAGGGTGTCCACATCGCGGATGCGGTGATGCAGTTGCCAGCGCCAATCCTGCCATTCTGTGAGGGTGGTGTTCGGGAAGAAACGCTTCCGAAAGATCCGCGCCCGCCCGTCGCTAAAGGCAACCGGTTTGGGAATTGCTCCGGCCCGCAGGGGGGTGGGGGTGCTGATGGCACTTAGTAACTTACCAAAATCATTGTACTGGTTTAGACCGACAATGCCGGGGG
>Ga0194127_10008460_pt1 | contig 11031 bp, 8 predicted proteins | sample TA2KigC100mmetaG_FD_148624 | JGI IMG/M metagenome (GOLD analysis project Ga0194127, IMG submission 148624) | Freshwater microbial communities from Lake Tanganyika, Tanzania - TA2015036 Kigoma Deep Cast 100m | ecosystem: Environmental > Aquatic > Freshwater > Lake | place: Tanzania: Lake...
TTTTGACCCGCACGTCCTGGTTCGACGACCATACGAAACTGCCGCTGCTGGTCGCCAAGGTGCAGGCCCTGCAGTCGTTCACGAACGCGCTGGCCGACGGCAAGGTCGACGCGCGCGAACTCGAGGCCCAGCAGCAGCGGCTGGTCGCGGCGATGCGCGCGGTCGAGGGCGACCTCGACGACGCCCTGCACGCGAAGGTCACGGCGCTGCTCGTCGAACTGTCGGCCTACGACATCATGCGCACGCTGCACGAGCTGCAGGTCGAGCGGCTGCGCGGCAGGTTCCGCTAGCGCAACTCGCGGCGCGCGCGCTCCGTCAGCCGTCGCCGGGCAGCGGCTTGCCGCAGTGCGGGCACGTGCCGCCCGGCCCGCCGCGTGCGTCCCCCTGTTGCCGCTGCAGCGCCGCGCGCGCCTTGCCCAGTTCCTCGACGAACGCGGCCCCGAGCAGACCGGCCGGCAGCGCGAACATGCCGATGCCGAGCACGGCGACGACGCCGCCGAACGTGCGGCCCGCGGTCGTCACCGGCGCCATGTCGCCGTAGCCGATCGTCGTCAGCGTCACGATGCCCCACCACATGGTCGCGGGGATGCTCGAGAACGCGTTCGGCTGCGCCTCGTTCTCGAGCCAGTACATCACCGTCGACGCGATCACGAGCATCACGAGCAGCGCGACGAGCAGCGACAGCAGGTCGGCCGACTTCGCCTTCAGCACGCCGAGCATCGTCTGCACGGCGACCGAGTAGCGGCCGAGTTTGCCGACGCGCAGCACGCGCAACAGCCGCAGCAGGCGCAGCGAGCGCAGGTCGAGGCCCAGCATCGGCAGGAAGCTCGGCAGCACCGCGACCAGGTCGACGAGCGCGGCCGGGCTGGTGATCCAGCGGAGCCGCGGCCACCGGCCCGCGCGCTCCTCCGGCGCCGTCCACAGGCGCGCCAGGTACTCGACCGTGAAGATCGCGACGGAGACCGTCTCGAACCACGCGAACAGGTGCGGCGCCGCCGCGGCGACCCGGTGCACGCTCTCGAACACGACGGCGGCGACGTTGAGCAGGATCAGGGCGTAGAGGGAGCGCCGCACGACCGTCGAGGCGCGGTCGCCGGGCAGGTCCCCCTCGAGCAGGTGATGCAGGCGGGTGCGGAAGGTCACCGCCTGAGCCTACGCGCCGGCACCTCGGTCCCGAGCACCGTTCCTGCCGCGCCCGCACGCTGCGCCGCCATGGATTTCCGCCCGGAACCGGGCTGGGCCGAAGTTGGCGGTGAACCCTCCCCGCTCGCTACCTATCATGCGCTGCTTCGTTCCGCCGAGCGGCGGAGCGACCGACCCAGGAATCCCCCCCCGATGTCAACCATCCCATTCACCCAACTCGTCGCGGCCGTCGTCGCGTTCGGCGCCGTCGTTCCGTTGTCGAACCGCATCCCCGACGAGGGCATGTGGCCCTTCGACAGCCTGCCCCTGCAGTACCTCAAGGAGAAGTACGACTTCGCCCCGACGAAGCAGTGGCTCGAACACGTGCGCCTCGGCTCGGTGCGCTTCGACACCGGCGGCTCCGGGTCGTTCGTGTCGCCCAACGGCCTCGTGATGACGAACCACCACGTCGCGCTGACGACGCTGCAGAAGATCTCGACGCCGGAGAAGGACTGGGTCAAGGACGGCTTCAGCAGCAAGGCCTACAAGGGCGAGCCCGAGGGCGTCGACCTCACGCTGCGCCAGCTGATCGAGATCCGCGACGTCACCAAGGAGGCCGACGAGGCCGCGAAGGACGCCGCGACCGCCGAGGAGGCCGGCAACCTGCGGCGCAAGAAGGCCCAGGAACTCGCCAAGGAGGCGACCGACCGCAAGAAGCACGTTGTCGCCGATCCGGTCGCGTTCTACGGCGGCGCCGAGTTCCGGCTCTACGTCTACCACATCTACGACGACGTCCGCGTCGTGTTCGCGCCCGAGAAGCAGGTCGCGTTCTTCGGCGGCGATCCCGACAACTTCACCTACCCGCGCTACGACCTCGACTGCGCGTTCTTCCGCGTCTACGAGGACGACAAGCCGATCGACAGCTCGAAGTTCTACTTCAAGTGGAACGAGAAGGGCGCGGCGACCGACGAACTCGTGTTCGTGTCGGGTCACCCGGGCGGCACCGAACGGCTGCTGACGCACGCCGAGATGGAGTTCCAGCGCGACGTGCAGGTGCCGAACCAGGTCGCCGGGCTCCGGAACGCCTACGACAACATGAAGAAGCAGATGGAGGGCGACCCGAAGAAGGCCTTCGAGCTGCGCGACCAGTTCTTCGGCGTGTCCAACTCGCTGAAGGCCATCGAGGGCCACCTCGCCGGCCTGCGCGACGCCGACATGATGGCGAAGATGAAGGTCCGCGACGGAGAGCTGATCGAGAAGTCGGGCAAGCCGGAGGTGAAGAAGGCCTTCGAGGACATCGCCGCGGCGGTGGGTGAGTTCGCGGAACTGATCAAGAACAAGGCGCCGCGCGCCGAACTGCAGGCCGCGCAGAAGAAGGCCCGCGAGACCGTGGGGCCCGCCAAGGCGACGATCAACCGCGCCCGCTTCGAGGTCTACGGCAAGTCGATGTACCCCGACGCGACGTTCACGCTGCGGCTCGCGTTCGGCACCGTGAGGGGCTACGAGGCCGGCACGACGATGGTGCCGCCGAAGACGACCTTCAACGGGCTCTACGAGCGCAACGCCGCGTTCGACAACGCGCCCCCGTTCGACCTGCCCAAGCGCTGGCTCGATGCGAAGTCGAAGCTGAACCTCGACACGCCGTACAACTTCGTCAGCACGTGCGACATCATCGGCGGCAACTCGGGCAGCCCCGTGCTGAACCGCAACGCCGAGATCGTCGGGCTCGTGTTCGACGGCAACATCGAGTCGCTGCCGGGCAACTACTGGTTCGACGAGCGCGTGAACCGCTGCGTCAGCGTGCACTCGGCCGGCATCCTGCACGCGATCGACAAGATCTACGGCGAGAAGGAACTGGTCAAGGAACTGCGCGGCAAGTGATTGCGGGCCGGCCGCGGGCCCGTCAGTCGGTCTCCACCCAGCCGAACCAGACCGGGTGGTTCTTCCTGTACCAGGCGATCACCTCGCGGATCAGCTTCTTCTTGTCCGGCGGCAGCACCGCGTCGTCGACGCGCGACAGGTGCACGCGCATGCGCTCGTCGGGCAGGTACTCGATCGCGTCGGCGCACAAGGTCTGTAGTTCGTTGCGGATCCGGCCCGAGTCCGAGATCTTGACCGGCCGGCGCGTGTAGTCCTGGCCGGCGTAGAAGCGGTCCAGCAGCGGCGAGAACACGAGGCGGATCTCCTCCGGCGGCCCCATCGCCTTCAGCGTCAGCGTCACGTCGACCATGCGCTGCCTGCCGGCGGCGCGGGTGGTCACGCGGTAGACGCCGTCGCCGACGACCTCGACGCCGGGCATGCCGGTGTACGGTTCGGGCAGCAGGCACGACATCAGGCTCAGCACGCGCCACTCCTTCTTCGGGAAGAAGTCCTCGACGGTGCTGGTGCGCCGGCTGATCGGCATGCAGGCGGCGCGCGCCTCGCGGATGTTCTGCCGGTAGGTCTCGGCCAGCGCTGGCTCGACCTCGCGGCCGAGGATCCTGCCGAGCCCGGCGGCGAAGTCCGCCGCATCGGGGTCCAGGCGCATGATGTGGTGTTCGCGGTCGTAGCCGACCTCGAAGTGCGACGAGAACAGGCACATCGACGTGCAGGTGTCGAGCACCGGGTCCAGGCTGGCCGCCTGCATCGCCTCGGCCGACGCGGCGTAACCGTCGCACAGGAACACGTGCGTCGCGCCGGCGCCGTCGACGAAGCGCCCGACGCGGTAGGTGGGCGCGTAGGTGCCCGATTCGGTGAACGCGCCGAGCCCGGTGCCGGGGATCGGCCAGCCGTCCTCGACCACGTGCGCGCCCAGCTCGCCCCAGGTCTTCCACAAGGTGCCGATGCGGCTCTCGCGCGACTTGCCGCCCAGCGTCCACACGTGCACGTGCTCGGGCCGCATGCCGGGATTGGCGGCGAGGATCGCGTCCATCACCAGCGCGCGCGGCGTCAGGAAGTCGACCAGCACCGAGCGTTCGGCGGCCTGGTCGACGACGATCCGGGGCAGCACCAGCGTGCCCATGTAGCCCTCGAACGGGCGCGCGACGCGCAGCGGCTGGTCGAACACGTGCAGCACCGTCGTCGGCCCGGTGGGGGAGCCCTTGGCGAACCGCGACGTGTTCTCCAGCGTGTCGACGGCAGCACCCCAGACGGTGATGCCCGCGGCCTGCACCTCGGCCCAGAACTCCGGCCACTGGTACTTGGGGTCGTTCAGCAGGCGGTGCACGCAGCGGTCGAGGAACTTCGCCACCTGCGGCCGCGCGTAGACGCGGCCGAAGCCGAGCTGCGGGTTGGAGCCCATCTCCGGCGTCTCGCCGGCCTTGGGCATCAGGCCCTCGCCGAGGCTGACCATCAGCGCGTGGTTCTCCGGCAGCGCGCGGGTCAGGTACCACAGGGCCTCCGACATCGCGTAGGCCGAGGACGCGTCGGCGTCCTTCTTGACGCGGTTCATGGTGGCCTTGTCCTGCCCCTTGCCCTCGCCGTAGCGGCCGAACAACCGCGTGCCCAGCGCCGTGACGGCGTTGGCCATCCCCAAGGCGCGCTCGAGCGCGTTCTCGGCGAACGAGCGGTTCTGGCGCGGCGCGCCGACGAGCCAACGTTCCTCGACGTCCTCCAGCCACAGGTGGAACCGGCCGAGGATGCCGCGCGTGTCGAAGGCCCACTGCGCGATGCGGTTGCGTCGATCCATGTCCATGGGGTTGTCTCGGTCCGCGGGGCCTGGGCCGCGGCAAACGGGAGACTGAACCACGCCGGCGCGGGGCTCTCAAGACTGGGCTGCCGGCAACCTGCGGCGGGTTGCCGCGCGCCCCGGGCTCACTGCGCGCTGCGGGCTCACCCCCCGCCCCCGCCCGCGGTCCACACGTTGTCCCGGCGGTCGACGTCCGGCAGCATCTGGTCGGGGTCGAGCCTGAGCTCGCGCAGTTCGCCCGCGCGCTCGAGTTCGATCTCGATCCGGTCGGACAGGTGCCAGATCTCGACGGGCAGCCGCCGCACCTCGGTGCCGCCGTCGGCGAACGTCGCGCGGTAGGTCAGCGGCATCACCTGCCGCTCCTCGTTGACGAAGACCACGCGCGCGGGCCGTCCGTCGCCGCCCTGACGCACGTTCTCGATCGCCTGGTCGAGCAGCGCGTCCTCGAGGAACCAGCCGCGCCAGAACCACGCGAGGTCCATGCCCGCACCGTCCTGCATGGTGCGGAAGAAGTCGGCCGGCTGCGGCGACTTGAAGGCCCAGCGCCGGATGTAGGTGCGGAACGCGAAGTCGAAGCGCTCGGGGCCGAGCACGTACTCGCGCAGGATCACGAGGCCGACGGCGGTCTTCTCGTAGTGCGTCAGCGCGAGCTGCAGGCCGTTCAGGCGGTCGGCGGTGGTCACCACGGGCACGCCGGGCATCTTCAACATCGCCGCGTAGGTCGCCGGCTTCGGTGTGCGGTAGCGCGGGAACCAGTCCGGCATCGCGTGTTTGGTGATGAACGTGTCGAAGCCCTCGTCCATCCACGCGTGGCGCCCCTCGTCGGTGTTGACGAGCATCGGGAACCAGTTGTGCCCGATCTCGTGCGCGGTGACGCCGTAGAGCCCGGCCTCGCTGGTGCGGTTCTCGCCGCTGCAGAACACGATCATCGGGTACTCCATGCCGCCCTCGACGCCGCCGACGTTGGTCGCGACGGGATAGGGGTAGGGGAACCAGCGCTTGCTCATGCCGGCGATCGCGGTGCGCAGCATCTGCGTCGACTTGCCCCAGACGGGCAGCGAGTCCTCGGCATAGGCGGACTGGATCAAGGTGTCGCCGAGGCCGGCGGCGTCGAGCAGGAACGCTTCCGAGCTGGCCCACGCGACCGTGCGCACGCGCTCGGCGCGAAAGCGCCAGGTCAGCGGGCCGTCGCCGGCCGGGCGGCTGGCGGGGTCGCCGACCTCGTCCGCGCCGCGGATCACGACGGTGTCGGCGCTGGTGCGCGCGCGCGCGAGCCGTTCCTGCTGCTGTGGCGTGTAGACCTCGTGCGGGTTCTGCAGCACGCCGGTCGCGACGACGAGATGGTCGCGCGGCACGGTGATCTCGAGGTCGTAGTCGCCGAAGTTCGTGTAGAACTCGCCCGCGCCGAGGTAGGGCAGCGTGTTCCAGCCGTGCACGTCGTCGTAGACGGCGACCGCGGGGAACCACTGCGCGATCTCCCAGATGGTGCCCTTCGCGGTTTCGAGCGTGCCGTAGCGGCGGAACACGAGCTTCGGCACCACGAACGACCACACGACGTCGAATTCGAAGCGGCTGCCGGGTTCGATCGGGGCGGGCAGGTCGATCCGCATCAGCGTGTCGTGGACGCGGTAGGGCAGGTCGGTGCCGCCGGTGCCGACGTGCGTCAGCACGGTGCCGTCGCTCGATTCGGACGGGCCGCCCATGGTCGACATGCGCTCGGTGACGGAGCCGATGCTGTCCTTGCGCAGGATGTTCTGCTCGAGGTGCACCCAGAGGTAGTCGAGCGGATCGGGCGAGTGATTGTGGTAGGTGACGTGCTGTCTGCCGGTCACCGTGCGCGTGCTGGGGTCGAGCGTCACGTCGATGCGGTAGTCGACCTGCTGCTGCCAGTAGTCGGGGCCGGGGGCGCCGGACGCGGTGCGCACGCGGTTGGGCGTCGGCAGGTCGAGCGGGCTGAAGATCGGCACGGCGGCGCGGTGGCGATCGGTGGGCGCGTCGTCGGGGTCCTGCCCGGCGAGCGGGAGGGCGAGGGTGAGGGTGGCGGCGGCGGCGGCGCAGAGCGGTTGGAGCGTGCGGGTGCGCGGCGGGCGGTGGCGGGTCATGCGGCGGCGACGATACGGGGCGGGGGCAGTCGTGGCATGGCGGAGATGCATCTGCCGCCGCCCTCGACGTGGCAGGTGGCGAGCGCGGTGGCCCGCGGGCCGCGGCTGCTCCGGTCAGGTGCCGCGGACCCTCACGCCGGTCGCGTCGGTGACCGTGAAGCTGCCAGGGATCCGGTCGAGCACGTGGCCGAGAACGGCGACGACCCGCGTGGCCCTGGCCGTGGGACCGACCTCCCCAACACGCAGGCGACAACTACCTTGACACCCACCGCTCCCGCCTCGGTTGGCTCTCCGCGCTGATCGTCGCTTGCATGGTCTTGTTGGGCGGCTTGTAACTACGCGGACCGGTCGAAAGGACGGACTGCGATCAAGTCGCCATCCGCGACGCTACGAACGTCTCCGACCTTCAGGGTGATGAGAGCCTCGGTCTTGCCCGATGCAGTGACGAACTCAACCTCGAGCCCATCGGGTTCGTAGACCTCCACGATTGCGCCGAGATCGCCACGACGCAGCCCGTGTTGGGGAAGATCGCGGTCTAGCACTACGGTATCGAGCTGCTTGAATCGCATGGCTAGCCAGGGAAAGCGGTGATGAACTTCGGAGAGCCCGTACCGTGCAGGATGATCCAGATCGCGACCACCACGGCACCTCGGCCACTCGGGCCCACGAGGCTACCACGAACTTCGAACTTCCGACCGTAGGGTGACGCCTCCCCGTCCTGCGCTGCGCCATCCGCAGCAAGCCGCCTGAGGTCGGCCGCAAGAAGTGCCCATCGGTCCTGGGAATACCCCAGCGACACGAAGAACTGCGCCTTGAAGCGACCGACCGGGTGGGATGGCGACAAGAGGTAGTCGCGCACCTTGGCGGGATCGACGACCGCTCGCTCTGCACCAGGGAGCCTCACGAGCTGAAGCTACCTCGGAATCTCGGCACGACCAAGGACTCACCGTCGCTGTAGCGGGCCGCCCAACGGATCGGCCGCTCAGCCGTGATCACCCGCTTGGGGGCGCTCGTCGGCTGCTGCACCGTGTCGGGTCGCGCGGAAGAGCGCCCACACGCTGCAGTCGGCGTGGTGCTCCTCGGGGTAGTGGGCAGCAAGGGCCTGTTGAGCCTCGCTGGCGCGCTCGAGCGACGGGAGTAAGCCATGGCTCGTCAGCTCATCGTTGGAGAATGCCAGCGGGAATCCACCGCAGTTGGTCAACGCGCTTGTGCTGCCGTCAACGTCAGCGAGGTCGTAGCCCTCGAATCGGAAGTCGTAGGGCACCGACGGAGCCGCTGGATGCTGCTGCGGGTCGCGAAACGCGCACAGAAGGTTGCGACCTGCGACGCCCCCACATCGACGCACGAGGTACTCCACATCCGTGAAGAAGTGCAGCATGTAGTCCTCGTTGACGATGTGCCGCCAGTCCTCGGTGCAGAGCTCGCGAACGGCATGCTGGCAGAGCAGATCGTCCAGCGACACGACCTCCGTGAGCTGATGGAGCTTCGACCAGGCAACATACTTGTGCCAAGGCTCGCCGCACCGTTGATCGAACCGCTCTGTGAGGATGACTCGCCGGCCCCCAGCTTCTCGAGGATGGACTCGACCGTGATGCGCGTCCCCGCGACCACCGACTTCCCCAGGGCGACCTCAGGGTCCGACACGATCCTGGCATCGGTCATGGCGCGAGGCTACGAACCCCGCCGCAAGCCCACAAGGAGCGCGGCAGTGGCCGAACTCGCCGCGGCAGCCATGATGCGGGTCGGGGGTGCGGGCGTGAGGGCCGGGGCGCTGGCTCACTGCGCGGAACGGAAGCGGTCGTAGCGCCAGGCGACGAGCGTCCCGTCCGGGCGCCACTCGGCACGGCGCGGCACGTGGAGGGGCCTGTCGTGCATCCCCTGCAGGCCGTGGTGCAGCATCGGACCGTCGATCTCCTCGAGCACCCGGGGGTCGATCTCGACCACCAGATCGGGGCGGATGCCGAGGATGTCACTGTCGAAGGCGGCGTGGTGGAGCTTGCACAGGGCGAGGCCGTTCGAGACCACCGGCGCTCCGCCCTCGGCGTCCGGCTTGATGTGGGCCGCGTCGAGCAGTTCGTCGTGACGCAGGAGGCAGATGGAGCACCTGCCGCCGTAGGCGTCCAGCACGCGATCGCGGAACATCGCCTGGTGCAGGCGCTGCTCGACCTGGACCGTGCGATACCGCAGTTCGGGGTCGTTCGCGCCGGAGACCTCGCGCGCCGTCGCGACACGGATTGCCGACAGGTCCGCCGCGGCGACCTGCATCCGGAAGGTGTGCAGCTCCGGGTGATCCGCGACGACGAACACCGGGAAGACGGGCACGTAGCGCGGGCTGATCGTGCCGTGGAAGTAGACCAGCGGCCGGCGCGACCGCATCAACTCGCGCAGCCCGGCGTTCTCGCGGTGGCCGGGATCCTCGCCGCGGTAGCAGTAGTCCAGGAACCCGTCGGGCCGCATGGAGTCCGCATAGGGGCGTGGTTTGCGCCGCGAGAGCGGAGCCGTCGTCACCGAGAGCGGCAGGTCGAGCTGCGCAGGCTTGAAGATGCCCTGGGGGCCGAGCAGCCGGACGTGCTGTCCCGCGTGATCGAACCCGCTGTCGAGGACCTCGCGCCGGATCGTGTCGCCGTGGCGGGCCTTGAGCCCGGACAGATGCCGGAAGGCGGCGAGGCGGATGCCCAGGTCCTCGGCGTCGGAGGTCATGTGGCAGCGGGGAGCATCATGCCACCGAAGAGGCTCGGGGACCTCCGCGATTGTCCCCTGTCACTCGCAACCAGTCTCCGCCTGTGGGGATGTGCCCGGGCGGCTCCTCGCTCGTGGTAACCCCACGGCTCGAGGCGCGTCGTGCCTGCCCTCGGCGGCCGTCAGCTCCAGCAGGGCGGGGCCGTCGTGGCACGCCGGGCGTGGTCGATCACCTGGCCGGCGAAGTCGTCGAAGCTGTGCGAATGCCGCCGCAGGTGGGTGAGGTGCTCCGCCGTGAGGGATCGCAGCAGCGGCAGCGCGATGCCCTCGACGTCTTCGCGCGTTGCGGCGGGGCGACCGTAGAAGGCGGACTTCTGCCCGATGCGAGCTTCGTTCTCCGCGTGCAGGGAACCTCGCCCGGGCTCGACGATGGCTCGCGCGGCCAATAGCCAGGACTCCATGGCCTCGACCGGCACGCAGATCACGATGGGCCAGCTGGCGCCGGGCTTGCCCGGGATCCAATCGAGGCTCGGCCTTGCCCTGGATGCTGCCGACTCCAGTTCGCACCGGCGGCAGCCGGGCGCGGGCGCCTCGCCGTGCCGCCAGTGGCGTGGATGGGCGGGATCCTCGGCTCCGCCCTCCGCGGCGGGGTTGCCGTCGTCGTCGACCCCGAGGACGGCGAAGGAGCAGCACTTCGCGTAGAAGCGCTTCAGTGCTTTCGGCACAAACTCCAACACGGCCTGCCAGCCCATGCCAGGCAGGTCCAGGCGATCCACCTCGATGGCCGCTTCCTCGCAGCCGAGCAACTTGCCGAGCAGAGTCCGCACAACGAGGTGGTCGTTGCCCTCGACGTGGATGCCGACCAGCATGCGTCAGAGTCCCTCGAAGAGGCCGGTCGCCCATTCGTGGCCGATCGGATCGCCGCTGGTCCCCTCGCGCAGTTCCTGCTTGATGTCCAGCAGGTTCCGGATCGAGGTCCGGCCGTCCTTCTGTTCGACGACGGAAACGGCGCCCTGCATCCCCTTGAACAAGTCGACGAGATAGGGCGAGTGCGTGGTCAGCAGGACCTGCACGGGCGAGCCCGCACGGGGATGGGCAAGCTCGACGAATCGATCGAACAGCCAGCGCAGCCGGCGCGGGTGCAGGCCGGTCTCGGGTTCCTCGAAGCACAGCAGGTGGGCTTGCCTCCTGCTGTTCAGGATCGCCAGCAGGCCCAGGGTCAACAGCGTCCCGTCGCTGAGATCCGGAGCGTTGGTGTGTCCGAGTTGGCCGCGGAAGGTCATGGCCAGACCTTGTCGGTCGGGACCGACCCGTGTGACCATGATGCGCTCGAGCCCGGGAAGCAGCTCGCGCATCGCGGCGACCACTCGCTCGTGGCGCTCTGGATCCTCGCGTTGCAGACAGGCCAGGAAGCCAGGCAGGTCCTGGCCGCTGTAGCCGATCCGATCGGAGTCGCGGTCG
>Ga0194127_10008462_pt1 | contig 11030 bp, 12 predicted proteins | sample TA2KigC100mmetaG_FD_148624 | JGI IMG/M metagenome (GOLD analysis project Ga0194127, IMG submission 148624) | Freshwater microbial communities from Lake Tanganyika, Tanzania - TA2015036 Kigoma Deep Cast 100m | ecosystem: Environmental > Aquatic > Freshwater > Lake | place: Tanzania: Lake...
TTGTTCCTTTGAAGAAATCAGCTGAGGAGAGTGACTGATGGGATATCTTGGAAGAAGAATAGGTAAATCACAAGACACTGGTAATCCAACAGCAGACGGAACTGGTGCTGGTATTTTAGATTTATTTACAAACGGATATTTCCAAAGACAAGGGAATATGCCTAATGCTCCTGGTTCATCAGCACTCGTAGCAACTGGTGGTGTGATTAGTGATTATACTGACCCTGGTCCTGGAACTGTTTATAGGGCACACATTTTTACTTCGTTAGGAACTTTTACAGTAAGTGCATTAGCGACTGGTGCATTACCTAATAATGTTGAGTATCTTGTTGTTGGTGGTGGCGGTGGTGGAGGAGGAACCAGAAGCGGTGGCGGTGGTGCCGGCGGTTTCAGAACAAATGTAAATGGAGCAACATCTGGTGGTGGTGCTAGTGCAGAGAGTTCTTTTTCAGTATCAACTTCTCCTGGTTCTTATACAATCACTGTTGGTGCTGGTGGAGCTGGAGGTATAGGTGCTGATCTGCCTGGAAATGGAATTAATGGTAGTCCGTCAGTTTTTGCTCCTGGATATGTTGGTGTAATCACAGCACTTGGGGGAGGATATGGATCTTCTGTTTATGCTGGAAATCCAGGTGGATCTGGTGGTGGAGGAGGAACTGATGGAAGTAACATTAGTTTTCCTGGAGGATCCGGAACATCAAATCAAGGATATGGTGGAGGAACTGCAGGCATTTATGCTGGTGGTGGCGGAGGCGGTGCCGGAGCTGTAGGTAGCAATGCTGCACCAAATAATACTGGTGGAAATGGTGGAAATGGAGTTCTATCATCTATTGTAGGAATAACAACTCGTTATGCAGGAGGCGGTGGCGGTGGTACATATAACCAACCTCATCCCGGTACCGCTGGCACTGGTGGACTTGGTGGTGGTGGAAATGGATCTAACACATCAACTAGTGTTGGTTCAGGAACACATGCGACCGGTGGTGGCGGCGGGGGTGGAGCACAACCTTCACCAGAAATTGGTGGTTCTGGCGGTTCCGGTATCGTAGTCGTCCGTTACCAAATCGGACAACTCACCACAGCAGCAAAAGCAACTGGTGGTGCTATAAGTTATTACAATGGTATGACTATTCATACCTTTACGAGTTCTGGTGCTTTTAGTATTACTAATCCATCATTAACATCAGCTGATATTGTTATGGTTGGTGGTGGAGGTGCATCTGGAAATGGACCAGGTGGAGCTGGAGCTGGTGGTGGAGGTGCTGGTGGATATATTTACAGACCAGGAAAACCAGTCTCATCTTCAGGTGGTCCAAACTCTGATGGAGTTTATCCAATATCTATTGGATCTGGTGGTGCTGGACAAAGAGATGGACACCCTGATTATATTTCAGGAACTTCAGGTGCAAATACAACTTTTGCAACAGCACCAAATCCTGCGTATTTAATTGCTGTGGGAGGAGGTGCTGGGGGCAGATTCCCAAATAGTGGAAGTTCCGGAGGATCTGGGGGAGGAGCTGGTCCTGGAGGAACTTATGGACCTGGTACTCAACCAACACAACCAGGAGAAAGTGGATCATATGGATCCGGAAATAGGGGTGGAGAAGATGTTGCAGCACCTTACAATGGTGGTGGGGGCGGTGGATCTGGGGGTAATGGTGCCAATGCAACTCCGACTACAGGTGGTGCTGGTGGTGCGGGGAATCAATTACCTCCACAATTTAGAAATCCTGTAGCTGCCCCCAGCGATACTTCAACACCACAACCAAGTGTAAGGGGTGGAGGATTAGGAACTCCCGGACCTGGAGGACAGTTTTATGTTGCAGGCGGGGGCGGTGGATCAGCCAACACCGGAACTTCTGGTGCTGGCGGATCTGGCGGCGGTGGAACATATTCTCCTACATCTGATCTCAATATAAGAAACGGACTAACAAACACTGGAGGCGGTGGAGCAGGTGGGGGAGTCGTAAGTCCGGGTAAAGGTGGTGGTTCTGGCGGTTCCGGAATCATCCTCATCGCTTACCCATCATAAATAACTAAAAACTAATAAGATGTCCAGAACAAAGGTTCAGTTAGTCAGTGATATTGTTGGAAACGTATCAGGCGGTGCAAGTTTTACTGGTATTGTAACGGCTGCTGGTGGTTTTAATCTTGGTATTTCATCAGCAGGAACTTCCATTACATCGGGTCCAGTCAAAACACTGAACTTTGTTGGAACTGGTAATACTTTTGCAGTCAGTGGTACATCAGTTGATATTAGTATTTCTGGTGGATCTGGTGGTGGAGGTATTGGTACTGTAATCAAGTATGCAGATAACACCAATTCTCCATTTAGTTTTGTTGATGTCGAAATGACAGTCACAAGCAATCTTGATTTAAATACAACAAGTGCAGGTGCATCAAACTCTTATATTGTAGCAGTTGCACCAAATGTAACGATTGCGTCTGGTGTTGGAGTAACCGTTGGAACTGGTAAGACAATGGTGATTGATGTTCTTAATCTTGGAGATCTATAATGTCTGATTTAAGAGTTACTAATCTACGTGGAAGAACCGCAGGTAGTTCTCCTACTTTACCTGATGGTGCTGTTGTAACTGGTGTTATTACTGCCACAACATTCAGTGGTAATATCACTGGTGTTGCAGCAACATTTAGTGGTAATGTATCCATTGCAGGAACATTAACTTATGAGGATGTAACGAACGTTGACTCCATTGGTATCATTACAGCAAGAACTGGAGTTAGAATTGATGCTGGTGGATTAGTTGTAACTGCTGGTGTCTCAACTTTTTCGAGCGAGCAAAGAATCTCTACCATTGCAGAAAAAATCACAAGAGTTGATGGTAATACTGTAACTTTAACTTATGCTGGATCAAGTTCTAATGTAGCAATCTGCACTAATCCATCGGGTAATATTACACTTAATGTGGTTGGTATTCCAACTGCAAGCTCATTTGATAATCACGTTCTAACTTTTTCGGTTGTCGTTCAGCAAACAGGAACTGCAAGAACTTGTATCGCAGTTACACTAAATGGTGTCTCAAGAACGGTTAAGTTTGCTGGTGGTTCACTTGCAAGCGCACTTTCAGGTGTGACGACAACAACAGGATATACAATCCAATCATTTACTGGAATTAATACAGTTGGTTCCGCAAGCACGACAACAAACTATGAAGTATTTGGTATCGTGAGCGGAGGTTTCTTCTAATATGGCACCTATATTATCGCGTGTGAGTTCTGATTTTGGGTTTGGTAGAGTTGATGCTGCTGCTGCTGCTGGTCCTACTGGACAACTTTCAATATCGGGTGGCACAGAAAGCACTCCAGGTAATGGATACAAATATTGCACATTTACTTCCTCAGGAACACTAACGGTTTCTGGTTCTCCTGGATTAATAGAGTTTTTAGTTATTGCTGGCGGTGGCGGCGGAGGATCTTATTATGGAGGCGGTGGAGGCGGTGGAGGTCTTGCCCAAGGAACAAATTATCCAGTTTCTGCAGGAAGTTATTCAATAATAGTTGGTGGCGGAGGAGATGCGGCTGGTCCTACACAAGGAAATGGCGGAACTGGAACAGATACAACACTTACAATTGGACCTACAGTTATAACTGCTAAAGGTGGAGGTGGTGGTGGATTTTATCCAAATACAGGAAATGCTGGAGGTAGTGGAGGTGGTGCCGCTGTAGGATCGGGTGGCGCTGCAACACAACCAACACAAAATCCAGGACAACCTCTTATAACGAATTATGGAGACTCTGGCGGAAGTCAACCAACTGCAGGTGGATATGGAGCGGTCGGTGGTGGTGGTGCAGGTGGTGCCGCTGCACCAGCAGGAACTTTTGTTCCTATTACGAGTGCTGGTGGTGGAAATGGTGGTGTCGGATTAACTTTACCTGGATTTGAATATCCATTAGTTGGTCTATCGCCAAGAACTCCTGTGGCAAATTCTCCATCAAACAATCAATATGCTGCTGGAGGTGGTGGAGGATGTTATAGTAGTGCAGGACCTGCTAATTATGCAGGACTAGGTGGAAATGGTGGCGGCGGCAGTACAAATCGAAGTCCAAGAGGATTAACAGCAGGTGTAGAAAATCTTGGCGGTGGCGGTGGAGGAGCACATCCAACACAACTTGCATCTGCGGGAGGAAAAGGTGTTGTGATTGTCAGAGCCGCTGTTTAATATTATAATGATTATTGATATAATTGGATTGAAATATGAAAAAACAATATTATTTTCTTTCTGGAATACCAAGATCAGGTAATACATTACTTTCTTCTATTCTAAATCAAAACAAAAAGATTGCTTCAACACCAAATAGCCTTATATCAGAAATTTTATATAATTTTGATAGTTTTAGATACTCTGATGTAGCATATAATAATTTTCCTGATCATAAATCTTATGAATCAATGATGATGCAATTAATCCCTTCTTATTATAAAAATTGGGATCAAAAGTATATAATAGATAGAGGTCCTTGGGGAACGCCAGATAATTTAAATCTTTTAAAAAAATATTGTCCGAACAAAATAAAAATAATCGTTCTTCTTAGAGATATTAATGAAGTTCTAGCATCATTTATAAAATGGTCTCAAGAAAATCCAAATAATTTTATTGATAGAGAATTTACTAAAGTAGAAGATCAATGTGATTTTTTGATGAATCCAAAGGGTCAAATAGTAAAAAATATTTTATCATCTTTCAATTTATTCAAACCAGAAAACATAAATTATTCTATCTTTATAAATTATAATGATTTGGTAAAAAACACCGAAGAAACCGTAAAAAAAATATATGATTTTTTGGACATTGAACTATATAAACATGATTTTAATCACATAAAAAATTTTAATTTAAATGGAATAGATTATAATGATACCTCATTGGGAGAAAATCTTCATAAAGTAAAAAAAACAATAAAAACTCCAAATTACAGTATTTTTGATTATCTACCAAAATCAACTATTGAAAAATATAAAGAATTTACCTTTTGGGAAAAAATTCCTAATTAAATTGACAACATAAATAACTAGAAAAGAAGTAAAGAGATGTCGCAGCTAAACGTTGACTCTATAAAAAATAGAACAGGCACAGGAGCACCATCCTTTCCAAGTGGTGCAACTGTAACTGGTGTCATTACTGCAACAACTTTTAGTGGTAATATTACTGGCACTGCTGCAACATTTACTGGTAATGTATCCATTGCAGGAACATTAACTTATGAGGATGTAACCAATGTAGATTCGATTGGTATCATTACGGCAAGAAGTGGCATTGTCATATCTGGTGCAGGTCTTACAGTTACTGGTATTTCTACGTTTGCAAATGATGTAAGATTCCGTGGTGGAGTGATTGAGAACGTATCAGCAGCAACGACTTATACGTCTGGTGGTGCATTAGTTTTAGAGTTAGATGTAAGAAACTCAACAACATATCGTTATTCGATGGTTGGTGGAAATATTGGTATCGTATCATTTAAGAATATGCCTGCTGATGTTGAAAATGGATCTACTGTAACTGTTTTATTCACACAATTATCTTCAACTCCATCTGGTGCAGGAAATACAACAGCAGCAACAGGTATTGGGACAAACTGCACGGTCATTCCTTTTGTTTCTGGTGCAGCAATCGCAGGTATTTCAACCAGAGCACTAGTCGGTTCTGCGACAACTGTAACACTCTCATCAACTGCGAGTGATGTAGATTTTGTTTCGTTCTTCGTTCATTATACTGGTGACACATCAAGTGCAGCAGCAAGTTATAAAATTTATGCGACGAAGAACGGAGGATTTCAACGCGGTAACGTAGGAGTATAATAGTATGGCACCTATTTTTACTGGAAGTAAGTTTGGGTTTGGTAAGGCTGCTGCTGGTGCTTCTGGTCCTACTGGACCTTTTTCTGCGACTGGTGGAAATGTTGCTAATGGATTAGCACCAGGAAATGGGTATAAATATCACACATTTACCTCTCCTGGAACTTTTGTAGTATCTCAATCAGGAACTGCGGAAATTTTACTTGTTGCTGGTGGAGGTGCAGGTGGATATAGAATTGCTGGTGGTGGAGGAGCAGGTGGAGTTCTGCATGGAACAACAACCTTAACTGCCGGAACTTATAATGTAACTGTTGGAAAAGGTGGTGCATCTCAGTCTAATAATATTAACAGTGGTGGATCTCCAACTGATTTTTATCTTTCAACAGCATCTTTCCCCAGTCCATCAAATTTTGCCCGAGCATATGGTGGGGGAGCTGGAAATGGATATGCCATAGACACTGCTACACCAAATACTCCTGGAGGAACTATGAGTGGTGAGCCATCTCCACGAACTGGTGGTGGTGGCGCCGGAGGATCATCTGGTGGAGCTGGTAATCAATATGGAACTGGTGGTCGCCCTGGATTTACTTCTAAATTGAGTGAGTTACCAGCGCCATCGGCACCCCCAGCATATGTTCAAAGTGGATTTCCATTTTCCCCAATAACTCCTGCACCATATGTGCCTGGTCCACCAGCAGTTCCAGCGTCAGCGACAGCATATGGATCAGATGCACCAGTTCCAACACCAGGAACTGTTCATCCATCATATTTTGACCAATCAATGTTCCCAACAACTTATTACATGGAACTTCGTGGTTATGGAAATAATGGAGGTATGACTTTTGGACCTGCTCTTACTCAAGGTGGAGCAGGTGGTGGTGGCGCGGGAGGTGCTGGACAGAATGTTGGATCTCCACCAAATACTAGCGGGTCGACTTCAACTGCTAGTGTAGATGGTGGAGATGGATTAACATTCTCTGGATTTACTGCACCATTATTCTGTGATCCTGCAACGCCAACAGGAGGAACTGTAAAATCCACACTTGATCCTCTTGGTGGTTATTTTGCTGGTGGTGGAGGTGGATCAAACTACGTTTCATCTCAAGGTGGTAATTATGGTGGCGGAAGAGGTGGAAAGGGTGGTGGTGGGAATGGATCTCCAAATGGACCTCCTGGTACTACATATCCAGCCACCGTATATAGAAGATATCCAGAAAGTTCAACTGATATGAACGGTGTTCTTTATAGTGGAGGAGGTGGAGGAGGTTCTGGATATTCCTACGGAACTACTGCAGGATACGGTGGTCCTGGAATTGTTATAATTAGATATCTTGCATAAAAAGTGCTATAATCTTTGTTATTGACTTTATAAAATGTTTTTTTCTAAAAAATACTACTTCTTGGCAGGACTACCAAGAAGTGGAAATACTGCCATATCATCAATTTTAAATCAAAATTCAAAGATACAAGTATCGGCAAATAGTTTTGTGTCCACGATTTTTTGTCATATTTTAGATCAATCAGAAAATATAGCATATAAAAATTTTCCAGACCAGAAATCAATCAGGGATTGTGCGTCTGGAATTTTTAATTCTTACTATAAATCTTGGAAAGGAAAAATTATTATTGATAGATCCAATTGGGGAACACCTGGAAATTTAAGAATATTAGAACAATATTGTCCAAATGAAATAAAAATTATTTGTCCAGTGAGAAGTGTCAATGAAATATTAGCATCATTTATAGTAAAATATAAAGAAAGTGGGAGAATTGATATTAAAAATAAATTTGAAGTTGAGAAAGTATGTGAAAATTTGATGGAGAATGATGGTATAATTATAAGGTCTGTTTGGTCAGTGAATAATTTATCAAAAAAAGAATATAAAAATAAAGTTCATTTTATTCATTATGATGATTTTTGCGATAATCCAAAAAAAGAAATTGATTTAATTTATGACTTTTTAAACATAAAAAAATTTAAACATAATTTTACAAATATAAAAGAGTATAAAGTAAATGGAATTTCTTATAATGACGATATTCTAGGATGCAAATTACATGATGTTAAAACAAATGTCAGTAAGACAGAACACGAAATTTCAGACATACTTCCACAATCTATCATAAAAAGATATGAAAGTGTTACCTTTGAACATTTAAAAAATTGACACTCTTACTGACATCATATATAATAACACTGAATACATTATTCACATATGGCATTTCAATCAATTTGGTATTTTTCGGACCTCCCAGAAGACGTAGTAGATATTTTGGAACGAGATCTTACAGAAAAGTTTGATGAGCAGATGGCAGACTCCCGATTGCACGGAGATGCCTTGAATAAAGACAAACGAAACTCACAAAATGCCTGGATACCCACCACACACTGGGTCGGTGGATTTGTCTGGCACTATATCGAACGTGCAAATCGTGAGAACTTCTTGTATGATCTGCACTGTATTGATGGTGAGTCAATGCAGTTCACCAAGTATGAGGCAGGGCAGTTCTATGGATGGCACAATGATGCAGGACTTGCCACTCAATACAAACCCGTAAGTGTTGGTAATCGTCAAGAAGGACTCGCACAAGATTATCTCAACGAAAATATTGAACTTGTAAGGAAACTTTCATTTGTGGTTCAGTTGAGCGACCCTGATGATTATGAGGGTGGTAATCTACAACTTCTTGATGAGGCAGGAAATAGTTATATTGCACCTCGTAAGCGTGGCACTGTAATCCTGTTTGATTCTAGGACGATGCATAGAGTTCTTAAAGTAACCAAAGGAACCCGTAAGAGTTTGGTAGGTTGGACGGTTGGTAAGAGGTGGCGTTGATATGGCAGAACAAATGACAGAACTGCAACTGATGATGCAGGAGCGGCAGAACACTGGTACTGCTTGGACTCGCAATGATAGTTTTGAGAAGAACGGATACCTAGTCATTAAGAACTTATGGGATCCAGAAGAACTTTATCACCCACTTCCACCAGAACGCGGACAGATGAACTGGTGGGGTAAAAAGATGGACCAGTTTACATATCAAGAATTAGAGATGCAGGTGGAAGGTTCTCTTGCTCGCTATTGGCACCCACAGTATCGCCAGATTCATTGTGGTATTCGTACAAAACTGGAAGAAGCACTGGGTCGGAAACTGTATAACACATATTATTATGATCGCTACTATTTTCCAGGGCAGGCACTAACAAAACACGCAGACCGTGATGCTTGTGAGATTTCTGTGACCGTTCACGTCAGCACCAATCTGACTGGTGAAGATGCCAATTGGCCGATTTGGATTAAGACTCCTGATACTTATGCAGATAAAAAGAAGACACAGGTTCTAGTTCCTGGTGAGAACCGTTCAGTAGTTCTAAAACCTGGTGATGGAATGGTTTATAAGGGGGTAGAAAGGCCCCATTGGCGTGACCCGATGCCTGGTATGAAAAAGGGTAAGAAACTATTTGGTAAGACTGGCGAACTTTACTATCATCAAATTTTCTTTCATTATGTGTTGCAAGACGGGCAGAGGGCACATTGCTATATGGATAGGTCCCGTTAGAGATAAATACTAATACCTGATTGGGTTGCACTTTTCAGGAAGGAGGGTGGAAGTCCCTCCTTTTTAATGCTATAATATGAATAAATAGTAATGCAACCCAAATCAGTAAGAAATGTCTAACAAGAAGCACCACTATACCTACTATTCTTATGAAGAATGGGGTATGGGTTATTTTGGTAGCAGAAGTTGTAATTGCTTACCAGAAGAAGATGTAAATTACTTTGGAAGTTTTAGTGATAAAAACTTTAATCCATCTCATAAAATCATTTTAAGAAGTGACTATAAAACTAGGGAAGAAGCAATAGTAGATGAAATACTTCTTCACGAATTTTATGAAGTAGGAAAAAATCCACACTTTGCAAATAAAGCACAACAAACTTCTAAAAAGTTTATCTTTTATGATATGATAGGTGAAAAAAATCCTTTTTATGGAAAAAGTCATACAGAAGAAACAAAAGAACTTTTAAAGCAAAAGACAGCAGAAACTTGGAAGAATAAACCACATCCTTGGATTGGTAAAAAACACAGTGAAGAAACAAAACAAAAGTTAAAAGAAAAGAATAAAGGACAAGTTCCTTGGAACAAAGGTATTCCTAGGACCGAAGAAGAAAAAATGAAAATGCGAATGGGTCATAAAGAATGGCATAAAAATAATGTTGTTTGGAATAAAGGTATGACAGGGATATTTTCACAAGAATCTCTTCAATCTATGAGCGAAAAAAGAAAAGGTGTTGTTCCGTGGAATAAAGGCATTCCTAGAACAGCAGAAGAAAAGAAAAAGATGAGTGAAAATAATCCTATGAGAAGGGAAGAGTGTAAGCAAAAAATGATAGAAAGTTTATGTAAAACAACTTATGAATTTACTGACCCAGAAGGTAACATACATATTACCAAAAATATGACGCAGTTTTGCTTAGATCAAAATTTAAATAGAAACTGTATTGCTCTTGTTATAAAAGGAAAACAAAAACATCATAAAGGATGGACTGGTAAAATTATTGGGAGGATTGAAAAATGAAAGCACCACTCTTTGAATATCCATCATACCAATACCAAATTGATGATTGGGATTTTAAAAAACGCGGCTTGCTCAACAGAATAAACGCCCAAAAATTCATCCGCACAAATCTACAAACCTTTGAGACGGACAGAAGCACTAACAATAAAAACTACTTACACTATCTCCAAGACCTTATTCGTCCTCAACTGTTTGAATTCTGTCAAGAAGCACAAGTCACTTGTAGTATGACTGATTGTTGGTCTGTAAGATATAAGCAAGGAGATCATCAGACGATTCACAATCATAAGAGTTGGGGATTTTCTGGTGTTCTTTATGTGGAGTATGACCCTAAACACCACTCACCCACTTGTTTTGTGGCACCGTGGCAAGACCCCAGAACGGATACAACAACACTTGCATATCCACAAGATGTAAAGGAGGGAACACTGTTTATTGCTCCGTCTTATACACTACACTTCGTTCATCCCAACTCATCAAGAAAACAACGAACGATTATCTCTTTTGATTTATTACCGAAGCTTCCAGAACACCAGGCAATAAATACTTAATAAATAAACAAAAGGGCAAATAAAGAGAAGTGGCATTAAATTTTCCAAATAATCCTGGAATAGGAAGTATATTTACTGACGAAAC
>Ga0194127_10008465_pt1 | contig 11026 bp, 6 predicted proteins | sample TA2KigC100mmetaG_FD_148624 | JGI IMG/M metagenome (GOLD analysis project Ga0194127, IMG submission 148624) | Freshwater microbial communities from Lake Tanganyika, Tanzania - TA2015036 Kigoma Deep Cast 100m | ecosystem: Environmental > Aquatic > Freshwater > Lake | place: Tanzania: Lake...
CCCTCGAACACCTTCTCCTTGCCGCGCATCGCGCGCACGATGTCGGCGCCGCGCATGATGTGCCCGGACGTGACGTAGGAGCCCGCGATCTTCCCGATCTTGGAGACGGCGAAGACCTGTCGGACCTCGGCCTTGCCCATCAGCTTCTCGACGAGCTTCGGCGTCAGCAGGCCCTCCATGGCCTTGCGGATGTCGTCGATCACGTCGTAGATGACGCTGTACTTCTTGACGTCCACCCGCTCGTTGTCCGCGAGCGTCTGGGCCTTCGGGTCCACGGTCACGTTGAACCCGACGATGACCGCGTTCGCGGCGATCGCGAGGTTCACGTCGCTCTCGGTCACGTTCCCGACCGCGCTGTGGATGACCTTGACCGAGATCTCGGGGTGCTTCAGCTTCCCGATGCTGTCGATGATCGGCGCGAGCGAGCCGTGCACGTCGGCGCGCACGATGATCTTGAGGTCCTTCACGGACCCGGACTGGGCCAGCGAGAAGAAGTCCTCCAGCGAGACGCGCGACCCGCCGCCCGCGGCGCGCGCCCGCTTGACCTGCTCCATCTGCCACTCGGCGACCTCGCGCGCCTTCTTCTCGTCGGGCAGCACGACGAAGGAGTCGCCCGCGTTCGGGACCACGTTCAGGCCGGCGACCCGCACCGGCGTGGCCGGCCCCGCGACCGCCACCGGCTTGCCCGCGTCGTCGGTCATCATGCGGATGCGGCCGTGCGTCAGGCCCGCCATCACCACGTCGCCGGTCCTGAGCGTCCCGGACTGCACCAGGATGGTCGCGACCGGGCCGAGCTGCGGGTGGAGCTGAGCCTCGAGCACCAGGCCGCGCCCGGCCTTCTCCGCGTTCGCCTTCAGCTCGAGGACCTCGGCCTGGAGCAGGATCGCCTCCATCAGGTTCTCGATGCCGATGCCCTGCTTCGCGGAGATCTCGGCGAAGATGTTCTCGCCGCCCCAGTCCTCGGAGATGATCCCTTCCTGCGACAGCTCCTGGCGCACGCGCTCGGGCCGCGCCTCCGGCTTGTCGATCTTGTTGATGGCCACGATGATCGGCGCGCCGCCGTCCCGGGCGTGCGCGATCGCCTCCCTGGTCTGCGCCATCACGCCGTCGTCGGCCGCCACGACCAGCACGACGATGTCGGTGGCGCGAGCGCCGCGCGCGCGCATCGCGGTGAACGCCTCGTGGCCGGGCGTGTCCAGGAACACGATGTCGCCGCCAGGGGTCTTCACCTTGTAGGCGCCGATGTGCTGGGTGATGCCGCCGGCCTCGCCCTCGGCCACCCGCGCCTTGCGGATGCGGTCGAGCAGCGTGGTCTTGCCGTGGTCGACGTGGCCCATGATCGTGACGACCGGGGGCCGCGGCTGGAGGCTCTCCTCGTCGTCCGGCGCCTCGGTCAGCAGGTCGGCCGGGTCGAACCCGACCTTCTCGACCGAGTAGCCGTACTCCGACGCGACGATGGTCGCCGTGTCGATGTCGATGGCCTGGGTGACCGAGGCCATGATCCCCATGCCCATCAGCTTCTTGACCAGCTCGCCGGCCTTGATGGACATGCGGTGGGCCAGCTCGCCGACCTGGATGCTCTCGCCTTCGATGCGGATCACGCGCTTCTGCTCCTTCGGCAGGGTCAGGACGGTCTTCTGCGGCCGCCCGCGGCCCCGCTGCACGGTCTTCCGGCGCCGGGAGGACCGCACCTCGACGTGCTCGGCCTCCCCGTCCTCCGGGCCACCGAGCATGTAGTCACGGATCGAGATCACGTCGCGACGCTGATCGTACACCAGCCGCTTCTTGCCCTTGCGATCCGGCTGCTCCGCGAGCTGCTTGATGTCCGGCTTCGCGGGGATTGCGGCCTGGATGACCGCCCGCCCGACGACCGGCCGGCCCGGGATCCCGGAATCGGGCGTCGCCTGGGCCGCTGCCGCCGTGCCGGCGGGAGCCGCGGGCGCCGTCGCGCCGGGTGCGGTGGTTGCGGTCCCGGCAGGGGCCGCGGCTGCGGCGGGCGCGGGCTCCTCGGCGGTCGGTGCGGCCGGGGCCGGAACGGACTCGAGCGCCGGCGCCGGTGCGGGTGCCTCGGCCGTGACCGGGGTCGCCTCGTCGACCGCCGGGGCCTCGACCGGCGCCGGCTCGGGCACCGCGGGCGCGACCGTCGCGGGGGCCGGAGACGGCACGGCGCGGGGCGCTGCGGCCGCGTCGCCGCCGGCGCGCCGCCGGACCACGGTGCTGCCGACCTTCTGGACCGACTTCTCGCCGGGTCGCGGGGACTCCAGGAGCTTGCGCGCCTTGTCCTCTTCCTCCCTGGAGAGCTGGGCGAGGTGGTTCTCCACCGCGACCCCCCCCTCCCGGAGCCTCGACACGACCAGCTTCGAGTCGATCCCGAGTTCCTTGGCCAGCTCGTAGACGCGCTTGCTCATCGGGACACCTCAATCGCCGAAGGCCGCGACCATCCGGTCGCGAAGGCCCTCCGCGTCACCAATCGGATGCCTGAGCGCCCGTGCCAGGGAGCCGCGACGGATCGCGCGCTCCGCGCACGCGGCGGCACGGCATACGTACGCGCCCCTGCCCCCCCGGACATCGACCGCGACGCCCCCCGCGGGCTCGATCGCGATCCGGAGCAGCTCGGCCTGCGGCCGGACCCGGCCGCAACCGACGCACCTCCGCTCGGGCACGTGCTTCCCATGCGCGGTCACCTGCTCTCGCCCTCTCCGGGGGCCGGGGCCTGCTCGGCCGCCGGGGTCTCTTCGGTTGCCGGAGCCGCGGGCCCGTCGCCGGCCGAAGCCGCGGGCCCGTCGCCGGCCGGAGCCGCGGGTCCGTCGCCGGCCGGAGCCGCGGGCTCCTCCGCGGCCGGGGCCGCCTCGGGCTCGTCCGCCGCGGCCTCCGCCTGGGCCTCCGCCGCGGCCTGCGCCGCCGCGATCGCCTCGGCCGGCACGCCCACCGGCGCCGCCGCCGCAGCAGCCGCGCTCTGCGCCGCCGCGACCGCGGCCGCGGCCTGCGCCTCGGCCGCCTCGACCTTCAGCTTCTGCTTCAGCTCGTACGCGACCTGCTGGATCGCCTGCACCTTCGTGATCGACAGGCCGGGGATCGCGGCCAGCTCCGCCTCGTCCGCGTTCAGCAGGTTCTCGGGCGAGTGGTAGCCGAGCTTCAGCAGGTACTCGACCTGGCTCTCGTCCATCTCCTTGATCGTGACGAGCGCCTCCTTCAGGCGCGCCCGGACCTCGGCGACCTTGGTCTCGCCGTGGATCTCGATGTTCCAGCCGAGCAGCTTGCTCGCGAGCTTGACGTTCTGGCCGCGGCGGCCGATCGCGAGCGAGAGCTGGTCGTCGCCCACGATCAGCTCGATCGAGTGGTTGTTCTCGTCGATCAGCACGCGCTGCACGCCGGCCGGGGCGATTGCCGCGCACACGTAGCGGGCGAGGTCGATCGAGAACGGGATGATGTCGATCTTCTCGCCGCGCAGCTCCTGCACGACCGCCTGGACGCGGGAGCCCTTCATGCCGACGCAGGCGCCGACCGGGTCGACGTCCGAGTCCATCGAGGTGACCGCCAGCTTGGTGCGCTCGCCCGGCTCGCGGGCCACTGCCGTGATCCTGACGATCCCCTCATAGATCTCGGGCACTTCCTTCTCGAACAGCTTCACGACGAAGCGCGGGTCCGTGCGGGACAGGATGATCTGGTGGCCCTTCGGGTCGCGCGTCACGTCCTTCACGTACGCCTGGACGCGGTCGCCGGCGCGGTAGGACTCGCGCGGGCACTGCTCCTTGAACGGCAGGATCGCCTCGGCCTTGCCGAGATCGACGATGACGTTGCCCTTCTCGAAGCGGCGCGCCACGCCGGTGACCAGCTCGCCCTTGCGGTCCTTGTACTCGTTGAACACGATGGTCCGCTCGGCCTCCTGGATCTTCTGCAGGACCACGTGCTTCGCGGTCTGCGCGGCGATCCGGCCGAACGAGTGCCGGTACGTCTTGATCTGGAGGATGTCGCCGAACTTCATGTCCTCTTCGCGGGCCTTCTCGCGGTCCGACTCGAGGTAGAAGATCTGGAAGCCCAGCTCGTCGCCCGGCTGCGCCTCCGGATCGACGAGGTGCGCGTCATCGAGCGACAGCTCCTGGAGCGGGCTCGCGACCGCCTCCGCGACCTTCATGTACTGGAACAGCTCAACCTGGCCCGAGTCCGGGTTGAACTGCGCCTCGAGGTTCCGCTCATCGCCGAAGACCTTGTGCGCGGCGCGGCGGATCGCTTCCTCGAGCGCCTCGATGAACACCGCCTTGGGAATCCCCTTCTCGCGGCTGACGAGGTCGATGACCTCGGACCAGTTCGTGTTCTCGGTCGACATCGCACATCCTCCAAAGCAGGCGACCGTCCCCGCCGCTCACGCGCGAACCTCGTCGGACCAAACCTGTCGTGCGGTTCGAGTAAAGGCGAGGTCGCGGCCGGCGGGGCTCCAGCCGTGTGAGCGCGCGATTGATAGCACCTGCGCGGCCGGATTGCAAGTCCTGGCAGGCGGCCATCCTGCCGCTGGGGCAGGCGTCGGACGAAGTCCGCCGTCCCGGCGGCGCGCGGCCCCCGCCCCGGCTGCACGGCCCGGGCAGCGTGAGTCACACGCGGATCGCGGCTCTGCGCCGCATCGGGGAGTCGTTGCGTCTTCGGCGATCGTCCGCGGCGGCGCAGTTGCGGCCGGGCTGCGGGGCGGGCTCGCGGTGAGCCGCGGGCGTCCCGCGCGGCACGCCGCGGCCCTGCGTGAAAACGCGGTCGCGGGCTACGCGGGACCCAATACGCGCGCCTTTCGCGATTCCTCCGGCGATTCAGGGATGTCCCAGGAACGGGCGAGGCTCCGGATCGGGTTCCGACGGCTTCATCCGGCCATCCTTCGTCCAGATGTGGACGAAATGACTCGGGTGCTTGTACCTGTCGGTCTTCAGGCGGCGCGCCTCTTCGATGACGACGGTGTCACTCAGCCCGACTCCTGCCTTGGCGAATTCGAGCTGGAAGGCCTTGGTCAGGCGCAGCACGTCGTCGATCGTGCATGGTGGGGTCAGCACCCATGGGGTAGAGTGGTGCAGGCTGTTGTGGATGTCGGCTACCACCCTGTCGGCCAGGCGTTGTCGGGCCTCGCCGTTGCGAACGTCGGCGATATGATCGGCAAGTTCGAAGAGCGCGGCGACTGGCACGTAGAATCGGGCACCGGCATCCGCCGCCCCCCTGAACCGCCGGCGGACTGCCTCCGAATCCCTTTCGTCGGAGAACCCAGGGACCCTATAGATCTCGAGGAGGTAGCTCGTGTCGATCACGTAGACGGACAAGCTCATGGCAGCGACTCCAGCCACTCATGGAGCCTCTGCTTCTGCGATGCCTCGTAGTCTCGCATGAGGTGCTCCTCCAGTGCCCGACGGCTGACAAGGTCGCCCAGTGCGCCGCGTTCCAGGAGGACATCCGACCGTGGCAGATCCAGCAGTCGCACCATTCGCGACGCCCGATGCTCGCTTTCGTGGATGCAGAGCACGACGCCCTCGAGCTGTTCGCGAGTCAGCGCGTTCAGCGTCGCCGGGTTGTGCGTAGTGCACAGCACGCTCAGGTGCCGCCTTTCCGCCGTTTCGGAGATCGCAGCGGCCAGTCCTCCGACCCGACTGGAGTGCAGGCCGTTGTCGAACTCCTCCAGGATGACCCGCGAACGCTGGGCGACCGTTTCCACTGCTGTCAGCACTGCGAGGCAACGGAGCGTACCGTCGGAAAGAAGCCTTGCGTCGGTCCCCTGTCCGCCGGCAGTGAACGAGAGCATCACGTCGTTCAGGACGGTCGTGACGAAGTCAACGTCCTCGAAGGGTTCCTCGGGGACCTGCCGGACGCGTTCAACGATCCGCGACAGAGTGGCCTGCTCCTGCTCGGTGCCCGTCCTGAGCGCGTACAGAACGGCCGACAGGTTGGACCCGTCCCTGGTGAGCACGCGGTTCCCGATGCGCTCGTAGGCGCGCATCAGCTTGGGCTGAGGATCGAAGACGAAGGAAGCGCGCAGGTACTCCCGGATCATCCGGACTGCCCTCGAAGCGTGCCTGAGCTTCGGGCGCTCGAGGGTGAACTGGTCGTACCTGGACAGCACCGATCTGTCCGCGGCAAGGCTTTCGTGAGGCTTGTTTCCCCCCTGGGCGAAGTTGTCGAACCGTACGTCGAGCATGTCTGGTCGGCCCAGCGCCGCCGCCGCCGAGAAGAGCGTCCGTCTCCCGACGTCGAGAGACTCGAGTGCGAACCGCGGCTGTGCCCGGGTCTCGATCGTCATCTCGTAGGAGAAGCTCTCCGGCCTGCCCATGAACCCGATCGTCCCCGCCAGTCCCAGCGAGAACGCGGTCGTCCCGTGCCGCGAGCACGCGGGCAGACCTCCCCGGACCTGGAAGCTCCCGTTCCCCCTGCGAACGTCCGATATCTCGTAGAGGGGGCGCCCCTGGGCCAGTTCGGCGAGAAGCTCGATTCCTTCGATCGCGTTGCTCTTTCCAGAACCGTTCTTGCCAATGAGCAGTCCGAAGTGACGGAACAGATCCACCCCGGAGTCCCGGAAGCTCTTGAAGTCCCGCAGGTGATGCATCAGTTGCTCCGTGCACCGGTGCCTCCAAATACCAAACTTCGCCCGCCGGTGGCAACCGCGCGGGAGGATCGCCGGAGGCAGTGCAGGTTCACCGGGGGTCACGAAGGGTCCGACAGGTCGAACGTGGCCCGCCAGCACATGCGGCAGCCTTCCGCGTGGCCCGCCACCTTGCGGAAGTCGCTCGCGGCCCTCCCCCGCACGATGCGGATCAGGGAGTCCTTGTAGACGTTCCCCAGCTTCGCGTCGGTTTCGAGGATCGGCGGCGCGGTGCACGGGAAGACGTCGCCCCGCAGCGAGAGGTAGATCTCCTGCTCGGGCGCCTTGCAGACCACGTCGCTGCGCCGCCAGATCGGGTTGTAGACGCCCGCGCAGAGGTCCTTGAAGACCTGCGTCCGGACGAAATCGAGGGCGCTCCGGTCCGCCGGGATCGCCGGGGCGACCGACAGGGCGACTCCGGCCGGCTCCAGGATCGCGCGGATCGCCGGGACGTCGGATGCGTAGAACCGGACCGCGCGGTCGTAGCCGAGCAGGCGCGGGACCGGGGACGAGATCGGGCCCTCCAGGCACAGGAACAGGTTCAGCGTCGTGACGCCCAGCTCGACCGCGAAGCGCGCGAGATCGACCAGCTCGTCCACGTTCTCCGGCAGCACGACCGTGTCGATCGAGACCGCCATCCCCCCCGCGCCGACCGCGGCCCGGATCCCCGCGACCGCACGCTCGTAGCCGCCGGGCGTGCGGCGGATCACGTCGTGCGTCGCCTCGGTCGGGCCGTCCAGCGAGACCATGCACAGGTGCAGGCCCGCGTCACGCAGCTCGGCCGCGAGCGCCGGCGTGAGCAGCGTGCCGTTCGTGATCATGTCGTTGTAGAAGCCCATCCGCGTGGCGAACCGCAGCATGTCCGGGAGGTCCGGCCGCATCGTGGGCTCGCCGCCGAACAGGTCCAGCCGGTCGAAGCCGAGGAGCCGGAACTCCTCCATGAAGCGGAAGACGTCGGGCAGGGGCACCATGGCCGGGTCGCACGGCTGGACGTAGAACCGGCGCACCGAGCAGATGATGCAGTCCATGGTGCACGACTTCAGGATGAAGATCGTGCCGAGCCTGCCGTCGCGCGACGGCCCCGCGGCCTCCGAGAAGGTCAGCTCGAAGCCCGGGCGGCCGATCGGGAGCGCGTAGTCCTCCAGCCCGACCGCCGGCGCCGCCGCCCGGATCGCCTCCCAGGCGACCCACGGCTCCATCGTGCCCGAGTCGAAGCCGGGCGCGGCCGGCACGTCGCCCTCCACGAGCACGAACGGCGCGGCGGCGTTCAGCGTGGCAGGGGCGTCTCCCGCCGACCGGAGGAAGCCCGCAATGCCCGCGTCGAGGTCCGGCCAGCGGAGGGGGTCCGCGTCGATCCCCGCGGCAACCAGCCGCGCGGGCGTCGGGGCCGGCGGCGCGTGCCGCTCGCCCGTGTCCCGGAAGCACGCCGCGCAGCGGCTCAGGTGCAGGCAGGCGCGGCACGTGACGTCGAGCGCGAGACGCTCCCCGTCCGACGTCCGGACCGCCTGGCGCGCGTTCTTGACCTGGAGCAGCGAGATCGGGTCCGCGACCCCCCCCGCCATTGCGTACAGATCGAACGTGCCGTCCGCCCGCGCGCGGATCAGCCGGTCGATCGGGGGCCTCGCCGCGGACGGGTCCGCGAGGTACGGGCAGGCCGGCAGCGCGAAGCCCGGGAGCGCGCCCTGCTTCCGGAACGTCACGCCCCGCAGCGAGAGCGCCGGCGGGAACAGGTCGCCCGCGCCCTGCGCCTCGACGACCCCGGGCGGGAGCGTGGGGCAGCCCCCGAGCAGGTCGCAGCGCGCGCACGGCAGCGGGCGCGATCGCCACGCGGGCCGCGGCTCGATCCAGCGGATCCCGTCCGGGGTCGGCCGCAGCTCGGGGTCGCGGCGCGGGTTCATGCCCTCGCGCCCCTTCAGCGACGGCACGACGCAGCAGGGGAACCCCTCGCAGCAAATCGGGAACCGGCCGCCGGTCTCCCGGTCGATCGCGGCGACGATCGCCTCGGTCGCGCGCGCCGCCGGGAGCAGGGGCGCGTCCAGGAAGCGGACCGCGACCTCGGCCGCCCCGAGCCCGATCGCGACGCGGACGGTCTCGTCGAGGCGCCCGTACCCCCCGGCGCACGCGACCGCGACCGCCCGGACCCGGATCCCGGCCGCCACCGCGTTCCGGACCCCCGCTGCCGTCTGCTCGAAGGCGGCGGCGCGCACCACGGCGTCGTGCGTCGCCGCGTCCGGGCCGTAAAGCCGGACCTCGATCTCACGGACCCCGAGCCCCGCGATCCGCGCGGCGTTCCCCGCGGTCGCCAGCACGCGCGCGTTCGTGTGGAGCACCGGCTCGATGCCGAGCTTCGCCGCCGCCCCGAGCACGGCCGGCAGGTCGCCGCGCACCGTGGGCTCGCCCCCGCACAGCCGCGCCCGGTCGAACCCGCGCCTCGCCGCCGCCGCGAGCATCCTCGCGAGGTCCGCGGCGTCCGGTCTCGCGGTCTCCGGCGCGTCGCAGTGCGCGCAGTGGTTGTTGCAGGGGCCGCCGATCCTGACGAACACGGTGCCGGGCATCCCGGGACGTCCCGCGAGAGCGCCGACCGAGTCTACAGGAAAACTACCGCGCAATCAGGCGCACGGGCACGCCCTCGAAGTCGTACCGCTCCCTCAACTCGCGCAGGATGAATCGCAGGTAGTTCTGCGGGATGGTGCCGCGTCCCTTCGCGAACAGCAGGATCGTCGGCGGATCGACCTGCGCCTGCGTCAGGTACCGGATCCGCGCGCTCCCGGTGCCCCCGATCATGGGCGGGTGCGTCCGCACGACCTCCTCGAAGAACCGGTTCAGCTCGTGCGTCGGCACGCGGCGGAACAGGTTCGCGCGCACGTTATCCGCCACGGGCAGGACCTTGTGGACGTTGCGCCCCTTGAGCGCGGACGTGAACACGTGGGGCGCGAACGACGCGAAGCCGAACTCGTCGCGGAGCTTCCGGGTCTGCTCGTCGCCGGCCCCCGGCCCGGACACGAGGTCCCACTTGTTCACGACGAGCACCAGGCCGCGGCCGCGCTCGATCACGAGCGACGCGATCTTCTTGTCCTGGTCGGTCGCGCCCTCGGCCGCGTCGATCAGCAGGAGCGCCACGTGCGCCCGCTCGATCGCCTGGATGGTCCGCGCGACGCTCTGGCGCTCGACCCCGCGCTCCACGCGGCGCGGCCGGCGTACGCCCGCGGTGTCCACCAGCACGTAGTCGCGCCCGTCCGCGGAGAACGGCGTGTCGATCGAGTCGCGCGTGGTCCCGGGCACGTCCGACGTCAGGTAGCGCTCCCGGCCGAGCAGCGCGTTCGCGAGCGTCGACTTCCCGACGTTCGGCCGCCCCACGATCGCGATCCGCGCGGGCCCCGCGCCCTTCGCCTCCTCTGCCTCGTCCTCGACCGGCGGGCAGTCGAGGTCCTCCACGATCCGGTCCAGCAGCTCGGCGACACCGGCGCCGCGCTCCGCGGAGACCGGGAACAGCTCCGGCACTCCCAGCCGCCAGAACTCCGCGACCGCCGCGTCCTGCGCCGCGCCGTCCACCTTGTTCGGCGTCACGTACGTGCGCCGGCCGCTGCGCCGCACCAGGTCCCATATCGCCTCGTCCGTCGGCACGAGGCCCTCGCGCACGTCGAACACGAGCACCAGGGCGTCCGCCTCCGCGAGCGCGATCTCGACCTGCCGCTTCATGATCGCGAGCATCCCTTCGCTCGCCTCCGGGTCGAAGCCGCCGGTGTCGACGACGACGAACGCGCGGCCCGAGTGGTCCGCGTCCGCGTAGTTCCGGTCGCGCGTGACCCCCGGCTCGTCCTGCACGATCGCCTGCCGGCGGCCCACGATCCGGTTGAACAGCGTCGACTTGCCCACGTTCGGGCGTCCGACGATCGCAACCACAGGTTTCATCTCATCTCCTCGGTCTTTCACGTGCCCGTCCCCGCGCCCATGCCCGTACCCGCGGGGCTGGGGCCCGTCACTCCATCAACTCCCGGAGCCGCCTCTCCGCCTCCGCCGCCTCCTCCGTCATCCCCATCCCCCGCGCCACGTTCGCGAGCGTGCGCCAGCCCCGCAGGTACGAAGGCGACTCGGCGACGGCCTCGCGCAGCAGCACGAGCGCGTCCGGACCGCGTCCCGCCAGGTTCAGGAGGGCGGCCAGGTTGTTGAGCGTGCGGGGGTCGCGCGGCGACACCGACAGCGCCCGCTCGAGCATGGCCGCGGCCTGCGGCTCGTGCCCCTTCAGCGCGAGGTCGGTCGCGAGAAGCCTCAGGTACCCCCCGAGGTACTCCCGTCCCCAGCGGTCCGCGGACGGCACGTGAGCCAGCACGCGCATGCCCGCGTCGAACGCCTCGGCCACCGGCTCCTGCGCCGGGTCGTCCGCCCGCCGGCCCGAGAACGCCGGGAACCCGGGCCGCAACG
>Ga0194127_10008466_pt1 | contig 11026 bp, 17 predicted proteins | sample TA2KigC100mmetaG_FD_148624 | JGI IMG/M metagenome (GOLD analysis project Ga0194127, IMG submission 148624) | Freshwater microbial communities from Lake Tanganyika, Tanzania - TA2015036 Kigoma Deep Cast 100m | ecosystem: Environmental > Aquatic > Freshwater > Lake | place: Tanzania: Lake...
GGGGAAATAATTTTTTCAACTATAAATTCATTAAGTTCTTTTAATAAATTTATCACTTGATTTATATTTGTAAGATAACAAATTAGATAGCATGATTTCTTTAGGTTTTTGCATATTTTTAAATAATTCCATGGATCAAGCATATCCAAAACAATTAAATCAAGATTTTTTTCCTTGCTTGATTTTATATCTTTGTTAAACAATTCAACATTTTTTATATTGAAAAAATCTAAGTTCTTTTTTACAATTTCATGATTTGACTTGTTTTTTTCATAGCTGTATACTTTTTTTACAAATCTTGACAAGAATATTGTTAATTGCCCGCTTCCGCTCCCTGCTTCCAAAACAATTGAATCTTTATTTATTCCAGAGTAAATTAAAATGCTTCCAATATCTTTAATGTTTGTTGTCTGTGCTCCCCTCTTTATCTTTCCAATATTATCAAGGAAATTAGCGTCTATTACTTTTAATTTTTCTTTTTTATTGGTTTTAACTTCTGATTTTGATTTTAATATATTTTTTTCTTTTATAATTCCTAAATGAGTATGCAAATCTCCATTGCTGTAATAATATTTTTTCCCATCTTTATCAATTAATATTTTTTTAATCATAGAAGTATATTAAATTAAGTGTTTATTAATATTTTTATCTGTAATCATCAATTATTTTGGTTAATTTTTTAGGAGAAATTTTGCTTCCTTTTATTCTCGGAGAGCCTCCAAATTCATTTCCACCCCATCTATCATTATTATCTTCTGAAATTCCTTCTTCTTTGTTTAATATATCATAAATATCTTCTGTTTTATGTTTTGTTCCTAAAGAGATATTAAATAGATTATAAATAAAATTATTATCATTTCTTTTTTCCCTGAATGTTACAAAAGATTCTATGCCATCGTTATACATCTTAGTTTTAGCATATGTTCCTAGTTCTATTATTAATGCCCATTTTTTACTTTTATTATGATAAGCTATCTTGTAATCGGAATCTTCTTTTAATTTTTCAGCTTTTCCATTTAGATATAAAACAATTCTGTTTTCTATTAAATTTATATTTTTTATTAATACATTGCTATTTAAGTCGTCCAGTAAACCAAAATTTTTTGCATCCATATATGGCTGGAATATCCATGCTAGTTTTTGAAAAATTTCAGAGTTTACATCAACCTTGCACATTCCTGCTGTTTTATCAAGCTCATCTTCTATTTTAACTAGTTCTTCCAATAAATCATTTTTTCTTGAAGTTATTAATTTATGATTTTTAAATAGAAAAACAGATAGTGCAACATCCTGATCTGAATGATTTATATATAAATTTGCCTTTGGCTCGTTATTTTCATTAAAGATTTTTTCTAATAATCCTTCTTTAATTTTTTTAAAAGTCTGAGCACATGTTGAGTTTGTTTCAAGTCTTTTTACATTAACATGATGATCTAAATTTAGCATAGGAATTGTTGAATCTTCTCTTGATTCATCTGAAACATAGCCATCTAATGCTATCGAATATGGGGGATTTTCTTTAAGAAATTGATTCCATGTCTTTACAATTCCAGGCTCTGCTATAACCTCAATCATTTTTTTAAATATTTACAGAAAAGAATATAAATGTTATGCGGGAAAATTATTTTGGTTTCTGAATATAAAAATAGTATAATATTAGAGGTGTGGGAGACAGGATTCGAACCTGCGAAGGCACTAAGCCAACAGATCTTGAGTCTAGACATTACTAATTGTAATTCTGTCCCGTTTGGCCACTTCGGTACTCCCACTTAAATTTTAGATAATAAAAAAGCTTATATAAATTTAATGATATCAAATTTTATGAAATATTTATTGATTTTAAACAAATTTGAACTTTCTAAAGAAAGACTAAAGGAGAAAATAAAAAATAGATTAAAAGATTCTAGATTCTATGAAGATAATGGATTGATTATAGAAACTAACAATAATATAGATGAAATATCTCATTTTGAAGAAATTGATAAGATATTAAAAATGCATAAAGACTGGAAAAAATTAGACTTTAAAACTTTTAAAAATGATTTTAATCTAGATTTAAGTTCATATTTAATAAAAGTAAAATTTTTAAGCAAAATTCCAATTTCAGCAAAATCAGTAATAAAAAAAATCAATTCTGCATTAAAATCAAAATATTCAGAAAACCCCGAAACAATTGTTTATGTTGAGATAATAAAAAAAGACAATATTTATTATAGGGTATTTTTAACTAATTCATGGGAAAAATTTAAAATGAAAAAAGAAGATTATAAAATAGAAGTTGTATTAGAAAATCCCCAAGATAAAGAAGAAATTAAGGATTTTTTAAGATTATGCTATATTTTTAATTTAAACTTGAATATCCTAACTAATGATATTAACTTGGTCAATAAGGCAAAACAGGAAGCAAAAGGAATTCCCTATGAAAATTTTAATATAAATTTAAATAAAAAAATAGAAGGCATAAAAATTGGTTTTTCAATAAATTCAAAATTAGATGAAAAAGATTTTAAGGAATTTTACAATAAAAACAAAAATAACAGAATAAGCTTAATATTCGGAAATGAAAAATTTGGCTTGACTCAAAATTTAAGGGATAAAATAGATCAAAGTTTTAGATTAACCAAAGAAACAAAAAAACCTTTAAGGGCGAGCCATGCTTTAAGCTATGTTATTGGGTTAATTAAAACATTTAATTAATTCTTCACTTTTCGGCCTATCCTCTGGATTTTTTGATAAACAGCTCATTATTATTTCATCTATCTTTGGGTTCTCTGAATTTATCGGGATTGGATTGTAATTTAAAATTTGATTTCTTATGCAACCGATACAATCTAGAAAAGGCTTGATTCCTGTTAATAATTGATATGCAATAACCCCGAAAGCATATATATCTGCTTCTTTTCCATATTCGGGCAAAAATTTTAATTTTTCAGGAGACATAAATTCCGATGTTCCAACTTCCATTTCATAATAATTTTTTGGGATATTGCAAACTCTATAGGAAGTTCCAAAGTCTATAAGTTTTATTGAATCTCCTGATATCATAAAATTATTATCTGAAATATCATAATGTACAAAATCTAACTTATTCATCGAATTCGAATGGATATAATCAAGGATTTTTGATATTGTGCCAAATATTGAGATAGACTCATCAAGGCTCAATTTATATCTTTCTTCACAATATCTCGATAATGTTTTTCCATTTAAGTATTCAAAATAAATTTCTTTTTTATTATTATCAAAACCAAAAAGGGATACGATGTTATTATGCTTAAGATTTGTTAATGCATCAACTTCTCTCTCAAATGACTGTGTTGGATTATTTTTTACCTTTTTTATTATAATTTTTTCTTTTTGATTATCTATTAAAACATTGCTAAGAAATACTTTTGAATAATCTGTTTTGTTAATTAATATTCTGTCGTTTACGTTTATCAATGATTTTTCTCGTACCATTGAGTTTTTAAATTTTATCAATATTTAAATCTTTCTATTGTTACCACTTTAAAATAGAGTTTAACAAAAGATTTATATACTGTTAATTTATTTGAAGATTATGACAACTTTAATTAAATTACAAGATGTGCATAAGATTTATTATCTAGATGAGGTTGAAATTCCAGCAATAAATGGAATTAACTTAAATATCAATAAAGGAGATTTTGTTGCTGTTATCGGTCCTTCTGGTTCGGGAAAAAGCACAGCAATGCATTTAATTGGCTGTTTAGATACTCCGACAAAAGGGGAAATTTATCTTGGAGAGCATAATATCTCTAATTTAAGTGAGAGTAATTTAGCACAGATAAGGGGAAAAAAAATTGGTTTTATATTTCAGACATTCAATTTAATTCCAAGTTTGACTGCTTTGGAAAATGTTGCTTTGCCAATGACTTTTCAGAATATTTCAAGACAGGAAAAAATAGAAAAATCAAAGGAATTACTTGACTTGGTTGGATTAAAAGATAGAATAAATCACTTGCCAAGCCAGTTATCTGGGGGGCAGAGGCAAAGAGTTGCTATTGCACGTTCTTTAATTAATAATCCTGAAATAATTTTAGCAGATGAGCCTACTGGAAATTTAGATACAAAGACGGGGGATGAAATAATGCATTTGTTAAAAGAATTAAATAAAAAAGGAAAAACAATAATTTTAGTTACACACAATCCTGATTTTACAAAATTAGCAAACAAGATTGTTAATATTAAGGACGGGAGGATTTATCATGGAGGATAATTATGATCAAGTTTTAATTTATAAAAATGAATCTAATTTGTATGAATGTTTTTATAGGTCGAACAATCCATATAAATTTGAAGAACTATTTAAAACAAATAAAATTTTTTTTGATTTTAAGCGAGAAAGAAGTGAAAAAGTTGAAAAAGCAATTGAATTGTATTTATGGACTTTAAATTTTAATGGAGATATGATCCGGGCTTTAGAAAATTTGGAGAATACACTTGGTTAAGGAGAATAAAATGAAAAATGAAAACTGCACTTTATATATTTACAAAAAAAATCTTGAATGGAATTATTCTTTTTGCAACGATAACGATAAAGTTTTAAAGATGTTAATAGAAAATGATTTTCCAATTAATCAGTCTTACACTTTCCAATGTGGAAATTATAATGTAGTTTATGAAGAAACAATTGATTTAATTTATAAATTAAATAAAAATATAATAAAAGAATTTTCGCTTGAAAAAATATTAAACAAAGCATTAGAAGATCAGAAGGAAAAATTAATTATCGAATTGGAGGAATAGAATGAAAAAAATAATCTTAATATTGATGTTTTTACTATTAATGAATTTTGTCAGTGCAGAAATTGGAATAAGCAATGTTGCAACTTCACCTGAAAAAGCACTGCCGGGAGAGAGAGTTAATCTAATTATAACCTTAGAAAATAATAATTATGATGATATTAAAGATATTTCTGTAAAATTGGATTTAAACAATGGGGCTTTTGCAACAATTGATTCAGCAACAGAACAATTGATAGATGAAATTGAAAATGATGATTCAAGAAAAGTTATTTTTAACTTGATTACTTTGCCTGATGCAGAGCCAAAAATATACAAAATTCCTGTGAAAATAACATATAATAATATTACAAAAGATTCGTTAATAAGCATCTTCATAGAATCAAAAACAAAATTAGATTTAGTTCTTGAGAATTCAGAAATAATTAAGGTAAATGACAAAGGGAAAATAATCATTAAATTAGTTAATCTTGGAACTAATGAGATAAAATCATTGAGGTTGGTTTTACTGCCGAGTTTGGATTATGAAATATTATCCCCAAATACGCTTTATATAAGCAAAATAGATGTTGAGGACTTTGAGACAGCTGAATTTACAATTATATCAAATGTCAAGAATACAAAATTAAACTTTAATCTAGGATATAAAGATAATAATAACAAAGAATATGCCGAGAACAAAGAATTAAGATTGAATGTTTACAGTTTAGAAGATGCAGAAAAACTTGGATTAATAAAGAAAAATTATTTTATGCAAGTAGGAATTATAATATTAATTATTATAATCTTAATATTCATTTATAGGAAATTAAGAAGGAAAAAAAATGCTGTATGATTATTTTTTGTTAGCAATAAACAATATTTTTCACAGAAAATTAAGATCATGGCTTACAATAATCGGAATTATTATTGGGGTGGCTGCAATCATTTCATTAATAACAATCTCTAGAGGGTTAGAAAATACAATTAAAGAGCAATTTGAGAGTTTTGGTGCAAATAGAATTTTAGTAAGTGCAAAGGGTTTTCAAGGACCGGGAACAGCTTCTCAGGGATTAACTACAAAAGATGTTGATACTGTAAAAAAAATTTCTGGATTAAAATATGTTGTCCCTGCTTTATTCAGGCAAACGGAAGTAAATCATGGGAAAGAAACATCATTTACACTAGTTGGGTCAATTCCAGCAGAGGATTATGAAAAAGTTTTTGGTGATTCTGGAATAAAAGTTCAAAAAGGAAGAATAATAAGAAATAATGATAAATTTACTGCGGTGATTGGTGCAAGAGCTGCAAGGGAAATGTTTTCTAAAGAACTTGGATTAGGAAATAAAATTACAATTAACAAGCATGATTTTAAAATAATTGGAATATGGGAAGAAACAGGAAATGCAGATACAGATAACAGAATAAGCATTTCTTTAGAAACTTTTAGGGAAATATTTAATGAAAAAGAAAACATTGACACTATGATTGTCCAGGCTAAGTCAAACACAGATATTCCAAACTTGCAGAAAAAAATTGAAAAAGAATTAGAATCTAGAAGAGGAGACACAAATTTCCAGGTTTTGACAGCTACCCAAATTGTTGAGCAAATTAATGATGTTCTTGGAATTATACAAATTGTTCTTGTTGGAATAGCAACTATTTCACTGATTGTCGGAGCAATTGGAATAATGAATTCGATGTACACAAGCATATTAGAAAGAACTAAAGATATTGGGGTAATGAAGGCTGTAGGTGCAAAAAATTTTGATATATTAAAAATATTCTTAATTGAATCTGGATTAATGGGATTAGTCGGGGGAATTTTTGGAACTTCTTTGGGAACAATTGTTGCATTAATCGTCGGAAAGATTTCTTTAAATGCAGGATTTTTGTTAAAAATTAGGGTTGAGTTTGGGTTATTATTATTCGGATTGTTTTTTGCATTTTTAGTCGGGGTTGTTTCCGGATTACTTCCTGCATATCAAGCTTCTAAATTAAAGCCTGTTGATGCTTTAAGATATGAATAAGAAGTTTTAAATATAAGCTTAACTTACTATATCTTAATTGGAGCAACTTAGTTTGTTAATGCATTAAGTTGTATTAACTTTAGATCTTCGCGATCTTTACTAAGCTCTGACAGGTAATATTTATATACTAAGTTCTATCATTAAATCTTGAGGTGATATAAATTAAAGCGCAGATTGCTACCGAATATCTAGTTGTAGTTGGGATTATCTTAGTTATATTGATTCCTGTTACAATAATGTATTTTAAATATACAAGTCAAAGCTCTTATACTGTCGCTATAGGAGAAGTTGATTATATCTCCAATGAAATCATAAAAACAGCAAATCAAGTTTATATTTATGGAAAAGATACACAAGTTAAATTAAGCATTAACATACCAAAGGAAGTTATCTCAATAAGATTCAATAATTCTGAATTGATTTTTAACATAAGTGTTAGGGGAAAAGAATCAACAGAAACATCAAGAATAGCCGATGTTAATTTTTCTTCATTTGGAAAAATCACAACAACACCTGGAAGAAAAAATATTATTGTAAAATCTTTGGGAGATACGATTTTGGTTAATACTGAGTGCAAAGAAACTGAATTAAGCTGTGCAGTAAAACAAGACTTTACAAGCTGTACTGGAAGTTATTGCAAATTAAAATGTGTTAATGGAGCCTGGTCAATAATTAATACATGTTCACAATGCCCCTGTTAATGAAAATGAAAAAATCACAATTTGGAATTGAATTTATTTATTTTGTTGGTGTAGCAATGGTTATATTAATTCTTTATTTAGCGCTTAGCTCAAGTTATTTTTCGGCAACATTATCAAGAAGAGATAAAATTGAATCCGCAAATCTCTTAGAACAAATTAGAAGCGAGATTAATAATGCGGGAAGGGTTGAGAATGGCTATATGCATGTGATTAAGATTCCTAAAAATATAAACAATAAAGATTATAATTTAACAATAAAAGGAAGAGAGATTTTTATTGAATATCCTAAAGGAAGCAATGATGTTTATGCCCGGATATTATCTACAGATGTTATTAATAAAGATAGTTTAGGTAATCCAATTCAGTTTGATCCTGGGAAATCTTATTATATTTTAAAAGAGAACGATGATGTAAAAATAGCAAAACAATAATTTTAAAAACTATATTTTATAAGTAATTTTTGTAATTCCCCGTGTAGCTCAATGGTGGAGCATTCGGCTGTAGAAATATCACTGTTTGACTTAAAGCAAAAGCTAAGAATGAAAAACAGACAGCGGATCCCGAAAGGTAATTATTATCCGGGTCAGGATGCTGGTTCGAGTCCGGCCGCGGGGATTTTACAAAACATTTAAAAACAAAACAAATTTTCTAAAATTGAAGCCTCAGTAGTCTAGGGGTTAGGACTCCACCCTGTCACGGTGGCAACCCGAGTTCAAATCTCGGCTGGGGCGCTTAATTATTATAGAAATAAATTAAAAGACAATTAAAAAAATTAGCATGAAATCTCAAAAATCTGATATATTTAAAAGATTTTGGATAACTTTAATTTCAGTAGGAATTCCGATTTTATTATCACTATTTTTAAGTTTTTTATTAATAAATCTTACAAAGAAAATTTTTACAGAATTGCCATTATACATTTTTGAGATTATTTTTTTAATATGTATCTGTATTTTTACTCCATTTTTGACAGGATATTTAAATGCAAAATATCTCCCGAGTGAAAAAAAGATTGAAGCACCCGGCAAAAAGATCGATGGATTTTTCGGATATTGGTCTTATGGATTTATGCTAATTAGAGATTATTCATCTGTTTAGTGATTGATACTAAATATCATAAAATAAATAGCACTTCTCATAATTTTTTAATATTATTATCAATTTTTTTTATTGTTGCAACAACCCATGATTTTCCTTCATTAATTTTTTTATTTAGGGTACCAAGACTTTTTTCACTTTCAACATACTTAAAAAGATTTCTTGCACCTTCTATATCTTTATTTATTTTTTCTAATTGAGTTCTTATTGTTTCTAAAACAGAAATTATTTCTTGTTGACTTCTTTTTTCCATAATCATTTATTTTTTTATTGATTATATAAATTTTATTATTTTAATGCAACAATTCATAAAAACAGTTAATCTTATATATAACCTCTTTAAGATTTTAAAAAAAGAAAACTTTATAAATAGATTAAAAGTTTCAAAATTGTTGATAAAGAGCAATCTTTCTAAAATGAATCAAGGGGAAACAAAAATTACAGCCAAAAAATTAAACAATTTTTTAATAGTATGTTACAATTATATTAATTTATGATAATTTATAGATAGATTGCTCAAAATATTGACGATGGGCCGGTAGCTCAGCTTGGTAGAGCACCTGCCTTTTAAGATTGAGGAAAGCAGGTGGTCGTGGGTTCAAAGAATCATAAGTTAAATCTTATGTAAAGAAAATCCCATCCGGCCCGCTCATGATGGAAAAAATGGAACAGCAAGAAATAGATATCACAAAGCATGAATTTGTACCTGAACACATTAAACTAACAGAGGAGCAAACAGAAGAAGTTCTAAAAAAATTTAACTTGTCAAAAAAACAATTTCCGAGAATATTGAAAGAAGATCCCGCAATTTCAAGATTAGATGCTAAAAAAGGCGATATAATCAAGATAATAAGAAAAAGTCCGACAACAGGCGAAGCTGAATTTTATAGGGTGGTAATATGAATCCAAATAGATTATTAATAAAAAATTATTTTGACAAGCATTCTCAGGTAGAGAGCAATATTGAAAGCTATAATAGATTTATGGAAAAAGGAATCCAGGAAATTGTCAATGAAGCACAGGATATTATTCCGACAATAATTCCTGCAGAAGTTAAGGATTTTAAAATAAAATTAGGAAAAATAACTGTTGAAAAACCCCAGATTGTTGAGGCAGACGGTTCTAAAAGAGATATTTATCCGATGGAAGCAAGATTAAGAAAGTTAACTTACTCCGCTCCAGTTTACTTAAGTATTTCCGCTTATATTGATGGAGTTGAAAGAGAACAATTTACAGCACTAATAGGAAAAATCCCTGTAATGATCAAATCAAAATACTGTCATTTATATGGATTAAACAAAGAAGCGTTGTTAAAACATTATGAAGATATTAATGATCCTGGAGGATATTTTATACTGAATGGAAATGAAAGAGTTCTAATTGTTGTTGAAGATTTAGTTTCAAACAAATTATTTGTAGAAAAGAATTCAACAGGACCAAGCAAATATACTGCTAAATTATATTCTGAATCGGGAGTTTATAGAATTCCTCATACAATTGAACAGATGAAGGATGGAATTATTTATATATCATTTACAAGGTTTAAAAGAGTGCCAATATTCGCAATTATAAAGGCACTAGGGTTGCTTAAAGATCAAGAAATAACAAACACAATTTCTCAAGACAAGCAATATGATGATATTTTTATTAATTTATATGAGACATTAGATTTAAAATCAGAAGATCAAGCAATGGAATTTTTATCAAAGAAAATTGGAATAAATCAAAATGATCAAAAAAGTGATAGAATAACTGATTTGCTCGATAAATATTTATTGCCTCATCTAGGAACAAGTTCTGGAGACAGATTAAATAAAGCTTATAATTTATGCAAATATATAAAAAAATTTTTGATGATATCAAAAGATAATAAAGAATTGCCTGATAAGGATCATTATATGAACAAAAGATTAAAATTATCCGGGGATTTATTAGCTGATTTATTTAGAGTTAATTTAAGAACACTTGTGCAAGATGTTTTATATAATTTCCAGAGATTGGTTAAGAGGGGAAAATTCCAATCGCTTAGAATTATCATAAGAGATCAATTATTGACTTCAAGAATAAAAAGTGCAATGGCAACAGGTGCTTGGGTTGGCGGAAGAAAAGGAGTAAGTCAAAACATTGATAGAACAAATTTCTCAGCAACAACATCTCATCTACAAAGGGTTGTTTCATTATTATCTGCTACACAGGAAAACTTTGAAGCAAGAGCATTACATCCTACACATTGGGGAAGATTATGTCCTGTTGAAACTCCTGAGGGAACTCCAATTGGTTTAAGAAAGAATTTATCAATGTTATGCAGAATTTCACAGGAAGAAATTCAAGATGATAAAATAAAGAAATTATTAGAAGGCTGTGGTTTAAATGGTTGATGTTTATTTAAATGAAAAGTACATTGGAAAAACTGAAAATGCCGATGAATTTGTTAATTTAGTCAGAGAAAGAAGA
>Ga0194127_10008479_pt1 | contig 11018 bp, 10 predicted proteins | sample TA2KigC100mmetaG_FD_148624 | JGI IMG/M metagenome (GOLD analysis project Ga0194127, IMG submission 148624) | Freshwater microbial communities from Lake Tanganyika, Tanzania - TA2015036 Kigoma Deep Cast 100m | ecosystem: Environmental > Aquatic > Freshwater > Lake | place: Tanzania: Lake...
CCCCGGAACCTCCAATTACATTCTGAGCCGCATGACAGATGAAGGCGCTGATTTCGCCCGGGTTCTCCGGGATGCTCAGCAGCAGGGCTATGCTGAAGCCGACCCGACTTTTGACATCGAAGGAATTGACGCCCTGCATAAACTCTGCATTCTGATTGAGCTGGGCTTCGGGATGAAGGTTGATTACCGGAAATTGTATACCGAAGGCATCAGCAGCATTACGGCACTTGACATTGAGCACGCACGTGAACTGGGATACCGTATCAAGCTGCTGGCGATCTGCCGCAGCGCCGGCAACCTGATCGACGCGCGCGTGCATCCAACCCTGGTGCCTGAGCAGCATATGCTTGCCCAGGTGCACCAGACATTCAACGCCATTTTTCTTCAGACCGCCGATGTAGGACCGACAATGTTCTACGGCCGCGGTGCCGGCATGCTGCCGACCGGCAGCGCTGTTGTCGCCGACATTATGGCACTTGCCCGCACGATCGGCAGCGGCTGTCCCCCGCGCGTGCCCTTTCTGACGGCAACGCAGGACTGCGGCCTGCGTCTGCAGCCGGTCAAAAATATCCAATCGCGCTATTATGTGCGCTTTTCAGCCGATGACCGGCCCGGCGTACTGTCCCGCATTGCGGGCGTACTCGGCCGCAACCGTATCAGCATTTCATCCGTCATTCAAAAAGGGCGCACCTCTCACGGCGGCACCGTACCGATCTTCATGCTCACGCATGAAGCCCGGGAATCAGACATGCAGAGCGCCATGCGCCAGATCAACCGGCTCGCGCTTGCGCGCCAGAAGGCCATGCTGATCCGTATTGCCGACGATCTGCTCAGTGATGCATAGACCGGTATTCAGAAATAAAACGATTGCGTTGGCAGTGTGGACGACGCGGATGCAGTAGACGGTTACAGCCTGACGTGAACGACTATCTCGAAATAAAACTGCACAAGAACAAACCTGCGCAGCAGTTTCGCTGCACCCTGCTCAAGCGTGAGCAAGGGCATGCGGTGCTGCGCTATGTTTCCGATGAACCCAGCCGCATCGCCGACATGCATATCGAACCCGGGTCGGCAACAATTGCCCATTACTGGACACATCGTCCCTATGTCGCATGGCGCATGTTTGACCGCACCGGACGCCTGATCGGCACGCTGTTTCATGTCTGCGGAGCTGTGCATATCTTCGAAGATCACCTCAGCTATGAAGACCTGCTGCTCGATATATGGATCGCGCCCGATGGCTCTGTGCGCATCCTGGATGAGGACGAAGTGCGGGACTGCGCCGCCCAAGGGCTGCTCAGCGACAGTGAACGTCATCGCATAGACAGCACCAGACGGCATATTACAGAACTGCAACCCGAAATTATTGCCGGGCTGGCTGCGTTTGAAAATGCCGATCATCACAATGTCCGCCCGCCTTCAAGCCCGGATCAAACTCAGTGCCGCCGCTGATATATAACGTTCTTGTAGATACAATCACGATACCTGCACACACGAAAGGAACCGCATGCTTGCAAAAATCACATTTCTGGGCGCGACTGGCACTGTAACAGGCTCAAAATATCTGTTTGAAACCGGCGGCAAAAAACTGCTGATCGACTGCGGCCTGTTCCAGGGCCTGAAAGAGCTTCGCCTGCGCAACTGGGAGCCGTTCCCGATTTCTCCGTCCGCAATTGATGCGGTTATTCTGACGCATGCCCACATTGATCATTGCGGGTATCTGCCCCGACTGACCCGGCAGGGTTTCAAGGGCCCGGTGTACTGCACCCATGCAACCCGGGCGTTTTGCGAGCTGCTGCTGCGCGACAGCGCACACCTGCAGGAAGAAGATGCGCGCTGGGCGAATAAAAAGGGGTTCTCAAAGCATAAACCGGCCCTTCCCCTGTACACGGCCCAGGATGCCGAAAACTGCCTGAAGCAGTTCATCCCCCGGCACTACGGTGAGGATATTCTTCTGGATGATGGCGTGCGTTTGAAGTTCCGGGATGCCGGCCACATTTTAGGATCGGCTTTTGCGGATATCAAGATAACCAGAGGCGACACGGTGCGCAAGATTCTTTTCAGCGGGGATATCGGCAGCCCCAACCGCCCTATCCTGCATGATCCGGTCCAGGTCTATGAGGTCGACTACCTCATTGTGGAATCAACCTACGGAGACCGTCTGCACGGCGACAGCCAGACAGCCCGCGAGCATGATCTTGCGAGGGTGATCAACGAAAACATCAAGCGCGGCGGCGTGCTGGTCATTCCCGCTTTTGCTGTCGGGCGAACCCAGGAGCTGCTGTATCACATCCGCGAACTTGAGAACCAAGGCGCGATTCCCCCGCTTCCGATTTATATTGACTCACCCATGGCGATCAATGCAACCGCGATTACGGCACAGATGCAAAACGACTATGATATACAGGCCCGCATGCTCGTGCTTGAGGGGCGGGAAATACTGAAGCCCGCCAACCTGCATATCGCCAAAAGCGTGGAGGAGTCCAAGGCGCTGCACGCGGTTAAAGGCCCTGCCGTATTTATTTCTGCCAGCGGCATGCTTGAAGGCGGCCGTATTCTGCACCATCTTCGGGAGCGCCTGCCGAAAGCTGAAAACACCGTATTGTTCGTCGGCTATCAGGCCGAAGGCACCCGCGGACGGGCACTGCAAAACGGAAATCCTGAAATCAAAATCCACGGCCAGATGGTGCCGGTCAGGGCGCACATCGAAAGCATATCGGGTTTTTCAGGCCATGCCGACTACCGGGAAATTCTGGCATGGCTGATGGGATTTAACAGGCCTCCCCGGCAGACCTTTATCGTGCACGGCGAACCGGTCTCTTCGCAGGCCATGCACGACAAAATCGCAGAGCACCTCGGCTGGCCTGCAACCATTCCCGTACTGGGACAGTCATTTGAGCTCAGCTGATGCGCACAATTCGTGCAGCCCGCATTCTGCGGTGCCGGATGTAAGAATCACCGGTACTGCAGCGCATCTCATCACACAGCGCATACATGCTGTACCGTGCTGTTTTTCCGCTTTTTCTCTTGCCTTTTACACATAGAGGCTATATATATTTTTTGAATATGTCAGACCTTACAGGGGGACACCGTTATGTTTGGCCTTGGAATGCCGGAATTAATCATTATCCTTGTTATTATTCTTATCATTTTCGGGGCCGGCAAACTCCCGGAAATCGGACGCGGACTCGGCAAGGGAATTAAAAACTTCAAATCTTCATTTAATGAGCCCGACCAGGGCGACGAGCAGAAAAAGCTCGATGATTCTTCAAAGGATTCCTGATCAATCAGCAGTAGACAGTACTTAGAAATGCACTAAAATCCAAGATCAGCCAGCAGCGAATCGATAGCCTGCTGATCAAGAATGTTTTTCCCTGTGCCGTCCCGGCAAGTATTGTCCCGGAAACGGCTCATCAGCGCGTCAACTTCAGCTTCGGCGCTCAGCTTTTCGATGCCCCTGCCCTCGCGCAGCCGTTTCAATTTGACACCGGAGGACACCAGAATGCTGAGCAGCTGTATCTGGACATTTGAGAGCAGATCAACAATTTTTATGATTCGCTGACCGGACAGGTCCTGAAATGACAGCGATTCAAGAATCCGGCCGATATTGTTGATGATACACTGTATGACGTGGTCGGACGCCTCAAGCGCGGCGATCAGCCGGTCATGATCCTCTTTGCGTACCATTGAATAACTGTCGTTGAAAATCATGTAGCGGTCCGATGCCTGCAGCTGTCCATTATACTCATGCTCAAGAAACGCAATCTGCACATCGAGATCTGCAAGCGTGTGCATAACCTCTGATCGGTCAATCGCATGCCAGGATTCAGTGCTGCCGGATGCAGCATCTTCGCCGGCCAGACTGGACAGGGAGTCGCGCAAAGCGCGCATGCTCAGAAGCATTTCCCTCATCAACAGGAGCGGGTCCTTGCGAACGCTTGTATCGGTGCCGGTAACGGCATTGCCGACAAAGTTCAGAGTGCGCACATCGTCGAGCGCTTGTTTGATGATGGAGCACTGATCCTGCATATCCTCGGAAATGTCCATGATCGTCATGGTGGCGGATTCGGTCATTTTCACCACCTCTTCAAGCATGCTTTTAGCGCTTTCAAGATCTAGTCCGGCCTTTTCGAAATCAACTTCCCTTTGATAGCTGCTGGGCAGGTCTTTGATCGAAATTGAGAGGTCGCGCGCGAGGCGTCCGATTTCCTTGAACATTTCCTCGGAAATCTCTTTATATAAAGAAATTCTCTGAAGTTCGCCCGTCGGCAGCGTATCTGAAGCAATCGTATTCTGAGAAAAAACGGGCGCAGCAGCAGGGACGGCCGCGCTGTATTCATGAGCAACAATGGCGTCAAGTGCCTCGCTGATTGAAGGATTCTGCCGCACGGTGATTTCATAAATCTTGTCCCCTGCCGGAATCGTAAAGGTTCCGCTGTTGATCTCAATGCGCACCACCGGCAGGTTCTCTGTGCTTTTCATCATAGTTCCCTTGAGATTAATAGAGCGTTAGTATGTTGCCATACCTGTACCGCACTCTGTTGCGTATTCCTGTAATGGTTTCCAGCACCAGGATGGGCGCCCATAAGCAAAGGAGCTGCCGGCTTAATGCAGCCGCCCGACGAACCTGGCACCGGTTCTGTAGCTGCCCGTATCCAGGTCATGTTCAACCCGCACTATTTCGGCAATTGCTCTCAGATGCAGCTCGGTGTCATGATCTGCACAGGGTACATGCGAGCCGTTTTCCTGTTTCCATCCGCTCACATGGATCGATAACAAAATTTTGCTGCCGATGGGCAGTTCTTCATATGCGCTGAACAGAACACCGCTGCCGCTCACATTTTTTACGCGGGTTGTTTTAAAGACGGCTTCAGAAAAAAGAGCGGCGTAAGGACCGTACTCAAGCCGGTAGTCCCGTGCGATGCGCATGTAGTATCTGCAATTGTTCATACAACGGTCGAGGGCTGGAAATTAAAAATTATTACTACATGTATGTATTGCAGATTATATTATTATTTGTTAAATATAAGTTATGATCATGTATCGTACAATTCAGCATCATTCTAAAGTATAAAAAAATAAAGTTAACCGCCCTCAGGCTGGTATTGCAAAGTAAAAACCGGTATACTCTACTGCCTGCATGTGCATGCATCACTGTGTGTGCCGCAAAACGCACGTTGCGCATACTGCGCAGTACAAGGACACCAGATCCATGACGCAGCGACGCGAACAACGCCTGAAGGCAGCTTTCAACGCCTGCTACTGCAGGGATAATGATCAGATACTGCACCCCTGCCGTATCGTTGACATCAGCCGCTTCGGTTCCCGGATTGCGCTGATTTCGAAACATGCCCTTGAAAGCGGCTCCCGGATTGCGCTGCACATCGAATTACCCGGTTGCGACAGGAGAATCGTCGCCAGGTTTACCTGTGTATGGACTCGCTGTACGCCTGATACCCAAGACAGCGGAGTATATGAAGCCGGTGGTTTTTTTACCGAGGTAAACTCCGAAGACCGCAACCTGCTGCTCAACAGTGCTGAAATGACGACATAAAGCCAATCTGAACAATTAATACAACTGTCTGACAACCGCACCTGCTGAAATATATCGCCTGATTCTGATGAATATCCAACCGCGCCTGAAATCCGTCCTGCTCGTACTTATGGCTGTCCTGACAGTCGTGCTTGTCGCAGGCTACTATATACGCTCAGGCGCACAGCACGAACGCCTCCTGCATGACAGCCAAACGATCGAAGAAATGCTTTCCGAACGTGAACATTCACACCAGTAACATGTATTCAAACAGCGCCGATACCCTCAAGCGCAAGTGTGTGATTCCCGTGATGTGCAGCATGGTTATCGCCGCAGCACTAACGGCTGCCGGGTGCTCGCCGACCATCGATGCCTCCACTGCAAGCACCATGCAGGACTCCATTGCGTATGTCCGCTCAACTCTTGATGCCGCTGACAGGAAGGCATTTGATACAGCGCTGCGGGATCTCAATGACATGCTGTTCAACCGGACGGATGCCGTCAGTCAGGCCACAATCGGTTTATACCGGCCCGAAGCACTTGTGCGCAAAATCCTGCACCGCAAAAACGCCTTTGACGTAATCCTCATGGTCGAATACCATCGCCGTCAACACCCCTGACGCTTCACCCACAGTTTCGGATTGCTGAAAAAAAATGGCTGTGGTATATGTTCCTATCGCTGCACCGCGGTAATCGCTGCAGATGAGCATATGCCGGCCGATTAGGCGCGTTTTTACCACTTCATGCCGTAGACAGAAGCACTCCCTGTTCATGAAACACACCATTAAAAACTGGCTGGCGGAATGCAAAAATCTGAACGGTGATCCTCGCTATATCGGCCGCGGCATGGCCATCGGCATATTCATCAGTCTAACGCCGTTTTTCCCGTTCCACATGGCAATTGCCGTTACGCTCGCCATCCTGCTGCGCGGCAGCAAACGGGCAGCCGCGGTCGGCGTCTGGCTCAGCAATCCCCTGACCATTCCATTCTGCTATTTCATCATCTACAAGCTGGGCATCTATATTCTGGGCACGAACCCGGTCTACAATCCCGACTGGAAGACATTTGCAGATATTCTAAAAATGGGACTCGGCATTTTCTACGCCATGATCGTCGGCGGTGTCGTGCTCGGGTCAGCACTGGCCGTGCCGGCCTACTACATAACGAAAAAAATTTTTCAACGGATGCAGTCCCGCGGCAACAGAAACGGGGCACAGCCCGGCGCACAAACACCACCCGCAGCCAGCGAAGCAGCCACGAAATGAACGGCGGTGCTGCCGGGCTGATGCAATTCTGTTCACGAGTGCGAACAAACCGGCAACTTACCTACCATATACGATTGCACCGCTACCAGCACGCACCTGTTCCCGTATCGACTTTCAAAACAAAACCTGCCCTGTCGTGACGGAATCCCTGAATCCGCTCAAGCCGTATAAAAATCAGCATTGCTACAGGATTATTTTTATGGCATATACATTGACAACTTCGTAAAAAGTTCCGAACTGTCACCCTGAGCGAAGCGAAGGGTCTCCTAAGGCATTGAAAAAACGAGATTCTTCGCTTCGCTCAGAACGACAAAACAGCCTGATTATGACTTTTTACGACGTCATCATACATTAAACGATTACAAAAAAAATCGCGTATGTGCTGATACCCACCTCTCATTGAAAAGGAGCCACAATCATGCTGAGAACACTGCTGCTGCTCGTCTTGTTGTGCATAATAGCGGCTTCGGCACCATCTGCCCGGGCTGCGGGCCTGCTGCTTCCCGGAGAAGAAGGCTTCAGCGACAGCGACCACTTTTCAGATAATCTCTGGGGACTGCACACGCAGCTTGAAGAAAAATACGGCCTGTATTTTGAAATCGTCTATCGGCAGGATACGTTCTGGAACACCCGCGGCGGCAACAGCACCAAAAGCCCGCCTGACCGTCCCCGCATGGCAGGCCTGTATCTTGAGCTCGACACGGCCGGGGCCGGCCTGTGGGAAAACGGCACATTTTTTCTGGGACTCGAATATATTACCGGCAAAAACCCCTCTGATTCACGGGTGGGCGACTGGCAGTGGATGTCCTGGATTTCAACCGATCGCCGCAGAGCTCAGGTATCGGAATTCTGGTACCGGCACAGCTTTTTGGAAGACAGCTTCTGGATCAAGCTCGGCAAAATGGAGGCCAACACGGAATTTAATGCCATCGATTACAGCCTTGACTTTATCCATTCATCAGCGGCACTGAACCCGACCATTCCGATCCCTTCCTACCCCGATCAGGACTGGGGGCTGGTAGCCGGGATCGAGCCATCCGAACACTTTGCCGTCAATGCAGGCATCTATCAGGGAGATCTCAACGGCAGCCGCTCAATCGGCAATACCCTCGGGAACCTGCGCGGCCCCATGCTGATTGTTGAGCCCTCTTTCAGATACGAAATCAACGGTCTGCCGGGCAAAGTAAATATCGGCACATGGTGGAACGGCCGCGCATTCGACGCCTATCACAGGAACAGGCCAAACCGAACCACCTACGGCAGTTCATACGGTTTTTACGGCTTTATCCAGCAGCTTTTGTGGAAAGAGAACCCGGCCGATGCGGAATGCGCACAGGGCGTGGGCATCTACGGACAGTACGGCTGGGTGCCCAAAAACCGCTCCGAAATCGACGACTTCATCGGCGGCGGTATGACCTGGCAGGGCGCCATCAGGGGCCGGGATGACGATGTGATGGGTCTGGGCGCGTTTTGCGTCTACTTCAGCGACAGCGCCGGATTTGATGATCGCGCCGAGACCGCGGTTGAGCTTTTTTATAAAGCATGGCTTACCGGCTGGCTTTCGGTGCAGCCCGATGTGCAGTTCATCAGCAACCCCGGCGGTGTCGGTAATCAAAACGCAATCGTGGTCGGCGGCCGGGTCGAATTCGTTTTTTAACGCAATTGTCCGCATCAGCACAGATAAAAAAACGCCCCGGAAATGCCTGCCGGGGCGTTTTTCACAATTGCGGCTGCTGCGGACTCAGATAACACGCACCATCACGACCCCTTGAACCGCGCGCAGTTTTTCGATCACGGCCGCATCGATCGTGCTGTCGATATCAATGATATTATAGGCGTAATCATCGCGGCTGCGGTTGAGCATATCGGCAATGTTAATCTTCTCATCAGCCAGGATGGTCGTAAACTGGCCTATGATGTTGGGAACATTGCGGTTGGCGATGGTGATGCGCATCTGGCCGGATGCCGGCAATATGCACTCGGGAAAGTTGACCGAGTTCTTGATATTGCCGCGTTCCAGGTAATCGCGCAGCTGGTTGACCGCCATGGTCGCGCAGTTGTCCTCGGATTCAGGCGTGGAAGCGCCCAGATGCGGCACCGGAATAACATTGTCGATGGTGAGCAGTTTCTCGGTGGGGAAATCGGTTACGTACATCTCGACAATACCCTCGCCTATGGCTTCAAGCATGTCATCATCATTGACCAGCTCACCGCGGGCGAAATTCAGGATTCTGACCCCTTTGCGCATCAGGCGGAATTTTTCCCGGTTGATCTTGCCGCGGGTATCGGCGTTGAGCGGCATGTGCAGCGAAATGAAATCCGATCCGGCAAGCAGCTCATCAAGGCTGATGGCTTTCTTAACCGTGCGCGACAGGCCCCAGGCCGAATCGACCGACAGGAACGGATCATAGCCGGTCACCTGCATGCCGAGTGCTTCGGCGTCATTGGCGACCATCACGCCGATCGCGCCAAGCCCCACAACCCCGAGCTTTTTACCCTTGATTTCAGGGCCGGTAAACTGCTCCTTGCCCTTCTCGACCGCCTTGGCTACATCTTCAGCCTGACCGGCAAGGCCCTTGGCCCAGGTAATGCCGCGGTAGACCTTGCGCGATGAGATAAACAGGCCCATCAGGGTCATTTCCTTGACTGCATTGGCATTGGCTCCGGGAGTATTGAAGACGACTATGCCCCGCTCGGAGCACTTCTCAACCGGGATATTGTTGACGCCGGCGCCGGCACGCGCAATTGCTTTAACCGACGGCGACAGTTCCATGTCGTGCATTTTCTGGCTGCGCACCAGTATCGCATCCGGGTTGACGATTTCGGAGGCATACTCGTAATGATCGTGAGGAAGCAGATCAAGACCAACCGGTGAAATTTTGTTGAGAAGCTGAATTTTATGCATTGCGCACACTCCCTTGCAGCGCCGGGCTGCTCGAACCTGAATTATTTTCAAAAACCTCCGTTAACGAGCGTTTTTTATAGCATTATTTCCGTTTTTCCGCCATACAAAAGTTCGCATATGCCGCTATGAAGCCGGAGACATGAGGCGCTCATCATAGCTCCCCCACGCGCCTTCGGCAACTCGCTCCAGCAGGTCGTATAGCGGCCCGACATAAAGCGCCGCTGCATCCGCCAGGCGCGCGCAGCGCGCGACGGAACCGCAAAGCTGACCGCTCCCCTGCCCCAGCGCGCGTTAATCGCATCCACAGCCTCCATGAAACGCCGGCTGCGCTCATCAGCGGCCGGAGCGCAGCCGAACAAGACAGGCTGATGCGCGCGCTCCTTCTGAAGAGCCGTCAGCATAACGCCGGTTTTGCGATAGCGCACTCCGCGGCGATACAGGCGCTCAAGGCCGGCCAGGCCGTGGCGGATGAGTTCCGGCGTGGAACTGAGCGGCTGCGGCAGGCTCAGCGTGAGTGCTGCACTGTGATGCGGCCCCGGGCCGTGAGCGCCGGTTGTAATAAACACCTGCATGACCGCGGTCAGCAAGGACCGGCTGCGCAGTTTGGCTGCGGCAGTGCTGATATATTCAGCCAGCGCCTCGCGCAACCGGGCCGGATCGTCAACCGGGCTGCCGAAAGAGCGCGAGCTGAGAATAGAGCGCAGCGCAGGTGCCACATCCTCAACGCCGAGACAGCTGACGCCGCGCAGTTCCAGAACCGTGCGCAGCCCCTGTACGGTCATATGCCGGCGCACCCAGCCCTCATCGGCACCTTTGAGATCGCGGGCGGTGATGATGCCGCTGCGCCTGAGCAGCTCAGCGTAGCGCCGCCCGACCCCCCACACATCCGCAACCGCGACCGATTCCAGCACACGCTCGCTGTCTGCGCAGCCGTCAAGATCGAACACCCCGCCTGCATCCGGCTGTTTCTTTGCAGCACGCGCGGCTATCTTGGCCAGGGTTTTTGTCGAAGCAATCCCGATTGATACCGGGATGCCGGTACAGCGCGCAACCTGGGAGCGCACCCGGCGCGCCCAGTCTGCCGGATTTTCACGCTGTGCACAGGCCAGAAACGCCTCGTCAATCGAGTACTCTTCCATGCGCGGGCTGAACCGGCGCAGGGTTTCCATCACCCGCGCCGACATGTCGCCGTACAGGGCGTAATTTGAGGAAAACACCCGCACACCGTGGTGACTGATAAGCTCGCGGCACTTGAAAAAAGGAGTCCCCATGCTGATACCGAGCTGCTTGGCCTCGTCCGAGCGGGCGATCCCC
>Ga0194127_10008481_pt1 | contig 11016 bp, 13 predicted proteins | sample TA2KigC100mmetaG_FD_148624 | JGI IMG/M metagenome (GOLD analysis project Ga0194127, IMG submission 148624) | Freshwater microbial communities from Lake Tanganyika, Tanzania - TA2015036 Kigoma Deep Cast 100m | ecosystem: Environmental > Aquatic > Freshwater > Lake | place: Tanzania: Lake...
AACGTCGGCGAGTGGTTCCGCCTCTTCCTTCTTGCCATGCTCTTGCTCCATGTTATGGCCGTCCTGCGGCCGTTGCTTGGGCAAGGCTACCACTCATCTCGCTGTCCGAATTTCCGGGGCCGGCTCTGGTGTTGCTGGTGGGGTAAGCCGTAAAATACAGTCAACGCCGGTTTAGCTCAGTTGGTAGAGCACCCGCCTTGTAAGCGGGAGGTCGTCAGTTCGAATCCGACAACCGGCACCACAAGCCTCGCTGATGCGGGGCTTTTTTACGGGCGTTCATCTCAAAACTAAGAAACCGGGTGCTGGTGGGTGTGCCCGAGGCGGGGGCGGCGGTGTTGCTGGTGGGGTGAGTAGCCTGACCCGGGATCGACTGCGGGAGGTGGTGGAGGTGGTGCGGGTGGGGTGAGGGTCGGCCTGTAGTCCGTTTTTGCACGAAAGCGTCCAGCCCTGTCTGGAAATGCATCTTTTTCTGTCCCGCTTCTGATTTAATGCTTCCCTTTAGACACTTTATGTATCTAAAGGAGTGCATATGTCAGCCCGTCCCCAACTTGCGGCTTCGCCCGATGAGATTCACTACTGGACCCAGTCCGACTGGTGGCCGGTATGGCTGGTGCTGGAGCGCTGGGGTGTGCCCGAGCCGCAGTGCCTGGAGGCCAAACGCCAAGCGCTGCTGAGCGCCTGTGAGCGTGGCCAGGTGCAGTGGCGCCGCAGCGACGGCAAACCCTATGACGATCCCATCCACGAGCTGGCCGCCCGCAACCGAGTACTGATCGAGCGCAGCAGCTTCGCGGCGTGGTCTCGCACCTTGCCCGAGCGCCGCAGGATCGCCGTGCCAGCGCTACCGTCGTGGGCGAACGTGCCAGCTGCGGCGCCTACGGTTCAGCAGCCCGCCGCAGGACTGGCCGTGGCGCACATTGCCATCGTGCACAGCCGCACCCACACCGAGGTGCTTGAGCGCCCGAGCGCTGCCAACGATCCGGTTCCGCTGGTGACGGAGGTGGTGACACCGGCCCTTCTACCGCTGCCGTCGCAGGTATTGCAGGTATCGCAGGCCGATCTCGATACTTGCACCGAGACCGGCACTGCAGCCAGCAGCGATCCCATCCCTCAAGTCGCTACCACCAGCTGGTCGCTGGTGACGCAGCTGCAAGGCAGCGCAGCGATCTCCAGCACACCCCGGCACGACTACGCCAGCTACCCCAGCGAGGCCGAGCTGCGCAAGCTGGGCGTGCCCACCCAGGAAATCATCGACGCCTTCAAAGTCCGTTTCGACCCGAAGGAGAATGCCCAATGGTTTCGTGAACGGATGAGCAACATCAAGCGCGCCAACAAGGGACTGGCTGCCGCCCTGGTGCAAAAAGGCCTGCCCAGCCGAGGCATGCAGCACTACTCCTCGTACTGGCGACCGGACCTCGTGGCCTCCTGGCTGATCGACAAAGGCCACATGAGCCGTCATCGCGTGATCCACATCCTGCAGACCCGCTTCCCAGAGTGGGCCGATTTGGCCGATTACCTCTGATTGACCAGGCGCCGCGTGGCCTAAAACCGGCCCACAGCACCGTCCCCACCGTCATTTCTAAGCCTGCGCACAGCCGCCCCTGCTGCAGTGCCGCCCGCAACCCCTTGTCCCGTCTAGCGTCCCTGCCGTAGCGCTTCCTACGGCGGGAGCGCGCTTGAGAACCTGCGCCGCATGCCCTATGCGATTCAGGAGGTTCTCATGCAATACGAAGCGATCCCGGCAGTTCCGGGTCATCAGCGCATCCTGCGCTGTCGCCAGGTGCTGGCCCGCACCGGCCTGTCACGCAGCACGCTCTACGCCCTGATCGGGCGCGGTGAATTCCCCAGCGCCCTGCGCCTCTCGGAGCGCAGCGTCGGCTGGCTCGAGCACGACGTCGCGCAATGGATCGAGGCGCGCAGCCGCGTCTCGCGCAGCAACGCGCAGGTGGGCTGAGCCATGGTGTGCTCTATCCATCTTGGCCAGCGCGCTGCGAAATTCGCACGCTTCGCACACTTTCGCATGGCTGCAAACCCAGTGTTTGCCTGGGGTTTCGCGGAATTCGCAGGATTCGCAAGCACCCATGCCGAAATGGCGAAATCGGAGGTGTGCTGATGCTGGGCGCACCGAGCACCCGTTTGCCGCGCCCCGAGTGGGCTCTGGGCGAAGCGCCCATGCCCCTGATGCGCGAGCTGCCGCCACCTAGTCCCTTTCCCATCGATGCGCTGGGTGGTGTGGGCAGTGCGGTGGTCGAATTGATGCACCGGGTCATCCAGGCGCCGGTGGCGCTCATCGGCCAATCCATCCTGGCTGCGATGAACCAGGCTAGCCAGCCGCACGCCAACGTCTGCATCGACGGTCGTGTATCCCCCTTGTCGGAATACTTCCTCACCCTCGGTGAATCCGGCGAGCGCAAGTCCGCCGTGGACGGCTGGGCGCTGGCCGGTGTGCGCCAACACCAGCGCAGCCTGATGGCCCAGTACGACCAGGACCGCGACAGCTTCGAGAAGGCACTCGAGGTGTATGAGGTCGCCTCCAAACGCATCCTGGCCGACAAAAAACTGAGCAACGAGGCCAAGCAAGCGCGACTGCGTGAGCTCAACAAGCCGACGGCACCGGTGATGCCCTTGATGATCGTCTCGGAGCCCACCACCGAGGCCCTGCAGCGCCAGCTCATCATCGGTGAGCCCTCCATCGGTCTGGTCAACGACGAAGCGGGGCAACTCCTGGGTGGTCACTCCATGAGCCAGGAAAAGCGCCTGGGGATGCTCACCACCTTGTCTCGGCTGTGGGACCGGGGTGAGTTTGACCGGGTGCGCGTCGGGGATGGTTCGGGCAGCTACTACGGCCGGCGTCTGTGCATGCACCTCATGGTGCAGCCGATGGTGGCAGCCAGCCTGCTGGCCGATCCGCTGGCCCGCGAACAGGGTTTTCTGGCGCGCTGCTTGACGAGCTACCCGCAATCGACTGCAGGGCACCGCAGCTACGTCGAAACCGATTTGAACGAAGCCTTTGCCTACCAGCACTACGCCCGTCGTGTCACGGAACTGCTGGCTGGGCCGTGGCCCAAGGTCGACGATCACGAGCTCGACCCACCAAGCCTCTTGCTGAGCGCTGAAGCCAAGCGCAGTTGGGTCAGCCTCTACAACGACCTGGAAGCGGGGCTGGCGCCCGAGGGGGTGTTTGCACCGGTGCGCTCGCTGGCGTCCAAGGCCCCGGAGCACATTGCCCGATTGGCCGGCACCTTTGCGGTGTTCGACGGCGATGACCAGATCCATGAAGGTCAGATCGATCGGGCCATGCGGCTGATGCTGCACTACCTCGCCGAAGCCCTGCGGCTGTGGGGTGCGGGTCAGGTCAAGCCGGAGCTGAAGCTTGCGCAGGAGCTGCTGCAGTGGCTGCGGGTGAAGGTTGGCACCGGCCGGGTCATCACCCTCACCGACATCTACAAGAACGGCCCTTCGGCCATCCGCAGTGCAGCGGTGGCCCGAGCGGTGGTGCGCATCCTGATGGAGCACGGCTGGGTCATCGCCGGCGAGCACCCCAAGGCCAAGGAAGCCTTTGAGCTGGTGGAGGGCCGATGAAGCGCCCCCATGCCTACACCGGTGGTCCGCGCCACCGCAAAACACGACATCCCGATCTGCGCCTGCGAATCGTGCGAATTGCGCGAATCCTGCTGCCCATCTCGCTCAAGTGCCTGTCAGCGCTGGGGATTGAGACGGGCGCCGCGCTGCACACCCCGATGCGAAGCCGTGCGAATCGTGCGAATCCACCGCACCAGGCCCGTGGTCCGCCGGGTGTGCCGATGCCCCGTGCCATTGATTTCCTGTCATTCCAACCCTTCGGAGAAGCGATATGCCCAACACCCACACCCCGACGATGTTTGTCACCCAAGCCAGCCCGACACGGCGGCACATCTACATCACGCAGTCCAGCAGCCGTCAGCGTGCGATGGCCACGCAGGCTGTTGAAGAAAGCCCCCTGGTCGCTGCCTGCCGCCGCTATGCACAGCAGTACGGCGGTCTGGGCAAACGCGCCGATGCCGACACCGCAGCAGATGCACCCGCGCAAGACGACGAGCAGGAAAGCCCGCTGGTGCGCGCGGCCAGAAAGCGGGCGCAAGAAGCCCAGAAATCCCAGCAAGCCCAACAACGCTAACCCAGGAGAACGATCCTATGAGACTCAACCCTTTCAGCAAAAAAAGTGCTGGCAGCAGCAGCGGCTACTACGCCCGCATCAAGGCCGAGTTTGATCAGGCCGAGCGCGAGCTCGCTAAAACCCGCAAGGCCCACGCTCAGGCCCAGGCCGATTACGACGCCGAGCGAGCCGAATACCAGCGCATCAAGGACAGCCTCAACCCGCGCCGCGTGGAGCGCAGCCCGCAGGAGGATAGGCAGTGGGCACGGGTGACGGCAGCGCACGACATCGTGCAGCCGCTGGCCAGCCATTTGCGCAGCCTGGAAGAGCAGGTGCGCGAACTACGTCCCATCGTGGAGGCACCGGCCAAGCTGCAAGAAGCGCAAGCCGCCTTGAAAGCGCTGTCGCAGAAGGATCGCCAGACCCAAGCCGAGCGCGAACGCCTGCAGGATCAGATCGCCAAGATCGAGGCGCGGCTGGCCAAAGCCGAAGTGAAGGTCAAGGAGGAGACGCTGGCGGCTTCGCAGCAGTGGGCGGACAGCACGGACAGCGACGAGGCCGCCCAGACAGCGTTTGCCCCACCGGCTGCGTTGATGCAGGCTGAGATAGAAGTGCGCATGGCCAAGACCAGCCTGGAGGCTTTGCAGCAGCAGTTGCAGGCGGTCGATGCTTCCCGGGTCGATTTGCCACAAGCGCGCCACGATGCCCGCCGCGCCTACCAGTACGCCCGCTATCTGGTGTCGGACATCGAGATGCGCGAACAGCTGGAGCCGCTGCTGCCGGTGATTGCCCGGGCCACCTCGGCGGCCTACGACTGGAGCCCTTACCTTGAGCAGCGCAAGTACGTGATCAAGCTGTCCGACGAACTGGTGGCTCAGGCGTCCAGGCAGCTGGATGCCGAGCTTGAGCAACTGTGAGGAGGCGGTGATGGACGTCAAGAAGCCGATTACCTCCAGCATGACCAGCGGCATCATTCCCAGTGCGCCGCTGACCCGCCAGCCCACAAGGATTGCCCCGCAGCAGCTGGACGAGCTGACCCTGCGTTGGCTGCGCCAGATGCACCAGCCTGTGCCTACGGTGCAGGCCACACCACCGCCGATGGAAGTGCTGGAGCACAGCGAGCCGATGGCCCGGCAGTCTTTGCAGCCCCAGCCACCTCAGCGGCGCTGGTTCACCGCCCAGAACAGCCCGGCCAAGCCGTCGATGGCACCCATGTGGCTACCGGGCAGGCGCCGCAAGAAGGGCTCACCGCCTTGGGCGCAGTGGTCAGGGCTGCTGCCGCTGATGCTGCCCCAGGCCATGCGCCGGATGCGTCAGGCGCTGTGGCGCGAGACCCAGCGGATGGGTCGATTGACGATGGCGCGCTGGCGCCAGCAACAGCACCGCCGCCGTGAAGGACGGCGCCGCGGCTAGTGTGTGTGTTTGCGCCGGGGTGTTGCGCCCCCGGCAAACAACCATCACAAGCGTCACCATCGTCACACCGTGCCCGCCCTGGGTGGGGCTGTGACGGTTGTGACGGTTGCATCCGGGGGTAGCACGCAACCCGAGCGAACACACATGCCCGAACACCCCCATCACCCACGCCAAAGGACAACGGGTCCTCCCTGGCGAAAGTAAATGCGCGGGCCGGACGCACCGCGGCGCTTCGCTACCGTCAGCGTCTGAAAAAAGGTTGCCGGTTGCCAGTTGCCAGTTGCCAGTGAACGGTCAGCAGCGACCGGTCAGCAGCGACCGGTTCCGCACTTCATCCCTTCCACCCTCACAGGAGAATCTCTCATGGGAATGTCTATCCGGGCGTATGCCCAACACCGTGGCGTCAGTCACGAAGCCGTGCGCAAGGCGATTGCTGCCGGGCGTATCCAGAAAGAGGCCGATGGCAGCATTGATCCGATCAAGGCAGATGCGCAATGGCAGCAGCACACCCGGCCCGCGCCGCTATCCAGCGCAAAGAGCGCGGCAACCCGGGTGGCAACGCCCGTGGCCACCTCCCGCCCATCCTCCGCAGCCCCCACCCCTTCGGCGGGCGATGACGCGCGCGGTGTCGACTATCACAAGGCCCGCGCCGTGCGAGAAACCTACGCCGCCCGGCTGGCGAAACTGGAGTTCGAGGAGCGCAGCGACAAGCTGGTGAGCAAGGACGAGGTGGATGCCAAGGTCTTTACGCTGGCGCGCCAGTTGCGCGACCGGATGCAGCAGATCCCCAACAAGGTCGCCCCGGAGATTGTGGCCCTGGTGGTCGACAAGCCGGATGTGCGGGGCGTGGCCGATCTGATTGACCGCGCGATCCACCAGGCGCTGGAGGAACTGGTGGCGTGAGGGCTTGACGCAGTCATAGCGCCGGGTTGCGCAGCAGCTGGCAACCCGGTTTGTGTCCGGTCGATCAGGCGGTGGCGGCTTCAGGTGCCGCGACCCGATAGACCCGCTCGCTGCCTTCGGCCTTCTCGGAGGAGACCACGATGCCGCGCTTCTTGAGCGTTCCGGCAAAGAGGCCACGAATGCTGTGGGCTTGCCAACCGGTAAGCGCCATGATCTCGGCAATCGAGCTGCCTTGCGGTCGTTGCAGCAAAGCGATGACCTGGGCCTGCTTGCTGTCGGCGCGCACCCGGGGTGTTGCCTGCACGGCTTGCCAGGAAGCCTCAGCGGCTACCACGGCGGCTTCCATCTCTGGGTCATCGGGTGGCAGGGTCGTCGGAACCGGCATGGCTTCGGTGGCTGTCGTTGTCACTGTCGGGGTTGGCGGCAGTGCGTCCTCGGGTTGGGCTTCGCCCTTGATGATGGCGATGGCTGCCGAGGTCAGGCGCCACTGGCCGTCGGCCTGCTCGATCAACCCCCGCTGCGCGAGGCTGGCGATCATCTTGAGCTTGGCGCCGCCCTTGAGAGCCAGCAGTGGCTCGATCAAGCCACCGGCGTCGCAATGCGCGCGGGTGATGAGGTCCAGTTGGCGTTCGGTGATCGGCGTGGTTTGTGCGGACATGAGGGTTCTCCTGATGATCATTCGTCGCTGCCGTCGAGGAGCGCCAGCGCCTCGCGCAGACCGTTCTCGATGCGGGTGAGATCGCCGACGTGGCCCCAGTGGATGTGCTCAGGGTCGTGACCGAAGTGGTCGTCGGCATGGCGTTGCAACGCTTCCAGCTGGCTGCGGATGGTGGTGATGTGCTGCAGGTAGGCGTCTATGGCCTGGGGTTGTGTGGTGCGTGGGGTGGTGGGCATCGTCGGCTCCTGGTGGTTGATGGACGATGTCATTCACGCTCTGTTCGCCAGTGAAGCCAAGCGCTTTCTGAGGGCTTGCGGCGGATTCGTGAATTTGCGAATTTGGGCAAGAGCGCAGGGTCCGTGACTGGCACGAAAGAGCCTGGAGATGCCAATGGGCATTGGTTTCAGCGGTGGTGGTCAGCAGCCAGCCCAGTGGCGACGGCGTGCCCGAGAGATGCAAATTTGCACCTCTGTTCCTGCTGCCGTAAATCCGCCCATGGGCGGAATTTGTTGGGGTGGCCACCGATCGGCAAATTTGCGTAACGCTGTGCAGGCGCGCTGCCGCCTGGGTGGGTGCGCAAAATTGCGCATCCTTGTGCAGATGGCCAGCGGGTAAATCCGCCAATTGGCGGATTTTTGGTCATGGTCGGCCCAGGCTGGCTGTCGGGAAATGCGCAAATTTGCGCAATTACTCGGCATGGGGACTCACCCGAACCTCAGTTGGCGCCGAAGTCAGAGTGCAGTGCTTGTGGGTGTAAATGGGTGTCTTATTGAGTGTTCTGTCTGGAAAATGGGTGTTATTGGGTGTACTATTGGTTCATGCTCCGAACCGACACTATCCAGATCACGCCAGAGATGCTGGCCCTGATCGCCAAAATCGATGAGTTCAAAGGTGCTTGGCGTGCCTTAGGAACCCTCGCGCCTGAGCGTTTGTCCGCTTTGCGTCGGGTGGCTACCATCGAAAGCATCGGCTCCTCGACTCGGATCGAGGGCAGCAAGCTGACCGACCGCGAGGTCGAGCAACTGCTGGCCAACCTGGAGATCAAGCGTTTCGATACACGTGACGAGCAGGAGGTGGCGGGTTACGCGGAGGTCATGGATGTGGTGTTCAGTGCTTGGCAGGACATCCCCTTCACCGAGAACTACATCAAGCAGCTACACCAGATCCTGCTCCAGCACAGCGACAAGGATACGTGGCACCGTGGTCAGTACAAGACCAACACCAACAGCGTGGCCGCCTTCAACGAGCACGGCGAGCAGATCGGCATTGTGTTTCAGACGGCATCGCCGTTCGATACGCCTCGTTTGATGACCGAGCTGGTCAGTTGGGTCAATGCGCAGCGCGAGTCCAAACTGCTGCATCCCCTGCTGGTCGCCGCGATCTTCGTGGTGGTGTTTCTGGAGATTCATCCCTTCCAGGATGGCAACGGGCGGATCAGTCGAGCCCTGACCACGCTGATGCTCTTGCAGGCGGGTTATGCCTACGTGCCGTATAGCTCGATGGAGAGTGTGATCGAGCTCAACAAGGAAGCGTACTATCTGGCGCTGCGCCAGACGCAGGGCACGATTCGTACCGAGGCCCCGAACTGGCAGCCATGGCTGGTGTTCTTCCTGCGTTCCCTGGCTGAACAGGTACGGCGGCTGGAGAAGAAGGTCGAGCGTGAGAAGCTGGTGTTGGCCAGCCTGCCGGAGTTGTCACTGCAGATTGTGGAATTTGCTCGCGAGCATGGGCGCGTCACCATCGGCGATGTCATCAAACTTACCGGCGCCAGCCGCAATACGCTGAAGGCGCACTTCCGCAACTTGGTGGAGCGCGGACACCTCAGTCAGCAAGGTAGCGGCCGAGGTGTTTGGTACGAGTTGCGCTGATTACACCGTGGCCACCGCAGCCTGATTCGCTCCCGTCACCACTGACCGCCGCCACCACCGCCCGCCTACCGACCACATTCCCCACCACGTTAACCGCCTCGAGCATCGCCTGCGGCGACAGGTGCGCGTAGCGCATCGTCACCTTCGGATCGTGGTGGCCGAGGAGCTTTTGCACCTCGTACAGCGACCGCCCGGCATTGACCAAGAAACTCGCGTAGCTGTGGCGCAGGTCGTGCAGCCGCACTTCGCCCAGGCCCACCTTCTTCCGGATCGAATCCCAGGCGTAGAAGATCGACACCGGCGGCTTCTTCGTCTTCGGGTTGAAAAACACCCAGGGGATGTCCTCCTGCCGAGGCAGCGCCTGCAGCAACTCGATGGCCGCATCCGACAGCGGAATGTGGCGTGGCTTCTTCGATTTCGACCGCGCCGCCGGCACCGTCAGCATCCGGCGGTTGAAGTCGATCTCGTCCCACCGGGCGTCCAGGACCTCGCGCTTGCGGGCACCTGTGTAAAGCAGCAGCCGGATCACCTGGCCAACCTGCACATTGCGGTTGGTGTCCAGCTCATCAAACAGTCGCTGTACCTCCTCGGTCGTCAGGTAACGCTCCCGCGCACCATGATCCTCAAAGGGCTCCACGCCATCACAGGGATTGCCCTTGGGCGGCAGGATGTCCCAGCGGATCGCGCAGTTGTAGATGAACTTCATCAGCACGATCATCCGGTTGCAGGTGCCAGCCGCGTAGCCCTTCTCGAACACCGCGTGGTGGAAGGCCACCACATCGGAGCGGGTGATCCGGTTCATCCGGAAATCGGCAAACACCGGCAGCAGGTGATTGCGCAGCATCGTCTCATCCGTCTCCCAGCTGCGCTTTCGGGTCTTGGCGTAGGGCAGATACCGCTCGGCCACAAAATCCCCGAAGGTCGGCACATCCTTGAAGCGATGGCTCTCCACCTTGGGGTCGCCACCCTCGGTGACCATCTGCTTCATCTTGTGCGCCTTGGCCCGGGCGTCCGACACCGAAATCTCATCGGCCCGGCCAATCCGGTTCAGTCGCACCTTGCCGGCCGCATCGCGGTAGCGGAAGTAGAAGGTCGCGCCACCGCTGGCCCGGTGCTCCAGCAAGAATCCCTTGATCTCCGTATCGAAGTAACTCACTGCCCCGGAGGCAGGCTCGCGACCTGGCAGCGTGGCCAGGAATTCGGTCGTCAACGCTTGTGCTGGCATCGTCGTGCTCCTCTATCTATTGAGGGTCATGCTACGATACAATGCGCCGGAATGGACATAAAAAGCGTCTAATCAAACAGAAATATTCACCTACCAAGACCGAGCAAAAAAGAAGGAGTCGACCATGATCGACGGAAGACAGATCCGCGCCGCGCGCGCGATGCTGGGCTGGAGCCGGGAAGACCTGCTCCAGGCCTCGGGCATCTCGATGTCAGCGCTGCTGCGCATGGAAGGGGCACTGGCCGACAGCCGCAGCTCCACGCTCAACAAGGTGGCCAAGGCCCTGACCCTGGCCGGCATCGAATTCGTCACGCGTGATGACGGGGCGATTGGCGTCATTCTCAAGGCACAAAACCCGCCTGATGGGCCACAATGAGCACAGCATCCCGAGCCACCCAAAAGGCACAAAGGCCACCTGATGAGACACATTGGGTGGCCTTTGCACTAGATGGCTTCGGTTGGTAGGTAGTTGGTACGTCGGATTGGCTGCAAATTGCGTCTATATAGATAGGTGACGCGGCTAAGTCTTTGAAAAGACAAAGGAAATATCTTATCAGACTGAAAATATGCCTTTTGCGGTAGGAAAGTGGTCGGAAGTGGGCGCTTGGGGGGCTTCAAAACGCGCGTAACTCTTTGACTTACAAAGGGATTGTTGAGTAGCTGGCTATTACGCTCACTGCAGGTGTGGATTGTTGATGCGCGCCGAAGATTGACCATGTAAACGCGGTTATGCGCGTTGAATTTTGACCAGGGTGTTCAACCTACCCTGCCTGTTTTGTGGGCGGGGGTTTAAGAGGTGATCACCATGGCCATGTTT
>Ga0194127_10008482_pt1 | contig 11016 bp, 7 predicted proteins | sample TA2KigC100mmetaG_FD_148624 | JGI IMG/M metagenome (GOLD analysis project Ga0194127, IMG submission 148624) | Freshwater microbial communities from Lake Tanganyika, Tanzania - TA2015036 Kigoma Deep Cast 100m | ecosystem: Environmental > Aquatic > Freshwater > Lake | place: Tanzania: Lake...
ACCGTGCTGGGTCGCATGCTCTACACGCTGAGGCACACGATGACCCATCAGGGCGAGCTCAGCATGATCCTGCGGCTGCACGGCGCCGAGGAGACCGAGTGGCGATGACCGGTGCGCGGCAGGGCGTGGCGCCTCGCTCCCTTGCAGCCGCAGGTCGGTAGGCACGCAGACCGGTTGCCGGCGGGGCGCCGGCGCTACGCATGCCGCGCGCCCTAACCGGTTTCGCGGGGCAAGCTCAGCTCAGCAGCGCCGATGCCAGGCTGGAGGCTTCCGCCAGGACGACGAGCACGGTCAGGTCATCGTCCGTGAAGTCGCCGGCGGCCTTGTTCACGACTTGCAGAACGCCGATCGCTTCGCCGTCGGGTGAGCATAGCGGAATGGTGGCGAGGTTGCGCGTCTCGTAGCCGAAGCCCTCGTCCACGCGATGCGCATGGTGCGGGTCCGACGTGGCGTCGTTGACGACCGATGCCGACCGGCTCTGGAACACCGCGCCCGCGATGCCCTCGTCGTCGGCCAGCGACTCGCCGACAAGGCCGAAGGCCGTCGCGGGTGTCGGGGAGTTGGGCGCGCCGCCAAGCGCATGGGCAAACAGCAGCAGCCGCGCCTCGGGATCGTGCAGGTAGATGGTCGCGCCTGCCGCGCCGACCGCCTTCATCGCCACCTCGGCGGTGTAGGCCATGACGTCCTCGGGCGCGGACGAAGCCGTCAGCGCCAGGTTGAGATCGCGCATCGCTCGGACGAGCCGTTCTGCAATGGACACTCGGTCAATCCTCCCATCGGTGTGCGGGCCGATCCGCGGCCAACGCGCCGTCCGGCTCGCCAAAGCAGTAGATGGTACCTCCACACGCGAGCCGGGGAGTGCGGGGTACGCTCACGACCAAGTCGCGAGCCGCCATCTTCAGGAGTGCGTGTCATGCCATCCGATCATATCGTCGCCGTCGTCGAGCGTGCCAAAGCCGCGCTTGTGCCGATCGAAGCCCCGCCCGAGCCGATCGCGCCGAACGAAGTGTCGGGCCGCACGCTCTTCAGCCTCGTCAGCTCCGGCACCGAACTGAACTGGTCCTATCTGGGCAGCGCGTTCCCCTCGCATCCGGGCTATGCCGCAGTATTCCGGGTGGACCGGGTAGGGGCCGACGTGACCCACATTGCGGCGGACTCGCTGGCGCTGTGTCTCGGGCCGCATCGAACCTTCCAGCGCGCCCCCGCGAATCTGGTCGTGCCCGTTCCCGAGAGCCTGAGCCCCGAGCACGCTGTCTTCGCGCGCCTGATGTGCGTCACCATGAGCACGCTCGCTACGACGAAGGCAAGGCCGCCCCAGACGGTGGTGGTAACCGGGCTCGGCCCGGTCGGTCTGCTCGGAGCCCTGATCTTCCAGTCGTGCGGATACCGGGTGGTCGCGTGTGATCCGTCGGATTCACGCCGCTCGCTCGCCCGGCAGGCCGGCGTCGAGGCTGTGCGTCCGGCTGTCCCGCTCGACGACCCGAGCGTCGCGGGCAGAGCGGCGCTCGTGCTTGAGTGCTCCGGTCACGAAGCGGCGGTTCTCGCCGGATGCAAGGTCGTTCGCAAACGGGGCGAGGTCGTACTCGTGGGCGTTCCGTGGGCGCGCAAGACCGACATGACGGCCCATGAGCTGCTGCATGCGGTGTTCCATCAGTACGCGGTCGTGCGCAGCGGCTGGGAGTGGGAGGTTCCGCTCCACGAAACCGACTTCAAGGCCGGCAGCATCTATGGCAATATCGCGGACGCGATGCGGTGGCTCGCCGAGGGCCGCATTGACGTGTCGGGCATGTACCAACTCGCCGACCCCGCAGACTGCGACAGCGTCTACCGTTCGCTGCTCGATCAGACCTGGCCGAAGGTTGCCGCGGTGTATGACTGGCGCACGTACGTCTGACCGCTGGGGTCCGCCTACCGCTTCACCCCGTTCACGACGGCCAACACGGTGTGAGTCTCACATGGACGGCGGGACCGCCCGCGGCCGCCGTTGCCTGACTCGTTCCAACCGCTCCCTGAGCGTGACGACGGACTCGGGCCTCTCAGCGGCCAGGTTCTTGCGCTCGCCGAGATCGGCCTTCAGGTCGTAGAGCTGGGGCTCGGGGGCGTTGCCGAGTTCCGTGTCGGTGAGCGGAGCGTAGGCGGCGCCGCGGCTGGGCTCGATGACCTTCATGTGACCACCCAGCAGCGCCAGTGAGCCGGCCTGTTCGACGAGCTCATCCCTGCCCGTCGGCGACTCGCCGAGCAGCGCGGGGAGCACGTTGGCGCTGTCGAACGCGTCGCCTGCGCCGAGCGATTGTCCGGTCAGCGCCGCACACGATGCGGCGAGGTCCATGAGGCACACGAGCGCATCGGATGCGCCGGGCTTGACCAATCCGGGACGGCTCAGCACGAACGGTACGCGCGTGCCGCCCTCGAAGATGCTGTACTTGCCACCTCGCAGAGGACCTGCCGGCGTGTGATCACCCAGCTTCTCCACTGCGCCGTCGGCGTAACCGTCGTCCACCACCGGGCCGTTGTCGCTGGTGACGATCACGATGGTGTCCTGGGTCAGCCCATGGCGACCGAGAGCCGCCATGATCTCGCCCACGCACCAATCGAACTGGACGATCGCGTCGCCCCGAGCGCCGCAACCGCTCTTGCCAACGAAGCGCGGATGGGGCACGCGCGGCACGTGCGGGTCATGCGTCGCGAAGTAGAGGAAGAAGGGGCCGGAGGCGTTGCGCTCGATGAAGCTGATGGCCTTGCTGGTGAACGTATCGGCCATGTCCTCGTCCACCCAGCGCGCCGACTTGCCGCCGGTCATGTAGCCGATTCGGCTGATCCCGTTGACGATCGTCTGATCGTGGCCGTGGCTGGGCCGCACCTTGAGCAGGTCCGGGCGCTCCTTGCCGGTCGGCTCGTCGCCGATGGGCGCCTTGTAGCTGACGCGGATGGGGTCCGCCGGGTCAAGGCCAACTACGCGATGGTTCTCCACGTAGACGCATGGGACGCGGTCGCATGTGGCCGGCATGAGGAAGCAGTAGTCGAAGCCCACTTCGAGCGGTCCGGGCTTGATATCGCCGTTCCAGTCGGGACCCTCAGGGCCACCCAGGCCCAGATGCCACTTCCCGACAACGCCCGTTCGATAGCCGGCTCGCTTGAGGATTGCGGGAAGCGTCGCGCTGCCGGGCTCGATGATCAGCGCCGCATCGCCCGGCAGGATGCCCGTGCCCTTCTTGCGCCAGGGGTACATGCCGGTCAGCATGGCGTAACGCGACGGGGTGCAGGTCGCGGCGGCGGCATGGGCGTTGGTGAAGCGCAACCCGCCCGCCGCCAGCCGGTCCACATTCGGCGTGGGGATGCGTGTCGCGCCATAGCAGCCCAGATCGCCGAACCCGAGATCGTCGGCGACGATCAGCACTATGTTGGGCATGCGCCCTGCGTGCATGTGCTTCGTGGCCATACTCCGCCTCCCCAATGCCGCCGCAGCCGCAACACCCGCCGCCGCCCCGAGGATCTCTCGGCGCGTTCGGGGCTGCTGCTGCTGTAGACCTGTGCATACGTGTGGCATAGTGTCTGCCTCTCGCGCATATGTTCTCGTACGGCGACCCGTATCCTGCGAGGCCGTTCGGTCCGGTACAGTTTGGACGGATCGGGCGGATCGGGCGGATCGGACCCGTCGGCAAGACAAAGCCCTCCGCCACCGAGGGCGACGTTGCACGCGGTTGGTTCGCCCTCGCTCCGCAGCGTCCCGACCGGGTGGGGCGCACGTTTGCAGCCCGCAGAGGCTGGGCGCGTGCGCGAGGGCGTGCCAGCCGGTTGGAGCGTTTGCCCTCTCATCGTCTTGCTCGCCTTCCGGCTGACACGCCGCTACCGTACTGCGGCGCGTAACGCAGCTCACCGACTCTGAGCAGGCGCCCTGTTCGCCTGACGGCTAGCGGGCGGGCAGAAGATCGCGAACCGCGTCCAGTACCCGGTCGGCGACGGCGCGTTTGGGCATGAGCGGGAGGTCTTCGCGCGAGCCGTCGGGACGGAGCAGGGTCACGGCGTTGGTGTCGGTTTCGAAGCCCGCGCCTGGCGCCGCCACGTCGTTGGCGACGACCAAATCGAGGCCCTTCTCGACGAGCTTGCGCTCGGCGTTGGCGGTCAGATCGGCGGTCTCCGCGGCGAAACCGACCACGATGCGCGGGCCCTTGTCGCGGGCCAACGCCGATATAACGTCGGGTGTCGCGGCCAGTTCGAGCGAGAGCGTCGCTCCCGCATCGTTCTTCTTGAGCTTCTCCGTCGCGACGTGGACCGGCGCGTAGTCGGCCGGCGCCGCCGCGCCAATGAACGCATCGCAGTCGGCGAAGCGAGTCCGCGCGACCTGCAAATACTCCTCGGTCGTTCCGAAATGGACGACCTCGACACCGGCGGGAGGGCTCACGCTCATGTGCCCGGCCAGCAGCGTGACTTGCGCTCCCCGGTCTCTGGCGGCTTCGGCCAGGGCGACGCCCATCTTGCCCGACGAACGGTTGGAGAGGAAGCGCACCGGGTCTATGGGCTCGCGGGTTGCGCCCGCGCTGACGACGATGCGAACGCCGTTCAGGTCGCTTGGCCGGAGCAACGCCCTCTCGACCGCGTCGAGGATTGCCTCCGTGTCCGCGAGCCGCCCCTTGCCTTCGCTGCCGCAGGCCAGTCGGCCAACTCCGGGCTCTATAACGCCCACGCCCCGCTGCATCAGCGTGCGCAGGTTCGCCTGCGTGGCAGGATGATCGAACATCACGGTGTTCATGGCCGGCGCGACCAGCACGGACGCGGTCGTGGCCAGGAGAAGCGTGGTCAGGGCGTCATCGGCGATGCCGTGGGCCATCTTGGCTATGACGTTGGCCGTAGCAGGCGCAACGAGGACCAGATCGGCGGATTGGGCGACGGCGATATGGGCCATCTGACCTTCGTAGGGCTCGTCGAACACGCCGGCGAGCACCGCGGCGCCAGTCAACGCGCGAAACGTGGCCGCGCCGACGAACTCGAGCGCGTGGGCCGTCAAGGCGACATGCACGTCGGCGCCCTGCTGGGTGAGCTTGCTCGCGATGTCGGCTGCACGGTATGCCGCGATACTCCCGCTCACTCCGAGGAGGATGCGCTTTCCGCCGAGCTTCGAGGCGCCGGCGTCTCGTCGGCGGTCGCCGAGGCGATGTTCGTCCATTCATGGTCCCCTTTCGAAGCGGCGTCAACTGCCGCACATGATATACCGCACGCGCACGCGCAGCGTCATCAGAATGCGCCTCACCCTTGCCACCGGTAGAACGTGGGCCGAACGGTCGCCCCGCGGGGGTAACCGATCTGACCACCATCTCTGAGCGGGTACGCCGAGCAGGTAACGACGGCGGGCGTGTCGAAGCGTGGCGATGGGGAGATCAACCATGATCAGCGTCCTGACCGTCCTCGGAGGGTCCGCTATGATAACACCGGCCTTCAGGCCTGTCACCTTGCCGACGCAGGCGGAGATGAAGACCGCGCGCGCGTGGGCGGCGGCGCACTTGCGCCTGCCCGATCAACCGAAGCGCAGGGCCGCGATGCCCGTGGCCTCGCCGGGCTTGGTCGTCATCCGCAACCACGGGCCGGTCCAACGCAACGCACGGGCGGACGCTCCGCTGGCCGTCGGAGGCGTGACCTACGCGCACGGTCTCTACTGCCACGCGCCCAGCAAGGTGATCGTGCGGCTGCCGGCGCCGGGACGGGCCTTCTCGGCGAAGGTCGGCATTGACGATCACGCGAACGGCGGCAGCATCGTGTTCCATGTTCGGGTGGGCGACCGTGAGCTCTACCGTTCGCCGACGGTCGCATGCGGCAAGCCCGCCCTTCCGATCGCCGTGGATCTCGGGGGCGCGCGTGAGTTCGCGCTCGAGGTGGACGATGCGGGCGACGGCATCTCGTGCGATCAGGCCAACTGGGCGGAGGCGCAGGCGACCCTCTCCGGCGGCAAGGTCGTACGCTTGGGCGACCTGCCGATCCTCGCCGAACGCCCGGTGGAGCGCTCGGTGTTTGGTCTGCCCTTCTCGTTTGTGTACGGGGGGCGCCTGTCCGATGAGCTGCTGCCCACATGGACGGTACGGGCGGAATGGACGCAGATGGGAGAGGGGAGTGGGGAGAGGAGCGAGGGGAGAGAACGGCTTGCCGACGCAGGCGGAGATGAAGACCGCGCGCGCGACGCTCACCGGAGGCGCGGCGTCATCACCTTCACCGAACCGGGTCCCGGACTCGAAGTCCGATGCGAAGCCGTGACCTACCGCGACTATCCGATCGTCGAATGGACGATCCGGTTCGCAAACCTCGGAGCAAAGGACACACCTGTCGTCGAGCAGGTGCGCGGCCTCGACGCCCGGTTCACCCCGCCGAAGGGCGCGCCGGTCGAGCTTCGCCGCTGGCTCGGGAGCCTGTGCGCCGTCAACGACTACGAGCCGATCCGCGAGCCGCTCCAGGCCGGTTCCCAGAGGCACGTCGCCACGAGTGGAGGCCGTCCCACGAATAGCGACATGCCCATGTTCAACCTGACCTGGCCGGGCGGCGGAGTGATCGCCGTCGTCGGCTGGGCTGGACAATGGAGCGCGGACTTCATGCGCGATAGCGCCGGGCGCGTTCGGGTCGTCGGCGGTCAGGAGCGCACCCGATTCGTGCTCCATCCGGGCGAACGGGTGCGGGGCCCCATGTCGGTCCTCCAATTCTACCAGGGTGACCCCGAACGAGCGCAGAATGTGTGGCGGCGCTGGATGATGGCCCACAACGTGCCGCGACCGGACGGCAAGCCCATCCAGCCGATGCTGTCGGCCTGCAACGGCAACCACTACCCCGGCATCATCACGAACGCCGCCGAGGAGACGGTCTTCCTCAAGGGCTACCTGCGCGAGGGCATTCGGCCGCAGTTCTGGTGGCAGGACGCGGGATGGTATCCCTGCGACCCCGTGGGATGGCCGAAGACCGGCACCTGGGAGGTCGAGCGGTCACGCTGGCCCGGAGGCATCCGAGCCGTGAGCGACTGGGCGCGCTCCGAGGGCATCCGCACCATCGTATGGTTCGAGCCGGAGCGCGTGCATTCGGGTACATGGATCGCGGAGAACCGCCCCGAGTGGGTCATCGGCGGCAAGAACGGCGGCCTCCTGCGCCTGGGCGACCCCGAGTGCCGCAGGTGGCTCGCCGAACACATCGGGCGCCTGCTCGACGAACAGGGCATAGACCTCTATCGGCAGGACTTCAACATAGACCCGCTGGCTTACTGGCAGAGCGAGGATGCGGAGGATCGGCAGGGCATCGCCGAGATGCAGCATGTCGAGGGCTACCTCGCCTACTGGGACGACCTACTGCGAAGGCGCCCGGGCATGCTGATAGATAGCTGCGCATCGGGCGGACGCCGCAACGACCTCGAAACGCTCCGGCGCTCGGTTCCGTTGCTAAAGAGCGACTACACCTTCGAGCCGGTCGGCGAGCAGTGCCACACGTACGGCCTGGCTTCGTGGATACCGTTCAGCGGAACGGGGTTCTTGACGATTGACCCCTACCTGATCCGAAGCCAGATGTCGCCCGAGTTCACCATGGGCGTGGACACGCGGCGCGCCGATCAGGACTACGCGACGCTGCGCAAGATGGTCGCCGAATGGAAGCGTGTCGGGCCGTGCCTGCTTGGCGACTACTGGCCCCTCACGCCCTACAGCAAGGCGAACGATGCGTGGATGGCGTGGCAGTTCGATCTGCCGGAAAAGGGCAAAGGAGTAGTGCAGGCGTTCCGGCGCGCAGACTGCCCGTCCGATGCGCTGACGGTCCGCCTGCGCGGCCTCGATCCCGCTGCGGACTACGCTCTGACCGACATGGACGCCACAACCGAGTCCGGAGCGCCCAGCGACGGGTCAGAGCGAACTGTCTCGGGCCGAGCGCTGATGGACGACGGGCTTCGGCTGGAGGCGCGCGAGAAGCCCCAAGCGCTCACGATCTGCTACCGGCGCAAGTAGCCCCGTCCGACGCGTCCCGACACGTTCAGCGCCCGGCAGAACTCCACAACCGACGACGCGAAGGTGGTCGGGTCCAGTTCGGGCACGGCGTGCTGAGGCACGTGGAGCCAGCTCTCGACGACGACCTCATCAGGCCGCCCTCCGGCAGCCGCATACTGGGCCGCCTGCCGAAGGACTCCGTCGCGCCACACCATCGGGTCTGAACGCCGCTCGGGGCTGAGGCGGGGCTGTTCCGACGCCCAGTATATCAGCGAGAACCGCATGCGCCGACTGCGGCAGAACTCCTCGATGCGCTTGACATCGGCCCACGATCCGGACCCTCCTGCGAAGAGCGACCAGTCCACATCGAGCCGAAGGAAATCGAGACCGCGCACGCGCGCGTCCTTGCAGAGCACCTGGATAGACGTCACGGCGCCGGTGATCTCGTCAACGCTCAGGGCCGGGTATGGCTCGATGTCACCGAGCCGCGCGCGAGGATGCGCACGGCGCATAAGGCCGATGAACTTCGCGGTCTCCTCGGCGCCATGCTTGAGCCGAGCGGCAGCGTCGGCGTGGCGCGGAGCGGGATGGCGCGCGGCGTACACCGGCTCGTCGAACGCGAACCAGCGGGGCGCCGGCATGCCTGCACGCAGGAACCGCTCCTCGAACATGCGGTTCTGGCTGAATGCGCCCGACGCGTCCAGCGGCTTGGCATCGTAGCCCCATCCGGCGCCCTTATAGACGGGGACTTCGAGGCCGAAGCCGATCTTCCAGGCGCGCAACCGGGCGAAGATCGTGCGCAGTTGCTCGTCGGAGCAGAACTGGTTGAGGATCCAGGGCCAGTAACCAAGACCGTGCGCCAGCGATCGCGCTTCGGCCCACTCGTCCTCGCGCGTCGCCATCTCCCAGAGGCACCGGCCATTGCCGGGCCACGGAGGCGGCATGATCCAGACCTCCGGGGCCCAGGCGTTGGGTTTGCCGATCAGCGCTGCGCCGAACCCGGCGGCGATAAGCTCGCGACGAGTCACGGGTGCCTCCTGTGCCGGCGGGACGCCGGCGCTACGTGGAGGTCGGCGTTACTTCCAGGGAGCATTGTGGGTCACCGTTGCGTTGAGGTCCACAACGACCTTGACGTCGGTTTCGCCGGCGTTCGGGATTTCCATGGCCGCCTCTATCTCGACCGAGCCCTTGGTTACGGCGTAGATCGGCCTATTCTTGGCGGGGTCGTAGTACGCCTTGCCGACCATATCCCACGCCATCGAGCCGATCTTCATCTTCATTTCCTGGCCGGCCTGCTTCGTCGTGCCTTCCAGGTTGGTGGCCTTGATCGCGCTGCGGAACTCGATCTCGACGCACTGCACGCCGTCCACCTTGGCGCCGCCAAGGACCTTGTACGTCGTCTTGATCTTGATGGGCTTAAGCAGTTCCATCTGCTGCATCGAGCGCATCTCGGACTCGGTTTCCCAGGTGTCGCCGACCTTGAGGCCCTCAAGTTGCTTCCAAAAGACGGGTAGGAGAGTCTGGTCGGGCAGCGCCTTAATGTGCTTCACGGCCTCGGCGTCGCCTTCGACCTTGTCACCGTTCCGACCCTCGGGCGTTATCAGGACGATCGCCTTCTTCCCGAGATGCTGGACGCCCTCTACGAACTGCTCGATCATAGGGTTGCTGACGCCGGCCTCGCTGTCCACCAGAACCTGGTCGCCCGACGTGGCCTTCACCTTCTTGTCGTCAACGGTGATATCGGCTGCGAACATGCCCGCGTCTACCGACATGTTCATCTTGACGTGGTCGGTCACGAACTCGACCTTCGTCGGCACGGAATCGTCGAGCGCCTTGAGCGTGCTCAGTTGGCGGATCGTGCCCTTCGCCGCGATGTTCATCTCCTGACCGGCCAGCGAGACCGCGGTCTTGGTGTTGGTTGTCGTTTCGCTGACCCAGGTCTCGACCTGGCCCTTGGTGAACTTGTATGCGACCTTGCCCGGGTCCTTGAAGTCCGCGGGCTCGATCTTGGGTCCTTTGGCGGGCTGCGCGCTTGCGGCGGCGGCCAACAGAATAGCCAGTACGGTCAACGAACTACGCATCATTGCGGTTGCCTCCTCGTGGGCGAGATTGTGCGCCCGAATAGATACGGACGATGCTCTGGCGGAGTTTCGGAGACCCGGACCCGCAACGTGCGTCGTGATGGGCGTCGCGTCCCTATCGCGGTAGGGCCGACGCTCGCTGCGGCCTCAGACCGAACGCGTACAGCGTGCGCATCGTCGCGGCGTACACGGTATCGGACGCCGCCGCGGGCGACGCGCTCAGGGCGCCGTCGAGCCGCGTGGACGACAACTCGCGCTTCACTCGTCCGGTCGCGAGCACGACGAAGCCGCCCGTTCGACTGGTGACGTACAGCTTCCCATCGGCCAGAACCGGCGACGACCACACCTCCTGGCCTGTATCGTGGGTCCACACGGCCTTGCCCGAAGACGTGTCCACGCAGTGAACGACGCCGTCAGACGCCGCGATGTAAGCCAGGGGATCCTTGATCGCGGGCGTGGCCGTGCCGAAGGATCGGAACGGGTACGTCCACACCTTGCCGGATTGCGTGATGTCGCCCGATCCCGATGGGTTGATGCAGTGCAGCCACGACTCGGGCTTGCCGTGCCAGAGGTCGCCGCCTGCGACGGCGTAGACGCGTCCGCCCGAGACGACCGGCATGGCCGTGATCGTGCTCGGGCCCTCCTTGCGGTTGTCCTGCCACCGGAAGATGTCTTGCTTGGGCGCGCTGGGGTCGCAGTCGAAACGCCAGACCTCGCGCAGCGTCGCGGGTTTGCCGTCCGCCGCCGGCGTGGCGCCGACGGCCTCGAACGCATAGCAGACGCCGTCGCCTCCGCCGTAGATCACAAGACGGCGGCCACCGACGACGCAGAGCGCGGGCGAAGCCCATGCGGCGTGGATGATCCGCTCGCCGATGCGGAGTCCGTCGCGCGCCAGCAATTCGCCCGTGCGCTTGTGGACGGCGATCAGGTTCGGGGCGTCGAGCGCCGGTGTCATCATGTGGTTGTCGTCAACGCCGTTCGACGTGTTCACATAC
>Ga0194127_10008484_pt1 | contig 11015 bp, 12 predicted proteins | sample TA2KigC100mmetaG_FD_148624 | JGI IMG/M metagenome (GOLD analysis project Ga0194127, IMG submission 148624) | Freshwater microbial communities from Lake Tanganyika, Tanzania - TA2015036 Kigoma Deep Cast 100m | ecosystem: Environmental > Aquatic > Freshwater > Lake | place: Tanzania: Lake...
AATTTCGGCGTGGGCAATTTCACCCGCTCCACTGGCTGTTCACTGGCCGAAGCCGTCAAGATGGCCAGCTTGAATCCCGCGCTCGTCATCGGCGTAGCTGATCGCAAGGGCAGTCTGGAGCCTGGCAAGGACGCCGACCTGGTCACCATTGATGAACAAGTGAACGTCTATCTGACCATGGTGAAAGGGCAGGAGGTTTACCGCGCCGACGGAGGATAGATCATCGTGAATGCAGACCTCTTGCTGGGCATAGATATTGGCGGCACCAAGGTAGCGACCACGATCGCCCATCCCTCCGGTCAGATCCTGAAGTACCTCAGAACTCCGACCGACCTTGGCAGCGACGCGGCCATCGTGGAAGGCATCCTACGGTCTATCCAGGCGGCGTGCTCATCTGCTACGACAACAACATTGGCGAGAACGTCCGCATCACCGCCCTGCAAGGCACCGACATTCTCCTTGCCCCCCACCAGACCGGCGGCTGCAGCTCCAGGAGTCCGCACGCCATGAAACCGGTGGATCGTGCCCTCTGGGACAACCGCCACCTCAACCCCCAAGCCATCGAGGAAGAGTTTTGCAGCCCCAAGGGGAGGGCCTGGCTAATGCGTTGGCTGCCGACGCGGGCGCACGACAATGGGCTGTTTCTGGTGTTCAGCAATGGCGTGGGCGTTGACGACGACGAAATACGCACCGGCAACGCGATGATCATTGACCCCGATGGCCGCATTCTGTCCGAAACCTGGAAAGCCGGTGACGACATGGTCATCGCCGACCTGGATGCCTCGCTCCTCGACCTGTGCACCGGCAGGAGGTGGATACAGGCTCGCCGCCCCGAGTTGTATGGGCTGTTGACAGTACCGACAGGGATTGAGCAAGATGCGCGAACTGCCAGGTTCGGAAAGAAGTAAACCAATCAAAAAGGAGACCAAAATGCGCATTGCAACACTGTGTGGCATGGGATTCGGCACCAGCATGATGCTCAAGCTGTTCATTGAAGAGATACTGAAGGATATCGGTATGAAGGCCGAGGTGGTGCCTTGGGACCTGGGAACGTTCAAGGGGCAGCAAGCCGACGTCGTGGTAGCCCCCACAGACATGGATATGCACCTCAGGGGCACCTCGGCCAATGTGGTGCTGATCAAGAATCTGGTTGATAAGAAGGAATTACGCGACAAACTGGTGCCCGTCCTGGAAGAACATCGGGTTTCATGAGCGCACTTGGGGGAAGCATCTGGGGTTTTTTTCGGCTTGCATAGGGCGCGGATATGAGATACTATCGGCGCCAAATGAGGAAAGGGGGTGATAGATGAACTATGGCGACTAGCGGTTTTACTATCCCTGTAGTAACTAATTCTCGCAAGGAGGTAAATCAATGGTCAAGCTAATTTTGGAACTGATCACGACCCCTGCGATCATCCTGGGCCTAATGGCCTTGGTGGGCCTGCTCGTCCAGCGCAAGAGCGCAGGTGAGGTCATCAGCGGCACGCTAAAGACCATCCTGGGCGTGCTCATCATGAGCGTGGGTATCGGAGCTTTGATCAACGCCTTGATCCCCATACAGGAGATGTTCACCCGGGCGTTCCAAATCGAGGGCTTTGTGACTTTCGATGAGGCTGTGGTCACCGCCGTGCAGACCGCGAACATAGGTCACATCGGTGGGGCAATCGCCTTGACCATGCTCTTCGGCTACATCATCCACATTCTCCTGGCCCGCTTCACCCCCTGGAAGTACATCTACCTGACGGGGCACATGTTCTGGATCCACGCTGGCGCTTTCGCCATCCTCTACCACTCCTTCGGCCTGCCTTTCTGGCTGGTGGTGGCCCTGGCTTCCATAACCGACGGCCTGTACATGACCCTGGCGCCGGCTCTGGCCCAACCCTTCATGCGCAAGATCACGGGCTCAGACGAGATCGCCTTCGGCCATGGCCAAACCCTGCTGAACGTGACCGGCGGCTGGCTAGCCAGGTTGGTGGGCAAGCCGGAGGACAGCGCCGAGGAACTGAAGCTGCCTGAGGGCCTGACCTTCTTCCGCGACATGGCCATCTCCATCTCGCTGATCATGCTGCTCGTGGTCATCCTGGCCATGATCTTCGCGGGGCCAACCTTCGTGACCGAACTCAGCGGCGGCCAGAACTGGATCGTCTTTTCGCTCCTCCTGGCTCTGGGCTTCACCGCTGGCGTCCTGGTGCTGATCCAGGGAGTGCGCATGCTGATCGCCGAGATCGTGCCGGCCTTCAAGGGCATCGCCGATGTGATCGTGCCCGGTGCTAAGCCGGCCCTGGACTGCCCGGTGATCTATCCCTTTGCGCCCGTCTCTCTGATGATCGGGCTGATCACCGGCACCATCGCCCAGGTAGTGGCTATCGTCATCCTGCGCATCATCGGCTGGCCCATCCCCATCCCCAGCATGATCGCCGCTTTCTTCGCTAGTGGTTCGGGGGCTATCTTCGGCAACGCCTATGGTGGCAAGAAGGGAGCCATCCTCGGCGGCTTCTGGTGGTGCTTCGCCGGCTGGTTCATGATCAGCCTGGGGCACAAGCTCCAGATCTTCGGCGACTTGGCGGGCATGGGCGCGGAAGGCTTGTTCTTCACCGTTCCCGATGCTATCCTGCCGGGCTTCGTCATCTGGATCATCGGCAAAATCTTAGGACTCGCATAGCTGCTAAAGCTACGGAGCGGGTGCCTCGCTCCAGCAGTGATTGGGGGCCAGCAGGGCCAGTAAAGTGTTCCGCTGGCCCCCTCTCTCTGACACAGTCCACAGCCTTCAGGGAGATTGTGGATCATGGTCGTTGGCCTGCTCGATTTACTGAACGAAAAAACGATTAGACTGGATGCGGAGGCCGCCGATTGGCCGGAAAGCGTTCGCCTGGCTGGCACGCTCCTGGTGGATATCGGCGCCGTTTCCCCCTCCTACGTTGATGCTATGGTAAGAGTCGTGGAGGAGCTTGGCCCCTACATGGTGGTAGCCCCCGGCATTGCCTTGGCCCATGCCAGGCCAGAGGACGGAGTGAAACGAATGTGCATGAGCCTGGTGAGTCTGGCTTCCCCAGTCGAGTTCGGCTCTGAGGCCAATGATCCCGTGGATTTGGTCTTCGCTTTTGGGGCTGTGGATAAGAACGCCCACATCGAGGTCTTGAAGGACCTGGCTACTTTTTTACAACATAAAGAAGCAGTAGTGGTTCTTCGTTGCTGCAAAAGTGCCAGCGAAGTAGCACGGTTAATCGAGAAGTATAGCGAGTATAAGGAGGGCCAAGCATAAAGGGCGAGGATTATCTCGACAAAGTCAGTTGGGACTCCGCAAGGCGAACGAGATTTACTACTGGTATGAACGCTAAGAGGCCTATGGCAAGGTCATTTTCAACTCATACCACACTGAGCCCGGCGACGTTATCCTCGTCATCGGTAGAAGTCAAGGGAAATCAATGGATAGAGCTATCATTGCCAAATTGCCAATGGGCGGGTGGTCACCTCATCATACGAGGGAGGTCTATGGTTGAAAAGAGAATTCACACCCTGGAAGAGATAGTAGGCCAGACAGCGGCCTGGCAGGCAGCCTTGGAGGAAACTATCACCAAAGGGGAGCAAATCAGGGAGCTCCTCGATAAAGGGAGCTTTCGCGAGGTCATCTTCACCGGCTGCGGCTCAACCTATTATCTCTCTCTGACAGCGGCAGCCATCTTCCAACACCTGACAGGACTCAGAACCCTGGCCCTGCCCACTTCGGAGCTTGTCCTCTACCCCAATTCATCCCTGGTGCAGGGAGAGCCAACCCTATTGGTGGCCGTCTCCCGCTCCGGGGAGACGACGGAAACCCTATGGGCGCTACGTGGTTTCAAGGCAAGGTGGGGGAAGACCGTCCTGGCTATCACCTGTTATGAGGACAGCGCCTTGGCCTCCGAGGCTTCCCTCAGCCTGATCGCCCGAGAGGGAAAAGAGGAAAGTATTGCCCAAACACGCTCTTTCACCAGCATGTTGGTTGCGGCCCAGGCCCTGGCAGGCATAGCTGCCGGGCGAGATGACTACCTCGAGCAACTACAAGCCCTGCCGTCGTTGGGCGAAGAGCTTATCGCCAAGAGATGGGGACTGACCAGAGAGTTAGGGGAGAATGTGGGGCTCCAACGCTTCTTTTTCCTGGGATCGGGACCCCGCTATGGCCTGGCTTGCGAGGCCATGTTGAAGATGAAGGAAATGTCACTCTCCTACTCCGAGGCCTTCCACTTTATGGAATTTCGTCACGGGCCTAAATCCATGGTGGATGATACGACGCTGGTGGTGGGTCTGGTCTCCGACTCAGCGCGGGAACATGAGGTAGCCGTGCTGAAGGAAGTCAAGGAGCTAGGAGCGAGGACACTGGCCCTGGCCGAAAGCAAGAAGCAAGCTGACTTAGACGACATCGTCTACCTGATCTGCTTCGATTCCGGCCTCCCGGAGTTGGCAAGAGAGGTGCTCTACCTGCCCGTCCTGCAACTCCTGGCCTACTATAGGGCCATGGCCAAAGGACTCGATCCGGACAAGCCCACGCATCTCGAAGCTGTAGTCAGGCTGTAATCACCAAGAGGAGAGCCGATGATAGACTTTCATACCCATCCCCTGTTAGTGCGGGAGATGCTCGAGCGAGAACCAGACCTGGCTCGCATCGCCCGCGACGTTTTCTACATCCGCAACAATCCCCAACCGTTAGAGACGTTTCTCCTGGAGTTGGACGTCTCCGGCCTCGATCGAGCAGTGCTCCTGCCCATTGACGCCTCGACGACCAGGGGCTGCCAGATCTACTCCAACGAGCTGATCGCCGAGCTGTGCCAGATGAGCGACCGCTTCGTTGGCTTCGCCAGCGTGGATCCCCACCAAGAGACCGCGGTGGACGATCTGGAACGCGCGGTGAAGGATTTAGGACTGCGGGGGCTGAAGCTATCGTCCCCCACTCAGGAGTTCTATCCCAACGACGCTGAGCTGGTCTACCCCATCTACGAGAAGGCCCAGGGTTTGAGCATCCCCATCGTCTTCCACGCTGGCCTGAGCTGGGAGCCGCGAGCCAAGGCCAAATACGGCCAGCCGATTCATTTGGAGGACGTGGCCTACGACTTCCCCAATCTGAACATAGTCATCGCCCACTTCGGCTGGCCCTGGGTGCTGGAGGCAGTCATGCTGGCTCTGAAGTACCCCAACGTCTACATTGACACCTCGTGCCTCTACTTCGACAACCCGAAGGATTTCATCGCCTTTGTGATGACCCAGCAAGTGCCCCTGAGCGCCATCGAGAAGAGCCTGCGCCACAAGATCGTCTTTGGATCCAATTACCCCCGGGTCGAGATCAAGAACATGGTCAAGGCAGTGAAGAGCCTGGGGCTGAGCGATGGATGCCTTAAGTTGATTTTCGAGGGCAATGCCAGGAAGCTGCTGGGGGAGGTGATAAGGTGAAGATCAAGCTGGAGAAGCTAGAGGTTCAGACCAGAGGGGATAAGGAGTTGATTGACATCACCCCAGAGGTGGAGCGGGTGGTGGCCGAGAGCGGGGTGCGAAACGGCGTGGTCAACATCCTGACCACGCACACGTCCTCCGGCATCATCGTCACCGAGGGCCTGCCATGCCTGGAGTTGGACGTGCTGAATCACCTGGAGGCCCTGGCGCCCGACGAAGGGGATTACTACCACAATCGCTACCTGGACATTGACGGGAGGTTGGGTTTCAACGCTGGTGCTCACCTGAAGAGCATTATCGGCGGGATAAACGCCTTCTTCCCTATTGAGGACAGCCAGATAGTGAAGGGGTCTCGCCAGTGCATCTATTTCGCCGAGTACGACGGCCCCCTATGCCGCACCTATTGCGTCCAGGTAATGGGTGAGTGAACCAACACTTGGTATTCCCCTTTCTCCTCCTGCAAATACCCCATCTGCACCCGCGAGTCGTGCTCGAAGATGAGGAGGGCGTGCTTCTCCAGGGCCCAATCTCTAACATGACGCTTGGTCTCGATGGTCTCCAGTGGCTCTGTGTCGAAGGCCGAGGTCCAGGCCAGGCGCTCGATGCTTACCGCCCAGGAGGCCAGGTCGCCGAGGTAAATAGCTGTCTCCCCACCCGATTCGATCACCACGCTTTGATGAGCGCGGGTGTGGCCACGTGTGATCACACAGCGCACCTCGGAGGTGACGCGGGTGTCGCCGTAGAGGAGGCGCACCTGGCCCCGCTCTTCCAGGGGGACGAAGTTCTCGGCCAGGTAGGTGGCTTTGGTGCGCTCGTTGGGGTAACGGGCGTCGGCCCACTCCAGGCGTTGGATCCAGTATTCGGCGCGGGGGAAAGTGGGAACGACCTCGCCGTCATGCAGGACAGTGTTCCCGCCGCAGTGGTCGGAGTGGAGGTGGGTGTTGATGACGATGTCAATCTCCTCAGGGGCGAAGCCCAGGCGACGCAAGTCCCCCACCAGCCGATTCTGGCCGGCGATGCCCCAGATCTGCCGCTCTTTGGGCGACAGCTTATCGCCGAAGCCGGTATCCACCAGGATCCTTTTGCCCTCGGAGACAACGAGCAGACAGTTCAGGGCCATGGGGATTCGGTTCAGCTCATCGGCCTGGATGATCTTCTCCCACAGCACTTTGGGCACCAACCCGAAGTGCCCCCCGCCGTCCATCCAGGCCAGGCCGTCGCTCACGATATGCAAGTCTACATTGCCAAGATGCAACTTCTCCCTCCTCTGAACGTCGTTACTCTGCCCTTTATTATACCTGAAAAGCCCTGTTCTGGCTACTTCTGAACAGGGCCAGGCGGTTGCATTTTGGCAGCTATTAATGTATAATGGGACTCAGTGTGCCCTGTAAAGCTATCGTCCGCTGACTGGAGGTGCTGAAGCAGAGTGTCCTCCTGAGGAAAGGACACAAGAGCCAGTCCGTTCCGTGCCCAACTCATCAGTGAAGTGCTTCTTGAAATAGCACGGAGAGAAAACCGCTCTTTCGAGCTTGACGATTGTCTCAATCTGTGCTATGATGGCATCGTAAATCGGAGCGTAGCACCGTCGTAGCCCTCATTGCAGCAATCGTAGTCAACCAGGGAGGGTAGCTTGAAAGATTGGCAGCATGAAAGGTGATAATTATGCCTCAAAAAGCTATGCCTGGCGTTCTTGAGCGACTCGATCCCTTGGGGTTGGATCAGCTTATCGAACTCGCATTGAAGTTGAAGGAAAGCAAGGAAAAGATCCGAGATATAGATGAGCTTAAGGCAACTTATCCTGGCCAGTGGATCGCTTTGGCTATCCCAGAGGGTGAAGATCGTTATGAACCCAAGAGAGGGTATCTGATCTCCCACAGCCCGCACCGTGAGGCGGTCTGGGCCATCGTGAACGCTATGCCTTCAGATGAAGGTGTCTACGTTTTCTTCAATGGGCCGGTAATGGCTAAAGGGTTCAGCGTAACTTTCTATGATAGAGAAGATAACCCTGAAGTTGCCTCAGTGGGCCCTTGAAAACGTCATCTCTTCGAGGGACGCATGACAGACGTTTTTGAGAGATTAACCAGATTTGTTCAACAGGTATTCAAAACCACGGTCGAGATATTCTTGGAGGCCTTGAAACTCAGCCCCAATACACAAGGCTATGTGCTTGGTTCTGTCACAGAGCTCCTGCTCAAGAAACAACTGGAAGAACTTGGATTTGAGATAAAAAGGATACGAGAGAAATGGGAAGGGCAGAAACATCCTCGACATCACGGAGACTTCTACTTTCGAAAGCTCGATACGCCATACTGGTTTGTTTTGGAGTCGAAAGGCGTAAAATCCAATTCCGAAAAATGGCATAAGCTGTACAACCTGGAAAACCTCAAGAAGTTCCTTATAACCCACTCAGACAAGATCCCGTGGGTCAGACAAGGGAACGATGTTGAACCCCAAATCATGACCTGGATTCGCAACAACCTGCCCATTTGCCAACCCCAAGCAGCTTGAGTCGTCAGGCGGTGACCCAAATCATCTACAACAGAACTACATCATTGGCTTTGTCTTTGAAGATAGTCAGGGCTCCCCCGTTCTCAGCATAACTGAGGAATGGTTTGAGACCTTCATGGATGTATATGAAACGTTAAATCCGAAAGACAGTATAAGCGAAGAAGACATGCAGATTGACACCAGATATATGATTGCCAGTGATTCCGATGGATGATATGACTTCGGAGAGGATAAATCCCCGCATGGCAAAAGACCCGATCTCAAAATGCACCAGGAAGGTAAAAGAGCAACTCCTGCTATTTACCGAGGCCAGTTTGCTTCCCGACCATCTGCCGCACCCGGATGAATTGCGGCCTACTCTCAACCTGTCCGCAATCTTTGATGATTGCCATAATTACATTTATGCCAATGAAGGCTTGCTGAAAGAGAAGATTTTTCACGAGATTGTCAAATTGCTGGTTATAAAACAATACGACGAACGGGTGAATAGCGATGGACACTTGCAATTTGGAATTACAGCGTCTGAGCACAATGAACTTCTTGCGAACGCTTCAAATTCTTTCGAAGAGCGCATTGACCTATTATTCAAAGCAGTCCGTAAACAGTACCGAGACCTTTTCTCAGACACCACGCTGAAACTAAAACCCCTGACTTTGGCTTACGTTGTTGGGCGTCTCCAACACGTTGATCTGACGAATACACCCGGTGACGTGAAGGGGGAGGCTTTTCAATCCTTCGTATATCGTCATCAAAGGGGGGATCGCGGAGAATTCTTTACTCCCTACCCCATTGTTAGATTGGCAGTGGAGATTATTGCCCCAAAGCCTGGTGAGAAATTGATTGACCCTGCTTGTGGAAGTGGTGGTTTTCTCATTCAGGCGATTTCTTTCCTGCAGGATAGTTTTCCACAGACTGATACTGCTCACTACATAAAAGAGAACATTCGAGGCGTGGAGTTCAACCCTGACATTGCTCTGGCAGCCACCGTGCGGATTGCTTTTGAGGGTGGCACAGGAACGGAGATCACCTGTGCCAATTCCCTCTCAGAGACCGAACATCTCGACGGGGCATTTGACATCGTACTTACCAATCCCCCCTTTGGCAGCAAAGGGAGAATAGAAGACCGGCGGATTCTCAAGTCATACGTTCTGGCCCGTAAGTGGCATCAGAATTTGCCGAATTCATGGAAACCGTCGAAAGTTGTCATGCCCGGACAATCGCCAGAAATTCTGTTCATCGAAAAATGTCTGAGGTTACTAAAGCCCGACGGTCGAATGGCAATTGTCTTGCCTGATGGCTTGCTGCAAAACGTTTCCAGCAATCATATTCGCTTTTGGATTCGCTCACAGGCGAGAGTGTTAGGGGTGGTTTCTATTCCCCAGGAAGCGTTTGTTCCATACGGCACGGGGATCAAAACATCGCTCTTGCTCTTACAGAAGTTGCCGGCAAGCGAACAACGCCGTTCTTGCTTCATGGCCCGTATGGAAAAAGTCGGCTACGATGTTAAGGGCCAACCTGTTTACAAACGTGACAGCACCGGTAAGCCGCTTCAAGCACATTCCCAACTGATTATTGATGACGATGTAGAAGAGATAGCAAGTGCTTATCGCGAATTCGTGGATACCGCAACATTGGAAGATTCAGAAAAGATTTTCACAGTTCCAGAAGAGTTGCTCAATTCCCGTTTTGACGTTGAGCACTATAATCCTGAGGACCTGAAGTTAATTGCAAGCCTCAAAGCCAGCGGCGCAAAACCACTTGGTGAAATCGCCGATATCTATACCCAAAAAGATGATTTCCGTTCACATCCTGACAACGAAATACGGTATATTGCCATCTCCGATGTTGACGCAAGAACCATGCAGGTTGTTTCTCAACAAGTGATCAAGGCCCATGAAGCGCCATCTCGAGCAAGTCACCGGGTTCGTAAAGGCGATATCATTACCGCAGTTTCTGGTGCAAGCACAGGCACATCCAAACATGCCACCGCTCTGATCACAGAAGACGAGCACGGGGCGATTTGCACAAATGGTTTCGCTGTTATCAGAAATGTTCGAGAGGTTGAGCCGCTGTTCCTGCTGGCATACATGCGAACAGAACACTATTTACGACAAGTGAGAAGGCTCATGACGGGTCATGCAATACCGGCCATTTCTACCGAAGACTTATCCAAAGTTCTTGTTCCCATTCCACCAGAACACGAGCAAGAGAGGATTGCTAAAGCCATTGACTCTATACAAACAATGCGGAAAGAAGCACTAAGAATTAGCGAAGAGGCAGTTGCGGACATCGAAAGTTTTATGGCGCGCTAAAGAGTATGGCAACCCAACACCGGCTGCAGCCGACCCGCCTTTGGCGGTGGTAATCGCAGCGCAATGAGCCAAGCCTGGCTCTGGTTGGCAACACGTCAAGGGCAGAGTCGGCGGGCGGCTGAGCTTTTCCGTTAGCCCACACATTCAATCAAATATCATGTCCTGAGCCAAGTCAAAGGGCCAGCACTTCAGTTCTGCTGGCCCTTTTTTGTTGCCTTCAAGGAGCCCGCTCTCTGGACATCTTTTGAGATAGGCGTTATAATCACTGAGGGAACCTTTTGAAGGCCACAAACGTCCAATAGGTGGACAAAATTGAGGGAGGAGGAATGTCATGAACGCACGATCTGTACTCTCACTGTTGCTACTCATCGCTTTCTTAGCTGGCTGCGCCCCGCAGCCGGAAGCAGTTACGCCAACTGAAGAGGCTATACCGACACCGGAGCCAAGGGCTACACCCACACCGGCGGCCAGGCCAACAGAGACGCCGATCCACCTGGCCTACTACGCTATCGCCGCGACGGTGCCCGGGGGCTTCGCTGAATACGTACCCTATCAGGTCAAAGTCGAGCCAGCGATGCCGGGCTACAAGGTTGACCTGAACCAGGTGGCTAATCCCAACCTGCTGATGGGGCTGAGCGACGAGCAGCGGGCCCTGCTGGAGCAAAACGGCTTCGTGGTGGTGCCCAGCCAGGTGCCCCAGATCTACGACATCTACAAGTCGGCCAAAGAGCGGGGCATCCCCATCTTCGTGACCACCGACGCCCTGCTCCATAC
>Ga0194127_10008485_pt1 | contig 11014 bp, 8 predicted proteins | sample TA2KigC100mmetaG_FD_148624 | JGI IMG/M metagenome (GOLD analysis project Ga0194127, IMG submission 148624) | Freshwater microbial communities from Lake Tanganyika, Tanzania - TA2015036 Kigoma Deep Cast 100m | ecosystem: Environmental > Aquatic > Freshwater > Lake | place: Tanzania: Lake...
GGGGTCGCGAGCCCTTCGCGCGCGACCACGCTCTCGAGGAAGCTCGCGGCGCGGTTGCGCAGGTTGCAGTACTGGGTCTTCAGCACCAGCGTCGGCGTGCCCGGCGGCAGCAGCACGCGGCCCCAGTCGAGCGAACTGCGGGTCCAGGTCGCGACCGGCGCGCCGGGACCGGCCCACGCGAGGAAGGCCGCGCGCGCGGCCGCTTCGTCGTGGCCCGCGGCCAGTTCCCCGGGGCGGATGCCCATGTGCTCGAGGTGGCAGTCCGTCGGCCAGACGCCGCGCGGTCGCAGCAGGGCCTCGAAGACCTCGCCGCCACCGGTCTGCACGGCGACCCACTGCACGAGCTGGCGTTCGGCGCTCTCGTCGCCGCCGGGCAGCGAACTCTCCGCGTAGGCGACCACGAGGCGCGGGTCGGCGAGCAGCGGCGACAGCCGGCGCGCCTCGCGCTGCCGTTCGCGCTTGCTGCGGCCGGTGCGCGGCACGCTGGCGGTGTGCTCGACCTGCTGGTCGATCATGCGCTCGAAGGCCGCGACCAGCGCCTCGAGCCCCGGCGTCTCCGGCTCGAGCAGGTGCAGCGCCTCGACCGTCGCTTCGATCGTCGACACGCAGTCGGCGTGGGGCTCGCGCCGGATCCGGTAGCGGCTCGGCACGCGCGGCACGAAGCGCACGTGCCGCAGGCGCTGCAGCCACGGGTTCATCGCGTGGAGCCGCTTCGCGTGCGCCCACGTGCCGTCGAGCACCAGCAGCGTGCCCGGGCGTGCGGCGGCGGGCAGCGCCGCGAGGTCGGTCGCCCGCGGGTGCGGGTAGAGCACCGCGGTGTCCGGGGGCACGTCGATCGGCGTCAGCAGGTCGCCCGTCAGTCCGCCGTAGGCGACGTGCAGCTCGGAGTTGGGCAGGCACAGCCGCACGAAGCGCGCGCTGCCGAACGGATGGCGGTGCTCCTGCGGGTGCTGCAGCACGACGATGCGCGTGCGCGTCGGCACGGTCGGCAGGCCGCCGCACAGGCACAGGCGCAGCGGGCGCATGCAGCGGTAGCAGCGCGGTCGCGGGCTCGCAGGTTCCGGCATCGGCCGCGCACTGTAGCGGCGCCGCCGCGGCCGCGGTTCAGCCGTTCGCGGGCGCCGACAGGTACATGCCGAGCGTGCGCAGCAGGCGATCGTGCTGCACGGGCTTCTCGAGCTGCCCGTTGCAGCCGGCGGCGAGGCAGCGCTGCAACGTGGCCTCGCCGCCGTCGGCCGTGACCGCCACGACCGGCGTGGTCAGGTCGCGGCGGCGCAGCTCCTGCACGGTCGCGAAGCCGTCCATCCCGGGCATCTGCAGGTCCAGCAGCACGAGGTCGAACGACTGTTGCTGCAGCAGGTGCAGCGCGACCTCGCCGCTGTCCGCCGACACCACCGTGGCGCCCGCATGGTCCAGCAGGTGGCTCAGCAGCCGCCGGTGGTTGCGGTCGTCGTCGACGACCAGCACGAGGCCGGCCAGGCGGGCCGGCGCGGTTGCCGTCTCGATCTCGAGCGGCCGGATCGCGTCCTGTTCGGCGATCTCGGCCTCCCAGGCCGAGGCGATGCGCAGCGGCAGCTGCAGGTAGAACGTGAACCCGCCGTGCTCGTGCGCGGTGGTGTCCAGGCGGCCGCCCATGGCCGAGGCGAGCTGGCGGCAGAAGGCGAGGCCGATGCTGCGGTGCGCGTTGCCGCCGAGGTCGTGCGTCTGCGCCGAAGGGCACGCGTTCTGCACCACGACGTGCAGGCGGTCGTCGGTCGCCGAGGCCGCCAAGTCGACGGGCCCGACCGTGCTGCGCGCGATCGCGCCGTCGAGCATGCGCGTGGCGAGCTGGCGCACGCGGGTTGCATCGCCCTCCAGCCAGGGCGGCAGGTCCGCGGCGACGTCGAGGCGGATCGCGATGCAGCGCGCGAGTGCTGCCGGCGCCGCCGCGGCGGCGACGTCGCGCAGCAGGTCGGCGAGGCAGAACGTGTCGTCGGCGAACTCCAGCCGGCGGAGCAGCACCCGTTCGTAGTCCTCCAGGTCCGCGAGGTGCGCTGCGAGCCGGGTGCCCTGCTCGAGGATCGTGGCGAGGTGCTGGTTGCGTTCGCCGGGGTCGGTCGCGTCGGCGAGCAGGTCCGCCGCCACCAGCATGCTGGTCAGCGGCGTGCGCAGATCCGTGGCGAGGTGATGCAGCGAGAACCCGGACGGCGCCTCCGGCGCCTCCGGCGCGAGCGGCGCCGCCACGTCGGCTGGCACCGGCGCCGTGGCCGGCTGCGGCAAGGCAGCTGGTTGGCCGCTGCGCGCCGGCTCGGGCGTGGTCGCCGGCGCGGGCGCGTGGACCTCGCGGTCGCCGGCGACCACCGCGGCGCCGAACGCCGCGAACAGCACCGCGAGCAGCAGCAAGCCGTCCGCGAGCCATCCGCCGGCGGGTGCGCCGCCAAGAAGATGCGCGCGCAGGCCGAGGGCGACGACGGCGGCGAGACCCGCGGCCAGGGCCGCGGGCACCGCGCGCCCGTCGCGCCGCAGCGCCGGTCCGAGCAGCGCCGCCGAGGCGAACACGGCCCCGCCCGCGACCATCGCGTCCGCCGGGCCGGCGGCCACGGCGCCGCCACAGAGTCCGGCCGCGCTGCCGCCGAACAGCAGGTGCTGCTGCCAGCGGGCCAGCGACAGGTTGCTGCCGGCGTGATCGCCGGGGGCCGAGCGCAGCGCGAGCCACAGCAGCGTGAGGCCCACCGCGAGGTCGAACGGGCGCAGCAGCACGCCGAGGTCGGCGACCGGCTGCCGCGGCAGTTCCCCGTGCAGCGCGTGCAGCAGCAGGAACGTCGCCAGCATCGCGAGCGAGCGCCGCCACGGGCAGTCGCGCAGCAGCGCGAACCCTGTCCCAGGGCCCGGCAGCAGCGCGAGCGCGCCCGACAGTGCGAGCGCGGCACCGGCCAGCGGCAGGGCACCGCCCACCCCGGTCAGCGTGTCGATACCGAGCAGCAAGGCACCGACCAGCAAGCCGGCGGCCAGCGTCTGGTCCGCACCGGTCGCGCGCGAGCCGGCTCGCGCCGCCGCCGCCGCACCGGCCCACGTGACGGCCGCGAAGCCCTGCAGGAGTGTTGCCGGATCGAGGATCGCCATCGTAGCCCGTCATCGGCACGCGGGCCCCGGCGACTGCATGCCGCCGTGCCCCCGACGGCGGTCGGTCGTCAGGAGGGCCCGCGCCGGGCCCGTTCGTAGTCGGCGGGGGTGTCGAGGTCCGCGACACAGCGCCGGCCCGGATCGAGGCGGTCCAGCTCGGCTTCGCCGAGTTCGCGCCGGTCCGCGGCGAGCACGAGTTCCTGCAGCGAGCGCGCGCCCGCGGCGACGAGGCCGGCGGCGCGCGCGGCGACGCCGACGCGGTAGACCGCGCACAGCGGCTGCAGCACGCCCGCCACGCGGAACAGCGCGACCTCGCGGTCGCCGAGGGCCTCCGCCAGCGCGGCGACGACCGCGGCGTTCGGGAACGGCGCATCGCAGCCGGTCGCGAACACGGCGTCGCGGTCGCCGAGCAGCCCGCGGGCGCGCACTTCGCGCAGCCCCGTCAGCAGGCCCCACAGCGGACCGCCGTCGGGCCGTTCGTCGGTCGCGACGAGCACTTCGTCCGGCAGCGCGGGCAGCTCCTGGTCCAGGCCGCGCGCGACCACGAGCACGGGGTCGGTGCAGGCCCGCAGCGCCGCCGCGACGTGCGCGAGCAAAATGGTGCCGCCGAACGGCAGCGACTCCTTGGGCCGACCCATGCGCCGGCTGCGTCCGCCTGCCAGAATGAGCGACCCGAGCCGCATGGCGCTGTTCTCCGGCATTCCCCGGCCAGCCGCAAGCGGCGGATCCCGCATGCAGCAACCGCTCCCGAGGAAGGCCGACCTCGTCGCGCCGGCCACGTTCCGCATCGAGTGGAAGAACGGCGCCGTGTCCGACTACGCGGCGCGCGACCTGCGCCTCGCCTGCCCGTGCGCGTCGTGCGTCGACGAGACGACCGGCCGGCCCCTGCTCGACCCGGCCACCGTGCCGCCGGACATCGTCCTGCTCGGCGCCGAACTCGTCGGCCGCTACGCCCTCAGCTTCGCGTGGAGCGACGGCCATCGGACCGGCATCTTCGGCTGGCCGCTGCTGCGCGAACTCGGCGGGCTGCGGGGGGGCAGGTGAATCCGCGCGACTGGCCCGAGGTCCTTGCGCTCGCGCGCGCGGTGCTCGACCGTTGCGACTGGCCAGCACTCGGCGAGATCTACTTCCACTGGGGCGGCGAGGCCTTCTGGGCCGAACGGCGGCCCGGCGTGGCGGAGCACGGCGAGGCGCTGGCGCGGCGCCTCTTGCGCGAACTGCCGCGCGGCGGCGCGTCGCTGTGGGCCGGTGCGGGCGTCGCCGAGCTGCCGGTGCTGCTCGCCGAGGTGCTGCTGCACGGCCGCGAGGTGACGGCCGCGAACCTGCGCGCGCGCGAGTGCGAGGTGCTGAACGCCGCAATCGCGGCGGTCGCACCCGGCGTGGCCGTGCGCTACCTGCCGGCCGATGCGCGCGAGGCCAACCGGCCGCGCGCGTTCGACCACCTCGGCTGCATCAGCCTGTTCACGGATCCGGAGACCTGGCCGCTGCTCAGCGACGTCGCCTACGGGCGCATCGCCCCGGTGCAGATCGACGTCGGGCAGTTCGTCGCCGAACGCGAGCAGGCGCGCGAACTCGCGGCGGGACTGTTCGGGAGGCTGCGGCGGCCCGGCTGGATCACGACCACGGCCGAGGAGGTCGGCTGGTTCCTCGAGCAGGCCGAGCGCGCGGGGGCCGTGGTCGATGCCGGCGAGGATCTCGTCGCGACCGCGGTGGTGGGGGATCCGGTGGGGGTGCTCGCGGTGCGGTGAACGGCGGCGTGCCGGGCGCGCAGGTCGCCGAGCGGTCCGGCGTACGGCGGAACGCGTTCGCGGTCGTGCAGGCGTTGACGGCCGCCGCGGCGTGCCGCATCGTGCTCGTGCCCGCCCGGTCCGCCCGTTCTCCACCATGCATCGTCTCCTCGCCGTCGCCGCGGCGTGCGCCGCGGCGTGTTCTGGACCGATCACGCCCCCCGTCGGCACCGCACCGCCGGCCGGCTCGCCGGAGTCCGAACTGCCGGCCGCCGACGCGCCGAGCTACGCCGCGCGCGACGCGATCCGCGCGCGCCGCGCCGCCGACGCAGCCGCGGGCAAGCAGCCGGTCACCGGTTCGCCCGACGCCGCGATGCGCTGGCGGGTCGAACGCTGGCGCGACGAACACGGCCGCTACGACCAGGCGATGGTCGAATCCGCGCGCGCGCAGCGCGCCGCGAACGTCGACCACCACGAGTCGATCGACGACGCGGGCATCGGCCGCTACGGCTGGATCGAGCGGGGCCCGTCGAACATCGGCGGCCGCACGCGCAGCCTCGTGATCGACCCGGCGAACAGCAACCACATGTTGGCCGGCGCGGTCGGCGGCGGCGTCTGGCGCAGCACGAACGGCGGCACCGGCTGGACCGCCGTCGACGACCGGCTCGGCAACCTCGCGGTGTGCAGCCTCGCCCTCGTGCCGGGCACGCCGAACGTGATCTACGCGGGCACCGGCGAGGGCTTCTACAACGGCGACGCGATCCTCGGGCGCGGCATCTACAAGTCGACCGACGGTGGGACGTCGTTCCAGTCGCTGGCGAGCACCGCGACCTGGAGCTACGTCAACCGCATCGCCGTCGCCCCGGGCAACCCGAACCTGCTGCTCGCGGCGACGCGTTCGCCCGGCGGCATCCAGCGCAGCACGAACGGCGGCGCCACGTGGACGCTGGTGCGCAGCGCGACTGCCTGCATGCAGGTGCTGTTCGACCCCAACGACGGCAACAAGTGTCTCGCCGACGTCTACGAGAGCAGCGTGCACCGCGTCGTCTACTCGACGAACGGCGGCCAGACCTGGACCAACGCCGCCACCGGGCTCACCGGCCAGTCCGGCCTCAGCGGCCGCATCGAGCTCGCCTACGCCAGGAGCGCGCCCGGCACCGTCTACGCCTCGTGCGGCACCGACGGCGGCCTGATCTGGCGCAGCACCGACGGCGGCGCGAACTGGACCGTGCGCACGCCGGCGGGCAGCGGCAGCGGCGCCGCGTGGTACTACAACACGCTCTGGGTCGACCCGACCGATGCCAACCTCCTCGTCACCGGCGCCTACCACCTCTACAAGTCGACCGACGGCGGGCTCACGCTGACTCGGATCAGCAACGGCTACATCAACACGTCGCAGCCGCATCCCGACCAGCACCAGATCGTCGCGGACCCGGGCTTCGACGGCACCACGAACCGCCGCGTCTACGTGACCAACGACGGCGGCATCTACGTGACGAACGATATCCGCGCCGCGTCGTCGTCGTCGGGCTGGTCGCGCCGCGAGCAGAACTACCGCTCGGTGCAGTTCTACGGCGCCGCCGGCGACGGCACCTCGGGGCGCATCACCGGCGGCACGCAGGACAACGGCCACCTGACGCTGCAGGCGGGCAGCAGCACGGCGAGCCTGACCTACGGCGGCGACGGCGGCTTCGCCGCGATCGACTGGAGCAACCCCAACTACATCTACGGCGAGTACGTCTACGCGCAGGTGCACCGCAGCACGAACGGCGGCAGCTCGGCGAGCTACATCGACGGCGGCATCAGCGAGGCCGGCAGTTCGGCGAACTTCATCGCGCCGCTGCTGCTCGACCCGAACAACCCGCAGCGGCTGCTGGTCGGCGCGGCGAGCCTGTGGCAGACGACGGCGGCGCGCGCGGGCACCGTCGCGTGGACCGCGATCAAGCCCGCGGTCGGCTCCAACATCTCGGCGATCGCGGTCGCGCCCGGCAATCCGGCGGTGGTCTGGGTCGGCCACAACGACGGGCGCATCTACAAGACGGCGGACGGCACCGCGGCGAGCCCGACGTGGTTCGCGGTCGACGACAACGGCACGGCGAACCCGCTGCCGAACCGCTACGTGCAGCGCATCGTGATCGACCGCACGAACAGCAACACCGTATTCGTCGGCCTCGGCGGCTTCAGCCCCGACAACCTGCGCAAGACCGTGAACGGCGGCGCGACCTTCGTCGACCTCACGGGCAGCGGCGCCACCGGCCTGCCCGACGCGCCGGTCAACGGCATCGCGCAGCACCCGTCGCTGCCCGATCGCCTCTACGTCGGCACCGACGTCGGCGTGTTCGCGAGCCAGGACGGCGGCGTCCACTGGTCGACGAGCAACGACGGCCCGGCCGACGTGTCGGTCGACGAGGTCGTGTTCCTGCACAACTCCACGACGCTGCTCGCGGCGACGCACGGGCGCGGCCTGTGGACGATCACGATCCGCGAGCCCGCGGTGACCAGCTACGGCCCCGGCTGCGCCGGCACGCCCGGCACGCCGGTGCTCGCGGCGACTCCACCGCGGCTGGGCAGCACGGTGACGCTGACCTGCACGAACCTGCTGCCGAACCAGCTCGGCTGGATCGTGATCGGGTTCTCGATGCTCACGTGGAACGGCACGCCCTTGCCGATGGACCTCGGCCCGCTCGGCATGCCGGGCTGCTTCGCCCGCTGCAGCGTCGACCTGTCCGTCGGCAGCTTCCAGACGGCCGGCGCGCTGCAGCTGTCGTTCCCGATGTCGGCGGATCCGGCGACGCTCGGCAGCCTGCTGTTCGCGCAGGCGCTCGGCCTCGATCCGGGCGCCAACACCTTCGGCGGCGTGGTCAGCAACGCGCTGGCGCTGACGGCGGGCAACTGACCGGCGATCCCGGGTGCCGGGACGGCCTGCAGCCCGCCTGCGCGGCGCCGGACGCAGGGAACCGGGGGTGCCTGCCGATACAGTGCCGGCGTGATCGCGGAGATCGACTTCGACACCGCGCGCGACTTCGGCACCGCGCTGCTGCTCGGCGCGCTGCTCGGCATCGAGCGCGAGAAGCGCAACGCGCGGGAGGGCTTCGGCATCGCCGGCCTGCGCACCTTCGTGATGCTGGTGCAGATCGGGGCGGTCGCGGGGTTCCTCGCGGCGAAGCTCGGCGCGCCGTGGGTGCTCGCGGCGGCACTCGCCGGCGTGGTCGCCACGGTGATCGCCGGCTACGTGGTCACCGTGCGCGCCAAACCGGAGCGCATGGGGCTCACGACCGAGTTCGCGGCGATCGTCGCGTGCCTGCTCGGCGCGCTGACGACCACCGGCCACCGCGAACTCGCGATCGGGCTCGGCGTCGTGACCGCAGCACTGCTCGCCTACAAGCAGCCGCTGCACGCGATGGTCGGCAGGATCGCGTGGGACGACGTGCTGGTCGGCCTGCGCCTGCTGCTCGGCACGTTCATCGTGCTGCCGCTGCTGCCCGACCGGGCCGTCGACCCGTGGGGGGCGCTGAACCCCTACACGCTGTGGCTCTTGGTGCTGCTGATCTCGTCGGTGTCGCTGCTCGGCTACCTCACGACGCGGTGGCTCGGCGCCGGGCACGGCATCGCGGTCACCGCGCTGACCGGCGGCCTCGTCAGCTCGACCGCCGTCACGCTGGGCCTCGTCGGCCAGGCGAAGGGCCGCCCGGAGGACGCGGGGCGGTTCGCGGGCGGCATCCTGCTCGCCTGGGGCGTCATGTTCGTGCGCGTGCTCGTGACGGCCACGATCGTCTGCCCGCCGCTGCTCGGCCCGCTGGCCCTGCCGTGCGTCGCCGCGAGCGGTGCGGCCGCGGCGGTCGGCGCCGTCTGCCTGTGGCGCGGTTCCGGCGGGGAGGCTCCGTCCGCCGTGCCGTTGAAGAACCCGTTCTCGCTGCTCGCGGCCGGCAAGTTCGCGCTGCTGTTCGCCGCCGTGCTGTTGCTGCTGCGCTTCGCCAAGGGCTGGTTCCCGGGCCAGGGCGTCTACGTAGTCGCGGCGCTCGCCGGCCTCACCGACGTCGACCCGGTGACGCTGTCGATGGCCGAACAGGCGAAGACCGGTGCGGCGGCGCCCGGCCTGGCGGTCGCCGCGATCGGGATCGCGGCGGCGAGCAATACGCTCGTCAAGGCGGGCCTGGCCGTCGCGGTGGGGCCGCGCGCGATGCGCGTGCGCGTGTGCGCCGGCACGGCGCTGATTCTCGCCGCGGGCGCGCTGGCCGTGGCGCTCGGCTGACCGGGCCGACGGCCAGCCGGCGCGCGATCAGCCCTTCAGCGCCTTCTTGGCCTGCTTCGCGGCGCGCTTCTCCTTCAGCGTCTTCTCGGGCTTCTTCTTGGTCTCCTTCTTCTGCACTTGGCCCTTGGCCATGGTGGAACTCCTGTGGGATCCGGGTAGGAGGTCCACGCGCGCGCGGCACCGCGCCGAGCACGGTCGTGGACCGACGGGTGCACAGGATGCGCTGCCGGCGCGCGCGAGTCCAGCGTCGAGCCTGCGCCGGAACGGCCGACGCGCGGCTACTTCTGCTTCGCCTCGTTCACGAGGTCCTGCCACTTCTCGCGCGCCTGCAGGTTGCGCATCAGGTCCTTGCTCTTCGACTCGCGGCGCACGAGCTCCGCGTAGGCCTCGTCGGCGAGCGCGCCGTTCTTCGACTTCGCGGCGTGGAACAGCACGAAGCCCCAGAACTGCAGCGCCCCGGCGTCGGTCGGCCGGCGGCCCGCGGCGTGCAGCGCCGCGATCCGCGCGGCCATCTCGGTGCGGTTGTCGTTCGTCGTGCCGCGCACGACGAGCACCAGCTCGACGTCGACGAGGGCCGGGTCGATCGCCTGGCGCTCGGCGGCGGTGAGTTCGACCTTGCCCAGGCGCGGGCCGACCTGGTCGGCGGGGATCCGGCCGAGGTCGAACTCGGCGAGGAACAGCGCCTTCTCGGCGGCGGGCCCGGGGGCCTTGGCGGCCGCCGCGCGCGCGGCGAGCAGCGCCTGCACCTTGGCGCCGGTCGCGCGCAGGGCCGGCAGCTCGAGCGGCCGTTGCACGGCGAGCAGCTTGCCCTCGGCGTCCAGGAAGCACAGGGACGGCAGGATCGCCGGGCCCGTGCGGTGCAGCAGGTCGGCGTACGGTTCGCCCTCGACCCGCGAGGTCACGTGCACGAACGGCACGAACGCCGCGGCGAACTCGACGAAGGCCGGGTCCGCGAGCAGCCCGTCCTCCAGCGCGTCGCACTGGGGGTTCGGCGTGCAGCTCGTCGTGAACCAGACGAGGATCGCCTTGCCTTCGCGGCCGGCGCGCGCGCGCGCGGCGTCGAAGTCGAACGACCAGGTTCCCTTCGCGAACGCGGGCTTGGCGAGTTTCGCGGCGCGCAGTTGCGCGAGTTCCTGCTGCGTCGGCTGCTGCGGCATCGGCAGCTGGGCGAGCGCGGGGAACGTGGAGGCGATCAGGACGAGGAACGGAGCGGGGAGGCTGGGCATCGTCGCACAGGAAGGCTGCTGCGACTCTACCACGCGCAACCGGGGCGGCACCTCCGCGGAATCGCGGTCGGTACGCAGAAGCGGCCGCGGCGGTGGCCGCGGCCGCGATCGGGGCTCTGGATCAGGCTGCCGTCACAGGCTGCCGAGTGCGAGCCGCACGCCGTTCGAGGCGTTCACGCCGACCGAGTAGGCCGTGTTGAAGGAGGACCCCAAGGCGGCCGACTGGCCGTAGATCGTCACGCCGTTGAGACCCGCACTGTTCGGGATGGGGAAGCTGAGGCCCGCGGGCGTGCCCGGTGGGTTCGAGAACCAGAACAGGTTGATCGCGCCCGGGAGCCCGACGTACAGGAGGCACTCCGGGATGGGCGTCGGGCTCGGGATGGGCATGCCGCCGGGGATGCCCAGGAAGTTGATCAACAGGAGGCCGACGGCCTGGGACGGCTCGAGCCCGCTCGTCGTGAAGACGGGCGCGGTGCCGAGCACCGGCCGGGCCGACATGGCGAGGTCGAGCGGCGCGTTGTCGATGTCGCCGGTCAGGAAGCCCGAACCGGTCGGGCCGCCGAGGCGGACCGAGAGGTCCCAGCCGCCGTCGTTGCGCGCGGTGCCGCCGGCGCCGTGGCCCATCACCGTCGGCCACCCGCCGCCGCCGCTCTGGCTCATGTTGCCCCAGCGGTACTCGGTGTCGCCGTTGTTGTAGAACAGCAAAA
>Ga0194127_10008493_pt1 | contig 11007 bp, 4 predicted proteins | sample TA2KigC100mmetaG_FD_148624 | JGI IMG/M metagenome (GOLD analysis project Ga0194127, IMG submission 148624) | Freshwater microbial communities from Lake Tanganyika, Tanzania - TA2015036 Kigoma Deep Cast 100m | ecosystem: Environmental > Aquatic > Freshwater > Lake | place: Tanzania: Lake...
TCGTGGGCGCCGTGGGAGAAGTTCACACGAGCGACGTCCATCCCCGCGTCGAGCAGCTCGGACAGAGCGGCTTCCGATTCCGTGGCGGGCCCCAACGTGCAGACGATCTTCGCTCTTCTCATGTTGCCTCCCTATTCATTCCATGGCTCTGAAGGCTCCCGCGACCGCCACCACTCCGACGGCCTTCCTGCCCTGAGATTCTCGAGCTCCTTTCGGAGCCACTGTTGCTTCGTCGGGTGGCAGACCCTGTCCGGCCCGCTGGTCAGCTCGAGGTACCGTTCGATGTCGCCGGCTGCCTGCTCCAGGTCCTTTGTGCGGATGATGATCGATCGAACGTAGTACACGTCGGGATCCTCGATGACCGGTGCCAGTGCGACCCCACGGGCGATGTACGCTTCGGCCTCTTCCTGCCTTCCCTGGTAGAAGCTGTCGAGCGCCAGGTACACGAACACGCGCGGCTCGTCGTCCTTCTGCCGGAGCACCTTGTGGAAGTATGCGGCACTGGAAGCGTAGTCGCGGCGGGCGTAGAAGAGGAACAGCCCCTTGAGGTAGAGCCCCACGAGATCGTGCGGGTCTCTTGCCAGGCGGGACTCGATCTCGGCCTCCATCTCCCGGTCGGTGCGGAACTTGCTGTAGAAGAAGAAGACCGATCCGAGACGGGAAAGCACCTGCGGCTGGTGCGGGTCGCCCTCGGCCACGCGGACGAGGCTGCGGAACGCCCCCTCCAGATCCTCGCGACGGTCCTCACGGGTCCCGCGAAGATAGAGGGCCGAGGAAAGGTGGTCCTGGACCGAGAGGCTGGCAGGGAAGAGGCGCTCGCACTGGTCAAGCACGTCCACCGCCCGGTCGAGTGTACCGGCAAGAAGCAGGCGGCGGGCCTCCCGGTTGCAGTCGTCCGCTACGCTTGCCCAGGGATCCTGGGGTCTCCCGCTCGGGCTTGTCGACTCGAGCTCCAGCAGCCCGAGCGTCATGTTGCGAAGCGACCTCGGGTACCAGTGGAACGCGGGGGCCAGCTCCGGTCGATTCGCGACGTTCTCGAGGTAGACCCGGGAGACGCGGTGGGATGCCAGCACGTGCCGGCAGGCGGGGTGAAGCGCAGGTTGCGGATCGGCCGGTACGCCCCAGGTGCTCTGCCCGCCGGCATCGCGGTAGGCATAGCAGGAAGCGCCGAGATAGAAGAAGGTACGGCTGTCCCGTGGCAGCCCCGCCCGCATCCGGGAGACGGAGACGACATCGACATCCGGCCTCAGCGCCCTGAGGCGGTACAGCGGAAGCTGCCGGTGGACCGGGACGTGGCCCGGCGGCGGCGTCTCCCCTACCCTTCCGGGGTCCGCGATGGCCAGCTCGGGAAGATCGTCCGCTGTGAGCACGACGAGTCTCACCCGGCCCGGCGGGAGCCGCTCGACCGCGGCATGGAACACGCGGGAATCCTCCTGGGAGCTGGTCGAGACGAACAACGACCCCAGGCCGGGGAGGGAGCAGGCTGCAAACGCGACCAGCACCGCGGCCACCAGCGCTGTCTTCTCGGCTGCGGAGCGGGCAAGGCCGACCACCCGGGCCCCGGCAAGGGCGGCAAATGCGCACCAGATCATGGCGGCAGGCACCTGGAGGCGCAACATCGACTCCTCGGTGAGGTCTACTGCAAGCAACGCCAGCCAGCCCGTCGCCAGCAGGATGATCGTGATCGAGGTTGCCCGGTAGTCGCGGTCCCGGACGGCAATCCACGCTCCGGCAAAGCCCAACAGGCTCACCGAGACCGGGAAGAACCTCGGAGCGAGGAGCACATCAAGGGCCACCAGGTTGCGAAGGATGAACCCGGGGTGCAGGCGTTCGAGGACGAGATTGTCCCCGGCCAGCTCGTTTGCCGTGGAGAAGGCCAGGAACAGGATTCCCGGCAAGAGGAGCAGGAAAAGGACCGCCGCCACGGAGAGGAAGCGGCCAGCAGAGTGGAGACCGTTCGGCCGCCCGTTTGCCGCCTCCCCCGAAGTGCCGTTGCCGGTGGATTTCCTCGAGGGCCGACTCCACTTCTTCGTTGCTGCCGCGTGGCGACACTGCGCTCGCACACGGGCAAAGAAGAGGAAGGGCAGTGCGAGCGCAAGGACCATGATCTCGGGCCGCATGGAGGCTCCGGCCACGAGCGCGGGCAACGCAGAAAGCCCGGTCGACAGCCGCCCATCCTCGACAAAGTCCAGCACCAGGTGAAACCCGGCGAGGAACAGGAAGAACCCCGGGACCAGCAGGCTCTCCGTATTCCCGTCACGCAGGAACAGCGGCGTCAGAGCCAGGAAGAGGGCGGCAAAGGACATCACCCTCGGCTCGGGGAAGAGCCGACGGGCGGCCGCCGCAGCAAGCAACGGCATCAACAGGGCGAGAAGCGAGTGAAGCCGAAGCAGCTCGTCGAGGTGCGGCCTGAGGAAACGGAACACCAGGTGTGCCAGCACCGCCCCGCCCGCACCGTAGCGCGGCAGCCCCTCCATGCTCAGCGCCTGCTCCAGCATCGGGAAGACCATGCCCACCTTGACCGGAACCAGAGGGACGAGCACCAGCCGGACCGCGCCTGCAGCGCACGCGGCTAGCACCAGAAACCCCTCGATCCGGCCGGCTGCGGCAACCGTCCTGCCTATCGATCCGGAGACTCTCCAGAATGAAAAGAGGGAGAAGACCAGGGCGAGCAACGCGGTGATCGCTGCGGCCTGATCCGCCGGGCGCCCTGCAAGCCAGGCCCCACCTGCGGATCGTCGTGACGTGCCGGCCTCCGGGCCGTGCCCCTCCCTGCCGTCGCTGCCGGAACATCCCCGGCCGCTTCCGTCCCCCTGACCGTCCCTGCATCCATCGGGTCCTGCGCCACCCCCGGCCTCGTCCCCGGTCCCTGGGCCGGAATCCTGAGGGGCCAGCTCGGCCCAGTCGCCGGCATCCGCCAGCCGGACCGAGGCGGCAACCTGCTCCAGGAATGCGTCGAGCCGGGCAAGCGCCTCCGGAGTCTGCAGGTAGGAATCGTCCAGGTCGAACCAGAGGGTCAGATAGTCGGTCTCGGCGTACCCCTTGTGCCCGGCCTGCCTCGGGGCCACCCAGAGATCGAGCCGGCCGCCGAACGGGTGGTCGAAGCGGAAGCGGAGGCGCGCCCCCTCGATGGACAGCGCACGGAACACGAACCCCTCGGCCAGCTCGGGCACGTATCCGGCACTGCCCCCCAACAGCTCCTCCGCAGCCCAGTGCCGCTCTCCGTCAGGTGATGCCTGTCGGTGAGCGCCGGGGCCGGAAGGCAGCGACGACTCTCGAAATGCTCCTGCCGGAAGAGCTGCCGAAGGCCGGGGGCCGGCAACGGCTCCATCCGAGGAGCCACCGGCAACCGGCTCTTCGTCCCCTGCGACAAGCGCATCGGCCGCGGCCTCGAGCATCCGCGCCACGCCAGGCGGATGCCCCCCGGGATCCTCACCTTCCGGGGCCGCCTCGATCTTGTAGTTCAACGCCCGCCGGACCGACACGGCGAACGCTGACGCGCCCGGCGTCCGGTCGGTGACGATGAGCGAGATCTTCCATCCGGAGGCATCGGAAAGGGAGAAACGGGTCTCCCCTTCGATCACTTCGACATTGGTCAGGGTCCACCCGTCCGGCGGGAACCCGTGCCCCTCGGTCCCGGAGAGAAGGCCATACGGAGAGGACTGGAGCGCAAGCAGAGTCGCGACGGAGACCAGGATGGACGTCATCGCTCCTCCGCGGACCTACGGGTGCGTCAGCTTCTCGAACTCGCCCAGGAACCACCTCTCGGCATCCGGAGGCAGGAGGGGCTCGATGCGGCCGGGCAGCGGCTCGACACCGAGGTTCCATGGCTCCGGCGGGGCGGCCATCAGATCGCGGGCCTCGGTGGCCAGCAGGACGTTGTCCGCGTGCTTCACCTCGGGCGGCATCGGCCAGGACAGGCCGAAGCGCTCGGCCACGCGGCAGAGCACCCGGTCCTCCAGCTCGTTGAACTGCGGGAGGAACTGCTTGACGGGCCGGGGCAGGTCCGTGAGGTAGGCTTCTCCCGCATCATGCAACAGCCCCCAGAGCCGAAGCTCGGGGGGGAGCTCGCGCGACACGCGGACGGAATGCTCGGCCACCGAGTAGTACCTGAGACAGTGCCCGTTGAAGCGACACAGATTGGCCAGCGAGTGGGCGATGTCCCGGATGTCGACATCCTCAGCCCGCGGCTCCACCGAGTAGAACTTCTTTCCCTGGTAGGTCTGGATCCAGTTCATTGCACCCCCACGTCGTCGGGCGGATTCTACTCTGCCTTCCCGCCGGATGCACGAACGGAAATGCCGGGCCCCGCGACCGATCACTCATCGGTGGAATCCGGGCGATGGTCCCCACACCTTGCGGCCAGGACGCATCGGCTCTCTCGGTGCGTTCGACTCATTCCTGCACGGGCCCTTTGGCAGACTTGTCCTTCGAGGTCCGAGGGGCTCCGGGTCACTCGAGCGGGATCGTTTCGAGCACTTCGCCATCCGGGTGGCTGATGAGGAGGACCGAGGCGCCGGAGGAAGAGAACACGACTGCGGAATCCCCCTGCGGCCGGGCGAACACCTGGCCCGGGACCGCGGGCAGGGCGGCTTCCACGGTCTCGAGGCCGCCGGGCGCCACGGTGAGCAGCTTGCCCTGGTGCACGAGGTAGAGGCTCCCGTCCGCCATCTCGGCCTTCTCCTCGAAGGTCGCGGGCGGACCGGAGAGCACCTCCATCTCCTTCGAGTCGGCGTCCATTCGGACGAGGCGGTCCTTGCCCCCTTCCTGGTCGTGCAGGTAGAGGTGCATGCTCCCCATGTCGAAGAAGTAGTCGGGCTCGTCCGAGCCATACTCGACCACCTTCCAGTAGAGGTCCGACATCCGGATGAAGATCAGCCCGACCAGCTTCTGCTGGAACATGTTCCACTGCTTCATCATGGTCTCCTGGCGGGAGAATGCCACCGCGGTCTGCCCGTCGCCGGAGAACTCGACCGGGCCGAAGCCGGGGAGGTTGCCGACGAACTTGCGCTCGACCAGGTCGATGACCGAGCACGGGTCGGCCTCGTCCCACTCGTCCCACTCGTCCCACTCCTCCTCGGGCTCGGGGAACTCCTCGGGAACCACCTCCGGGGCCAGCGTGACCGGGTGCACGAAACACTGCGTCGGGGCCAGGATGGCCAGCTCCCCCTCGGGCTGGACCACGATCTCGTCCGCACAGTTCGGGAACACGATCGTGTTCTCGACCACGCCGGTCGCGGTGTTCATGAAGTGCACCTGGGCCTCGGGCAGGCCGTCTTCCTTCCACCACGACATGGAGACCAGGAGCGCCCGGTCGACGGGCGAGAAGGCGGTCGAACGGACCGCGTACGGGAAGAACTGCTCATGCACCGCGTCGTGGGCCAGGTCGATCACGGTGATGCGACGCAGCTCCATCAGGTAGGTGCTCCACTCGTACTGCGCCTCGGACCACTCGTCCACCGGCCTGTTGGAGAGCACCAGGAAGTCGCCGTCGGGGGACACCTCGAGCACGGCATACGGGTTCGCCAGCTTGTAGGCGGTCGAGGCCTTCATGGTCGACAGGTTGAGCACCTGGATCTCGAGCCCGTCCTCCAGCAGGAGGAACGCCAACTCCCCGTCGGGCGAGAACGCGAACCATCGGAGGCCGCACAGCCCGGCAGGATGGTGCACGTCGCCGCTCTCCACGTCGGCCGCCACCAGGCAGAAGCCGGCCGCGGAGTCACGCTGGACCAGGAGGTACCGACCGTCGGGGCTCAGCTCGGCCCGGGCGTACGGGCTGGGGGGAAAGACCACCGGGGGAGTCGGGTCATCCGGCACCTCCGGGTCGTCGGGCGTCGGGTCATCCGGCGTCGGGTCATCCGGCGTCGGGTCGTCCGGCGTCGGGTCGTCCGGCGTCGGATCCGGCGGCAATGGCTGGACATCGATCACGTCGGGCGGGTACTCGTCCTCCGGAGGCGGCAGCTTCCCCTCCGGCTCACACCCGGTCCCGGCAAATGCCAGGGCTCCCAGGACAAGGGCCGCTGCGAGGGCTCCCCCCCAGCACATCCGCCCCTCTCGGGATTTCCTTTTCATGGCGTTCCTCCTTCGCCCAGGGTCAACGTTCCGTGACTCACGCTCTCACCACAAGCAAGTTCAGTGCCAAACGTCGGTGCCACCCGGCAGTGCCCTTGTCGTCATGCCTCACGCCGCGTTCTGCGCACACAACAAAAGGAATTTCGTAGCTTATAACGGCCGATATTTACCAAAGGAAATCCCACTACTCCTCCTGTCCCTGCTTGAAGGTAGTCACTGTACACAACATGCACACGAGACCGCGCACGTGGAGATTTCCACCCCCGCATGCGAGGGGCTGGAACGCATGTCCGCCCGGGCCGAGGATGCGGGGAGGCTGGCCGCGGGAATCCGCGGTCACGGCCCAGGACAAGGCCACGGGCCGCCCGGAGCGGTTCGAGTCGCTCCATTCGAGAGGCACGACCCTCCGTTGGGGGCCGACATGGCACGGAACTTGAAAAGGCCCCGGTCGAATGCGGTTTGGAGGAGGGAGCCATGAAGACCAATCGAATGAACGTGACGGCGTGGAGAGCGGTTGCGCTTGCCCTGGCGGGTCTGGTCCTTTCCGGCTGCGGCCTGGAGAGCAACCCCCAGCCCTGGCCCAGCGGAAGCAACAAGTGGGACGGCGAACAGGACGCATCCGGCTGGCCAGGCCACGCCAAAGACGCTGCAAGCGCCGACGCCATGGGCGACGGGGGCGTCCCCTGGGAGTACCCCGACGCCGTTTCGGCGGAGGACTCCTGGTGGTGGGGCGGGGAGACCGTGGCTGCGGACCTGTCCATGGGCGGCGATGCAGGCGGGCCACTCAATCCGGGGGGCAACAATCCGCCCGACGGCTGCGTGCCGAACTGCGAGCAGAAGCAGTGCGGGCCGGACGGGTGCGGCGGATCGTGCGGCTGGTGCTCTGCGTCCGCAAGCTGCCAGGACGGGGTCTGCGTGGTCGTGGACGGCTGCACGCCGGAATGTGCGGGGCTGATGGTGGGAGAGCCGGACGGCTGCGGCGGAGTGTGCACCGGCGGCGGCATGGGCATCGGCCTGAAGCCCGGCGGAGCGCAGGACGTGGGGTACTTCCGCAAGCTGGTGGCGGATGGGCAGGTACCCGACCCGCAGTTCTTCCCCATCGAGGGGTTCCTGAACGAGCACGACACGCCGCTGCCGGCACCGGACTACTCGATGCTGGTGACGATGCACGCGTTCCTCGGGCTGTTCTATGATCCGGCAGCGGGCAAGCCGCTCATCTCGATGCAGCTCGGGATGAACTCGGGGCTCGACCCGACGGTCATCGAGAACAAGCACCTCAACCTGGCCGTGGTGGTGGACGCGTCGGGCTCCATGGGGGAAGCGGACAAGATGGAGTTCGTGAAGATCGGGCTCAAGCTGATGGTCGAGACGCTGGACGACAACGACATCATCAGCATCGTCTCGTACGATGATTCGGTCAAAGTGGCGAGCCCGCCGGTCCATGCCACAGCGGAGAACAAGCCCAAGCTGCTGGCAGTGATCGACGGGCTGACGCCGGGCGGGTCGACCAACCTGCACGCGGGCATGGTCCAGGGGTTCGAGCAGGCCATGAAGAACATCACGGATTCCGAGGCGATCCACCGGGTCATGCTCCTGTCCGACGGCAACATCACTGCAGGCGTGGCCGACCTCCCCACGATCCTCGCCAAGGCAGCATCCTACAATGCGGCGGGCATCGGACTCACGACCATCGGGGTGGGGCTGAGCTTCAACTTCGAGCTGATGTACAAGCTTGCAAGCCAGGGCAACGGGAACTTCTACTTCCTGGACAAGGGAGAAAAGCTCGTCGAGGTGTTCCAGTCGGAGCTCGAGTACCTGCTGACCCCGGTTGCGGACAACCTGAAGATCTCGTTCTTCCTGCCCCCCGGATTCTCGGTCGAGAGCATCTACGGCTTCGACTTCGACGAGCAAAACGGCGAGGTCGTGATCCTGGGTCCGTCGCCGCAGTACACCGTGGCCCCCAAGGAGGACAAGCCGCCCGTCGTGAACCCGGGAGACAGCGGCACGGTGGCCGTCTCCACCCTGTTCGCTTCGAAGAAGAACGGCCTGGTCATGGTCAAGATCAAGGCCGAGAACCCGGACATCTTCAAGGCCTGGGAGACGGTCAACGACTTCGCTGTGATCAAGTACAGCTACGAGCTCGTCGACAAGGGCAAGACCGAGTCCGCGACCAAGAAGGTGGCCATGGGCAGCCTCTCCTACTTCGCAGAAGATGATCCCGGCTCACCACTGGCCTACTTCACCGGGCCGATCATGCAGCGCAACTTCTGCGTGCTTCGGGTCGCGCTGGCCATCAAGCAGGCGTGCACCCTGTTCAACGAGAGCGAGGAGAACATCGGCGACGCCATCAAGGAGATCGCGGATGCCGACACGTTCTGCACGGGCATCAATTTCACGCTCAAGGACCCGGTCATCACCGAGGACGTGGAGTTCCTGAACCAGGTCAAGACCAACATGTGCACGATTGCCGAGTGCGTGCTGCCGCAGTAGATTGCCCCGGACAAAGGAGGCTGCCCAAAGCCTCCAAAGCCCCAAACGGCCCCGCCGCTGTTCCGGCCGGTCTACTTCGGGATCGGGAGCAGGTCCTCGACGAGAACGTCGACCTCATACTCGCCGGAGGTGCCGGAGAGCTTCAGGTGCCGCACTTCTCCGTCCTTTCCACGCAAGCTCTTCTGCACCTCGGCGAGACTGCCCATCTGGGCGACATCCACGTCGTCGACCGTGAGCAGCAGATCGCCGGGCACGATTCCCAGCGTCTCGGCGTCGGAGGGAGACAGGACGAACTTGACCGGGTAGCCCAGGCCGTCCCAGACCATCTCGATGCCTACGCGCTCCCAGAGGCCGCCGTCCCCGGAGGTCCCATCGAGCGGCCAGAGGTCGAGCATCGAGCCGGGTCCGTCCACGCCCACTGCGAAGCGCCCCAACACCGAATTCCCGAGGAAGCCGCTGACGAAGACGCCGCTCAACTCGAGGGTCCCGGCCATGTGGTGCTCGGTCGGAATCACGGCGACGACCTGGTCGAGTGCCTGGATCCCACCAATTCCGATAGTGGGGATGCGGGTCAGGACGGCGGGGTCAGAGCCGTACTTGGTCTCGTAGACCCACCCCGACACCTTGGGTGCGTTGGGGGCCACCTGGTCGAGCACTTCCTGCGTGATGTAGGTGATCCCTTGCCCGGTGTCCAGCAGGAGCGGGATCGTCTCGGCCAGCCCGACGTCCACCTCCGTCACCGGGAACTGGTTGACCATCTCGAAGGGATGGACGGCAGCCGGCGGGCCGAGATCCATGGGCGGCTCGGCGGGCTTCCCCTCGCAGATACGGACCGAAGGCGTCGCCGGATCCCGGAGGACATAGGCCATGAGCAGGATCTCCTGGCCGAGCAGGGCCCCGATGTCGAAGCCCAGGCTCTCCTCCTGCACCTTCAGATCCCGCCCTTTGGAGAGCCAGTCCGTGAAGTGGAACGGACCGACGTCGAGGTCCAGCTCGACGTACGCGGTCTGGCCTTGAGTGAACTCCAGGTCTGCAAACACGACCTGAGCGGCGCTGTCCACGGCGAACCACGTCTTCTTGCCGTCGAAGAAGCCGCGCACAAGGGCCGTCCCGTCGGCCCCCATCGCGGTCTCGAGGGGGGCGGTCAAACAGGTTGGGACTGGCAGCAAATCCTCTGCAATCACGACAAGTTCCAGCGGTTTCCCGTCCCGAAGGAGCCCCAGATCCAACGCGGTGCCGGGCTCGCTGCGCAGCGCCTGTCGGACCTCGTCCAGAGTCCCCCCGGTCACGTCCTTGCCGTCGATGGTCGTGATCACATCTCCAATCAGGATGCCCTGGGCCTGCGCATCGCTGGGAGCATAGATCATCTCGATCCGGAACCCCTCCTCGCGCCAGATCGGCTCGATGCCGACGCGGGTCCACTCGTCCACGGGCAGGTGGCCTTTGTCCTGGTATTCCCACCAGAGATAGCGGTTCTCGGCGCCGTCCACTCCGACCACGAAGTTGCGGTAGAACGGGTACCCCAGGAACCCCTTCACGTCGATGCCGTTGGCCTTCAGCAGCGGGAAGAGATGGTTGTCCTCGGGAATCACGATCGCCCAGCTCCATTCCACGTTTCCCTGGCCGTTCTCGCCCGCCTGGATCCTGGGGATCCGGGTCACGAAGCTGGCATCGGACCCGTAGTTGGTGGCCCAGACATACCCATCGAGCCTGGGCAGGCTGCCGTCATCGATGGAATCGAACACGTCCTGCGTCAGGATGGTCACGCCCGATCCCGTGTCGGCAACGACCGGCACGGTGACCGATGTCCCTGCGACGAACGTTGCCTGGACGACCGGAATGGAGGACGGAAGCTCGTAGTGCAGGATCTCCGGCGGGGCATCGAGAACCCCTTTTGGGGGCACTTCGGGGACTGCCTCGAGAAACCAGGCACCGGGGTCCGCGTAGTCGAGTGCGATGAAGCGCTTGTTGAACATGTCCTGTCCGGCAAGCCCCCCGAGCTTCCAGCCGATGTAGGCCTCGGCCTCCGAAAGATCCACGCTGTAAAGCTGTTTGTCTGCGAACTCGAGGGGGCCGATCGAGAAGCTGGCCAGCTTGGGGTTGGTGGTCCCGGTCACGTCGGAATGTGCGTAGGTCCGTGCGGCGCCGGTATCCATGACCCAAAGGATGGGCCCTCCCCCCTCGTAGGTCCCCTCCACCAGGAGCTGGCCGTCGATGGAGTGCATGGCCGGCCACCTGCCGGCCCAGGGGCCGGGCTCCACGTCGGGACCGTCCACCGTATCGGGGGCATCGGCATCCGGCGGGACGAGCCCGTCTTCCAGATCCGTCGAGTCCGGCCGGGCATCTCCGCCCGCGTCCGTCAGCTCGCGGGCATCTCCCGTGGAGTCGCCCGGCTCGCCCCCGATGTCCGCGACATCGAGCCGCAGCTCCGCACCGTCGGCCTGC
>Ga0194127_10008495_pt1 | contig 11006 bp, 10 predicted proteins | sample TA2KigC100mmetaG_FD_148624 | JGI IMG/M metagenome (GOLD analysis project Ga0194127, IMG submission 148624) | Freshwater microbial communities from Lake Tanganyika, Tanzania - TA2015036 Kigoma Deep Cast 100m | ecosystem: Environmental > Aquatic > Freshwater > Lake | place: Tanzania: Lake...
TGCGCGGCAATCCCCGGCGCCAGCAGCCCACCCAGCAGCAACCCCACGGCGAAGGCGAACTGGCGCGCATGGGCTCGTGCGTTGGCGGCAAGCGAACTCCGTTGCGCAGCGTCCGTCGTGATCGCAAGACCGGCTCGGTTCATGGCTGCCTCGGGCACAGGACGACAGGCGGCTGCAAGTCGCATTCCGCCGTTCGACTCTGCACGGTACGCCGTCCACGCGTCCCGAGGAAGTAGGGCGCCGAGCACCGCGCGACCGTGGACCGTGCGGAACGCGCGAAAGCGCCAAACCGCCGAGCGGTCGCCTCTCACCCCCCCTTCGCCGCCCCCTTCCCCGCCGCAAGCCGCGGCAGTCCGAACACCAGCGGCAGCGTGAGCAGCACGAACAGGCACGCGCTCTGGAACGGCACCGGATGCCCGAGCCGATCGAACGCCCAGCCGAACCACAGCGGGCCGACGATGCGCATGGCACCGCCGAACGTCTGCTGCAGCCCCATGTACATCCCGCGCTCCGCCGCCGGCACCACGCGCGACAGCAGCGCCGACAGACAGGGGAACGTCAGCGCCATGCCGAGCGGCAGCAGCGCCACCGCGAGCGCGAGCGACGCCAGGCCCACCGCCGCCGGCAGCAGCACGAGGCCCGCGCCCAGCGTGACCACCCCGATACGCGCCACGCGCGCCTCGCCAAAGCGATCGACCAGCCGCCCCAGCACCAGCACCCGCGCGAACACCGAGATCGCGCCGAGGAACGTGAACACCACCCCGATCTCCTTCTCGGTGATCGCGAAGTTCGCGTTCAGCAGGTGCGCCATCACCGCGTTGATGCCCTGGCCCGAGCCGATCGCGATCGCGTAGACGAACAGGAGGCGCGACGCCGCGCGGCCCGGGTGCGCGAACACCGCGCCGAGCGCCGGCAGCACACCCGTCCGGTGCGCGTGCCCGCCCGCCTCCCCGTGCGACTCGGGCAGCCACTTCGCCGCGAACAGCATGTTCAGCAGGCACAGCAGCGCCGCCGCGAGCCCCGGCGCCGCGGTGCCCATCGACCACGTGCCCGCGCCGGGCAGCAGGTCGACCTCGCCGAGCACGACCGAGAACGAACCCAGCACCGGCCCCAGCGCCACGCCGAGGTTCGTCGCCGCCGACAACCAGCCGAGTGCGCGCGCGCGTTCCTCCGGGGGCACCGAGTCCGCGACGTAGGCCTGGATCACCCCGACCGTGCCGCCGCCCGCGCCCTGCACGGCGCGCGACAGCAGGAGCAGCCACAGCGAGTCCGCGAAGCCGAACACCACGTAGGCGGCCGCCGAGGCGCCGAGCGCGACCAGGGGCGCGGGCCGGCGCCCGTAACGGTCCGAGAAGCGGCCCCAGAACGGCGCGCTCGCGAGCTGGAAGACCGTGAACGTCGCCATCACGAGCCCCGTCACGACGCCCGCCTCGAGCGGCGTGCCGAACAGCTCGAAGCCCGCGCCGAGCCGCTTGCAGTAGAACGGCAGCAGCGGAACGACGAGGAACACGCCGAACATGTCGACGAACGCCGCCGCCATCAGCACCAGCAGCGGGCGCGGCACCTTCGGCAGTTCGCGCGCCAGCGTGCCCAGCAGCAGTGCCCCGAGCAGTCCGATCGCGACGTGGGCCGCCGGCGAGGTCAGCGTCCGCGACAGGTCGTCGAGCGGCATGCGCGGCGGCTACAGGTTCACGAACCGGCCGCCGTTCTGGTCGGCCATGCGCTGCATCAACTCCTCGGGCGTGATCGTCATCCACGGCATCGGCGGCATGTCGCGCGGATCCGGCGAGCTGATGTAGACCGTGTTGATGCGCAGCTTCGCGAAGCGGTTGCACTCCTTGACCAGGCGCAGGATCTCGATCGGGTCGACCACGTCGCCGACCGTCGGCGCGCCGTCCGAGAGCACGAACACCTCGTCGACGTTCGACTCGTAGCGGTCGCCGTAGACCAGCGACTTCATCTTGAGCCCCTGCTCCAGCGCGCTCCAGAGGTTCGTGCCGCCCAGGGCCTCGAGCTCCGCGACGTACTTGCGGAAGCGCTCGCGCGCCTTCTCGGTCGCGGGCACCAGGTCCTTGCTCCACGCGCGCGCCTTGGCGTCGCCGTTGAACGTGATCAGGTTGAACTGCGCGTGCGGCGACAGCGCCTCCATCGCGCGCAGCAGTTCGCGCCTGGCGAAGTCGAGGCGGGTCTTGTCGGACGGCGCGGCCTTGCCGCCGGCCGTCGTGCCGGTCTGCTGCATCGGGAACTTCATGCTGCCCGACACGTCGAGGATGAACAGCACGCGCGTGCCCTGCACCGGGATGCCGAAGAAGCTGCCCGCCGTGGTCGTCGCGGGGCCGCCCGGCTTGCCCACCGGCGCGACGGTGATCCGGTCCTTCTCGCGTTCCCAGAGTTCGCGCCACTTGTCGGGCTGGTTGGCGGGGAACACGGCGCCGGTCATCGCGACGAGCAGCTCGTGCACGCGGTGCAGCAAGAGGCCCGAGAGTCGGCCCGACTGCACCTGCTCGGGGTGGTCGCGGAAGCGCTCGAGCACGGCGATCAGCGCCGGCAGCGTCTCCGTCGAACGGAAGTCGTCGAGCAGGTCGACCAGCGCGAGGTCGGCGCGCCAGGTCGTGCGCCCGAGCGCCACGGCGGCGGCGCGCACCGCGAGGCGCAACGACGCCGGGGGGTCCGCGGGTGGTTCGCCCTTCGCCGCCGGATTGCCGGGCTTCGGCAGGTGCTTCGCGTAGAGCGCGCGCAGCGCCTGCGCCACGGCGGGCAGCACCGCGTCGCTCGGTTCGGCCTCGAGCGCGGCGATCAGCGCGGGGGCCGCGGCCTCGTCGCCCAGCGCGCCGAGCCCCTCGGCGGCGTGCGCGCGCACGACGAGGTCCGGGTGGCGGAGCTGCTGCTCGAGGATCGGGCGCGCGGCGGGTTCGCGCAGCAGCGCGACGCAGCGCACGGCGGCGGCCTGCACGGCGACCGCGCGGGCCTTGTCGGTCTCGACCTCGCCGCGGGCGGCCCGGGCGACCTCGTCGCGCGCCGGCTGGGCGACGAGCTTCTTGAGCCACTTCTCGGCGGCGCCGCGCACCTCGAACGGCGCCATCTCGCGCGTGTAGTCGCCTTGGTCGTAGCCGACCGAGGCGACCTCGAGCAGCGCGCGGGCCGCTTCGGGCGTGTCGAGCTTCACGACGTGCTCGAGGATCAGGTCGAGATCGCTGGCCCAGGTCGGCGTGCCCAGCCCGCTCTTCGGCGCGAGCCCGAACTTGACCGCGAAGCTGTCCTTGTTGTCGATCGGCACGGGCTGCCAGGCGCCCTTGGCGCGCAGCGGCGCCTTGCCCGCGCGGTAGAGCTTGAGCCAGGCCGCGAGCGCCTTCAGCGCCTTGTCGTCGGCTGATTCGGCCACGACGGCCGCCGCGGCGCGGGCCGCGGCGCGGGCCGGCGGCAACGCGGCGACCGGCGGGTGGCCAGCGAGGCAGGCGACGACCAGGAGTTCGGCGAACATGGGGGTGCGGGGTCTGCGGGCCGGGGCGCCATCGTAGCCGCGCGCGGGCGTTGCGGCGAAGTCCGGCGGGCCGGCGCGGTGCCGTCGCGGATCGCGACAGCCCCGCTGCCGTGGCGCGAGCCGGTCCGCGGGCCGGGACGCGGCCGCCGCGCGCGCTGCTGCGGTCGGAACGGGCCGATCCCGCCGCGCGGGGTCAAGCGGGCACCCCGGACGCGCCGATAGCGGGGTGCGGCGCGGGCTCCCGTGCCGCAGCCACGCACCCGGGTCCAGCATCGTGCCGAAACCGAAGTCCGATGACGTCGCGCGGATCGTCGCCGAGCTCATGGAGCACAGGTCGACCAAGGCCGAACGCATGCAGCTGCTGCGCGAACTCGCGAAGTCGGGGGAGGACGTTCCGGACGAGCTGATGGACCAGGCCCTGCGCAAGCTGATGGAGCGGATCACCGAGTGACCGCAGCCCCCTTCCGAAACCCGATCGACCGAGAACAGCCATGAGGACAGCGTTGTTCGTTTCGTTCCTGCTCGGTGTCGCCGCGCTTCCTGCGCAGGACCGCGAGTTCGGTGTCGCGGTCCCGACCACGCTCACCGAGATGCGCGCCGAGCCCGAGGCCTTCAAGAACGTTTTGGTGCAGTTCACGGTCCAGTTCGCCTCGCTCGGGCGGATCGCCAACCCGTTCTTCACGAAGTTCACGCCGACCGACTTCGCGAACTTCTACGTGTGGGGAGACGAGCAGCCGATCTGGCAGCAGGCCGCCTACGACAAGGTCTTCGGCATGATGTTCCTCGGCAAGTCGCATCCGAAGCTCGAGGCGCTCTACTCGCTGCGCCTCTACGAGCGCGTCCTGGTGACCGGCGTCGTGCGCAACACGTTCCAGGGCGTGCCGTGGATCGAGGTCACGGACTTCGAGAAGGTGGGCGGGCAGGTCGACACGGCGGTGCTCGCGCACCTCTACCGCGGCGAGAAGCTGATGGAGCAGCGCCTGTGGCAACGCGCGACGGCGGAGCTCGCGCTGGTGTCGGGGCCCGGCGTGCCGCCGCACGCGACACGCGCCGCGCACCGGAACCTCGGCATCTGCCTCATGCGCACCGGCGAGGCCGACCTCGCGGCCGCCTACCTGCAGTCGGCGGCGGCGATGGCGAAGGGCACCGATCTCGAGGTCGAGTCGCTGCTGGCGATGGCGCGCGCGCAGCCCGAAGAGGCCATCGACCGCACGGTCGACTCGCGCGGTCTCAAGGACAGCGAGCGGCCGATGTGGGAAGCGTTCGACGGCGACAAGCCGGCGCGCACGACGAAGCAGCTGCGGTGAGCCGCGCGGCCCCGCGCGCCGGGGCCGTTGCTGAAAATCCGCCCTGGCCGGGGCATTCTGGGGGCGCCATGGCGTCCAGCGCCGCCCCCGCCGTTCTCGCCGCCCCGCCGCGCGGCCCGTTCCGGCTCGCGGTCGGCGTGCTGGTGGCGACCACGGTCGCGATCCTGAAGGGGGCGATGACCACGAGCACCGGGTCGGGCCTGGCCTACCCGGACTGGCCGCTGTCGGACGGCCAGGTGATGCCCGAGAGCAGCTACACGACGCTGGCGGGCTTCTTCGAGCACTTCCATCGCCTCGCGGCGGCCACGTCCGGCCTGCTCGCGCTGTGGCTCGCGCTGTGGCTGCAGGTCGGCCGACGGCACGTTCCCGGGCTGGGCTCGGCCCGCGCGCGCACGACCGCGTGGCTCGGCGGCACGCTGATCCTCGTGCAGGGTGTGATCGGCGGCGTCGGCGTGCTGGAGAACCTGCCGGCCGTGACCTCGGTCACGCACGGCACGCTGGCGCAGCTGACGCTGGCGACGTTCGGTTGCCTCGCCTACCAGCTCTCGGCGCGGTACGCCCGCACCGCGCCGGTGACCACGGTGCCGCCCGGCACCGGCCGCAAGCTCGCGGTCGCCGCCGTGCTCGCGCTCGTGGTGCAGACCGCGATCGGCGCGGTCGCGCGGCACACCAACCACGGGCACGCCCTGTGGACGCACGTCGGCAACTCGTTCCTGGTGTTCGTGCTGCTGACGATCGCCACCGCGTTCGCGTCCGGCCGGCTCGGCGCCGCGCCCGGCATCGCCGGCCTCGGGCGCGCGCTGATGCTGGCGCTCGTCGCGCAGATCGGGCTCGGCTTCACCGCGCTGCTGCTGCGCAATCCGGCGGGCAAGACGCAGCAGAACGTCGAGCAGCTCGGCGCCGCCTTCGCGATCTCGCTGCACGTGCTGGTCGGCGCGCTCGTGACCGTGCTCGCCGCGACGCTCGCGGCGCACGTGTTCCGCGCGACGCGCCGGCCGGACGCCGCCGGGGTGGCCGCATGACCGCCGCCGCGCCGGCGGCGGGCCGCGGCGGCCAGCTGCGCGCCTACTGGGAACTCGGCAAGCCGCGGCTGTCGGCGCTCGCCGTGTTCGCCGTCGTCGCGGGCGCCTACATGGCCTGGCCCGGCCGCACGCAGAATCCGCACCCGCCGTTCGACCTGCTGGTGCTGACGACGCTCGGCACCTTCCTCGCGGCGGTCGGCGCCAACGCGCTGAACATGTACCGCGAGCGCGACCTCGACCTGCTGATGGTGCGCACGCAGGGCCGGCCGCTGCCGACCGGGCGGCTGTCGCCCGCGCAGGCGCGCGGCTTCGGCGTCGGCACCGCCGCAGTCGGCCTCTTGCTCGTGCTGTTCGGCGCGGCCCCGCTCGAGGCCGACGGCGCGCGCCACGCCGGGACGGCCAACCCGGTCGCCGCGCTGGTCTGCGCGGCGATCGTCGTCAGCTACGTGCTCGTCTACACGCCGATGAAGGTGCGCACGCCGCTGAACACGCTGGTCGGCGCGGTGCCGGGCGCACTGCCGCCGGTCGTCGGCCACGCCGCGGTCACGGGCCAGCTCGCGATGCCGCAGCTGGTGCTGTTCGCGATCCTGTTCTGCTGGCAGGTGCCGCACTTCCTGTCGATCGCGTGGCGCTACCGCGACGACTACGCGCGCGCCGGCATGCGCATGCTGCCGGTCGTCGACCCCACCGGGCACCGCACGGGCCTCACGATGCTGCTCTACGGCGCGGGGCTCGGCATCGCCAGCTGCCTGCCGTTCCTGCTGGGCCTGGCCGGCGAACGCTACGTGGTGATCGCCGTGCTGCTGAACGCGCTGTTCTTCGTGCCGACGCTGTTCGCCGCGCTGACGCGCAAGGACCGCGCGATGCGGCTGACGTTCGTCGCGTCGATCACCTACCTGCCGCTGCTGTTCCTGGCGATGGTCTGGGATCGCCGCTGAACCGCCGCCCGCCATGCCCGCCGCTGCCGACCTGAGCTGCCTCGCCGACGTCGACGCCGCGCTGAACGCCGTCGCCACGGTGCTGATCGTGCTCGCGCTGCGCGCGATCCGGCGCGGCGACGTCGCCGCGCACAAGCGCCTCGTGCTCGCGGCGGTCACCGTCTCGGCGGCCTTCCTCGCCTGCTACCTCGTCTACCACTTCACGGTGCCGCACCGGCCGTTCGGCCAGCCGGGCTGGATCCGCTGGATCTACTACCCGCTGCTGATCTCGCACGTGGTGCTCGCCACGGTGCAGGTGCCGCTGCTGCTGCGCACGCTGTGGCTGGGCCTGCGCGACCGGCGCGAACAGCACCGGAAGTGGGCGAGGGTGACCGCGCCGATCTGGCTCTACGTGTCGGTCACCGGCGTGATCGTCTACTGGATGGCGTTCCGCATGTGACGCGGCGCCGGCGGGGGCGCGGAATCCGGCGGGCGGGTAGCCCCCGGTCGGTGCACATGGTGACCGCCGGGCCGGCAGGGCGGCGCCGCGTGGCGTCCGCCGCCCGCCCGCGGCATCCTTGCTGTCCACTGCGGAGCCGACACCATGCTGCACACGATCCACGTCCGCAACCTCGCGCTGCTCGAGCACGCCGAGATCCGTCTCGCCGAGGGCCTGACCGTCGTGTCGGGCGAGACCGGCGGCGGCAAGTCGCTGCTGGTGACCGCGCTGAAGGTGCTGCGCGGCGAGAAGGTCGCTGGCACCGTGGTGCGGCACGGCGCCGAGGAACTGCAGGTCGACGGCGAGTTCCGGCTCGGCGAAGGCGAACGCAGCGAACGCGTGGCGGCGCTCGTGCGCGAGCTGTGCGGCGGCAGCGTCGAGGACGGCGCGCTGCTCGTCACGCGCATCGTCGACCGCGCCGGCAAGACGCGGGCGCGCATCGGCGGGCGGCCGGCGACGCTGTCCGCGCTGCGCGAACTGGGCGCCTTGCTGCTCGAGATCCACGGCCAGGGCGATTCGCGCGCGCTGATGCGGCCCGAGATCCAGACCGAGACGCTCGACGCGTTCGCCGGCACGGCGGCGCTGCGGCGCGAGTTCGCGGCGGCGCTGGCCGCGGCGCGGGCCGTGCGCGGCCGGCTGCGCGACCTGACCGCCAACGAGCGCGACCGGCGGCAGCGGCTCGAGTTCCTGCGTTTCCAGCAGCAGGCGATGATGGAGCTCGGGCTGCGCGAGGGCGAACTCGGCGAGCTCGAGCAGGAGCACCAGGTGCTCGGCAACCTCGACGAACTGCGGCGGCAGCTCGACAGCGCGCTCGGGGCGCTGCAGGAAGGGGAACAGAGCGCATCGGATGCCCTGGCCCGCGCTGCGCGCGCCGTGCTGGCGGCGGCCGCGATCGACCGGCGGCTCGAGGAAACGCGGGAACAGCTCGCGCAGGCCGAGGAACTCGTCGCCGACGCGTGCCGCAAGCTGCAGTCGGGGCAGGCGCGGCTCGACCTCGATCCCGGGCGGCTCGCGGCGGTGCAGGCGCGGCTCGACGAGCTCCACGCGGCGCTGCGGCGCTTCGGCCCGACCGAGGCGGACCTGGTGCGCAACCTGCGGCAGGTCACGGCCGAGCTCGAGGCGTACACGGCCGGCGACGCCGACCCGGAGGTGCTGGCGCAGGAACTGCGCGCGGCGGTGGAGCAGGCCGCGGCGGTCGGCCGGCGGCTCCTGCGCGCGCGGCTCGCGGCCAGCCCGGCGTTCGGCGAGCGCATCCGCAGCGAACTGCAGGACCTCGGCATGGCGCACACCGAGGTGCGCGTGGCGATGGCCGGCGAGTTCGCGCCGGAGCGGCTGCTCGACGAGGCGACCGAGCACGGGCCCGTGCCGGTCGACATCGAGGTGCGCATCAACCCCGGCGAGCCGTTCCACAGCATGCGCGACACCGCGTCGGGCGGCGAACTCGCGCGCATCGTGCTCGCCGTCAAGAAGACGCTGGCGGACCAGGACCGCGTGCCGCTGCTGGTGCTCGACGAGATCGACGCCGAGATCGGCGGCCGGCTCGGCCTGCAGGTCGGCAAGAAGCTGCACGAGGTCGCGCGGCACCACCAGGTCGTGATCGTGACCCACCTGGCGCCGGTCGCCGCGTTCGCGCAGCACCACTTCCGCGTCGACAAGGAGGTCGCGGGCCGGGGCGGCGACGAGCGCACGCGGTCGTTCGTGCGGCAGCTGCGCGCCGGCGAGGTCGAGCAGGAACTCGCGGCGATGGCGATGGGCGACGGCGCGGACCGGGCTGCGCTGCAGCAGGCGCGGCGGCTCGTCGAGAAGGCGCGCGCGATGGGGGAAGGATGAGGGCGCCGAGCCGGGCCCAGGCTACAGTGCGCGGTGCATGAGCACTTCGTCCGACATCAGCATGGCCGTGTTCTGCGACTTCGAGAACGTGGCGCTCGGCGTCGCCGACGCGAAGTTCGCGAAGTTCGACATCGGCAAGGTCCTCGACCGCCTGCTGCTGAAAGGCAGCATCGTCGTCAAGAAGGCCTACTGCGACTGGGACCGCTACAAGAGCTGGAAGGGCGCGATGCACGAGGCCGCGTTCGAGCTGATCGAGATCCCGCACGTGCGCATGTCGGGCAAGAACTCGGCCGACATCCGCCTCGTCGTCGACGCGCTCGACTTCTGCCACACGAAGCCCCACGTCGACACGTTCGTGATCATCAGCGGCGACTCGGACTTCTCGCCGCTGGTCAGCAAGCTGCGCGAGAACGACAAGACGGTGATCGGCGTCGGCGTCAAGAACTCGACCTCGGACCTGCTGATCGCCAACTGCGACGAGTTCATCTTCTACGACGACCTCGTGCGCGAGAAGCCGGCGCGCAAGGCGCCCGCGGGCAAACGCGGCGGGCCGGCCGCCGGCAAGGGCGGCAAGGTCGAGGCCGGCGGCGGCGACCCGGCCCGGCGGTCGGGCGACGACCGCACCGCCGAGGCGATCGACCTGATCCTCGAGACGATCGACGCGCTGATCGGCGAGCGCGGCGAGGACGGCAAGATCTGGGGCTCGATGGTCAAGCAGGCGCTGAAGCGCCGCAAGCCGGGCTTCCACGAGAGCTACTACGGCTTCCGCTCGTTCAACGAACTGCTCGAGGAGGCCGAGGCGCGCGACCTCGTGATGCTCGAACGCGCCGAGCGGTCGGGCGGCTACATCGTGCGGCTCACGGACGACGGCGGCTAGTCCCGTCGGGCGCGCGCCCGGCTCGCGCGTGGCGCGGTCCGGACCTGCCGGTTAGAACTCCGCGCCACCCGCATGCCCGCCTGGAAGCCCTTCCTGCTCGAACGCAAACTGCTGCCCAAGGTCTGGGGCGGGCGCGCGCTGGAGCGGGTGCCCGGCATCGCGCTGCCGGCCGGCGAGGCGATCGGCGAGGCGTGGGAGCTCTACGACCGCGCCGACGGCTCGAGCCGGTTGCGCGGCGGCACGGTGACCGTCGCCGACCTGCTGCGCGGATCGCCCGCGGAACTGCTCGGCCACGGCGTCGCGCCGGGCTACGCCGGCCGGTTCCCGTTGCTGCTGAAGTTCCTCGACGCGCGGCAGGCGCTGTCGGTGCAGGTGCACCCGGACGAGGCGCAGGCGCGGCCGGCGGGCGACGGAGGCAAGAACGAGGCCTCGGTCGTGCTGCACGCGGGGCCGGCGGCGCGCGTGGTGCGCGGGCTGCGCCCGGGCGTCGACCCGGCCGAGTTCCGCCGCCTGGCGCACGGCCCCGGCATCGAGCCGCTGCTCTACGCGTTCGCGCCGCGCGCCGGCGACTGCGTCGACTTCCCCGCGGGCACCGTGCACGCGCTCGGACCCGACGTCGTGCTGTTCGAGGTGCAGCAGAACAGCGACCTGACCTGGCGCCTCTACGACTGGGGCCGCGACCGGCCCGTGCAGGTGCAGCAGGCGCTGGCGGTGGCGCGGCTCGAGCCCGGCGACGGCGGCAGCGGGCGGCCCACGGTGCCGCCGGTCGCGCTGCCCGACGGCGGCGTGCTGCTGGTCGCGAACCCTTCCTTCCGCCTGCGGCGCTACGGCCTCGGCCGGCCGCTGCAGCTGCCGACCAACGGGCGCTTCCTGACCGTGACGGTGGCCGGCGGCCGCGGCATGCTGGGCTGGCACTCGGGCGGCGAGGATCCGCCGGTGGCGCTCGGACCGGGCGATACCGCGCTGGTGCCGGCGGCCGTGCCGGCGGTGTTCCTGTCGCCGATCGGGCGGCTCGACGTGCTGGTCTGCGACCCTGGAGAACGGTGATGGCGAAACGACACGAAGACCGGAAA
>Ga0194127_10008498_pt1 | contig 11004 bp, 8 predicted proteins | sample TA2KigC100mmetaG_FD_148624 | JGI IMG/M metagenome (GOLD analysis project Ga0194127, IMG submission 148624) | Freshwater microbial communities from Lake Tanganyika, Tanzania - TA2015036 Kigoma Deep Cast 100m | ecosystem: Environmental > Aquatic > Freshwater > Lake | place: Tanzania: Lake...
GACCCTCCTGCTGAAAACGAGAAACTTCCCGTTCTCCTCGAAAATACGGGCTTCGAAACCGCTGCCTTTGTAGGCGTCCATCACCTTTTCCGCCTCTTCCTTCGTCCCGTACTCCTTCCCGTCCTGCATGAATTTCATTCCGTCGAATTTTTCGGATCTCAGAATCGGCATGTTCACCTCATTTACGGGAGGACTTGCGCGCTGCACGCGCTGCGTCTCTCCCCTACAAATCGCGGAAGGGATTCCGCTCCTACACCTTGTACGCGCTCGGACCGACCTTCTTAAGGTCTTCGACCATATCCGACACGACCTTCGCGAATCTCGCCCCTTCGGACGCGGAAACCCACTCTATCCTGAACCTCTCCTGTTCGAGCCCGAAGTCCTGCATCATCAGTTGAATCGCCTCAGCCCTCGCCTTCGCCTTTACATTACCTTCCAGGTAATGGCAGTCTCCGATGTGTCACCCGCAGACCAGCACGCCGTCCGCGCCTTTGGTCAGCGCGTCGATCACGAGATTGGGATGCACCATTCCCGAGCACATGACTCTGATAATTCTCAGGTTTTGCGGATACTGGATCCTCGAGGTGCCGGCAAGATCGGCTCCGGCGTAAGAACACCAGTTGCAGCAGAATCCGACGATTTTGGGTTCATACTCAGCCATTAAATTGCCTCCAGCGCAGCGTCAACCATCGCCGACAACTGCTCAAGTTTGAAATGCTTTACGAAAATTCCCTTCTTCGGACACGTGGCCTGGCAGACGCCGCACCCCTTGCAGAGCGACGGATCTACCTCGACGGTTTTCTTCACGCCGCTATCTCTCATATATTCGATAAGGGCGATGGCCTTGAAAGGACACGGGTCTATGCAGTACGCGCAGCCGTCGCAGTTTTCGTCCACCGGATTCGATATCGCGGCCTCGAGAGGTATCTCCTTCTTGGCTAAGACCGTGCTCGCCCGCGAAGCTGCGCCGGATGCCTGAATTATGCTCTCGTCCACGGTCTTGGGGGAATGAGCGAGCCCGCAGAGGAATACTCCCTCGGTCGCGAAATCCACCGGACGCAGTTTGAGATGCGCCTCGAGGAAGAAACCTTCCTGATTGAGAGATATCTTGAACAACTGCCCGATTTCCTTGGTGTCCGCGGCTGGCAGGATCCCGGTCGAAAGCGCGACGAGATCCGCGCTTATTTCCAGGTCCTTTCCGAGAAGCGGGTCGAAGACCTTTACCGACAGGCCGTCTCCAGCGCCTTTGACCACCTCCGGTTTTCTATCGTCTTCGTACCTTAAGAAAATAACCCCCTTGTCTCTCGCTTCCCTGTAATAAGCCTCCTTGAAACCGTACGACCTTATATCCCTGTAGAGCACGAAAACGGCGGTTTCGGGATTTATCTCCTTGATCTTCAGCGCGTTCTTTATGGCGGTCGAACAGCATATCCTCGAACAATAGGGCCTTTCGCTGTCCCTCGAGCCGACGCATTGGATCATGACGACTGATTTCGCGTTCTTCACGGTTGCCGGCGAATTGACGGCGATCTCCTCGAGCTCGCGCTGCGTCACTATGCGCTTGTCCTGTCCGTAGAGATAATCCGACGGCCTGAACTCCCTGCCGCCGATGGCGACAACGACTATGCCGTGATGTATCTCTTTTTCGACGCCGTCCTGTTCGATGACCGTGGTGAATTTTCCGAGCGAGCCGTCAACCCTTTTTATCTTTGCGCCGAGACGGAGATCTATCTTTCCGTTTCCCCTGACCTTTTCTTCGAGCCTCTTCAACTCCGCCGCCGGATCGTCGCCGTCTAACAGATATTTCACGTCTCTGAGGTTTCCGCCGAGATTTTTTTCCTTCTCTATCAGATGAGTCGTGAATCCCTGCGAGGCGAGATCGAGCGCCGCCGTCATGCCCGCAACGCCGCCTCCGATGACAAGGGCTTCATGGCTTATCGGCATCTTCCCCTTCTGAAGCGGTTCGAGGAGGCGCGCTTTTGCCACAGCCATCCTAACGAGGTCTTTCGACTTCAGCGTCGCCCCATCGTGGTCGTGCATATGCACCCATGAACACTGGTCCCTGATGTTCGCCATCTCGAACAGATATTCGTTCAATCCGCCTTCCCTAACGGTGTTCTGGAATAGCGGTTCATGCGTCCTCGGCGTGCAGGAGGCGACAATCACCCTGTTGAGATTGTGCTCCTTTATCGCCTTTTTGATCCTCTCCTGTGAATCCGTCGAACAGGTGTAGAGATTGTCCTCGGAGTAAACGACGTCGGGAAGCGTTTTCGCGTATTCGGCGACCGAAGGAACGTCCACCACGCCGCCGATGTTCGTCCCGCAATGACAGACAAAAACGCCTATCCTCGGCGCCTGTCCCGACACGTCGGTCTCGGCGGGAAATACCTTCTCGGTGACGAGTTTGCCCCGCTCGGAAGAGAGCAGAGCCATTGCCTTCACCGCGGCGCCGCTCGCCTGCATCACGGTTTCCGGTATGTCCTTTGGCTCCGTGAACGGCCCGCAGACGAAAATCCCCTTTCTCCCGGTCTCGAGAGGGGAAAAAGCACCCGTCTTGCAAAAATCGAATTCATTGAGCCTCAGCCCCAATTTTTCGGCGAGTCCTTTCGATGCCGCGGAGGGGCTCAGGCCGCATGAGAGGACGGCCAAGTCGAATTCCTCTTCGACTGGAGACGGTTCTCCATTCTGATACTTGATCTTCAGGCTCCTGCTGCCCGGAATTTCTCTTATGGACGACGGTTTGCATCTCAGATATCTGACGCCCGATTCCTTCGCCCTCGTGTAATAGGCGTCGAACCCCTTCCCGAACGCCCTCAGGTCAATGAAGAAAATCGTGCATTTCAACCCCTCGGTGTGCTCCATCGCGATCAGCGTGTGCTTCGTGGCGTACATGCAGCATACCGACGAGCACCAGTTGCGTTCGACCTCGCGCGAACCTACGCATTGAATGAAGGCGATCTTCTCAGGGACCTTCCCATCCGAAGGCCTCTGCAAAACCCCTCCGAAAGGACCGCTCGCTGACAGGCATCTCTCGAATTCGAGCGACGTCATCACGTTCGGATATCTGCCGTATCCGTATTGCGCTTGAATTTCAGGGTCGAACAGCTCGAATCCGGGCGCCGCGATTATTGCGCCGACGTTCATCTCTCTCGTTTCGTCACGCATCCCGTAACTGATCGCGCCCGTGCCGCAAACGTTTTTACAAAGTCCGCATCCGAGACAGAAATTCCTGTCGAGAGTCATAACCCTCGGTATCGCCTGCGGGAAACTCAAATAGATTGCGCCCCTCCTGTCGAGACCTTCGTTGTATTCGTCGAGAGCCTCCATGGGACAGTGCTGGCTGCAGACTCCGCAGCCCGTGCATTTGGTTTCATCCACGTATCTGGTTCTCCTGTTCACCTTCACCCTGAAGTTCCCCGCCTCGCCTCCGACGGAAACGAGATCCGTGTTCGTAAGCAGTTCGACGTTGTGATGCCTCGCCACCTCCACGAGTCTCGGAGCCATCGTGCACATGGCGCAGTCATTGGTCGGGAACGTTTTGTCGAGCTGCGCCATCACACCGCCGATGCTCGGATTCTTGTCCATAACGTAGACTTTGAAATCAGCCTCGGCAAGATCCAGCGCGGATTGCAGCCCGCCGATTCCGCCTCCGATCACCAGTACCGAGCCTATTTTTTCTGCCATCGCGGTTTAACCTCCGTAATTAATCTTTGATCGTCGAGCCCTTGTAAACCGGAACCCTGTTTCGTATCTCCTCCATGAAGATCTTTCCGAGTCTCTTCAGGACAACTATCTCACGCACTACCCTGTCTGAATTCATGCCCGTGACTTCCGACAACTCCGGCACGGATTTCGCGGAATCGGATGAACCCTTCAGAATCAGGTTTCTTCCGTATTCGGATTCAAAAACCTCCATCACGCTATTCTCGAAGCCTGCCCTGCTCAAAGGCTCTCCGAAGACGTCGGCGCCGCCCGCCAATTCCATCTCCTTGCCGATCAACCATCTCATCCTCTCGCCGTCGAAGACCTCTTTCAGAGCGGCAAGCCTTTTTATCGCTTCTTCCTTATCCATATCCTCGGCTTCTCCTATCACGCCGAGCGGACGGACAGCCCCGGTGAATTCTTCGAGATGTTTCTTGAATGTCTCCTCATCGTCCGCGCCGACCCAATTGCAACAGACCCTCTTCGGATTCATCCCGATGCGTTCGAGAGTCTTTCCTATCCAGTAGATCCTTTTCCCGGCGTAAAAGTTGCCGTTCTCATACCTGCACTCGCCTTTACGGCATCCCATTACCATCACTCCGTCGAACCCGTTCATCAAACCTTCGATCACGGCCGACGGGTCAACTCTGCCGGTGCACATGACCCTGATCTCGCATTCGATGAGCGGCAGTCTGACGAATTTTGTTCCGGCAAGGTCATGCGCCGCGTATCCCGCCCAGTTGCAGAGAAAAGCGAGTATCCGTGGTTGAATCTCTTTCATATGGTCTCCATTCAAATACCTGCGGCCGTTATCTGCCCCTCAATCTGTTCGTCGGTAAAATGCCGCATCATTATCGCCTTCATCGGGCATCCAGCCGCGCATGTCCCGCATCCGAGGCAATTCACGCCCGAAGACCTCGCCTTCTTTCCCTTATCCGTCTCGTTCACCCTGATCGCGAAATATGGACAAATCTGCTCGCACAAACCGCAGGCGACGCATTTCGCCTCGTCAACGACGGAATAGAAGGCGTTTCCCTTCAATTCGTCAGCCAGAAGAAACCTCGCAGCCCTCGAAGCTGTTCCGTAGGCATGCACCTCGCACTCATAAGGACTCATCGGAAAATGAGCACTTCCGCACACGAAGACTCCGCGATCCGCAAAATGCGACGGCTTTATCCTCAAGTAGTGGTCGGCGAAAAAACCGAACCTGTCTCTTCTAAGTCCAGCGATGGAGGCCAGCCGCTCCGAATCGTCAAAAGGAATCACGGGATTCGAGAGGATCACCATGTCGCACGCGATCTCCCTCTGGGCGTTCGCGAGTGCGTCCCTGACTCTTATCTTCATATCCGGCAGTATGCCCGCGCCTTCCTGATTCCTGCTTACGACAGGCGGTTTCTCTTTTTCGTATCTTATGAATTTCACGCCTTTTTCAACGGCAGTTCTCAAATCCCTTTCCAGAATTGGTCCGCCTGTGTAAATGTCCCTGAAAAGAATATAGAACTCGCTCGAGGGTCTCTGTTCCTTCAGCCACATCGCGTTTTTAACCGCGGTCATGCAGCACGTCCTCGAGCAGTATGGAATCGAGTCGCTCCTTCCGCCGGCGCACTGGATCATCACGAACGTCTTTTTGAGCGGATCCAGCCCTTTTTTCATGCGGGATTCGAGTTCGGACTGGGTGAGCACGTTTTTACCGTCGTAAGCGAAAAGCCCCGATGGAACGAATTCCTTCAAGCCCGAAGCGACGACAATCGCGCCGGCCTTAACCTTCTTCCCGCCGTTTCCGTTTCTTATCGAGATTTCATACCTTCCGCCCTCGCCTGTTATCGAAGTGACTTCGCTCCCGTAGAGGAATTCCACGTTTCCGTTCTTTTTCAGCGCGTCGATGAGTTTATTGAGATATTCTTCCGTCTTGTGAGGCCCGGGCAGCATCGTGTAGAACCTGTTCAGCATCCCGCCGGCCTGCTTCTCCCTTTCGACGACGCAAACCTTCAGACCCCTTTTGGAGAGCTCTTTCGCGGCGGAAAGCCCGGAAAGTCCCGCGCCGATGATCAGTGCGGATTTTTCAGGCTTCACCGCCGCCTCTTCAAGAGGGACGAGCCTTTCCGCCCTCGCGACCCCGGTTTTGATCATCGTCTTCGCTTTTGAGGTCGCGGTTTCGACGTCTCCCGACACGCACGCGGCGTGATCCCTGATATTCACTATCTCGATCATGTACGGGTTCATCCCTGTTTCCGCCAGGGATTTCATGAAAAGAGTTTCATGTGTTCTCGGAGAACATCCGGCGATCACAACCCTGTCGAGGCCGTGTTCCGATATATTCTTTTTGATATCCTCGAGTCCGGGCGGCATGCAGTACGCCTGATGGCGGCCGGTGAATTTCACTCCTTGGAGAGCGGATGCGAAATCGCGGAGTTCGCCGGGGCCCGCCCTGTCGCCGACCTCGCCGCTGCATTCACAGATGAAAACTCCAGTCTTTGCTTCTGAACTCACTTCTTTCACCTCCGTGTTGCGGGAGGACTTGATGCCTTTGGCATCTGCGTCTCTCCCCTACCGTACTTGCGTACGCGGAAAGGATTCCGCTCCTACTGCGCAAACAAACGGTTGTAATCCTTCGGATACGCGGGCGTGAGATGATAAGCGCCGCATACCCTGCACTTCACCGCTTCCTCCTCGCTCTTCCATTCGTGAACCGCATTCACTTTCGCTATGTGCTCAACCTTTATATAACCGGTGGGGCAGACAAGAACACACGTACCGCACCCGATACAGACGTCGGAGCCCTTCAGAAAAGGCGGCTCGACCTTGCTCTTGATCCCCCTCTCGACGAAATCAATGGCTGCGACTCCTACGATCTCGGCGCACGCCCTGACGCACAACCCGCAGAGGATGCAGTCGCTCCTGTCCTCCGGGTCGAGCACGAATCTCGGCTCGCTGATGCCCATCTCCTTCGCCCTTTCCCGCAGATAACTCGAATCGGGGCTGCGGGCGAGAAGAAAATCCATCGTTGCCTTGCGTGCCTTTTGAATTTCCGGGGAATCCGTGACGACTTCGATACCTTCCTCCACCGGATAGACGCATGAAGCCGCAATCCTCTTTCTCCCGTTCGAGATCAATTCGACCACGCAGAGCCGGCAAGCGCCGTAAGGCGTCAGAGCCTCGTGATAGCAGAGCGTCGGAATTTTGATTCCCAGAGACCTGACCGCTTCGAGAACGGTCGTCCCCTCTCTGCATTCGACCTTCTTTCCGTCAATCGTCAATGAGACCATCTGCAATCTCCTTTTTTATTCAATGTCGCACCTCAGGCATCTCTTTGCCTCCCTCACCGCGGTTTCAATCTCGAAGCCGAGCGCTACTTCCTTGAAACTCTTCCTGTTCGCAACCGGGATGTGCGGAATCCCGGGCCGCTTCAGGCCGGACTTCTCTTCATCGGTCAGTTCCACCCTCCGCACCCTCTTGTAACTCCTCGGAATCCTGTAATTCTTCAGATCCCCGTCCTTCCTGAGATAGTTGTTAATCGCCACTGCAGCCCTCTGTCCGGCGGCGATTGCTTCGACCACCGTGGCCGGACCGGTCACCGCGTCTCCGCCCGCGAACACGCCCGCTATGCTGGTTTCAAGAGTCTCGGGATTCACGTCGAATGTGTTCCATTTAGTGATCCTGAAGCCGTGATCCTTCGAAAGAAATGCGAGATCCGGTTCCTGGCTTATCGCCGGGATAACCACGTCGCATTGAATAACGAACTCGGAACCTTTAACGGGAACCGGACGCCTCCTTCCGCTCGAATCCGGCTCGCCGAGCTCAGTCCTGATGCATTCGATCCCAGTGACCCTCCCCTTTTCGCCTATTATTCTGACCGGCTGCGTGAGGTAATGGAATTTGATCCCCTCCTCTATCGCGGCCTCGACCTCGCCGGGATCCGCCGGCATCTCGTTCCGCGACCTCCTGTAAACGACGTTCACTTCCGAGCATCCGAGCCTGAACGCGGTTCGCGCGGCGTCCATGGCAGCGTTGCCGCCTCCGATCACCGCGACCCTCTCACCGGGTTTTTTCATCTGTCCTTTGATGTTGACACCTTTGAGGAACGTTATGCAGTCGAGGCAGCCCTCGAATTTATCTTCGCCCGGAATCTCCAGTTTCAATCCCTTGTACGCGCCCACGCTGAGAAAAACCGCGTCATATTTCTTTCTCAAATCCTCCAATGGAATGCCCTCTTTTCCGACCGGCGAATTCGTCCTTATCTCCACGCCGAGTTTCCTGATCGCGCCGATTTCCGTCTCGAGCACGTCGCGTGGAAGCCTGTACTCCGGAATTCCGGCGCGCAGCATTCCGCCTGCTTCCGGCAGAGCCTCGAATATCGTCACGCCGTATCCCCACAGGGCAAGGTCGTGCGCCACGGTCAATCCCGCCGGCCCTGATCCGACGACAGCCACTCTCTCGGCGCGCACCTGCTCCTTCTCCGGCACGATGTCCGCCCCCCTCGATCTCTCATAATCAGCGACGAATCTCTTGAGCGCGCATATCGCGACAGGAGTGTCTATCGTCCCGCGCTTGCATTCGTATTCGCATCCGTGCGGACAAACCCTGCCGCACACGGCCGGCAGCGGGTTGTCCCACCTGATCACCTCGAGCGCCTCGTCGAACCTCCTCTGCGCGATCAAAGCGACGTATGTCGGCACGTCCATACCGATGGGGCATGCCCTCTGGCACGGCGCCGGGTCTATCTTCGTGCATGTCCCGGTCAGGCATTTCCTCTCCTTGATATGCGCCTCGAGTTCGCTCCTGAAATACCTAATCATCGTGAGGACCGGATTCGGCGCGGTCTGCCCGAGCCCGCAGAGCGAGAGGTTTTTCACGTTGATCGCTATATCCTCGAGCAATTCGATGTCTCCATCCTTCCCGCGGCCTCTCGTGATGTCATTGAGTATGTTCCACATCGCCTTTGTCCCGACCCTGCACGGAGTGCATTTCCCGCACGACTCATCCGTCGTGAAGGCGAGGAAATACTTTGCGATGTCAACCATGCAGTCGGTTTCGTCCATTACGATAAGACCGCCTGAACCCATGATCGAGCCGGCCTCGGCCAGTCTTTCGTAGTCCACGGGAAGATCCATCAGTTCTTTTGGAATCATCCCGCCGGACGGTCCTCCGCTCTGCACCGCCTTGAGCTCCTTTCCGCCGATGATTCCGCCTCCAATGTCGAAGACCAGTTTGCGCAGGGAAATCCCCATCGGCACTTCGACGAGTCCGGTGTTGTTCACCTTGCCGACGAGCGAGAATATCTTCGTCCCTTTCGATTTCTCCGTTCCTATCGAGGAATACCAGTCAGCGCCTCTCTGAATTATGATCGGGACATTCGCCCACGTCTCCACGTTGTTGATGTTCGTCGGGTGTCCCCATAGACCCTTCTGGGCCGGGAAAGGCGGCCTCTGTCTCGGCTTGCCCATCCTTCCCTCGATCGAGGCCATCAGCGCGGTCTCCTCGCCGCATACAAACGCTCCTGCGCCTCTCACCACTCTTATGTCGAACGAAAATCCCGAACCGAATATGTCTTCACCGAGCAGGCCGTAATCCTCAGCCTGTTTTATCGCCTTCATTATCCTCTGGCACGCGAGCGGGTACTCATCGCGCACATAGACGTAACCGGCCCGCGCCCCGATCGCCAGGGCGCCGATCGCCATACCCTCGATCACCGCGTGCGGGTCCGCTTCGAGCACGCTTCTGTCCATGAAGGCGCCCGGGTCCCCTTCATCGGCGTTGCATACGATATATTTGACGGAATCTTCAGCCCTGCGGCAGATAGACCACTTCAATCCGGTGAGGAATCCGGCGCCTCCCCTACCCCTCAATCCGGATTTTGTAATCTCCTCGATGACCTTTTCAGGCGTCATCCCGGTCAACGCCTTGTTCAGGGCTATGTAGCCGTCATTCGCGATGTAATCGTCTATTACCTCAGGGTCTATGATTCCCCTGTTCCTCAGGACGATCAACCTCTGATATTTGAAGAAATCTATGTCCATCAGTTTCGGGACGGGCGCCTCGGCCGCGGTCGGCTGATACATCAGTTTCTTGTAAGGCCTCCCTTTCAGCAGGTGCTCTTCCACGAGCATCGGGATGTCCTCTTCCTTGACCTGCTGGTAGAAGATGCCGTCCGGCATGTGGATCACTATCGGTCCCCTCTCGCAAAAACCCTGACATCCGGTGGCTACGACCTTCACTTCCTCTTCGAGATTGCGCCTTACGATCTCCTGTTCGAGCGCTATCTTGATTCTGAACGATCTGTTCGAGACGCATCCGGTCCCTGCACAGACAAGCAAATTTGCTCTGAAAGGTTTCACTGTTTCTACTCCTATTTATAGTTCTCCAAAGCCTTAACGGTGGCTGGATCAAAGGTGGAAGGGCTCTGCCCTTCCACCCTCGCCCCGCGCACAGGTCGCGGGGCTTCACCCCCTTCCCGCGTTTCGCTCACCGCTTCGCCCCTTCGGCGCTCGCGCTTGCGCTCCACGCCCGCCTTTCGGCGGGTTAAAATCGTCCCGATCTTCTGTAAAGTCACGAATTCTTCTCTTATTTATAGTTCTCCAAAGCCTTAACCGTATCAGTGGGCGCGAGTTTTCCGTGAAAGTTCTCGTCAATGACAATCACAGGCGCGAGACCGCACAAGCCCACGCATCTGACGACCTCCATCGTGAACCTGTCGTCCGGTGTGGTTTCCCCGGGAAGAACTTTCAGCTCTTTTTCGAGAACCTGTTCTATCGCCACTCCGCCTCTCACATGACACGCGGTTCCGAGACAGATGTTGATTAGATGCCTGCCTCTCGGCTTCAGGCTGAAGGCATTGTAGAACGAACCGAGAGCGTAGAGCTGGGTGAGCGGCACGTCGAGCCTCAACGCGACCATCCTCAACACCTCCTCCGGCAGCCATCTCAGCTCGCGCTGGATGTCCTGAAGTATGCCGATCAGGCTCGATTTGCTGAAATTGTATTTTTCAAGCACCTTGTCCACTACTTCAACACTCATATCTACACCTCGTTTTTTGAAGCAGGGCTAAAGCCCTTTGCTACAGCACATCAGATGTCAATTCATCAATGCGTCGTCTCGCTCCCGATTCCGAGGGCGAATTCCATCAGGATATTTCCTCCGAGCACGTGCTCGTTCAGTACCCGGCGTATCTTCTCCGCGTCGAGATTTATATACTTCACCGGCGGCTTTCCCTTTATCTCCACGGTGGCCATGGGTTCCTTGCTGCAGAGCCCCGCGCATCCGGAAGTAGTCACTATCACGTGGGAGATCCCCTTCTTTTCGGGG
>Ga0194127_10008502_pt1 | contig 11001 bp, 6 predicted proteins | sample TA2KigC100mmetaG_FD_148624 | JGI IMG/M metagenome (GOLD analysis project Ga0194127, IMG submission 148624) | Freshwater microbial communities from Lake Tanganyika, Tanzania - TA2015036 Kigoma Deep Cast 100m | ecosystem: Environmental > Aquatic > Freshwater > Lake | place: Tanzania: Lake...
AGGCGTGGGCTACCAGGAACATGGAGGCGGAATCGACATCCTAGATGACAGCAACGTCTTGTTAAGTAATCTGTATTTCGAGCACAATTACTCTACTTCGGATGGGGCCTGTATTTATATTAATGGCGCACAGCGAGTCGAGATGAGAAACATCCAGGGACGTGAGAATCATTCGCTCGGCCCAGTACTAAAGCTCATAGGAGTATATGTCGAACGAACAGCCATTCTCGATGGGATGAGGTTTGTTGATCTAGATTGCGGCTTGCTCTCGTTTGGGGCGAGAACAGATACGTGTATCGTCAGAAACGTGAATGTCTCTTCCTCTACAAGCAAACTACTGATTGGCGCTGGGATGTCAAACGCTAATGAGAATAGCTATCAAGAATACTCTAACATCATTATCTCAGATATACAATGGCAGGGCTATCATTTGGTGAATCTAAGCGGATCTTCTCAAGCAATCATCAAGAATATCCAGTTGATTGACAATACCCGGATTGGAACACGCGATCAGGATGGCCATATGCTACGCACCAGTGCGAGAGGATGGGCAATCTGCGACAGCCTGGTCTTCCGCGGGAATCGTGGCGCTGTGGCAGGTGCCACTGGTGGCAAGCTGCAAGTGGGTGGCTTTGCGCCCGACTATACGCCTGTGCATGGGGTCATCCGCAACCTGATCATGGAAGACAATGTGCTGGGAGACAGTACATACACGCCATGGGGCACAGACTGGAAAGCCATGCTTACCACGGAGGCCTACTGCATCGACGGCGCCAAGGTGCGTAACAACACGGTCATCGCGACCCCCGGCCCGGACAGCCCGGCCTGGGGCGAGCTTGCGGCCAACTTGATCCGCACGCGTACGCAGCTGACGGACAGCTCCATCTTCCGCAACATGCTTTTCGAGAACAACTTGGTGATTGACCGGGATGATAACGATGCTCTGCAGGCACATTGGGCCAACGAAGGGCGCTGTCTGTTCATCGGGCCGAACTACTGCGATTATTTTTTAGCCGACAGCCTTGTGTTCGACCGCAATCTTCAACCCAACTTGTGCGCCGAACTTCCCTATGGCGGCGAGTTCAGCGACGGGATAGACGTGGGCAGCGTCTTCCAGATCGGCAACGACTGGGAGAATGACGTTGCGCCACCCAGATACTTCCGCAACCTGATCTTTCGTGGGAATCAGGACGGCGGGTTCCGCGCCAGGGATGAGGTCGACTTGCGCTTGAGCAACGTGCAAATGATTGATATGCACCGCCAAGGGTTGGACCTGCAGGCGCAGCGCGTCGAACTGGACAACGTGCTGATCGACGGCTGCGAGCCCTACGCACCCATTCCCATCCGCAGCGAGCAGATGCCGCTGCGCCTGGAGGTGACGGATTCCAGCGTGGTGCGCAACTGCACGATCATCAATTGCACGACGCCATATGTCGTCATGGCCGGTGTGACCCCCTACGAGGAGCCGCGCGATCCCATCGTCACCTTCGAGAACTGCCTGTTCGCGGACAACCAGTTCACGCGCTTCGAAGCCCTGGTCCCGCAGTACGACTGGCCCGGCTGGGACTCCTACCGCCCCGGGCGCTTCAACCACTGCCTACTGCCGGAGGCGCCGGACTACGGAACCGGACACTTGATCGGGCTGGATCCGCTCTTCGACACGGAGTGGGGAGCCCCCTATTTGTCTCCCCTGTCGCCCTGCGTCGACACGGGTGATCCGGACTCCACCCGGAACGACCGGGAAGACCCGGGCCAGCCGGGCTTCGCCCTCTGGCCCAGCCTGGGCGGCCTGCGCAACGACATCGGCTTCACGGGCGGTCCCCATGCCGCGGTGTTCGACACCAACTGGGTGGCCCTGCCAACGTGGGAGCCGCGCCTCGTACCCCGTGACTTCAGCCTGGGCGCTCCCTGGCCCAACCCCTTCAATCCCGCGACGCGTTTTCCCTTCACCCTCACGCGCCCGCTGCCCGTGCGGCTGGTCGTGCACAACCTGCTGGGGCAGGAGGTGGCCGTGCTGGTGAACCGCGTCATGCCCGCCGGTGCGCACCAGGCGGTCTTCGGTTCCCATCGGCTGGCCAGCGGCGTCTACCTGGTCACGTTGGAGGCGGCGGGGCGTGCGGAGACGCGGACGGTCACGCTGCTGCGCTGACGGAGGCAGGTGGTGGAGCGCGGGGGGTTGCACTGCTGCGCCAAGCAACCCTGCAGCCATCCTGTGGCGTGAGGTGGCAGGCCCACAGGCCCCAGGCGGTTCGGATGAGCGGATGTCCGCACCATTCGACAGTTCGGTCGGGGTTGTCCACCGTGCCCGGGGCTTGCCCGGGGCAAGCCCCGCCGGGACTCCCTGCCGCCATGCTTGTCACCTCGGCAAAGGCCGGGGCCCCGTGCCGCTGCGCGTGACAGTTTTCCGCGACCCGCCATCAGGCTTGTGCGGTGCGCTGGACGGCAGGGCTGGAGATATCCACCGTGCCCGGGGCTTGCCCCGGGCAAGCCCCGCCTGATCCCATTCTCGGACTGTCCAGGTGGAAGATCCTGCACCACCGCGTGACGTCATCGATGCTCTGACGCTGGTGGCGAAATTGTAGCGTACACCATGGCGTTGTTGTAGTGTAGGGCGTGGCGGAATGGTGTTGCAGGCGGTGGCGGAACGGTCACCCGCGAGGGGATGGCGCAGCCGACATGGTTTGTGAGAATACATGGCGGCCTATGCCGCGGCCACCGCCACCACGGCCTCGCTGGAGACGATCCGCGACGCAGCCACCGGCGGACAGGGCGAGAAGCCCGCCCGGACGGCCACCCAGCCCTACCGGGAAGTCCTGGAGCGGCTGTGGATCGTGGATCCCCTGCCGGCCTGGCTGCCGTCGCACAACCGGCTGAACCGGCTCTCCCAGCCACCCAAGCACCACCTGGCGGACCCCGCGTTGGCCGCGCGCATCCTGGGACTGGACGCCGAGGCCCTGCTGGGAGGCGCCGAGGCCAGTCACCACATCGCGCGAGACGGCGCCCTGCTGGGGCACTTGTTCGAGTCGCTGGTGACGCTGGACCTGCGCGTTTACGCCCAGGCCGCCGAGGCCCGCGTCCGCCATTTCCGCCAGCAAGGGGGACGGCGCGAGGTGGACCTGATCGTGGAACGGGCGGACCAACGCGTGCTGGCCCTGGAAGTGAAACTGGGCGGAGCCGTGGAGGACGCCGACGTGCGACACCTGCTGTGGTTGCGGGACCAGTTGGGCGGGGAGCTGCTGGACGCGGTGATGATCCACACCGGTCCGCGGGCCTATCGCCGCCCCGACGGCGTCGCGGTGATTCCGGCCGCCTTGTTGGGACCCTGACCGGCCCGGTGGACTCATCCTGTTCACCCTGGAGGTGGAGACGCGGGCGGAGACGCGGGCGGTCACGTTGGTGATGTGATCCAAGGTGACCATGGGCCTGGACTCGGGTCGGGCATCAAGCCGCGTGCCGGCCTGGGGCAGCTCACGGATTGTCACCGGGCCGGCGACATCACGGTCGATCCCCCTGCGACACCGACCGGGCAAGCACACCCACGCACCAGTGTCGGGCCCTGGTCAGGCCGTATCCAGCCCGCCATCAGCCGATTGTCTTGCGCCGCGGATGCGCAGCCGGGCCACCCGGCGGTCGTCCATCTCGGTGACCTCGAAGGACCAGCCTTCCCACTGGAAGGCGTCCCCCGCCACCGGGATGCGGCCCAGCTGATCCAAGACGAATCCCGCCAGGGTGTGGAAGCTGCCGTCCGCATCCAGGTCACGGCCCAGCAGGCGCTCCACCTCCGCAACGGGCAGGGAGGCGTCCACCAGCAGATCCACGTCCTCCGAGCGCGGGGCGGACAGGAAGGAGACCACCCCTTCCTCCCCGTGCCAGCCGCCGGCCATGGCCCGCAGGATGTCCGAGGAGGTGATCAGCCCGATGAAGGCGCCGAACTCGTCCACCACGAAGACCATGCGGGCGGGACCCCCCTCAAGGGCGCGCAGCACCTGCAGGGCGGAGACGGACTCCGGAATCACGGTGGCGGGGTGCAGAAGCCCGGCCAGATCCACCTGACCCTGGTCCAGGTGGCGCTCCAGCACCTCCCGCACGACCACCACGCCCAGCACCGACTCCACCCGGCCTTGGCAGAGGGGCAGCCGGGGGTGCGGCGCGCCCTTGAGGCGGTGCAGCTGCCTGTCCACGGGCACCAGGGCGTCGAGCCACAGGACCTCGCCGCGGGGGGTCATGAGCGAGCCCGCCCGCCGGTCTCCCAGGTCCATGGCGCGGTCCAGCAGCTGCATCTCCTCGGGCGTGAACTCGCCCGCGTGCGTGCTCTCCACGATGAGCCGGCGCACCTCCTCCGCGGTGAGGGACTGGGCCGTGCCGGGCTTCTGCCGCAGCAGGCGCAGCCCCGCCCGGGCGGAGGCGTCAAGCAGGGAGACGGCCGGGTAGGCGAAGCGGGCCAGCAGCTCCATGGGGGCGGCGGCGCGCGCGGCGATGGGCGCGGCGTGGCGCAAGGCCAGCTGCTTGGGGACCAGCTCCCCGGCGACGATGGAGATGTAGGAGACGGCGGCCACCACCAGGACGAAGGACAGCTCCCCGGCCAAGGGAAGACCGGGCAGCAGCGCCACCAGGGGATCGGCGAAGCGGGCCCCGCTGTAGGCGCCGGCGAACACGCCCACCACCGTGATCCCCAATTGCACCGTGGACAGGAAGGCGCCGGGATCCTCCACGATGCGCAGGGCCTTGCGCGCCCCCGGCACGCCGGCCTCGGCGAGCTGCTGCAGGGCGCCGCGCCGGACGGAAACCACGGCCATCTCCACCATGGCGAACAGGCCGTTGGCCAGGATCAGGCCCAGCACGATCAGCAGGTCCCACAGCATGTCCGATTCCTTTCATGGGCCCGTGAACCCTTCCTTGTCTTCAACGTACCTTCCTGCCAGGAATGGCGGGCCGGCCGGCGACGTCCATTGTCCGCCGCCATCCAATCGAAGGAAGCACTCATGTCCAAGCGCTGGCTCCTTGTCCTGCTGCTGCCGGTCCTCGCGGGCGCCGGTTGGCTCATCTGGCCCCGCGGGGGGGCGGAGGAAGTTCCCCAGTGGCGACTGGTGGAGGTCACCCGGGGCGACGTGACGGCCACGGTGGGGGCCACCGGGACGCTGGGCGCCATCCGCACGGTGGAGGTGGGCACCCAGGTCTCGGGGCAGATCGTCGAGCTGAAGGCCGACTTCAACGACCACGTGCGGAAGGGCCAGCTCATCGCGCGGCTGGACGACACGCTGCTGGAGCAGGCCGTGCGCCAGGCCGAGGCGGAGCTGTCCCGCGCCGTGGCCGACCTGGCCTACAAGCGCTACCTGCTGGAGCAGGCCGAGGAGCTGAGCGCAAGCAGCAACCTGGCGGAGACGGACCTGCGCGCCGCGCGGCTGGCGGTGGCCCAGGCCGAGGCCACCCAGGTCTCCGCCACGGCCGGACTGGACCGCGCCCGGCGCAACCTCTCCTACGCGGAGATCGTCGCCCCCATCAGCGGCGTCGTCATCAACCGCAACGTCGAGCCCGGACAGACCGTGGCGGCCAGCCTGCAGGCCCCCCAGCTCTTCCTCATCGCCGAAAGCCTGGAGCGCATGCAGATCCTCGCCGCCGTGGACGAGAGCGACATCGGGCGCGTCCACGTGGACCAGGCCGTGGAGTTCACCGTGCAGGCCTGGCCGGAGCGCCCCTTCACGGGCGTGGTGCGGCAGATCCGCATGCAGCCGGGGAGCAGCGAGAACGTGGTCAACTACACGGTGGTGGTGGAGGTGGACAACCCCGGCGGCGTGCTCATGCCGGGCATGACGGCCACCCTGGACTTCATCGTGGACCGCGCCAGGGATGTCCTGCTGGTGCCCAACGCCGCCCTGCGCTTCCGCCCCAGCGAGGAGATGCTGGCGGCGCTGCGCAAGGACCGCGGGGAGCAGCAGGCCGGCCGCGACAGCGCGGGGGCCGCCCGCGGCGAGGGTCCGCGCCGCCGCACGCGGGAGGCCGCCACGGGCGGCAACCCCCACGGACCCGGAGCCATGGGCGGGAGCATGGGCGGACGCGGCAGCCACTCCGCCGCGGGATCGCCGGGACCGGCCGTGCTGTGGGCGCTGCGGGACGGCAACCCGCAACCGCTGCGCGTCGTCAGGGGCCTGTCCGACGGCACCCAGACGCAGGTGAGCGGCGAGGGGCTGGCGGATGGCCTGCAGGTGATCGCCGGCATGGTCGCCGGCGAGGGCGGCGGCAAGGCCGGCAGCCCCTTCCAGCCCCAGCCCCAGCCCATGGGGCCGCCGCGCGGGGGCTTCTGATCGTGGCCGACGACCGCGTGATCCGCACCGAGGGGCTGTCCCGCGTCTACACCACGGGCAGCACGGCCGTGCACGCCCTGCGCGGCGTGGACCTGGAGGTGCGGCGCGGCGAGATGCTGGCGATCATGGGGGCCTCGGGCAGCGGCAAGTCCACGCTGATGAACCTGCTGGGCTGCCTGGACTCGCCCAGCGGCGGGCGCTACTGGCTGGACGGGGCGCGCGCGGACGGCCTGGACCGGCGCCGCCTGGCGGACATCCGCAACACGCGCATCGGCTTCGTCTTCCAGGGATTCAACCTGCTGCCGCGCACCAGCGCCCTGGACAACGTGGAGCTGCCGCTGCTCTACAACCACCAGGGGCACCGCCTCAACCGCCACCGCCTGGCCCTGGAGGCGCTGGAGAGCGTGGGCCTGGGGGACCGCGTCCGGCACGAGCCCAGCGAGCTCTCCGGCGGCCAGCAGCAACGCGTGGCCATCGCCCGCGCCCTGGTGAGCCGGCCGGCCATCCTGCTGGCCGACGAGCCCACGGGCAACCTGGACAGCCGCACCTCGCTGGAGGTGATGGCGCTCTTCCAGCGCCTCAACCGCGAGGGCGCGACCATCCTGATCGTGACGCACGAACAGGACATCGCCCAGTGCGCCACGCGCCTGGTGGAGATGCGCGACGGCCTGATCCTGCGTGACGCGCCGGTGGCCGGCCGCCGCGACGCCGAGGCGGAACTCGCGGCCCGGCCGGAGGCCGCCGAGCGGCCGGAGTCCGCCACATGAAGACGCTGATCCTGGTGCGCATCGCCGTCCGCAGCATCTTCAAGAACAAGCTGCGCTCCCTGCTCACCATGCTGGGGATCATCATCGGCGTGGCGGCCGTGATCGTGATGGTGGCGGTGGGCCAGGGCGCGCGCCTGCAGATCCAGCAGCGCATCGACAACCTGGGCTCGAACCTGGTGGTGATCACCCCCGGGGCCGGCCGCAGCGGCGGTGTCAGCATGGGCGCCGGCTCCTCCAACCGCCTCACCCTGGACGACTACGAGGCCGTGGACCGGGAGTGCATCTTGCTGACCGCCGTCTCGCCCATGATCGTGGCACCGGCCCACGTGGTGGGCGGCGGCGGCAACTGGCGCACGGGCGTGATGGGCGTCTCGGTGGACTATCCGCACATCCGCAACTGGGGGGTCTCCAGCGGCCGCCTCTTCGACGAGGCCGAGCAGCGCGCCATGCGCAAGGTGGTCGTGGTGGGACAGACCGTCGTGGACAACCTCTTTCCCGACAGCGACCCCGTGGGCCAGCAGGTGCAGCTGCGCGACGTGCCCTTCGAGATCGTCGGCGTGCTGGAGAGGAAGGGGCAGACAGCGGAGGGCCGCGACATGGACGACGTGGTCCTGGCGCCCTACACGACGGTGCGCACCCGCCTTTCCGGCCGCATGTACATCCCGCAGATCCTGGGCAGCACGGACGACAAGGCGGACATCCCCGCCGCCCAGGAGGAGTTGCGCGCCATCCTGCGCGAGTCCCACGGCCTGGCCTCCTACGACGAGGACGACTTCGCCATCAAGAACCAGAGCGACCTGGCGGCCGCGGCCCAGGGCGCCACGGAAGTGATGACCCTCCTGCTGGCGGCCATCGCCAGCATCTCGCTGCTGGTGGGCGGCATCGGCATCATGAACATCATGCTGGTGAGCGTCACGGAGCGGACGCGGGAGATCGGCATCCGCATGGCCGTGGGCGCACGCGGCGGGGACGTGCTGGTGCAGTTCCTCGTCGAGAGCATCGTCATCAGCCTCATCGGGGGTCTCCTGGGCGTGGCGGCGGGTTTCGGCGGGGCGGCCCTGCTGGAGAGGCTGTCCGGCTGGGAGACGGTGATCACGCCGCAGCTGGTGGCCCTGTCCCTGGGTTTCTCCGCCGCCGTGGGCATCTTCTTCGGCTTCTACCCGGCACGGAAGGCGGCGGGGCTGGACCCCATCCAGGCACTGCGCTACGAATAGGGAATGCGTCAAGCCCCGGGCTGCGGTTTGCTGAAGCGCATGCTGGATCCCTGAACATAAGTCGTTGAGATTCAAACACGTGGGGGCTTTTTCACGCAGCTCTTTTTCGCCATGATTCCGCCGGACAACTCACAGCCCCCCCCGGAGGAATCATGCGCCTGAACGCCCACGCCTTGGGTTTGCCGCTCATTGCCGGCCTCGCCCTTGCCGCGCCTCCCCAGACCATCCACGACCTGACGATCCTGCTCTCCGCGCCGGGCGTCCAGCGTCTCACATGGTCGCCCGTAAGCACGGACACGCAGGGGAATGCCCTGCTGGACGTCTCATACGACATCCACCGCGGGAGCCAGCCCGACTTCCTGCCCGGTGCGGACACGTGGGCGGGCCACACGCACGACCCTGAGTTCACGGACACGCAACAGCTGGACCGTGGATTCTACCGCGTCGTGGCGCGGGGCTTCCACGCCCCCCAGCCCGATCTGGTGGCCGTGCCCGCGGGCAGCTTCATGATGGGCCACCCCACTGCCGCCACCCCCGAGCACCTGGTGGCGCTGAGCGGCGCCTACCAGGTCGGCCGGCGCGAGGTCACCAACGCCGAGTTCCTTGAGGCGGCCCAGTGGGCCCTGGACCAGGGCCACGCCGAGGTGGCGGGCGGCGATCTGGTGGCCTACGGACGCGCCCTCCTCATGATGAGCGGCGCCGCCTGCGAGATCGTGCACGAGGGCGGCCACCTGGTGCTGCGGGCCAGCGCCGAGGCGAGCCAGACCTATCCCGCCGGCTACAATCCCGCCAACCACCCGGTGAAGATGGTCACCTGGTTCGGGGCCGCCTGCTTCTGCGACTGGCTCTCCATGATGAGCGGCCTGCAACCCTACTACCAGGGTGATTTCACCGGCGTGCCGGGACAGCGGAATCCTTATGAGGCGGCGGGCTACCGGCTGCCCACCGAGGCCGAATGGGAGTTCGCCGCCCAGTATGACAACGAACGCAACTATCCCTGGGGCAACCAGGCGCCGAACTGCACGAGGGTGGTCTACACCAACTGCACGGACTGGTCCTTTCCCGTGGGCAGCAAGCCCGGCGGCGCGAACGCGCTGGGCATCCTCGACATGGCGGGCAACGCCTACGAGTGGTGCAACGACTGGTCGGAAGTCTACACGCCCGCGGGCGCCACCGACCCGGTGGGGGCCTTGTCGGGCGACTACCGCATCATCCGCGGCGGCGGCTGGGACAGCCTCTCCACCCAGCTCTACCTGGCCCAGCGCTACCACAGCGAGCCGCTGGACTACTACATCAGCCTGGGTTTCCGCGTCGCGCGCCCGGTGAACTGAGCGCGGCGTCCCCGGGGACGTGGCGGGATCTTGGTCTACCCCCTGCCCCCGCCGCGCGGCGGGCGTGGGGAGCAGGGATCCCCGCGATCATGGACGCGACATGGTGACCAAGACCCTATTCTGGGACAAGGACGGCGTCCTGGTGGACACGGAGCGCGGCCTTGCGGCCGCCACGGCCGCCGGGCGAACGAGTCCACTAGGATCAGATGGTAGAGGTCGAGGCGATCACCACAGAGACACAAAGGACACAGGAAGCAGGGGATGGAAGCCCTGTCCTGCGCCCTTTGTTCGCTACTCGCCACAGAGCCACAGAGGACACCGTGAAGAAAGCGTCGGATTGACCTCTGGTCATGCTCCCGGCATCTGCCTTGTGCCTTTGTGTCCTTTGTGTCTCTGTGGTTAAGCGAATTCTCGTGCAAGGTCGAGGCGATCACCACAGAGACACAATGGACACAGGAAGCAGGGGATGGAAGCCCTGTCCTGAGCCCGTTGTTCGCTACTCGCCACAGAGCCACAGAGGACACCGTGAAGAAAGCGTCGGATTGACCTCTGGTCATGCTCCCGGCGTCTGCCTTGAGCCTTTGTGTCCTTTGTGACTCTGTGGTTAAGCGAATTCTCGTGCAAGGTCGAGGCGATCACCACAGAGACACAAAGGACACAGGAAGCAGGGGATGGAAGCCTGTCCTGCGCCCTTTGCTCGCTACTCGCCACAGAGCCACAGAGGACACCGTGAAGAAAGCGTCGGATTGACCTCTGGTCATGCTCCCGGCGTCTGCCTTGAGCCTTTGTGTCCTTTGTGTCTCTGTGGTTAAACGATTTCTCGTGCAAGGTCGAGGCGATCACCACAGAGACACAAAGGACACAGGAAGCAGGGGATGGAAGCCCTGTCCTGCGCCCTTTGTTCGCTTCTCGCCCTTGGCACTTGCTGTGTGGCGAGCGGTTGGGCCGGTCGCGAACAGGATGGTCTGGCTTGCCGGGCGGTGTCACAAGGCTTGCCGTGTTGTGAGGAAGCAAACCCGCTCAGCAACGGAGGCCACTCACGTCCTCGGGAAGGCACTGCTGTGGTAGATTCCAGCATAGGGTCCTGACAAGGGAACACCATGACCGCAAGACACAGCCTTCGCCACCCCATCCGGGTGGTCACCGCCGCCAGCCTCTACGACGGCCACGACGCGGCCATCAACATCATGCGGCGGGTCTTCCAGGCCGCCGGGGCGGAGGTCATCCATCTGGGCCACAACCGCAGCGTGCTGGAGATCGTGCGGGCCGCCGTGCAGGAGGACACCCAGGCCGTGGCTGTCTCCAGCTACCAGGGCGGGCACCTGCGCTTCTTCAAGTACATGAAGGAGCTGCTGGCGGAGCGCGGGGCCGGGCACATCAAGATCTT
>Ga0194127_10008503_pt1 | contig 10998 bp, 11 predicted proteins | sample TA2KigC100mmetaG_FD_148624 | JGI IMG/M metagenome (GOLD analysis project Ga0194127, IMG submission 148624) | Freshwater microbial communities from Lake Tanganyika, Tanzania - TA2015036 Kigoma Deep Cast 100m | ecosystem: Environmental > Aquatic > Freshwater > Lake | place: Tanzania: Lake...
TTTTTGCCGCCGACGCCGCCGCTGCCGCCGTTTCCCCCGTCGCCACCCCGGCCGGGCTGGATCGTGCATCCGGTCACCTCGGGGAGGCTCGCGGGCGCCGCGCCGAACGCGAGGAAGACCGCGAACGACCCGCCGCCGCCCCCGCCGCCGCTGCCGCCGGTCGCGCCGCACCCGCCGGAGCCGCCGCCGCCTCCGCTGCCGCCGACGTCGCTGCGGCCGGCCTGGCTGTTGCAGCCCGAGACCTCCACTCCGCCGGCCGCGCCGCCACCTCCGCCGCCGCCGCCGTGCGTGCCGGCCTGGCCGTTGCCGGCCGTCGAGACCTTCCACTCGCCGGCCGCCACCTCACCGCCGCCGGCGCAGCCGGCACCGGCCGCCCCGCTGTCGCCGGTCCGGCCGTTCTGGCCGTCCGCGCCGACCATGGACTCGGGGGGGATCAGTGCCTCGGTGCAGTAGTCGTTGCTCTGCTGGCAGACGTAGATCGGCCCGAAGGGCTCCAGCCGCTTCCAGGTGATGAGCGAGTCGCGGCCGGCCGCGCCGCCGCCGCCCACGCCCCCCGGGTTGTTGGACCCGGGCTTGCCGACCTCGACGGGCTGGACCGTCTGGGACACGCTGTCCGGGCAGTCCGGCGGGTCGTTCTCGTCGAAGTCCGGGCAGACGGCGGTGCCGCCGCTGCCGCCGGACACGGGCGTGGTGCCGCACGACTTCGTCCCCCCCGCGCCCCCGGCGTTGTGCTGCGCGGAGGAGCACGTCGCGACCCCGGAGTCGTACGCCTTGCCGCCCGCCACGCCCGCGACCCCGTCCTCCCCGACCGCGCCCGGCGTGCCGGACAGCCCGTCGCCGCCCTCGCCGCCCACGATCCGGCAGTCGCGGATCGCGAGCGACGCGTCGCAGTCGCGGACCCAGACCGCGTACGAGGAGGCGCCCGGCGCCTTCTGGGAGTAGCCGAACACGACGAACCCGGCGAACACGGCGGACCCGGGCGCGCCGCCCTTGATGCCGGTCGCGTTGACCGCGCCGCGCGCCTGCCCCGTGGGCGCCCCGCCGAGCACCACGGTCTCGTAGGAGACCGGCTCGCGCACGCGGAAGTCCGCGGAATACCCGCCGAACACGCCGACGCCCGCCTTCAGCACGACCGGCTCGGTGTAGACGCCGGTCGCCACGTAGACGTCGCGCTGCGGCCCGGTCGCCGCGAGGTCGATGGCCGACTGGATCGTCAGGCGCGGCAGGTCGATGCTGCCGGGGTTCGCGTCCGAGCCCCACTTCGCCACGAACACGCCCGCGTCGACCTCGCCGTCGATCCCGTCGCAGTCCGCGTCCTTGCCGTCGCCCGCCATGTCGGCGTCGCCGTCCTTGTGGCACTCGCAGCCGTTCTTCGGGTTCCCGTCAACGTCGTGCCACGGGTCGTTGCAGACGAGCTTGCAGTCCGGGACGGTCTTGGCGGCGTCGCACTCGCCGTGGCCGTTCGTCACCGGCATGACCGTGCAGTTGTTGTTGCACACGCCGCAGTGCTCGTTCGCGACGTACTTGCCGGTCCCGGGGTCGCGGAAGCCCTCGTCCGTCTGGCCGTTGCAGTCGTCGTCCTGGCCGTCGCAGGTCTCGGCCGCCAACGCGCAGGCGCCCCAGCCCGCGGCCTCGCAGGTCTGCGTGCCGCGGCAGGTGTAGGTCGGGGCACCCGGGTCCGAGGGGGTCCACGTCACCTCGCAGCCCTTCTGGACGCCCGGGTTCGCCGCCGAGCACGAGCAGGTGCCGGAGGTCGGGACGCACTGCTGCGCAGGGCCCCCGCCCGCGGCCTGGCACGAGTAGCCCTCCGGGCAGTCGCCGTCGTTGCCGCACGCGCGGCCGCAGAACCTCCCCTCCGGGAGCGCGACGCAGAGCGCGCCGGGGATCATGCAGTCCGCGTCCGCGACGCAGGCCGTGCACAGCGTCGAGCCGAGCGGCACGCACTGGTAGTCGTTCAGCTTCGTGTAGCCCTCCGCGCAGGCGGTCACGACGCAGCGGGGGACCTCCTTGTCGGCGTCGCACGCGATGGTCGCGTTCGGGAACAGCCCGACGCAGGACATGCCGCAGCCGCCGCAGTGCTCCATGACCGCGTACCTGTCGCCGACCTTGAACGGGTCGTCCGCCGTGCCGTTGCAGTCGTTGTCGATGCCGTCGCAGGACTCGGCGGCAGGCTCGGGCGCCGAGCAGGACCAGCCCTTCGGGCCCAGGCAGACGTCGATGCCCTTGCAGATGCCGTCGGCGTTCTCGCGCTCGCAGGGCCGGTCCGCGGGCAGCCCGTCGTCCGGCGTGCCGTCGCAGTCGTCGTCGATGCCGTTGCAGGTCTCCTCCGCGGGCGCAAGCGCGTCGCATCCGACGAAGCCGGCGGCCGGGTCGCACGTCTCGTAGCCGTAGCACGTGCCGATCGCGGGGTCGGTCGCCGAGCAGGTGCGCTTGACGCCCGCGTCCTTCTCGAGGCACTCGCAGGCGCCGCTGGGGGGTACGCAGAACTGGCCCTCCTGCCCCTCGATCGCTTTGCACAGATACGGCTCGGGGCAGGGGACCTGGGCGGAGCAGGGCACCGTGCAGCGGCCGCCCACGCAGACGCCGCCGCTGCACTGCGTGTCCGTGGAGCACGGCCGGCAGACGCTCGAGTACCGCGGCAGGCAGATGTAGGTGACGTCCGGGTACGTGTTGACCACGCCGACGCAGGCGAAGTCGGGGGGGCAATCCGACCCGGCGAGGCAGCCCTTCGTGCAGATGTAGCCGGACGGACCCTCCACGCAGTAGCCGGTCTCGCAGTCGTCGTTCGAGGTACACGGGCCGAGGAACTGGCCCGGGCCGGCCTCGTAGCCGTCGATCCAGCCCCAGTCGGCGCCGCCAGGGTCCTCCGCCCCCTCGACGCCCGGGTCGTCCGCGTCCGGCGCGAGGGCGTCCTCGCCGGGCACCTCCGCGGCGTCAGCGGTCGCGTCCGGCTGGCCGGGAAGCCCCGTGTCCGGCACGGAGCAGGGGCTCGACGATCCCCCTCCGCAGGACAGGTACGCGAGGGCCAGGACGGGCATGAACAGCGTCGTGAATCGCGCCACGAGACACCCCCGGCGGTTGAACCCCGAGAACATCCAACTCCTTCCGCCTCCCTTTTGCAACCGCCTGGTCGTCGGGGGGGCGCGGGACCGGGCCGGGACGCACGCGGTAGAGTGCCCAGTCGGCCACGTCCGCGACCGGGTCCAGGCTGTCCTGGACGGGGCGGAGCGCGGGGGACGTGCTCTTGCGGACCATGACGTACTCGAAGTAGCGCCAGGCCGGGGAGTTGTAGAAGTCCGGGCCGGGCAGGGGGGGGACCATGCCGCGGCGGTACTGGACCGGGTTGTGGGGGTACTCGGCGAACTGGACGTCCGAGACGCCGCCCTTCTCGAGCATGAAGAAGAAGTGCGTGTGCCAGAGGGCGCCGTGGTTGACGACGTTGCTCTCCTGGCCGTAGTTGACCTTCAGCAGGCGCGTGCCGCCCTCCACGCGCTCGAAGAGGGCCGGGTAGCCGTCCAGCTCGCGCTCGAAGGCGCGGAAGCCGCGGACGAGGTTGCCCAGCCACAGGATGTGGACCACGACCAGGATCGTCAGCGCGGGGAACACGATGCGGCGGGGCGCCTGGTCCGCGCCGAGCCAGCCGAAGAAGAACAGGAGCGCGATCGGGATGTGGCGCGCGGACACGATCGCCTGCGCCTCGATGTGCTGCGGCAGGACCAGGACCGTGACCGCGACGGCGACGGTCAGCACCTCGAGGTCGAACCAGCCGACCTTGCGGCGGGCGCCTTCCGGGACGTCCGGGGCGCGGCGGAACATCAGCAGGGTCAGCGCCACGAGCATCAGCAGGACGAAGAGGAAGTCGTCGCTCTCGTCGCGGAAGTAGTCGCCGACGTAGTGGAAGAAGGAGCCGAGGATCCTGCTGGGCTTGTAGTACGTGGGGCCGAAGAACTTGCCGACCGCGCCGAACGTCATGCCGGACGACGAGGGGGTGCGCTCGACGAAGTAGACGACGAACCACGGGACGAAGAAGACGAGCGCCGGCGCGAAGGGCGCGGCACGGAGCAGGGTGCCCCAGAACCCGTCGCGGTGCATGACGAGGAGCAGGAAGCAGAGCAGCGCGGCGAGCAGGAACACGTGCAGGTGCGTGAAGTAGACGAGGGCCAGCAGCACGCCCGCGGCGGCGCCGAGCGCCAGGTTCAGGCCGGGGCCGCGCGGCGCGACGAAGCGCCGGTACGTGCCGAGGGTCAGGAACAGGATCGGCAGCGCCAGGATGAACGAGACGAAGCCGTACCCGAACATCGAGTTGTAGACGAGCGGGAACGCGAAGAGCGCGAGCCGGCGGGACCGGCCGAACGAGGCGAGCAGGTAGAGGAAGCTCGCCGGGAAAGCGACCACGTAGAGCGACAGGACGAGCTTGTTCGCGACCTCAAGCGGGGCGAGGTACGCGAGCAGGTGCGTCAGGTAGTAGTAGACCAGGTTCGGCTTCGGCGCGGTCGGGAGCAGGAAGTAGTCCGCGTAGACCGAGCCCGGGTCGTCGTACGCGTGGATGACGTCGACGAGCGCGAGGTGCTGCCAGAGGTCCTGCATCGGGGGGATGCGGACCGACCAGAGCGGGATCAGCGAAATCGCGGACAACAGCGCGAAAAGAAGGCCGAAACCGAGCTTCGGCGGGATCTCGGCGCGCGGGATCGAGTCCCCGATCCGCCGGAGCCTGTCCCCCGCGCGGGCGAGCCACGTCCTCGGTCCCTTGTTCAGCAGGCGGATGTCGAGCCACCCGAGCATGGCCGCGGATTATAGGCGATCCTACGGCCCGTCGAACTCGGCGATGTCCGAGAACTCGCTGGTCAGCCGCAGCTCCATCCAGTGCTTGTCGGAGTTCTCGGGGTACGTGCGCGCGCGCGCGATCCACCATCTCCTGGTCGCGTCCTTGATGTAGCCGGAGGGCGGGCTGACGCCCGGCGACCACCCCACGGTCACGTACTGGAAGTAGGTCAGGTCGGACTGCGGCTTGACGCCGAGCTCGCAGAACCTGACGACCGCGAGGTCCTCGGTGACGCCGCACTTCCACTCCGGCCACGGCACCGGGATCTTCTCGGGGTCGAAGTCCGACGCCGCCGGGAAGAACGCGTTCTCGTCGGTCCCGGAAGACAGGTAGCGGGAGTACGTCATGAAGTACGACTCCTGCTTGAGCTTCAAGTCCAGCAGGAACGCCGAGCCCTCCAGGTGCCGGGCGCGACGCATGTATCGCTTGTACGAGAAGGTCGCGACCACGGCGAGCACCGCCACGATCGCCACGACCGCCATCAGCTCGACGAGCGTGAAGCCGGCCAACGAACGCGAGCGCAAGCGATCAATCATGCCCGCCTCCTTCGAACAACCCGCCCGATCTCGATTGTACCACTTCGGGGATTCCCTCTGCAGGGGGCGAGGCGAGCGGGCGTGTGGGAATCCGAGGTACGACGGGCGCCACGGAAACACCGGGAGACGCTCCGGTTCCCTGCCTGGTTCTTGACGCCTCTGCGCGCGTTCCGGACTGTGGAGGCGACCGGCCAACGCGGGCGTGCGTTGGCGTCGGGGCGGAAGTCGTTTCGACCCCTGCCTTTTCGGATGTGGTAGACTCCGCATCCGAGGGGGATGGGGTCGTGAGTCCGCTGAACCTGGACGATGACATCGTCGCGATGCTGGACGTCCTGCTGGGCGTCGTGCTGCCGCTCGTCGGCATCCTGGGGCTGACCGTATGGTTCCAGCGGCGTTTCGACAAGGTGCACCTTGCGCTGGGCGAGTGCGCATCCGAACTGGAGTGGTCTCGCCGGCACTGGACGGACCATTTCACGACCCTTCCACCGGTCTGACACTGTGGCTGAGCTTCTGGACTCTCCTGCGCGTGGCACCCGACCCGGCCACGCCGTTCACGTGTGCCCACCTGTCGGTGTACGTGTTGGGGACCTTGGTCGGAGTGCTCGGGTTCGTCTTCGTGGAGGGCACGGTCATCACCGTAGACCCTTGCTCGAGGCTCGGAGCAGCTCTCCTCCGCAAGGCGAACTGGGCCAGCCATGTGTACACGTGGCTGGGTGTGGCTTCGGCGACCGGCATCGTCGCGTACAGGTTCGCCGAGTGATGGACGGGACTGGAGGCGGGTCGGCATGACAGGCATTCCGATCGCCGCAATCGTCGTGGGGATCGCCATCATCGTGACGCTTGCCGTGCTCACGATCGTGACGTGGCCGCGGCCCGACAAGCCGCCGACCGGAGGAGACGGCGAAGCCACGAAACCGCCACGCGGCGCAGTCACGCTTGGCGAGGCGCTCCGCCGGGGGGGATGGGCTGCCCTGACCTCGGGCATGGGGTGGCTGGTCGCCCTCGCCGCCGTCCCGGGGGGGCTTCTGTTTGTTGACGACTTCCAGAGGCGGTTCGAGGCCGAGGCGCCCAGGCGGGCGTTGATGGAGGAGGTTCATCGCTACGACGGGAGCGGCCCTTCCGGCCTCAAGGAAGCATTCCAGGCAGCGGACCTCGTCGACCTCGCCGCTGCGGAGAGGAAGCAGCGGGTCGGCAGTACCCGCGAGGGCGGCGATCTGGAGTTTCTCGAGTCGGCACCGCTTCGGAAGATCCCGCAGACGTGCCCGACAACGGGGGGACGCGCTCAGGGCTCTCGTCCTGAAGGTCGGCCCCGGAACGAAGCCGCGGACACCGGACGAGATGCGGGAGAGGCTGAGGGTCCGCGTCGGAAGTCGTGATGCCGATAAGGTGGACCTCTCAGTCGGGTGCTTCTGTTCGCAGATGTCCAAGTGCTCGGACTTCCTCGTCGTGGTTCGCATCGGGAAGGCCGACATCGCGCCCGACGGCACCGTCGAGGTTGCCCTGGCCGTTGGTCCCGTCGAGCAGGACGGGGTGTTCTCGCAGCTCGCGATCGAGACGAACCGTTTTCACAAAGGCGTCGACGAGGTCGAGGTGGAGTTGCGCGTCGACAGCGAGAGGGTCGGCGATCCGAAGGGGCCGGAGCTCTCGCGCTCCTGGATGAGCTACAAGACCGGCGAACCCGTCGAGCGCGGATACGCTCCGCTTCAGAACCTGCGCGAGATCGCCAGGGCCGAGCCGGTTCGCGCAGGCGGGCACTGGCCGGAGCCCGGGTCCTGGGAGGCCGCCTTCATTCCTCCGAAGTCCGTCGGTGCGCTGTACTCGGTGCGGTCCACCGGTCCATCGTACCCGCTGTTGTTCTGGCCCGCCTGCATCAAGGAGATAGCAGAGGGTCGTCAAGGGCAGTAGTCACAGGCACTTCCACGCGGACCGCGGGAACACCTTGGACGGTGGCGGGGGCTGGTTCGCTAGCACGTAGAGGGTCCGGCGGTTGCGGGGCTCGGGCGTCTCGTCGGGCGTGGGCACGGCGAGCCCGTCCTCGCCCATGCCCTGCGAGCACACGCCGATCTCCAGCCCGTGCGCCCGCATCCAGTGCGCGATCGCGGCGGCGCGCCGGTCCGACAGCTCCTGGTTGTAGTCCCGGCCGCCCACGGTGTCGGTGTAGCCCGCGACGTAGAGCCGCGCCTTGAACTCGTTCCCCTGCTTCCCGAGCGCGGTCCGGACCTTCGCCAGCGTGTCCGCGAGCTTGGGCTCCTCCGCGGGCAGGACGTCCGCCTTCCCGAACTCGAAGCCGACCTGGTCCCCGGGCACCTCGACGAACCACGGCGCGATCTCGACGCCGTCATAGAAGCCGTCCGGGTCCCAGGCGGTCAGGCGGATCAGGGTGACGGCCTCGGCTGGCGGGGTGAACCGGACCTCCGTCGCCCCCCCCGCCGGCGTGTTCCGGGGGAACTCGCGCTCCGCGAGCGTCCGGCCGCCCTCGCCGAGCACCAGCACCTGAACCCTGGCCACGTCCGAGTTCGCGGAGAACGCGATCCGGCCCTCGGCGAGATCGACGGTGTCCCTGCTGATCCGGATCTCCATCGGCTTCGCGATCACGACCGGGAACTCGAGCGCCCACGTCTCGTTCGCCCCGGCGTACGTGAACTCGGCCTTCCAGTCGCAGCGCCCGGGGCCCGCGTCGAGCGACAGCCTCTTCGACTGGCCCGCGCCGAGCGCGGGGATCCTGACGACCCGCTGCTTCCCGTCGCACGCGGTCAACGTCAGCTCGACCTGCTTCACCGCGCGCGCCGCCTCGACGACCAGCGCGGGCCTGCCCTGGCCGGCCAGGACCTTGTTCTCGACCGGCCTCAGATCCAGGTCCTGCGCGGCGGCGGGCGATGCCGCGATCCACCCGGCGGCCACGATTCCCGCGGCGCACGCCGCGTTCCCGAGTCGCCGCATCACCCCTCCTCCCCCCCTGTACCCGAGCCCGAGCCCGCCCGTGCCCGTGCCCGCCATCCCATCCACGCCAACGCCAGCACGATCACCGCCGCGATCGGGGCGCCGCCCCCCGCCCACGCCGCGCATCCCGATCCGCTCCCGCCCGCCTGCGAGCCCGGGATCCAGTCCGCGTAGATCGCGCACAGCCCGGCCGTGTCGTCGTCCGCGAGCGTCCGCTTCGTAAGGTCGCCCTCCGGGGCGGAGGCGAACATGGTCGCGGCGGGGAGGGCCGAGTGGTCCAGCCCGAGCGCGTGTCCCAGCTCGTGCGTGACCGTGTTCCGGATGTCGGTCCCGGTGCCGTCCACGCCGAAGTCGAAGGCGAAGTCCGCCAGCTCCATGTCGAACTTGCTCGCCACGCCGCTCGACGGCGCGTAGAAGAGCGTGGTCAGCGCGATCACGCGGGTCTCGCCGCCGTGCCCGTTGCGCTCCCACTCCGCCTCGTCCTCGAACACGACGAGGTTGCGCGACGTCCCCCCCTTGTCGGGCGCGCCGGGCTTGAGTCCGGAGGCGGTTCCCGCGTCGGTGAAGGACGGGTGCGCGCAGCGCGCGACGCGGTTCCACGCCTGCATGGACAGCCGGATCGCCGCGAACTCCGCGTCGCCTTCGACGTCCGGCGTGCCGCGGGCGTCGAGGACAACCGGGATGTCTTCGGAGTACCAGCGGATCGGGACCTTGTCGTCCGTCAGGTAGGCGCTCCAGCCGACCTGCGTCAGCCCGGCCGTCGCGGCCAGAAGCGCCCTGGCCCCAGCCCGCGTCATGGGCGTCACCTGCCGGTCGGAGTGGGGGTCGAGCGCACGGCGCGCACCGCGTCGACGAGCGCGTCGAGGTCCATCCGGATCGGCTCCGCCGCGCGGTCCGCCGGCAGGCCCCAGGAGACGCCCGCCATGCGCTGGGCCGCGGTCGGTCGCGCGTCCGGGCCGTCGCGGGTCACGTGGAACACGCCCTGCGGCAGGCCGACAGGCGCGCGCCGGGGGCCGAGGGTCGCCGTACGGGCGCCGCGGAGGAATACGACCACTTCGTCCCCGACCGCGAGGCGGGGCGCACCGGGCACGACCTGGCCGCGGTCGCCGACCTCGCCGCCCGGCACCGTCATCACCACTGTCGCGGACCCGTGGCCGCCGCGCACGACGCGCGAGACCCGCACGGTCGCGTCGGTCACGATCCTGCGGTCGTTCGGCGGGTCGTCGTAGCGGGACGCCATCGACTCGACCGTGCCGTGGACGACGAGGTCGGCCTCGCGGGCCAGCGCGTCGAGCGGGATCGGTTCCATGACGAGCGCGCGAGCCGCGGGCGGGACCAGCAGCGCCGCGAGGACGACGACGAGCACGAGCGGCCGGGGCATCCGGGTCTCCGGGCAGGGGCCGCACGGATTATAGGCATTCGGGCGGCAGGTGGACAGTGCGAACGACAGGCCTGCTACGGCTTCTGGATCGCCTCGACCGGGCAGACGGGCTGGCACTTCGGGCCGGTCGCGACGTCCTTGCACTCCGTGCACTTGTCCGGGTCGATCTTGTAGATGGGGTCGCCCTCGGAGATGGCGTGGTTCGCGTCGCACTCGTCAACGCACACGCCGCAAGCGGAGCAGTCGTCGGTGATCCTGAGCGCCATCGGCATCCCTCCTGGAAGACGTCGTTTCCATGGCGGCCGGGCGCGCCGGACCGCCGTTCCGGGGCGGATTGTCCGTGATGGATCCGGGACTGTCAAGTCGCGGACCGCACGACCGCGCGGACCGCGTCCACGTCGGGGCAGGACGGCGGATGGAGCACGCAGACCTCGGCGGCGGCGGCCTCGGCGGTGACCTGCCTCGACGCCGCGACGTAGGCGGCGACGAGCGTCGGGGACCGGTTGCGGCCGGCCTGGCAGTGGACGTAGACGGACCGGCCGCGGGCGCGCAGGCGCTTCAGCACGTCGAGCGCCGCCGGGAGGCCGGTGACGAGCGCCTTGTGCGAGAAGTCCTCGATCGCGCAGCGGTGGACCGCGATGCCGGCCGCCATCGCTACGCGGAAGGCCACGGCCGGGTGGATGCCGAACGAGAGGGCCTCGCGCTCCGGCATCAGCGTGACCACGTCGGTGACGGCCAGGGCGCGGAGCGCGTCGAAGTCCTCCGGCGAGAGCGGCTGCGGGCCGAGGAACAGGCCGTCCTCGATCCGGTCGGGCGCGATGGTGTTCAATGTGGACCCTTGCGCGCGCGGCGGCGGGGGGGGGGAGGGGGCACGGGTTGGGATTCGGGCACGGGCTCCACCGGCGCGGGATCAGGATCGGGCGCGGGCACGGGCAGGGGCACGGGCTCGGGCTCGGGCGCGCCCGTCGCCCGGTCCGTGCGGCGGACGTTCATCGAGAGGTGGACGTCGAAAGTGAGCCCGTCGAGGACCTTCTTCAGCTCCTCGGCCGGCTCGACCCGCTCCAGGAACCGCGACACCTCGCCGACGACCGCCTTCAACGCCTCCGCACGGAGCACGGCCAGCTCGCGTGCGACGTACTGCCCGACCTCCTTCGGGACGATGGCGCCGATGATCTGCTTGATCCCCTCCTCGGACGAGAGGATCGCGCCGACCGATCCCGCGACGGCCTTGCGCGCGAGATCCGCGATCAGGCCCTCGCCACGCCGGGCGGCGGCCTCGCCTTCGGGAGGGAGCCTGTCGTCCGGTCTGTCCTGCACCC
>Ga0194127_10008505_pt1 | contig 10997 bp, 18 predicted proteins | sample TA2KigC100mmetaG_FD_148624 | JGI IMG/M metagenome (GOLD analysis project Ga0194127, IMG submission 148624) | Freshwater microbial communities from Lake Tanganyika, Tanzania - TA2015036 Kigoma Deep Cast 100m | ecosystem: Environmental > Aquatic > Freshwater > Lake | place: Tanzania: Lake...
CCCCAAAACCCCAAAACCCCTAGCTAGTAATTTTGAAATTTTGAGATTATAATTGATTATTTAAATTCTAAGCAGGTAAGGGCTCGCCGTTTCTAAATTAGACTCTTTAAAAGCATTTGCCATATAACGGCAGTTATTTGTTGTTCTTATGTTTTAACATTTTTTTAGAATGGATAAGTCACAAAACTCTTAGGATGACTACCCTAGCTACAAAACGGGCAATTAGGGTGACTAACAACAACGAGTAAGTATTTGAACTTCATAAATTTGATTCTACTACGAATTCTGGACATTATAATTCATCTAAATTATAGATCGATTTGAACACATTTGTGCCAGATCCAAGCAAACGAAATGAACTGAAACGCAGACTATACGACAGCGGTATATCTAATGTACCTATGCCATCTGTCAAAAGACCGATTGAAGAGAAAATTTCATCGCAGCCCTTTAGTGCGCGCATGAACTCAAGCAAGTAAGTTACATAACAGACCCATAATAAATTTTTCTATTGGCTCTTAACCGTCAGTATTTATTCCTTTAATCTTTTAAATTAAACACAAACTTTACGATTTTATTTTTTTATTGGCCTTTAACGGCTGGTCTAACTTTTCAAATTTAAATTTGGGCGCACTTTATTTCAAATTGCTAATCCTTGTCTTTAGAATTCAAAGTCTCTCACCACTTAAGAAAAAAATTCAAGAGCTGAACACCAACATTATCTCTGGTTTGAATGAAAGCTATAAAGAGGCGGCTATTTAGGAGGCTAAGTATTAAGGCGAAGGCACTGCAGACTACTACCGACAGCAGCAAATAATAGTGCCGTAACCAGTTTTTGTTTAGTAGAGTCAGGCTGGTCGTAAGCTTTAAGGCAGCATGGGAGTTTCAACTTAGCCAAGAATGACAAATCAGTTGCTTAACAGCCGTAAGACTGCACAGATGCAGCCTCTTGACGGTGACTACTAGTACCAAGTCCAAGAAAAACTTAGCAAGACTGTTGGCGTAGTTGATCCTCAAAGACTAATGGCTGGACCACCTTCGCTAGTTTATGCTGGTTTTGAGGGCGGTGTTTCTCTATCTCAGAAAAATCTTGAGCTCGCTAGAAGCAAATTTTTGCTGGATAAACTTACAGGCAAATTGCCAGCCGAGCTCAGAGGCGGCAAATCTAAAGTATTACCACCACTAGGCGGCGACGACACAAAATCAGTGCAGTCATAGTCGCAAGCGAGCGGTAAAAAGCAGGATAAACAAAGCGAAGTAAAAACGGAAGAGAAAGGTGGAAATTAAACAGCAGATGATAAGAAAGTAGAGCCAAAAGTTTGGAGTGATTTGGACAAGTACATAGAATTGCTTCTAGATAGCAAAAGTGAAGAGGAAACTGTGTTTATGTATTTGAATCCCAACATGCTAAATGGAGATCCTTACGATCTCTAAGTGGCTTCGTATGAGCACCGGAACAAAGAAAAGTACTATACGCTCAGCGGCAAAGGCCTTACTTTGTATCAAAACGACACTCCGATTGAGTTCATATCGCTTGGCTAATGGCTCATTGAAAGAGACTCATACAACCATATTAAAGAGCTAAGTTTCTTCAAGTAATTCAAAAAGTGGAAATTCATGCGAATGTGGAAAAAATAAATTAAGCAATAAAATAGGACTCGAGCTCAGAATCTACTGGATGAAAAACTATTTTTGTTGCAAGACACTTTTGGTAAACATCTTTTGGATCACAGAAAGCTTATGTTAGACATGTAGCGAAGCTGTAAATTTGTAGACCTCTGCCGATCTGGAGATGTCAAAACTATTCATTAGTTTTAAGAAGCTCAAAAAGAGCAGCGGAATAAAACCGAAAAACAAATCAAGCAAATGAGTATAAAATCTCGTGATAACATTAAAAAATGTATTCTTGATGTTCTTGAGTAGCTCCGCCTACGCATCGTCAATGAAATAACTCTAGACGAGGTCAGGTCAAAACACAATCCAATTTAGTCCAGTAACACTGCTACAATGAAACGTAAAGAGCCAAATAATGCTTATGAAAAGATTGGCTTTCCTTAAGGCATGACCTACGGGCATAGAAGTAGTCTTAGAAAAGAGTGCTCCAGATTTTTAAGATTTGCCTATTTGGTTGATTTTATATCCCTCGAGTCTTTGGCAGGTATTTACAAAAATTCGATAGAAGAGATGATTAGTCGTTTGAATAATCTCGATGAGTATGCATTTGAAAAGATGCCAGAAATTATGAAAATGGACTTTAGCAATTCAAATGGTAATGGCTAGGCTCAAAGAGGCTACGAGCCACTTTTTTATTTAAATGTTAATCTAAACGACTCTAAACCCATACCAGACGAAGAAATAAGAATGTTACCGATTGAAGAATTTATTCTACCCCCTAGAGGCAAGTCAAAAGAAGAAGATTTTGATTTATTATGTCATCTCGAGGTCGAATAGATTAAGCCAGAAGGAGAGGAAGAAGAAGAGGAAGTAGACACGGGAGAAAAAGCTGATGTGCCCATAGTACAACTCTATAAGAAGACTTTGCCCAATGCACACAAGTTTTGGATTAAGTTAGAACCAGCTGAAGATGAGTTCGCTAATCAAATAATGATGGATTTTACATTTGGATTGGAAAAAATTTAATGTTTTACTCGATGGTCTAAGCACGGAGATTTAAAAGATTACGCTGACATCTTAGAAGAGTGGGATGACATCGTTGGAGATAAATGGGAAGAGCCAGAAACACTAACATTGTCACCTTTGAGTTGGATTATTGATACGCCAACTTTTAAAGACAAGCAGGTTCGCGTCAATTAAGTTGTTCATAAGGCTTTTGAGAAGGCTAATGAGTTTTTAGCTAGGTTTTAACCGATTCTTGAAATTTATTGGCGCAACAAGTAGTTCAACATCGACATTTTGGTTGAAGAAGGTTTAAAAAATCCAGTAGAGAGTTTGACTTACGTAATAAAACTATTTAAATTCTACCAACAACACTTTGCAAGCAATTTGCCCGCATCGACAGATATTGGTTTATTGTAACTAGATTCAACAGTGATTAAGAATAAATTACAGCCGACTCCAAAGCAATTTAACGACCAAATTGAATTATTAATCCCTAAATAGACTCGTGAAAGGACAGATATAGCCAAAGTTTGGCTCAGCTAAAGTATCTAAGATCTTCGGGGGGATGTAACAAATGTCGAGCAATTTGTTGTCTAATAAAGATTTCTAAATGCTATTGAGGCACGTTTTTAAACTGTAAGAGATAAAATTGATCTATACGGATAGTTCTATGGCGTTCTAATGGAACATGCACTAAACAAGCCGCGCAAGGAGGAACTAAGTAATCACAGTGAGGCAATTCTGCAAATTAATACATTGTCAAACATCATTTAAAATGTACAAAGTGCAGCTGAGTCATAAAACGAAAGATTTAAAAAGTCCCTTTAAGAATTAATACCTCAGCTTAACAATGAAATTAACTCGCTTACCAAAGAAACAGAGGACAGTGTCTACACTGAAGCTAAGTCAATGGAACATGATAAAATGGAAGAAATTATACGACAACTTGACCAGAAAAAAGCTCGGTTGATACAACTAGATGAAACAAGCAAGAGATACAACGAATGGTAAATTGTGTTGGGTGTACCGTAGGAGAATTTTGAAAATTTAGATGAGCTTAATAAATAGCTTATGAATAGACACTTGATGTGGCATTCTCTACATGATTGGGGCGTTATGACTGATGAATGGAAAAAGACTAATTTTGCAGCAATTGATGCACCCAAAATTGCTAAAGAAGCTGAAAAGTATGCTAAAATTTGCAAAAGACTTGAAGGTTCTCTTATTGCAAATCCTGTTTAATAGAGACTAAAATTTTAAGTTGAAGAGTTTGAAGCTGCCATGCCGATTGTTAGTGCACTCAGAAATCCTGACATGAATGAGACTCATTATGTTGACATAAATGAGATCATTGGTCAAGAACTTAATTTTAAAGAGGATGGTTTTACTTTGTAATCTTTAATCGATATGAACGTAGTTTAGTTCATGGAGCAAATAGTTGCAAAGTCTGTCGAAGCGACTGGTCAAGCCAAATTGCGAGCAGCTTTGAAAGAACTTGAGGAAATTTGGGCAAATCAAGAGTTTGTTTGCAAAAACTACAAAGAACGAGACAATTAATTCATCTTGATTGGTCTTGATGAGCTTTATTAGGTGCTTGATGAAAGCTTAGCCCAGATAAATATGATTCTCGGTAACAGATATGTCAAAGTAATGAGAGCTAAGGCCGAAACAATGAAAAAAACATTAAATACTTTGCAAGAAACAGTCACACTTTGGGTTGATTGCTAACGATAGTGGTGCTATATGGAAAATATTTTCCAGTCGCAGGATATAAAAAAAAGTCTTGCAAAAGAATCAACTTAATTTGATGCAGTAGACAAATTCTTTAAGACGACAATGACTAAGGCTTCCAAAGGAGCACAGACTAATTGCTTCAGATTCCTTAAGTTAAATACAAGGATTGTTGAAGATTTCAACAAAAATAATGCTGAATTAGAGTACATCTAAAAGAAAATAGAAGACTATATGGAAGTCAAGAGATAAGTTTTTCCAAGATTCTATTTCCTTTCCAATGACGATCTTCTTGAAATACTGGCTAATAGTGACAACAAAGATATTATTTCTCTTCATCTTAAAACACTCTTTGACGGTCTGGTCAGACTTACTTTTAAAGATGATAGTATCATGAAGATGCATTCAAAAGAAGGTGAAGATGTCGAATTGACTAAACCATAAAGAATGAATAACGGAGTCGAGAATTGGCTGCAAAGATTACAAGATGAAATGAAAACAACTGTTCAAAGGAAGCTTAGAGACGGTTAAAAGAGTTACACTGAAGGTGGTAGAAAAGACTGGGTTCTGCTACAACACATTCATCCCGGTTAAGTTGTGGCAACGGTTTGTTAAATACAGTGGTGCTCTGGAACTGAAGAGGCTCTCAATGAAATGCAGACAGATAGACTTGCGCTTTAAACTTGGTGGGACACAAATGACTCTTAAATTTAATAGCTTACATTACACGTCAGATCTAACCTTAGCGATCTATCTAGATGTGTAATCGTAGCTCTAATTACTACTGATGTACATGCTAGAGATATTGTTGACGAATTAAAACGAGAGCAAGCTCTTTCAACGTCAGATTTTAACTGGCAAAAATAACTCCGATACTATTATGAAGAAGATGAAAACTGTGTAATCAAGTAAATCTAAGCTACATTAACATATGGTCGTGAGTATATGGGTGCTACTTCTCGCCTTGTTATTACTCCACTAACTGATAGATGCTGGATTACTATTACAGGTGCTCTTCATATAAAGCTAGGCGCTAATCCAGCTGGTCCGGCTGGTACTGGAAAAACTGAGTCAACAAAAGATCTCGCTAAGGCTATTGCATGTCTTTGTATTGTATTTAATTGCTCAGATCAAGTAGACTATCATTTAATGGGACAGCTTTTCTCCGGCCTCGCTTAATAAGGATGTTGGTCATGTTTAGATGAATTTAATCGAATTGTTGTTGAAGTACTTTCTGTTATCGCTTAACAAGTTTTAACAATCAGGAAAGCACTTCTTTCAAACCTCAAGGAAGGCGAGACATTTTTGTTTGAAGACAAATTGATTCCCATTAAATAAGAATTTGGATGCCACATAACAATGAATCCTGGCTATGCAGGTCGTACTGAGTTGCCAGACAATCTTAAAGTACTATTTCGACCGGTAGCAATGATGATTCCTGACTATGGTCTTATTGCTGAAATCATGTTAGGTGCTGAAGGTTTTGGAAATGCTAGAGTTCTCTCTAAAAAGATGGTCCAACTTTACAAGCTGTCATCAGAATAACTATCTCAACAAGACCACTATGACTTTGGAATGCGAGCTGTTAAGTCTGTTCTGGTCATGGCTGGTGCGCTGAAAAGAGCAAATCCAGATATTAATGAAGATGCTGTATTAATTAGAGCAATGCGCGACGCTAACGTGCCCAAGTTTTTGAAAGACGATCTGCCGTTATTTGCCGCAATCATTTAAGATCTTTTCCCCACAGTAGAAATTATCGATCCAGACTATAGTATGCTACTAAAACAGATCGAAATTGAGCTCAGAAATAAAAATAAGTAGCCGTACCCACCATTTATGGAAAAGGTAATTTACTTATTCGAAACGTTCCAAGTCCGTTTTGGTGTTATGCTTGTCGGACCAACAGGGGGCGGTAAAACTACTTGCTATGAAACACTAGCCGATGTAATGACGACCTTAAGAAAAAACAATCACAAAGATAGAGCCTTTTAAGTAGTTCACAAAAAGATCTTCAACCCGAAAGCCATCTCTATGGGTGAACTTTATGGAGAAGTTGATTTCAATTCTCAGGAGTGGACTGACGGTCTTGCATCTAAAATAATGAGATCAGCAGCCCCAGAGCTATCTGATGATAAAAGCTGGACTATTTTCGACGGACCTGTAGACGCTATTTGGATTGAAAACATGAACACAGTACTTGACGATAATATGACTCTTTGTTTATCAAACGGTCAGCGCATTAAGTTGCGTCCTTAAATGCGCATGCTTTTTGAAGTTATGGATCTTGCTGTTGCTTCACCTGCAACAGTTTCTCGTTGTGGTATGGTTTATTTGACACCAGATAACTTAGGATGGCTTCCCTATGTTTAATCATGGATGGAAACAAAGTTTGAAGGCGAAGAAATTCTTAGCAACGAACTTAAAGTATATATTATTGAGACAATGTAAGCTACAGTTGATATTGCAATTGAAAAAATTAGAAGTAACTTTAATGAACTCATTAAGACCGACAACTTGCAGCTCGTCAAATCTATGCTTAATTTCATGGAAGTTTTTCTTAATCCAAGCACTGGTTTCAATTCGACTGATGCAAAACAAAAGAAAAAAGATTTAGATTCATACATGGGCTTTAGTTTTGCCTGGGGACTAGGCGGTGCTCTTGATGAAAGAAGTAAAGACTATTTTGACACAGTCGTCAAAGACTGCTACAAGACTGCATAATTTCCAAATTAATTTACAGTGTTTGACTATTACTATGATATCAGAATGAAGGACAGAAGTGGATCTCTTGCATGGAAACCATGGGATGTGAAAGTTGAAAAATTTGAATACATCAAAGATATGTCATTCTTTGACATGATGGTACCAACAGCAGATACGTATAAGCACAGATACTGTCTTGAATAACTTCTTTCAGTCTCAAAACCTGTATTTTTTACAGGACAAACAGGTGTAGGAAAATCAGTAACGATTATGAACACGATACAAATACTTGGTAATGTAAAAGAAGATGGCTCAGATGGAAAAATACCGCTAGTGGGTATAACAGTTAATTTTTCAGCTTAAACCTCCTCTAGTCGAGTTCAATAATCAATTGAGGAAAAGCTTGAAAAATCTAGATTGGCATTTAGCGCTCCACCAGGAAAAAGAGTTGCTATTTTTATTGATGACATTAACATGCCTGCTGTTGAAGAATATGGGGCTTAGCCACCAATCGAGCTATTAAGACTTTTAATTGACAAGTAGGGAATGTACGACAGAAAGGAGTGGGAGTGGAAAAAGGTTGTTGGTACAACTTTAATAGCAGCAGCTGCACCTCCCAGTGGTGGAAGAGCAGTTTTGACACCAAGGTTCTCAACTCATTTCAATATTTTTTCTATGCCTTAAGCCACCTAGGGTGTTTTGGCTAAAATTTTTAGTTCGATTCTCGACGGCTATTTAAAAACTAATAGCTATTAGGAAGGAGCAACCAGTTGTACCATGGCTGTAATTGACTCGACTATTGAAATATATCATAAAATAAGTGAGGAATTAAGAGCTACTCCAGCTAAGTTTCATTACATGTTTAATTTAAGAGACGTTTCAAAAGTAATTTAAGGCATATTAATGTCACATCCAAAATCTGTCACAAGTGCAGAAAGTATGTAGAGACTGTGGGTAAACGAAGTATCAAGAGTATTTTGCGATCGCTTAATTAATAAAGAAGATTAAAAGTGGTTTACAGACTTAGTAATGGACCTTTTATCTCGATCTTTTAGATCAGGTATGGAGTTTGAAGACTTATTTGGAGGGGGAAAAGTAATGTGGTCTGACTTACTAAAAATTGATGCAGCATAAAGATTGTACGAGGAAATGAAAGATATGCCAAAGATTTTGAAAGTATTAGGCGGATTTCTTGAAGAATATAACATTAGCAGCTCAATTAAAATGAATCTAGTCTTTTTTGAAGATGCAGTTATGCATATTATAAAAATACTTAGAGCCCTAAGATAGCCACGCGGTAATATAATGCTAATTGGTGTCGGAGGATCAGGAAAGCAGTCACTTACTAAACTTGCGTCTTACATCTACGGCATGGAATTTAAGCAAATAGAAATCGTTAAAGGATACGGTGTTAATAATTTCCGCGAATTCGTCAAGGAAATGATGTTTAAGACTGGTATTACCGGAAGTTCTATCGCTTTTACAATGACAGACTCTTAAATTCTGAGTGAAACTTTCCTTGAAGACATTAATAATGTTTTAAACACGGGTGAAATACCAAATTTAATGGGAGCTGAAGACAAAGATAGGATTATAAACGAGCTAAGAACTGTTATTTAAGATGCTAGGAAAGTCGAGACAAACGATTAGTGCACCTAACTATTCGTCAATAGAGTAAGAGAGTTTTTCCACATTTGTCTTTGTATGTCGCCCGTCGGTGATGCTTTAAGAATTCGTTGTCGTAAATTCCCTTCACTCGTAAATTGTTGTACTCTTGATTGGTTTGGAAGATGGCCGGCAGAAGCCTTACTTTATGTATCCTCCGCTTTTCTTAAGAACTTAGAATTGCCCTCAGAGGAAGTGCGCGCAAATTTGGCTGAAATGTGCATGTAAATACATACAAGTGTCGAATCAGTATCAGATCAATTTTATGCTGAGCTACGTCGTCGCGTTTACACAACTCCGAAAAGTTATTTGGACTTGATTAGTTTATACTTAAATACGCTAGACAAGAAGCGTCTAGAAATAAACTAAAACAGAAACAGACTTGCAAACGGTTTGACAACACTAAAGAATACAAACGAGTCTATTGCAGCTTTGAAGATTCAGATAACTTAAATGATGCCTATCTTAGCCAAGTCTAACGAGGAGCTTGCAGTTACACTTGAGCAAGTCAGAAAAGACAAAGCGATAGCCGACGAGAAAGAGGCGGTTGTGAACGTAGAAAAAGAGATTGTAGAGAAAAAGGTAGCTGAAACCAAAATTGTTAAAGACGAAGTTGATGCAGACTTTGCACTCGCCCTGCCTATTCTTGAAAATGCAAAACGTATTGTTGATTCCATTGACAAAGGTGATATTTAAGAACTAAAAGCACTTAACAATCCACCAGCTGCTGTCGTCATGGTCATGGGATGCTGCGGCACTATGTTAGGCTTCAAAAAGATCGAGTGGGCAGACATAAGACAGGAAATAAATGATCCGAGTGCATTTATTAAAAGAGTGCTGAACTTTGATGTGACAACTATGTCTGAAGCTTTGCTCAAAAAGGTAAGAGACAAATGGTTTAAGATGCCTGAATTCAATCCAAAGATCGTCACTTAGAAGTCCAAGCCAGCTGGAGCTTTGTGCGAATGGGCACTTGCACTTTCTGAGTATTAAATTATTAACAAAAACATTATTCCTAAAAAAGAGAAAGCAGCTGAAATGGACAGAATACTAAAAGAAAATCTTGCTATTTTCAATAAAAAGATGGCTGAACTAAAAGAAGTCAAGGATAAGGTTTAACTTCTAGTTGACAACGCTAACCGACTAACTAAACAGAAGGAGGATTTAGAATTCAGAATGGCAAGAGACAATGCACGCATGCAACGCGCCGAGTAACTGGTAGTTTTGTTGGCCGATGAAGCCGTACGTTGGAAGGAAACTGTAGAAAGTCTGGATAGAGACCTCTACGAACTAGTAGGAAATGTATTTCTTTCTTGCGCCTGCATTTCATACTTTGGTGCTTTTACTGGCGTGTATCGAAAGAAATTAACAGACTATTGGACCGTACTGAGCAAAGAGAAAAAGATTCCATGTTCTGAAATTTTTAGTCTAGTCAAAGTAATGGGAGATCCAGTCGTAATTAGAGGCTGGTGCATTGACGGTTTGCCAACAGATATGACCTCATGCGAAAATGGAATTTTGACAACTAAAGCAGAGCGATGGGGTCTTTGTATCGATCCCCAATAGCAGGCAAACAAATGGATAAGAAACATGCACAAAAAAGACAAGATGGGTCTGCTTAAATTTGGAAAAGTTACTTTCTTGCGAGAAATAACTGCTGCAGTCAATAATGGCTACCCAATCTTAATAGAAGATGTTTAAGAGTACATTGATCCAGGTCTTGACCCTATTTTGATGCACTCAGAATTTATAGGAGACGGCGGAATAAAGTAAATCAAGTTGGGTGAAGCAACCATAGATTATGATGAAGGTTTCCGACTTTACATGACATCCAAATTACCGAATCCGCACTATCCACCTGAAGTTTGCATCAAAGTTACCCTTATTAACTTTACCGTCACTTTTGAGGGATTAGAGGAACAGCTTTTAGGAGATGTCGTTATCAAAGAAAAGCCAGAAGTTGAAAAGATGAGAGATGAGATTGTTATTCAAATGGCAAACGACTAGAAGACTTTGAAAAACATTGAAAACACAATTTTAAAAATGCTTACTGAGTCGACAGAAGAATAAATTCTTGATGAAGATACTCTAATCGATGTACTCAAAGACTCAAAAAAGACTTCAAGTGAAATTAATGAACGTATAGCAAAAGCAATCGAAGTCGAGGAGCAAATTAATATAACAAGGCTGGGGTACAAGTCAGTTGCTATAAGAGGTAGCATAATTTACTTCGTTATTGCTGATATGGCACAAATAAATGATATGTATCAGAATTCCCC
>Ga0194127_10008507_pt1 | contig 10996 bp, 8 predicted proteins | sample TA2KigC100mmetaG_FD_148624 | JGI IMG/M metagenome (GOLD analysis project Ga0194127, IMG submission 148624) | Freshwater microbial communities from Lake Tanganyika, Tanzania - TA2015036 Kigoma Deep Cast 100m | ecosystem: Environmental > Aquatic > Freshwater > Lake | place: Tanzania: Lake...
GGGGCGCGTCCTGGAGACGGTCGCGACGCCACGCCGCGATCTGGTTGGATTTCAGGCGCGCAATGGACGCCAGCTGATCCACCGCCTGCTGGCGGGCGGAGTGGGCTTCGGTCCGGTAGAACCAGGCTCCGCCCAGCGCCAGCAGGGCGAGCGCTGCGGCAATACTCGCGAGCAGGACGCGCGGGATCCGTGGCGGCGTCGGCTGGGCGATGGCCATCTCCCGGCATTATGGTCCATAATTGCCGCGTTTATCGCGGCTCGCAGATTTCCCAGTCGGAGGACGCCATGTTCGCCCCCGAGACCTACGCGCATCGCCGGGCGGTGCTCCAGAGCCGCCTCGAATCCGGACTCCTGCTGTTGGCCTTGCCCGTGATCGCCACGTTGGACCGCGTGTGGCTGCGTGGCGGGTTTCCCCGGGCCTTCGTCGCGCGGTCGCCCGCGCGCTCGGCGTGTCGCATCATGCGGTTGGCCAGAACGACCCCGTTCACTTGACGGAGGCGGCCCGCTCGATCGGCGCTACAATCGGTCTCGCAACGCCGGGCCATCCCCGGAGTCGTGGGAGGAACGTGATGCTGACGATTGCCGTTGCCAATCACAAGGGCGGGACCGGCAAGACCGCAACCGCGCACAACCTGGGCGCGGCGCTCGCGCGCCGGCACGGACTGGGCGTCCTGCTCGTGGATTCGGACCCGCAGGCGAGTCTCACCGGCGCGTGCGGCGTGCAGGATGACCTGGCGCCCGGGCACACGGCCGGCGCGACGCGGTATCTCAGGCAGGTGTTCTCCTTGGCCGAAGTGCTGGGAGGGGCGACCCCCGGGCACGTGGACATGAAGGACGTGGTGGTGGATCTCGGCGACCACCTCTGGCTCTGCCCCGCCGACACCGCGCTGGCCACGGCCGAGCAAGGGCTGGCCTCCCGCCTCCGGCGTGAACTCGCGCTCAAGAAGGTCCTGGCCACGGTGGCGCAGGACTACGACGTGTGCGTGGTGGACTGTCCGCCGAATCAGGGGCTGCTGACCATCAATGCGCTCAGCGCCGCGCAGGCGGTCATCGTCCCCGCTCAGCCGACGGCGCAGGACTTGCGCGCCTTGCTGCTGTTCATGCAGGTGGTCACGTCCGTGCAGACGGAGACCAATCCGGACCTGGCCGTGCTCGGCGTGCTCTTGACGTTCTACGACGCGCGGCTCAGACATCACAACGAAGAGCGCGAGTCCATGGAGCAGGCCGGATTGCCGATCCTGCCCGTGTCCATCGGACGCAGCGTGCGCGTGGCCGAGGCTGCCGGCGCGTGTCAGCCCGTGATCACGTACGCCCGACATCATCCCGAGGCCGAACACTACCTGACCCTGGCCCGCTGGGTCGTCGAGCGGCTCGCGTTGCCGAGCCGGGTCCCGCCGGCGGCGGCAGACGAATCACACAGGAACGAGACGAGCGAGGTGAAGGAGGCAGCGCCGTGGCAATCCTCGTAGTGGCGATCGTGGTCGGCGCGTTCCTGATCTGGTGGCCCGTCGGGCGCGCGCGGCTCGGCAGGGTGTGGCGACCCCGAGGCCGGGATCGGCGCCTCGATGGGCAATTCCGAGACTGGATTGGCCAGGCGGAACTGGAGCGCCGAGCCGTGGTCTACAAGTCGCTGCCGTCGGACGCCGCCCAGTTCGCCGCCTGGGTGCGAGGGCTTGGCGACGACGATCTGCGGGCGTTCGTGCGGGAGGTCTCCGACTTCTGCGATCGGCGTGGTGTGAAGCTGGCGTGGCTGACGGATTCGAGCATCACCGGAGATCTGAAGCTGCGGCTGGAGGAGGCCGTGGGGCTGTACTGCCTCTCCTCCTGGAAGAGCCGCGAACTGCAGCCGTTCGTCACGTACCTGGCCTGGCGGGCCGACCCCTCGAACGAGAAGCACCAGCCGTTCGCCAGAGGGTTGTTCAGCCGAATGGTCACAGCAGGCCTCGTCACGCCGTCGCCGGACCAGTGGTCCGCACCGGAACGCGAACGGCAGGCCTTTGCGGCGACGGCCATGGATGCGGTGGCTGCGCAGGATCCCCGGACTTTCGCCGCGTTCCTGAAGGAGACCGCTGCGGGCGAGCCGTCCGCGCAGCACCTCGCCTGACGCCGCCGTCCCGATAATGAGGGATGGTGAGGATTGGAATCCTCGCATCCAGATTTCGTGGCGCGCGGTCGCTTGCCGAGAGTGTGGCCTGGCGCCGCGAGTTCGTTCGTACGTTTCTCGAGCGTGATGTCCCCCAGCTGGGGATCGGGATTCCGGCGCTTACGCTGGAGCGTTTCTGGGCGATGCTGGCGCATTATCATGGCCAGGTCTGGAACGCGTCCGAGTTGGCCCTCGGCCTGCACCGACCTCCACCTCACGACGCTGACGGTCGTGCATGCCGGGACCGACTCGTTTCCTCTCGGTCCGTCGATCGACGCGGTGTCTGCTGACCGACTGCTCGTTGACCTGACCCCGCTGCGCGAACGGGCGGCCGGGGGGCGCCGCTGACTGCGGACGAGCACCTCGCCTGACGCCGCCCGCCGCGATTCGTGGCAGACTGTCCGTGGGTCTACTACGGACGGGAGTCACGGATGGCCGTCGGCAAACAGCGCATGGCAGCGGCGTGGGCCGCGCTTTGGGTGATCGTGTCGTCGCCGGGACCGGGTGTTGCCACCCAGGGGCCGCCGACGTTCCGATCGGGCGTCGAGTTGATCTCGGTGGACGCCGCGGTGGTCGGTCGGTCCGGTGACCCGATTCCCGGCCTGACGGCAGCGGACTTCGACGTCTCGGTGGATGGACGGCCGCGCGCCGTGGTGTCGGCCCAGTACGTCGATCTGACCGGCGCCTCGCCCCAGGCTGCCGCATCAGCGGCTCCGCCGGCGTTCACGTCGAACGAACTGGACCCGGCGCGCCCGGTGGCGCCACCGGATCGCCTCGTGGTGCTGGCTGTCGACCACTCGAGCTTTCTTCCGGGCGGCGGGCGCCACACGCTGCAGGCTGCGCGGCGGTTCCTCGACCATCTCGACGCGTCCGACCGGGTGGCGCTCGTGGCGTACCCCGACCCCGGCGTGTTCGTGGCGCCGACGACCGACCGCCGCGCGGTCGCCGCCGCGCTGGGCCGGGTGGCCGGCAGCGCGGAGCGTATCGAGCCGGCGCACCTCGAATTGAACATCGGGCTGCACGAGGCCATCGAGATTGCCGCCGGGAGCCGATCGGCCTACGAACGTGTCGTGACGCGGGAATGCACGGGGCCCGCCGCCTCGGCCGACAACGAATACTGCCGGGCCATCGTCGAGCTGGACGCCCCGCTGATGGTGGCCCAGCTGCGGGCCCGCACGGCCCGGAGCCTCAACGGCCTCACCGGCCTGCTCGAGAACCTCACGGTCATCAGCGGCCGCAAGACGCTGGTGCTGGCTTCGGCCGGCCTCGCCGCGTCAGCCGAGCGCGCCGCGATGGACATCGCCGGCGAGCTGCGCGTGGTGACCGACCTGGCCGCCCGTGCCGAGACGACCATTCACGTGCTGCACGTGGACACGGCGCTGATCGATGCGGGCGGCGCCGACCGCCGCCGGGCCCCGGTTGGCGTCCGGGCCGACGCGGACCTGATGGCCCTGGGTCTCGAGTCGATCGTGGACCAGAACGGCGGCGCCCTGTACCGTGTGCCGGCGGGCGCCGATCAGGTGTTGGCGCGCATCGACCGCGAGATGTCGGCCTACTACGTGATCGGGATCGAACCCGAGCCCGGCGACCGCGACGGGAAGCCGCACGCCATCCGCGTGCGCGTGCGCGGCCGCGAGACCACGGTCCGCCACCGCCGGCAATTCACGATCCTCAAGCCCACGGCGGCCGATGCGTCGCCGGACGAGACGCTGGCCACGGTGCTGCGGGCCGGGCAAACGCTGCGTGACCTGCCGGTGCGCGTCGCCACGCAGGTGCTGCGGGACCTGACGAGCGCCAGGGTCCGTGTCGTCGTGCGCGCCGACGTGGGCCGCGGGGCGGCCATTCCGGCGTACTTGCGCGTGGGGATGGCCGTGTTCGACGACACGGGGCAGCCGGCAGGCTCCACGAGTACGCTGCGCCAGTTCGCGCCGACGGCCGGGCCGCATGCCGTGTGGCCCTTCCAGGAGATCGTCACGCTGCGGCCGGGCGCGTACACGCTCCGCCTGGCGGTGCGCGACGCGGACGGACGCGTCGGCAGTGTCGTGCATCCGTTCGTGGCCCGGCTCACCTCCGGCCGCGGCGCCCGATTCAGCGATCTCCTGGTCATCGATCCGGACCAGGGCGCCCGCGCGCAGATGTCGACCGTCCTGGACGGCCGGGTTCACGGGGGGCGCCTGAACACCTTCGTCGAGGTCTATCCCGACAAGGGCACGTCGGTCAGTCACGTCGTCGTGGCGCTGTCCGGCCCGGGATCGGGTGCGGCGATCGCCTCCCAGGAGGCGGGGCTGTCGACACACCGGGAGCACCAGCGCGTGGTGGCCCGAGCCGACCTGGACCTCACCAGGCTGGCGCCTGGTGAATACACCCTGACGGCGACGGCCTTCGACGGGCGGACGCCGCTCGGCGAGGTCCGCCGGCGCATCACCCGGATCGATGTGGCGGCCGACGCCGTCGGCGCAGCGGCGTCCGGGTCATCAGCGGGCGCGGAACCCTTCGTGCTGGCCCGCGTGTTCGAGCCGGACGTCGTGAGACCGTTCATCGACCGTGCGCTCCAGGCCGATCCCGGATCGGTTGCGGGCGCCGCCGCGGCCATCGAGGCGCTGACCAGCGGCCGAGGCGACGCGGCCCTCGACGCGCTTCCGGCGGGCGAGGGACTCGCCGCCTCCTTCGTCCGCGGCCTCGTGCTGCTGTCCACGGGCGGCGTGGAGCGCGCAGCCGCGCAGTTCCGAGAGACGCTCCGCGCGTCGCGCACGTTCGCGCCGGCAGCCTTCTACCTCGGCGCGTGTTACGCCGCCGGCGGCCGCGACGCCGAAGCCATCGAGGCGTGGCGGGCGGCCCTGCTCTCCGCCCCGGACGACCGCATCGTCCACCTGATGCTCGCCGACGCGTGGCTGCGCGGGGGCCAGGCGGACGAGGCGGCGGCCGTGCTGGCCGCCGCGCTGGCCCGGTGGCCCGGCGACGCGGCGATGGCGCGCAGGCTGGAACTGGCGCGGAGCCGCCGAGCCCCGTTATAGTGGCGACCCTGAGGACCCTTCATGACGCGTATTGATCCTGAATCGGTTCGTGCCCACCTGACCGTACTCGCGCAGGACATCGGCGTGCGTCTGGCCGGCAGCACCGGCGAGCGCCAGGCCGCCGATTACATCGCCGGGCGCCTGCGGGCTTGCGGCGCGGCGGTCGAGGTCGAGACGTTCCCCGCCCGCGAACGTGCGGTCGACCACGAGGCGGTCGAGATCTTCGTCGACGGCGCCTGGCGTGCGTATCCCTGCTCGCTACTGAGCAACGCACCCGGGACGGGCGGCGCCGTTCTCGAGGCGCCCCTGGCGCTGATCGACGTGCACACGGGATACCAGCGGCGCGACCTGTCGTACCTCAGCGGCAAGGCGGTCGTGCATCTGGGCACGCACATCGAAACGGCCGACCACTATCGGCGGCTGATGGACGCGAAGCCGGCGTGCCTGCTGTTCGTCGACGTGCGGTATCCCGGGGATGTCGTGACCGCCGACGGCATGTTCCCGGCATACCTCCACGCGTACGGCGCCGTCCCGACCGTCAGCGTGGCGTACCAGGACGCCTGGGACTGGCACGCGCGCGGGGCGACGGCGGCGCGGCTCCGCGTGGCCGGGGGCATGCGGGACAGCGTGTCCCAGAACGTCGTGGGCGAGTTGCCGGGCACCGACCCCGGCGCCGGCGTGATCTACGTGAGCGCGCATCACGACACACAGGCCGACTCGCCCGGGGCCGACGACAACGGCACGGGCGTTGCCGCCGTGCTGGCGGTGGCCGAGGCGCTCGCACCGCGTCCGCGGCGCCGCACCCTCCGGCTCGTGAGCTTCGGCTGCGAAGAACAACTCTCGGTCGGCAGCGCCACCTACGTCCGGCGTCACCGGGGCGACGTGGCCGCCCGGGGCCGCTTCATCTTCAACTTCGACAGCGTCGGGTCGGTTCTCGGATGGACGTATCTGGTGTGCAATGGCCCCGACGGCATCGCCGCGCCCTTCGTGAACCGCTTCGAAGGGGTGGGCGAGTACGTGCGAGTGGTGCACGACGTGATCCCGTATGCGGACCATTTCCCGTTCGTGGCCGCCGGCGTGCCCGCCGCCTGGATCGGGCGCAACAACTGCACGGCGGGCCGGTTCTTCCACCACCGGCCCGACGACGACCTCAGCCGTGTGTCGTGCGACCTCGTCGCCCGGTTGACCACGGCCGCGAGCCTGGGCCTGCTCGACCTGGCCAACGCCGAGGTGTTGCCGTTCGCCGGCACGGCCGACGGCCCGTGGCGTGGGGAGGCGGCCCGGATGTGGGACGAGCTGTTCGGGGGATGGGCGGGGTTTGGGGGCGTGTGAGGGAGGACAGCATGAAGCGCAGCGTCAAACGGCAGATCATCGGTCTTCTCGTGTGGGTGCTCGTCGGACTGGCCGCGGTCGCGTCCGCGCAGACGCCGCCGCGCGGCCTCGACGTCGACACGTTCATGGACATGGAAAGCGTCGCCGCGCCTGCCGTGTCACCCGACGGCTCGCAGATCGTGTTCGCCCGCACACGCGTGGACAAGCTGAAAGACCAGTCGCGCAGCAACCTGTGGATCGTGGACGCCGCCGGCTCGCGGTTGCGCGAGTTGACGCGCGGGAACTGGCGGGACACGGCGCCCGTCTGGTCGCCCGACGGCGCCCGCATCGCGTTCCTGTCCGACCGCGACGGCACCACGCAGCTGCACGTGCTCTTCGTCGCGACGGGCGAACTGGCGCAGTTGACGCACGTCGAACGGGCGCCGTCCGGCGTGCGCTGGGCGCCCGATGGCCGGACGCTGGCCTTCACCGCGTTCGTGGCTGACGACGATCCCGTGCTGCCGGTCAAGCTGCCCAAACGGCCGCGCGGTGCCGAATGGGCCCGCGGGGCCACCATCGTCGACCGCCTCACGTGGGCGCGCGACGGCGAGGGGCCCGTGGAGCGGGGCTCGGTCCACGTCTTCACGCTCGATGCCGTGGCCGGCGGGACGCCGCGCCGGATCACCGACGGGGCCTACAACCACGCGGGTCCGGCCTGGTCACCCGACGGCCGGACGATGTACGTCTCGGCCATCCGCCAACCCGATGCCGAGTACCTGGATGGCGACACCGAGATCTATGCGATCGATGTCGCCACGACAGCCATCAAGCCCTTGACGACGCGCAAGGGCCCGGACGGCGCGCCGGTCGCCTCGCCGGACGGGAAGTGGATCGCCTACACCGGGTTCGACGAGCAGCGCTTCACGAGCCACGTGTCGAGCCTCTACCTCCTGGATGCCGCCGGCGGCACGTCCCGGCTGTGGGCCGGAGGCCTCAACGATTCGCCGTCGAACGTGACCTGGGCCGCCGACGGATCGGGCGTCTACTTCCAGGTGCGAGAGCTGGGGAGCACGTCCATCTACTTCCAGGGCATGACCGGCGCGCCTCGCAAGATCACCGGCGGCACCCACGTGCTGAACGGCTTGTCGATCGCCCGGACGGGCCTGGCGGCCACGATCCGCACAACGCCGCTCGAACCCGGGTACCTCGCCACTTTCGACATCGCGCACCCGTCAGCCATGAAGAAGCTCGTGGACGTCAACGCCGACGTGCTCGAGGGCCGGACGCTGGGCGCTGTCGAGGAGCTGTGGTTCGAGTCGAACGACGGCCTCAAGGTCCAGGGCTGGCTGGTGAAGCCCGTCGGGTTCCAGGCCGGCCGGAAGTACCCGCTGGTGTTGTGGATCCACGGCGGACCGTGGTCCATGTACGACGTGGGCTTCAGCTGGGCGTACCAGAACTTCGCGGCCCAGGGCTACGCCGTGCTCTACACGAACCCGCGCGGGAGCACGGGCTACGGTCAGGACTTCGTCAACGGCATCCAGTACGCCTATCCGGGCAAGGACTACGACGACCTCATGGCCGGCGTCGATGCGGCCCTCGCGAAGGGCTTCATCGACGAGAAGAACCTCTTCGTGTGCGGCGGCAGCGGCGGCGGCGTGCTGACGGCATGGATTGTCGGCCACACCAACCGGTTCGCGGCGGCCGTGTCGATGCGGCCGGTCATCAACTGGCACTCCTTCGTCGGCACGACCGACGGCCCGTCCTGGTACCGCCAGTTCCGCAAGCACCCCTGGGAAGACCCGATGGAGTACGCGGTCCGATCACCGTTGCACTACGTGGCCAACGTCACCACGCCCACGATGGTCATGACGGGCGAGGCGGACCTTCGTACGCCGATGGGGCAGAGCGAGGAGTACTACCGGGCCTTGAAACTCCTGAAGAAGGAGACGCTGCTCGTCCGCATGCCCGACGAGTATCACGGCTGGCGCAGGCCGTCCCACCAGCTGCTCCAGCAGCTCTACCTGCAGGCGTGGTTCGAGAAGCACAAACGCTGAGCGGCTGCGCCGCTGTCGTCATCGCCCTGCGGCGAGTTCCAGAAGCGCCCGTGTGATCAGCGGCGCGACAATGGTGGCGTCCGACTCGATGACGAACATGGGCGTGTCTTCGGTGAGCTTGTCCCAGGTGATCTTCTCGTTCGGCGTCGCGCCCGAGTACGACCCGTAGGAGGTCGTCGAGTCCGAAATCTGGCAGAAGTACGCCCAGGGTTTCACCGGCTGCTGCAGGTCGTACTTGATCGACGGTACCACGCAGATGGGGAAGTCTCCGGCGATGCCGCCGCCGATCTGGAAGAAGCCTACGCCGGCGCCTTCGGACAGCGTCCGGTACTGGTCGTAGAACGCCGCCATGTACTCGATGCCCGACTTCACGATGCTCGGCGAGCACTCGCCCGTTTTCACGTACGACGCGAAGATGTTCCCGAAGGTGGAGTCCTCGTGGCCGGGGACGACGATGGGCAGGTTGGCCCGGGCGGCGGCGAGCAGCCAGCACTCGTCGGGGTTGCCCTCGTACAGGTCCGGCGAGATTGTCGCCAGCAGTTCGTAGAAGTACTCGTGCCAGAACCGGCGTTCGCCGCGCGCCGTGGCCTGCTTCCACATGGGCACGAGGTACTGCTCCACCGCCCGGAACGCCTCGTCCTCGGGAATGCTCGTGTCCGTGACGCGGCGCATCCGATCCTCGAGGATCTTCGTGTCGTCCTGCTTCGTGAGGTACCGGTAGTCCGGGAAGTCCTTGTAGCTGTGATGCGCCACGAGGCGGAACAACGACTCCTCGAGGTTGGCCCCCGTCACGGACAACCCGTGGATCAACCCCGCCCGGATGGCCGGAGCCATCGTGATCCCCAGTTGAGCCGACGACATCGCGCCGGCAACCGCCCAGAACATCCGTCCGCCAGCCTCGATGTGGCGCCAGTAGGCGAGCATGGCGTCCCTGGTGGCCCGAGCGTTGAAATTGCGGTAGTTGGCCATGATGAAGTCGTAGACGGGCGTGGCGGTGGTCGTCATGAGAACCCCTTGGCGTTGGAGTGTTCCAGCGTAGCCCGGCGAACCGCCGGATTCAACAGGGTCGCCGACGGTCCCGCGGTCCCGGTCCCGGGTCACCGATCGTCGCGGAACGACGTGTCCGTGTTCACCTGGAACCGGCGGAAGTTGGCGTAGGTGGCCGTGCTTCGGATCCGCGTCATGCCGTGCGCGTAGGATTCTTCCATACGGGCCGGGACCCACATTCCGAGCGTGGCATCGGGCCGGTAGTCGACGGTGATGTCGGTCTCGGCCGGGAACTTCAGCTTCAACGTGGAACGTGCCACTCGCCCGGAGGCGGGGTCGACCAGGTACTCGGTGGTGAGCTCGGTGTCCCGTCCCATGCTGGTCTGGATGAACGTCGGGCTCGCCGTCTCGGTGCCGCGGATCACCCAGTACCGCACACCGTCGCGTTCCCGGTCTCCGGCCTTCCTGTAGCGGAAGCGCCATTGCGCCGACGGGTGGAGGAAGAGCAAGGCCGTTGTCGGCAGATTGAAGTTCCTCGTCAAGTCGCCGACGTTGTAGCGGGCGCTCTCATCGGCGATGCGGCGGGCCTGGGACACGGCCGTACCGGGGGAGTCGACGAACAACTTCAGCAGCCGGTCTTCGCGGTCGCGCACCGTCGAGCGGTTGACCTCGAAGACGTCGCGGAACCCCATCCACTGCTGCGTGCCAGGCACCCGGACCAGCAGGATGTCGGCGAGGATCTTCCGCTCCGTCACCATGTCGCGCGGGCCGCCGCTCGCCGACTGCTCGGCGTGTTCTTCGGCCACGACCGAGGCGAACTGTTCAGCGAACCCCGCGACGTACGCGCCAGCGCGCTTCAGGATCTCGTCGAGCGCAGGCGGCGCCTGCGCCGGTGCCGGGACGGCCAGTGTGACAAGGGCTCCGAGCGCAAGAACGAGCACGTGACGCTGCGGCATACCCTCCTCGGCGATCGGAGTCAGGTCTTGCTGACCCCGTTTCAGAATCCGGCGCGGAGCGACACCCCGAACGTGCGCGGGCGGCCGCTCTCGCCCATGAAGCCCGACGGCGCGAATCCCGGAAAGGCAAACGCCACCGGAACGTAGCGCGTGTCGAACGCGTTGCGGATCCAGCCTTCCAGGCTGAAGGCGCCCAACTGGAAGCCCGCCCGCAGATTGGCCAGCGAATAGGCGGCCTGGCCCTGGCGGTTCTGATCGTCGTAGTAGTACGCGCCGTAGAACACCATGTCAGCGCGCCCGTAGCAGTCGAACCCGCCCGGCATCGGCCTGAGCACCTGCACGCCGAGCGATGCGGTGTAGCCCGGCGCGTTGGGCAACTCGTTGCCCGACACGTCCGCGCCGCCCGACCGGCTGCCCTGGCCGAAGCGGCCGTGTGTCAGACCGTAGGTGCCGAACAGGTTCACGGCGCGGTGCAGCCGGGCCTTGGCGTCGATCTCGATCCCCGTGCTCGTGGCCCGGCCCACGTTCGCG
>Ga0194127_10008509_pt1 | contig 10994 bp, 10 predicted proteins | sample TA2KigC100mmetaG_FD_148624 | JGI IMG/M metagenome (GOLD analysis project Ga0194127, IMG submission 148624) | Freshwater microbial communities from Lake Tanganyika, Tanzania - TA2015036 Kigoma Deep Cast 100m | ecosystem: Environmental > Aquatic > Freshwater > Lake | place: Tanzania: Lake...
GATACGTCACCACGTTTCGACGATGCGGATATCGTACCCGAAAGGTGTCTATCAGCGGTTCGGGGTTGAATACGCTCCCTTGCGCTTTGACCCTTAGAGGCGTTTTGCCTTTCAAATAGTGGATGGACTTACTCTTTTCTCGCGCATTGAAATCGCCGGCCAGCACGAAGGGGTCCCGAGAAGCCCGTGCGTGGATGAACCGGGTCAAAACGACCACGCTGTTTTTCCGCGAGCGCTGGGAAATATGATCCAAATGGACATTAAAAAAATAGAACGCCTGTCCCGACTCTTTTTCGATCAGCCGTGCCCAGGTACAGGTTCGCGGGATGACGTTTCCCCACCCCGTTGACCCCGGGATTTCCGGTGTGTCCGAGAACCAGAAGGTGCCCTCCGCGGAGGGGATGAATCGCACCGCATCATAAAAAATGGCCGTATGCAACCCTTTGTTGCCGCCGAGATTTCCGATACCCAGCTTCACGTGACCGGGCAGCGCTGCGCTGATCGCCGATATCGGAAAGTCCATGGCTTCCTGCAGCCCCAACACATCCGGGCGATACTCGCTCAGGAGTTCGCACACGCGGTCACGGCGGTATATCCAGTGATGCTTACCGTCTTTCGCTGCTCCGTGCCGGATATTGAAGCTCATGATATTCAAATTCAATCCGGTTTGGGGCAGCGGATGTGAAAAAAAATCGGGCTCGGTTTTTTTAACCTTTCGCAGGGAACTTACACCCCTGCGCAGGGCGCTTTGCCGATACATTTGAGCAATCGATCTTTTTGCGGAGAGGATACTTTTCATTATTTTATGATCACCTTGCCTTATATCATCTGCCCGGATGAGGATCGATTCGACATCCGATGGCCGTTAAGATAGTTACGATACTAAAAAAAAGCAAGTGGTGGGTCAATAAAAACGATGGCCGCCGAGAACCGTTTCAGACAGGAGAGCCGGCTGTCGCGGATCGTGCGACTGCTCCGGCAATTCCGTCCCGACCTGCCGGAGTCACACCGGCATAACAGGGTTCTGCTGTTTCCCAGCGGCCACAGCTTCTTCCGTTCGCTGCACTCCTCCCTCGCTTTGGCGGAGCATTTCATCCTTGTCGAATTCTATATCATTCACGCCGATCACACCGGCGCCGCCTTTGCCTCCGACCTGGCCGATGCCGTCAACCGCGGTGTGCGCGTCCGGCTGATCTACGACTATGTCGGCTGCATCAACACCCCGGCCTCTTTTTTTGAAGATATGGCGGGGCGGGGCATCGAAGCGATTCCGTTCAACGTTCCTTCGCTCAAGAAGGGTCTTCGCTGGTTAGACCGGCGAAACCACCACAAGATGGTCATCATCGACGGCAGCCTGGCCTATCTGGGAGGATTGAACATCGGCGACGAGTACTCGGGGATGGTGGAGAAGTCGCGGCGCTTCCGCGATCTGGGGTTGAGCATTTCGGGCAGCGCGGTGACCGAACTGACCCGTCATTTCTCGGAGATCTGGCAGATGGAGAAAGGGGAGCTGCCCTTGCCTTCCCTCATCGTCGGCGATGCGGATCCGAACCCACGCAGGAGCGGTCATGCGGAGGTCTCGATCGTCAGCGGCGTTCCCCACCAACGCCGTTCCTACATCCGCAGCGCCTTCCTTTTCAGTATCGCCTCGGCGGCCGAGGAGATCCTTATTGCAACCCCCTACTTTATTCCCGGTCCCCGCGTCATCCGTTCCATTCTGAGGGCCGCGCGGCGCGGGGTGAAGGTGCGTCTGCTGCTTCCGGAGCGCAGCGATTTACCGCTGGTGAGACTCCTGGGGCGCAGTTATTACGACACGCTGCTCCGGCAGGGGATCGAGATTAGCGAACTGCGTCGGGAGATTCTCCACGCCAAGGTCATGCTCATCGACGGGGAGCGGACGGTCATCGGGTCGGCCAACCTCGACCAGCGCAGCTTTCATCGCAACTACGAGCTGAACTGCATCGTCGAAGACGCGGCATTCGGCAGGCAGGTGAAAAGGGTGCTCCTGAAGGATTTCACGAATTCCAGGAGGGTGACCGAGGAGGATCACAAGCGGCGCGGGCTGATCGCCCGGTTCCTGGAGAAGTTGATCAATCTCCTCGGCCGGTTCCTGTAATCATTATTTTTTCAGGATGTGGACACAGCAGGCCGGCGTATCGCTCGCGACCCCCCCGCCTGAACAATGGGCCAGACCCACTTTCGCGTTCGGGACCTGTCGCTCTCCCGCTTCGCCTCGCAGATGCCACGCGACTTCCGCGATCTGCGCCACGCCGGTCGCCCCCACCGGATGCCCCTTGGCCAGTAATCCACCGCTCGGGTTGACGGCCAGCTTCCCATCGATATTCGACCAGCCTTCATCGAGCCATTTGCCGTATTCGCCTTCCGGGACCAGCCCCAGTCCTTCCACCCGCATGAACTCGGCGATGGTGAAACAGTCGTGGACCTCGGCAAGATCGAGGTCTTCCGGACCGATGCCCGCCATCTGGAAAGCCTGCTTTCCCGCCAGTCCTTCCAACTGATTCCGGGAAATATCCCGGTTGAGATCGTAGGACCCGGTTGTCAGGACCGAGGCGGCGACCCACACCGGCCTCGCGCTGCAGCGCGCTGCGACTTCCCTGGAAACCAGAATTGCGGCGGCAGCCCCATCGCCGAGAGGGTTGCACGACATGATGGTCAGAGGATCGGCGATCATTCTTGAATTCAGCACCTCTTCGACCGTGCACTCTTTCTTGTATTGGGAGCGGGGATTCAGGCAGCCGTTCCGATGGTTCTTTACCGACACCTTTGCAAGCTGCTCGCGGGTCGTCCCGTATTTTTCCATGAATCGCTTCGCGCGTAAGGCCCAGTGACCCGGCATGGTCAGGCCTAGGTTCGCCTCGTATTCCACTTCCGTGGCGCCGGCGAGGGCCTTGGTCGAAAGGCTTGTGTCTCCTGCATAGAGCTTCTCGACGCCGACGGCCAGGGCGACATCGTAGATACCGGAAGCAACCGCCATCCAGGCCTCCCGGAATGCAGAAGAACCGCTGGCGCAGGCGTTTTCCACGTTGGTGATGGGGATGTTCCGGATTCCGACCTCCTTGAGAACAATCTGCCCCAGGACCATCACCTGGCCGGTAATAATGCTTGCGCAGGCGTTCCCGACGTAGGCGATCTGAATATCGTTGGGGCTCATCCCGGCATCCTTCAGCGCATCCCAGGTGGCCCGCCTTCCGAGCTCCTTCAAAGGGGTATCGATGAATTTTCCAAAGTTGGTCATTCCCACCCCGATCACGGCAACTTCTCTCATGATGAAATCCTTTTAGAAGAATCTTATTTGGCTACCCGACGGAACTTAAAGGTGGTCACGTCGTTGCCCGCTTTGTCGGTACGCAGCTTCTCGATGACCATTTCCATTTCCGTCCCGGATTGAAGTTCATTGGGGTCCTGAACACCGCTGATCAATGTTGCGATCCTGATGTTTTCCGGCTCGATCATGACAAATCCGAATGCATAAGGCGGATTGAACTCCCGGCTGGCCACATTGATCACGGTGTAAACATAAAGTTTGCCTTTGTTGCCGAGTTTGGCCCTCTCGATCCATTCGTCGGTGAGGCAATAGGAACAGATGTACCGGGGCGGGAAAAAGGCCTTCCCGCACTTGGTGCACTTGGTCCCGATCAGATGCGGTTCATTCCCCTCCATTTCGAACGCCCCCGGAATCAGCGGGATTGTCTTTTTCTCTTGCGTGACATCGCTCATACCAACCTATCCTCCCTTTTCAGCAGTGGCCTGCAGACGAAGAGCATCTTTTCGGTTCAGTTCCCCAGGATCTCTCGCTGTTTTTTGCTGAGTTCTCTGATCCCCGCGGTGGCAAGGTCCGCCATGGCATCGAGGCGATTGCGGTCAAAGGGCTGCGCCTCCGCCGTTCCCTGGACCTCGATGAACAGACCACATCCTGTCATTACAAAGTTCATATCGACCTCGGCCCGTGAATCTTCCTGGTAGTCGAGATCAAGAAGGAGCTGCCCATCCACCATGCCTACACTGACTGCCGAAACGGAATCTTTCAGTGGAATCGAATTCACCAGACCCCGTTCTTTCAGGCTCCGGAAAAGTGTAACGAGGGCGACGAATCCCCCCGTAATGGATGCCGTCCTTGTGCCTCCATCGGCCTGGATGACGTCGCAATCGATGGTGATGGTCCGCTCGCCGAAACACTGGAGGTCGGTTACCGCCCTAAGGGAGCGGCCGATGAGGCGCTGGATCTCATGGGTCCTTCCCCCGACCCTTCCGCTTGTCGACTCCCGGGGAGATCTTTTTTGCGTTGAGGCGGGCAGCATCGAATATTCGGCAGTCAGCCACCCCCTGCCCGAATTCTTGAGAAATGGAGGGACTTTTTCCTCGATCGTTGCCGCACAGAGCACCTTTGTGTGCCCCATCTCCACCAGGACGGAACCCTCCGCAAAGCGAAGGTAATGCATCGTGATCCGGAAGTCCCGCATCCGGTCCCAATCCCTGCCGCCGGCTCTGTCCATTCGCGATTCCTCTACGGTATTTTTAGATGCAACCTGTCAGGTTTTTTATTCGCCGGGTTAAGAATTCACTGCTTCGTTATAGGAGTATAATGGGTGGGTATTGGTGCGTCAAGAAAATTCGAGTCTGTGATCTCCATGAAAAGTCGCATCACCTGTGGAAAATCAACAAGGGCTGAAACGGTACCGCTTACGCGACAAAGGGCGGCCGGGCCCGACGGCCCGGCCGCCCCTGTGATCGATGATTACAGTTTGATCCCCATTTTATCCCATACCGACTCGCCGTCCTTGATCGCGACAGCTTTCAGCCGCGGATAGGTCTTGAAGAGGAAGTAGGCCAGCGGCAGCACCCCCAGAACGATGATGATCAGATCGGGGATGACCCGAAGGTTTCCCAGGATCATGACGGTTGTCCTTTCGAAGAAGGACGCATCCCGTGCTGCCCACAGTCCGTCTTTGAAAGAGACCCAGGCCTGGATGAGGCCGACCGGGAAGAGGGTAAAGAAGGACATGATCATCAACCCGCCGTTCAACCCGAAGAACGAGAGCTTCAGCATGCCGTCGTTCCAGTGCTCCTTCTTCACCAGACCCCGCCATGCGAACAGGAGAAGCGCGATCGAGAGCATGCCGTAGGTCCCGAAGAGCGCCGTATGGCCGTGGTTCATCGTCAGGTATGTCCCGTGTTCGTAGTAATTGACGATCGGAAGGTTGATGAGGAATCCGAAGATCCCCGCGCCCAGGAAATTCCAGAAGGAAGAGGCGACCAGGAAGTACAGCGGCCACTTGTAGGGGAACTCCTTGCCTTCGCTCCGGATCGCTTTGTATTCCATCATCCCCCGGACAACGAGGCCCATCAGAGGAATGGGCTCCATGGACGAAAACAGCGTTCCCCAGGCCAGCCAGTAGGTCGGCCCTCCGAACCAGAAGAAGTGATGCGCCGTCCCGATGATGCCCGACAGGAACACGATCGCCGCGGTGAAGTAGGCGATGGTCAGGGCCGCTTTGGCCGTGACCAGCCCCATGGCGACAAGCAGGACAGCGATGGCGGCGACCCCGAAGAATTCGAAGATGCCCTCGACCCAGAGGTGCACGACGAACCATCTCCAGTAATCGGCCATGGTCATGTGAGATCCGCGGCCGTAAAAGAGACCGAAGCCGAAGAAGGCCACCACGAAAATCGCGCTCAGGAGATAGAACCAGATCAGCGAGTTGAACTCATCCTTGTGCCCCATTTGCAGATGAGGCACGACGGCGCGATAGACGATCAGAAGCCAGGCGACCAGCCCCAGCAGAAGCAGGATCTGCCATGCCCTGCCAAGCTCCAGGTATTCCCACCCCTGGTGTCCGAACCAGAACCACCAGTCTCCGAGAAGACCCTTGATGCCGGCCATCTGGCCCGCGAGGCTGCCGAGGGCAACCACCAGGATGGCCACGAACAGTAACTCCACCAGAAGCCCCTGTTTCTTCGGTTCTTTGCCGCCGATGATCGGCGCCAGGTATATCGCCGAGGCAACCCAACTGGTCGCGATCCAGAAAATGGCGAGCTGCAGGTGCCAGGTCTTGGCGAGGCTGTAGGGAATCAGCGTGGCGACGATGGGGGACCAGAAGCTCGCTGGGTTGACCGTATAATGGGCCAGCAGACCCCCGAAGGAGGTTTGCAGCAGCAGAAGCAGGATCACGACAAGAAAAAATTTTGCCGCCTTGAGCTGGCTCGGGGTCAAGGGCATGTCGATCAGTATCGCCGCGAGCGAGGCGCCCCTGGCATCGCCGTACCACAGGCCATAATGATGAACCCAGAAGATGAAAAGACCGAGCGAGACGAGAAAGACGAGCAGTCCGCCGATGGACCAGAAATAGACCTCGGGTACCGCTACGTTTCCTATGCTTCGATCCGGCGGCCAGTTATTGGTATAGGTGGCTTCTCCGGCGGTGCGGGGTGTGGAAGCGACCCAGGCCGTCCAGAAGAAGAACCGGGAGATCTGGAGCCGCTCCTGATCCGACGGCACCGTGCCGGCCAGGAAACCGTACCGCTTCTCTCCGTCTTTGAACATCTTTCCCCAGTGTTTGGTAATGTGGTCTAACGCCTGCGCCTGTGCGACCGTCAGGGTCAGGGTATCCTTGGCGGAATCGTAGCGGTTCTCCTTGATCTCGCTTACGGTCTTGGCATCGATCACCGCTTTTTGCAGGTTATCGAGCTGCATGTAGCCCTTTTGGTAGTCTTGTCCCGACCAGTAGTCCCTCACGGTGTTTCCTATGAGATGCAGCGTATAAGCCGAGAACTCGGGTCCTCTCTGGCTCCCGTGGCCCCAAATGCTTCCATGGTCCATCAGGCCGTAGCGCTGATAGACGTCCTGCCCCGCCAGGATATCCGATTTCTCGAAGAGGACTTTTCCGTCGGGGGCTGCAACCTTCCCCGGATAGGGGGGCAATTGATTCCGCTGCTGGAAGCCGCCGGCAAGAAGAACGACCATTGCAAAGACGAAACAAAAAACAGCGATCCATTTAAGCTTTGGTATAGACATAATCCACCTCCTTTTTAAGTAAACACCAGTCCAGCGAAAGGGGGGAACAACCGACAGGCTATTCCCTACGGACGATCTCTCCCCTCACGCCAACGACAATGTGACTCATGGGAATGTCCGCATTTGCAGCAGCCATCCCTCTTTTCACAATAACCGGGAGCCCCTGACAACAGGGTACTTCCATGGTCAACACGGTGACGCTCTTCACCCCCGACAGTTTAAAGACATCGGTGAATTTCCGGATGTAGGACTCCGCATCGTCGAACTTCGGGCACCCGACCATGAGCGCCCGCCCCTGGATGAAATCACGGTGGATATCGGGGTAGGCAAAGGGGGTGCAGTCCGCCGCGACCAGCAAGTCCGCGCCCCTGAGGAACGGCGCGTTGGGCGGCACCAGTTTGATCTGCACCGGCCAGTGGGAAAGGGCCGAAGCGCCGCCGGTCCTTGAAACCGGCTTGTTTGCATCCTCGCAGGCGACCGGTGCGGCGATACTCTGCATCTGGGACGAAGGACAACCGCAGGGCATGACGGACAGTGCCGCGGGCGGAGACGACTTCTTCAGATGCTCCTCCACGGCTTTTTCATCGAAATCATCGGCTTCCCGCTCCACCACGTGAAGGGCGTCTTTGGGGCACTCCCCGAGACAGGCGCCCAGGCCGTCGCAGTATTTTTCGGCCACCAGACGGGCCTTGCCGTCGACGATCCGGATGGCGCCCTCGGCGCAGGAAGGGACACATTGCCCGCAGCCGGCCGATTTATCTTCATCGATCGCTATGATTTTACGTTTGATGATCATTTCCTCCCGCCTTTCATCAGAATTTCCTTCGCCAGTGTCCGGCCGCTCGCCGTGAAAAACGACTTCTCAATGATACCGGCCAGTTTTTCATCGGCAACCGGTTCTTCCTTTTCCTCAAGGTTTGTGATCAGGTCCGCATCGTAGACAATCTTGAAATTGAGTGTTTCCTCGGGGCGGGGATGGTGATGGTGACCGATGATATCGCAGACCTCGTCGATGATGTCTCGACTTGCCGACAGCCGCGCCAGGATCTCCCTGGCGATGGGCGGCCCCTCCACTTCCTGATACTTTGCTTCGGCGCTGCCATGCTTGCGCTCGGCCTCGTGGATTCCGATATCGTGCAGATAGGCTGCGCACAGAACCATCACCATGTCGCCTTGTTCTTCCCGTGCGATCTGTTCCGCATACCGGGCCACCTTTGTGGCGTGGCCGATGCGTCGAAAGTCCTGCTTGAAATAACGCTTCATCTCGATCGCCACCCGGTCTTTCAGCAGCTCCTTTCTATGGGCCAGCAGCTCCGGTGACAGTTGCCCCAGGCACTGCTCCGCGTGCTGACAGTAGGAAGCACACCCGAAATCCATTCGGGGATTGACGACATGGTTTCCGCAGCTTTTACATTTGCGGGTCGTTTCGTCCTTGAAGAATTCAATCGAATTTCCGCACTTGGGGCAGGGGGCATCGAATATCGCCCCCGGCTTCCAAAACCGCGTGTCCTGTCCCGGGCATTGCATAACCAGACTCCTTGATTATTTCTGAGCGGCAGCCATTTTTTCCGTCAATCTTGACTGCATCATAACCGGTGAGCAGGGATCAATCCTTGACTCAAGTCAAGGATGAGAATTTATTTTGAAGAGAAGAAAGCGTGCACTGCCATCAAGACGCGATAAAAATCAACATGGAAAGGGTCGTTATTTTGAATAATATAGCAATTAGCTTGCCAATGGTCAATGTAAAGTCAACAGCATACATTCATCCATGAATATCAGTGGGTTAGATTGATCGGAGAGAAGAGATAAACATGGGGATAGGTCCATCCAGCCTCACTATATGGTGGACCCTCAACATTTTGAGGGGTGCTATGAAGGAGGGGAGGCGGACTTCACCTGTCACATCGAAAGATTGATGATTTTCAGAATTGATGTGGGGATGGCAACTCGGAAAGTGAAGCTCCCCGCCCACAAGGAGGGGCTTCCCGGTAAGGAAATGTTTTTTTCGATGCGCTCCTCAACCCCGCCTAAAGGGCGGGGCTTGTGGGATGCGCTCCCGGTCAAGGGAGGACGAGGGTAATTTTTCTCATGATTTCACCCAGGCGTTCACCTTCGACGCAGTGGTTCTTATAATAGTCCACACACCGGCCGATGATGTCCAGTACGCTGTCTTTATTAAAGATACCGGGTAGTTCGGTTCCAAGGCTTGGATGCCTGCCCAGTTTCCCTCCCACCAATATCCGGTAGCCGCATCTGCCCGCCTTGAGTGTCCCGGTAGGACAGACGGCGATGCATTTACCGCAGGAGAGACATTTCTCTTCGTCAATGGAGGGAATATCGCCCGTCAAAGAGACGGCCTCTTCCCTGCATGTTTCCACGCAGGCGTTGCAACCGCTGCACGGCTCGTCGGTCACGACGGGATGACAGGCGCCGATCAGGCCGATATCCGCGATCTGCGGACGGGAACAGGCATTCGGGCAGTCGGAAATGGAGATCCGCAGCTCGTGATGGATCTTTATCGGTCCCCGGACGATCTTCTTCAAAAAAGATTTTAAATCCTGTTTCGCAAGATGTTTCTCGATCTCTTCTACCAGGCCGTCGCAGACGATCGCCCGGTTGGGGCAGCCTTTTGAGCCGGCGCAGGTTTCCACCCGATAACCGCTGATCTCGCTTCGCTCTGTGGCAAGGGGGCGCTTTTGTCCACTATTCGAAAATCCCGGCAGGGGTTCACAGCGCTCGCCCTGTGCCATCTTCTTCTCGACCTTCTTTCCTATTAAGGCGGCAATAGAAAATTGCTCCCGCAGTGTCACAGCAATCGGTTGTCATATCGACCGAAGGGAGATATCTTTTAATCGTCTCAATTCATAAAGATCTCTCGTTTTGCTCGAAATGACAACAGTGTAAAGCCTTTATGTAACACTATACTGGTGCTTTTTTCGGATTCTGATTGTCGCTTCGTCCAGTATGCCCGGCGGAGCGTGTGAAGGTTGCGAATCCCCGGGGGGCGGTTATTTCTTTTTGGTTTCGGCTTTCGCTTCCTTGGCCCTGAGCTTCAGACTTTTTTCCCGTCTTCTCCGCTTGCGGTCCAGTTCCTTTTTTCGCTCGATCCTCTTATGCCTGCCCATAGCGTCTCTCCAATAGTTCGCAAGTTTGCCATCAGCGGCTACCCTCACGACCTGATGATATCCACGGGGTGGATCGTGGTCGCCTTCAACGAAGGGTAGATCCCGGCCAGGACGCCCGATGCGACCGACGCCGCAAAGGCCGTCAGTAATCCGAATGCCGAGACGCTCACAGGATAGCCCAATATCCCTGCGATTGCAAGGCTCATCAGGAATCCCGCCGCCATGCCGATCAGCCCGCCGCTCACCGAGATGAAGGAGGATTCCATCAGGAACTGGAGGATGATATCCTTTTTGCGGGAACCCACGGCCCGCCGGATGCCGATCTCCATCCGGCGCTCGTTCACGATAAGGATCATGGGGGAGAGTATCCCGAGGGCGCCGATGAGAAAAGAGGCGGCCGCGGCGATCCTTCCCAGGACCGTGATCAGGTTCATCGCCCGGCTCTTCAGGGCGGTGAACTCCTTGAGATCGACGACCCCGAAATCGTCTTTTCGGTCTTTGGTGATCCGGTGCCGGACGCGCAGGAGCGCCTCGATCTCCCCCCGGAGCTGCCCGATCGCCTCGCTGCTGACGGCCTGGACATAGATGATATTCACGTTCTCCTGGTTTGTGAAATTTCTGAGAAACGTATTCAGGGGGATGAAGATGTGGTTGTCCTGGTCGCTCCCGGCGATATCCGCCCCCTTTTCCACCATGATCCCGATCACTTCGCAGGGAACCCGTCGAATGAGGATCAGTTTCCCGATGGGGTTCTCGCCGCCGAAGAGCTTTTCCGCCGTGCCGCTGCCGATGAGCGCGACCTTGCGCAGGAGCCGGTCGTCCTCATCGGTGAT
>Ga0194127_10008521_pt1 | contig 10979 bp, 21 predicted proteins | sample TA2KigC100mmetaG_FD_148624 | JGI IMG/M metagenome (GOLD analysis project Ga0194127, IMG submission 148624) | Freshwater microbial communities from Lake Tanganyika, Tanzania - TA2015036 Kigoma Deep Cast 100m | ecosystem: Environmental > Aquatic > Freshwater > Lake | place: Tanzania: Lake...
TGTCCTTGCGAGGAGCGTAGCGACGAAGCAATCCCATGAAATCAAGCACTTACGAAATACGAGATTGCTTCGCTCCGCTCGCAATGACCACTTTTGGGACTTTTTACGGGACCATCAAAATAGGTACAAGATATTTCCCGCCGCTTGGCCGGCACTCAGCATCTACCTGTCTCTTCCTTGCCAATCCTTATGAAATTACAAGTTAAGTGAGTATGCTTTTTCCGCGCCTGCCCACGGAAAAAATGCCCCGCTTCAGACGGGCAGCGAAAAGTCCTGAAATCCCCCCTAACCCCCCCTTTGGCAAAGGGGGGAAGGGGGGATTTATCGGCAGGCATTTCCTTCTAACAAACATGTTTGTTTCAATGAGGCGCTAAGCGCCTAAAGTGCCTAAAGTTAAAAAAGGAAATTCCTATACAATCAAGTTACCCGGAATACTCTGGACGCAGTGGAGGATCGTCTTCGCATCCTTCTTAACTTATGAGATTAACTTGGATTAATATCCTATCCCGATCAATGGAGGGATGAAATGGAAAAAAACCAGGAAGCGCCTGCCAAAAAGAAAATATTGGGTCATAATTTAGGAAGTGTAATCAGGGAAGGCATCCATGGCCAGAGCCCAGCCCGCCGGCAAAAACCATTGACTTTTTTTGCGGTTAAAGTAAGAATAAGATAAGTAAGAATTGGAAAGGAGGGCAAAGATGCGAATTACGTCCAAAGGACAGGTCACTATCCCTCTGGAAATCAGAAAAAAGATCGGGCTTCTGCCGGACACAGAGGTGGAATTTGAAATCGACGGGAATATAGTCCGCTTGAAAAAAAAGGGAAAACAGTCCCGCCGTGGGAGCGCTTTGATTTCCCGGCTGCGGGGAAAAGGCACCATTCGCATGACCACGGATGAGATTATGGCCCTAACGCGGGGATAAGGAAGATGGAAATTCTTGTCGATAGTAATGTGCTTCTCGATATCCTTACAGAGGATTCGAGATGGTTTTCCTGGTCGTCGAACACCTTGGCTGCCCATGCGGAAAAAAATTTATTCGTGGTCAATCCTGTTATTTATGCCGAGATTTCGATTTGTTTTGACCGCATCGAAGATATTGAAGAGGTATTATCGCCGGTCTATTTTAGGCGGGATCCCATCCCCTGGGAGGCGGCGTTCCTTGCGGGGAAATGCTTTCGGGAATACCGCCGAAAAGGAGGCGATAAACGTTCCCCTTTGCCAGATTTCTTTATTGGCGCCCACGCCGTAATTGCCGGATTCTCCCTGTTGACCCGCGACGTTTCGCGTTATCGAACCTATTTCCCAAAACTCAAACTCATAACCCCCGATTAAGGCCAATGAAATCTGTTTCATGAACCCGGTCCTTCTCCGAATCTTCCGGGCAATGATAACCTGCGGGTCCTTCAGCAGAGGGAGGTCTCCATTCTTGATGTACTGATGATAGCTTTATTACCATTCCCTGACACCGAGTCCGGAGTTCCTCTGCTTGATCAAATCTATATATGCTCCGGAGATCAGCTCTTCCTGCCTAACTCCAAGCTTTTCCAATAAGTCGGCCGCTATTCCCATACCATCTTCCGATGGCTGTCCATCTCGGAGCACGACCTCCAGTTCAAGGAAATTTCCAAGCTCTTCCACCTCATCGAGGTGAATTCTGGTCTGCCCAACTAAGAAAAGATGTCTTTTCTTTCGGACGATTCCCTCAATTCCAAGCGCCTTTTCGAGGACCTGTCGAAGCCCGTCCGGATCACTGGTCGTACATAAAACATAACGCGATTGCTTTGGGCCATGCTTATCCGGTCTTTCGTAATATATCAGCTCCCCGCGCGTGGCGGAGAAGCGACGGAGCTTGAGACGCCCTCGCTTTGAAGTAAAAAAGGTGTCTTCTTGTAGGGTAACGCCTTTATCCTCACCGAGCAGCTCAGCAATCTTCTTAATCCGGGATGGATCCGGCAAAAAAGCCTTTATTTCAATATTCGATGGCATACAATTGACCCGGGGGGATGGTCATCGAGATCAGGGTTGGGGAAAAGATCAACTTTTACAATTTTTAGGATAATATCACCAGCAAATACCAATGAAACACATTATATTACAAAGATAAGTATGCGGCAATCCGATTTTGGAAGTCTTGACTTGACGTTCAATGTCATTCATTGTAGGATAATGCCTGATAAACAGAAAGGAACTTTTTATGCCTGGTATTCAGAAAAGTGTTCGTCTCCCGGAAGAAACCTTAAAAGAAATTCAAAGGATGGTCAGAGAAACGGGGATGGATTTTTCAGCCGTTACCAAAGACCTTTTGAGGGAAGCTATCAAAATCCGGCGGTGTCCCGGCATTCTTTTCACCGATGGGGTCAATGGCCGAAGAGCCCGCATTGCCGGGAGCGGAATCGAGGTCTGGGAAGTAATTGCCACATTTTACAGTGTTGGCAAAAACTTAAAAAGACTTCAGAAGGCCTATCACTGGTTGACTGGCGAACAGCTCCAGTCCGCTCTTGCTTATTACTCGGCCTACCCTGAAGAAATTGATAGCCAGATCCGGAAAAACAAAGAATGGAATGACGGAAAAATTAAGGAGCGCTATCCCTATCTTAATTCTCCCTCATGAAAATCTACCTGGATGAGGATCTCAGCCCGAAAATTGCAGTTCTCCTGCGGCGGAAGGGAATTGATGCCTTAAGTGCCCATGAGGTGGGCATGCTGGGCACGTCGGATCGCGAACAATTGGAGTTCGCCGCCAGGGGAAAGAGATGCTAGGTCACCAGAAACCGGGATGACTTCATTCATCTTTCCATTAAATTCTTCAATGACCACCGACCTCACCATGGTGTGCTCATTATTCCACACACCATCCCGGGCGATCAATTCGCCCGTATTGCCAATCTTCTTAGGCGATTCACCGATTATCACGCCGCTGGACTGGAACCCTATGTTGTTTCATTCTTGCCTGTGGCGTAGCTACCCCGGGCAATCCATCACACGGAGCGTTCAATTAAATTCTTAACAGTTTGCTGAAAAACCCCTTTTCTGCCTTATGTCGTCATTCCTGCGGAAGCAGGAATCCAGTCCCGCTCGGAGAGGTATTCAATGCCTTCTTTCCCGACATAGGCGGGACAGAACTAGTTGAATTCACTGGATTCCCGCCTTCGCGGGAATGACGAAAATGTGACAAAAGGGACTTTTTACGAAGCCATCAATTATGATGAACTCGTAAAAAGTCATATTCCGTATGTCATTCATGCTTCGACAAGGTCAGCGCGAATGTAATATCAATAGGTTACACCGTTCACCTGAGCCTGTCGAAGGGTAATAAGTAATTTTTTAGGAGATCATCAATTATCAAATCAGTGGATTATCTCGATCCCAACCCGATTAAAACGGCCCGGTTAAATACGGACCTAATTCCTTCATTGACAAATTGGTAAATTATTTTGTATACTGAATTATCGTCCGAATGGAGGGAGAAGAATGCCAACAGGTACGGTGAGAATTAATCAAAAATCTCATAATATTCTTCGGAAAATTGCCTCTACAGAAGGAAAACCAATGCAGGCCATTCTCGAGGCGGCTATCGAAGAATATCGCCGCCAGCGTTTCCTTCACGAGGCCAACGCCGCCTATGCAGCTTTGCGAAATGACCCCAAGGAATGGAAAGAGGAGCTGGCCCCGCGGAAAGAATGGGACTCTACATTGATTGATGGTCAAGAGGACGATTAGAAATGGATAATCCCGTTCGTGGAGAAATTTGGCTTGTCGATTTAAATCCAACTCGAGGGCATGAGCAAGGAGGCGGAAGACCCGGCCTCGTGGTTTCTGTTGACCTGTTCAATAAAGGGCCAGCGGGGCTTGTTATCGTTATCCCAATCACAACTAAAGAAAAAGGCATACCCTTGCACGTTGAAATCAAGGCTGCGGAAGGTGGGTTGACCAAGCGCAGTTTTATAAAATGTGAAGACATCCGGTCTGTATCCAGAGAGCGGCTTGTCCGAAGATTGGGACAAGTTACCCGGAATACTCTGGATGTAGTGGAGGATTGCCTTCGCATCCTTCTTAACTTATGAGATTGACTTGGATTAACATCCCAGCCCGAATATTCCGGGGAGACAAATCAAAGTCATCTATGGGGATCTGTTCTGCATTCGGAGGAACAACTTTCAAAATAGGTTCTGGGGCCGGTTTGTATCTGGGATATCTAATATCATAGAAAATATCACAGGCCATATTTTTCCCGAAAAAACGAAGTCTTGCGTAAAATGGTAATAAATTTCAGAAATCCCTCTTCTCTCTCCTTTAGTCCGCCTGAGGCGGAGGGGTTGGGGGGGATTTGAAGCAAATTCCGGTTTAGTTCCGGTTAGGCCGGGTTGGGGTTTTTAATGCTATCCACTTCGGGTTTGGACAAACGTTCCTCGACATACACATTTTATTGTGGTAAAGGGTGTATTAGGTTAGGGGGTGGCCCATGAGAACGAACATCGTAATTGATGACAAATTAATCAGACAAGGAATGAAACATACTGGAATTCGAACCAAAAAAGGGGTCGTAGACTTTGCCCTACGGGAGTTGATTAGACGCCGAGAGAGAAAGAAGATCCTGCTGCTTAAGGGAAAGCTGCATTGGGAGGGGAGTTTGGAGGAAATGAGGGGGTCTCGTTTTGGTGATATTGGTTGACACTTCCGTCTGGATTCAATTCTTCAATGGAATAGACACTGCTCCTTGCCGTTGGCTTGAAAGGCTAATCGAAGGAGAGGAGGATATTGGCATTTCTGAATATATCCTGACAGAGGTTTTGCAAGGGTTTAAACGAGATGAAGATTTTGAAATGGCGCGACAACGCCTTCTGCAGTTCCCAATTTTTTCTTTAAGCAGACTTGATTCTTATGTGAAAGCCGCTCAAATTTATCGAAGATGCCGTAAAGAAGGTATTACTATTCGTAAAACGATAGATTGCCTGATAGCCCAAACCGCCATCGAGCACAAATTGACTTTACTCCATCATGATGCCGATTTTGACCGCCTAGCTGCCATTTGCCCGCTCAGAATCTTTCGCGTGTGAGACCTTCAGAGCAAACCTTTTCTCAATTCTTATTTGCTTATGCCCATTCTCTGATGTGAATTCTGGCTGATCAAATCTATGTATGCTCCGGCGACCAAGTCCTTTTCACTCCGAGCTTCTCCATTAGCGCGGTCGCGATTGCCGTGCCTTCTTCCGGTTGTTGTCCTTCTTGGAGGACGACCTCCAGTTCAAGGAGACTTCCGAGGCCCTCTACCTCATCGAGGTGAATTCTGGTCTGCCCAACCAGGAAAAGATGTCTTTTATTTCGGACGATTCCCTCAATTTCAAGGGCTTCTTGGAGAACCTTTTTGAGCCCATCAGGATCATCGGTCGTAGAAAAAACATAATGGGATTGTTTTGGGCCAGGTTTATCCGGTCTTTCGTAATATATCAGCTCCCCCTGCGTGGCGGAGAAGCGACGGAGCTTGAGACGGCCTCGCTGGGAAGTAAAAAAAGTGTCCTCCTGAAGAATGCCCCCCTTATCCTCACCAATCTGCTCGGCTATCTGCCTGACTCGGGATGGGTCTGGCAAAAAAGCTTTTATTTCGATATTCGATGTCATTGAAGAATTCTTTGGTTGCCGATTTTGATATTAATTTCTGCCGATGATGATAAAGGGCATTTTATTAAAAGCAATCCGAAAGGATGATCATGAGCAGGCTAATTGCAATAGGCGATATTCACGGGAGATTTTCGAACTGGTTGAAGATGAACGGGGGGGACCAAACCCTGGCAAGCTATAAAAGGGCGGGTCATTTTCTGAAAGTCCATCAGGAATTCTACATGAACACGCCTCTTTCCTGGGAGACGGAACAGTATTTTTTCTGCCATGCCGGGGTGCAGCCAAGGGTTCCTCTATCAAAACAGCGGCCCATAGATATGATTGAAATCAGGGAACCGTTTCTCTTAAGGAAAAGAAAATATGATCATTCATTTAGAAAAGAAGGACATTAAAGAAGTTAGAGCAGAAGGCCTATTTTTACCCGTTGATGGTTCAATTTGTAAACTTGGTGCGGCAGCGGGAACAGCATTGAAACAATCTCTCCGCCCCAAAAAAATAAAGATTATTCGCATGGATATAATTGCCGCAATGGTATTTGGGGATTCGCAGTACAATAATTAAAAAGAACCCTGAAAGATTTCCGGGAAGCTCTTTAGAAGAAGAACATTGAGGGCTTTGAGAAAGGGCGGAAAAAAGCTAAAAACACCAGCTGGCCGCACACAACATTGTCTATTTTTGCAGCTAACCGCCAGCTTCAATGCCTGAACCTCACGGCGAGGCCGATTTTGGGCCAGATCAAACGTCATTTGCAGGTTCAGCCAAAACTCGGGCGTCGTTTTTAGGGCCTGGGATAATAGCTAAGCTGTTTCAGGAGTAACCCCACGCTTTCCGCGCACCAACTCATTGATCCGCTTTACAGGTACCCCGATATGGGCAGCGAAGGCCACCTGGGGAATCCCAAAAGGTTTGAGGAACTCCTCCGCAAGGATTTCGCCGGGGTGGGTAGGAATACGCTTTTCAGGAACCATCTTCCTCATTCTTCCTGATTATCCACCATGCGGATTCTAAGCCGATTCTGTTCAGCGGTAATAATAGCGCCGGATTTCAAATCATTCTCATGAAGCTCTATGGCCTTCAGACAGATGGAGGCTTGTTGTCTGGAGGCAAGATTTACCAGGCGGATAATCCCAGAATGCGGTCTCTCATGGACAATAGCTAATTCGCCAAAGTCCTTGTCCAAAGTCACCAGAACCCGTCCTTCCTTATGGGCCCGTTTAAGGATTTCATCATCCCCAGGGTCTTCCTTTCAATCTCCTGCCCATACTACTTCATGACCGGCGGCTCGTAATTCCTGGGCCACCCCATACGCACGTATCCAGGAGGATTTTCATGCGCCTGTTCCAACGAAAAGAGGCTCCACCCTTTCATGGCTGACCATCCTGCGAGCATACACCAAGCAAGCCTGTATATCTTCCATCTCCAGCCAGGGATATCCTTTCAAAACCGTCTTGGGAGTATCCCCTGCCGCAAGCATCCCCAAAATATGCTCCACCGCAAGGCGGCGCCCGCGAATGATCGGCTTTCCACCGAAGATTTTCGGATTGACAGTAATTCTTTCTAATAATTTATTCTCATCCATAAACACCTCCTTGATTCGAATGAAGGTATCCTTTCCCCTTTTTCTCATCATGCTTTTTTTATCAGACCTAATTTTAATCAAGTTTCCAAAACCAGATTGGTTGCCCCTTGCCGGGCCTCCTCACAATACCCTAACCCTTGAACATAGCTAATTTTATCGTTTCAAGGGGAACAAAGCAACCCAGTATTTTGGGTAGCAATGTTTATGGATGATAAACAGAATATTATCTTTATGGTTCTTCTCCCAAAAGTGTACTGGATTAAATGGTCAAAATATCAATAAGTTATATTTCATCAAAAAAGTCAATGAAGACCAAAGCCATAGCAGATATTCCTTCCCCTTGATGGGGGAGGGTTGGGGTGGGGGTGAATAATGAATCCAGATTCCCCCTCCCCTTTATCCCCTCCCGCCAAGGGAGGGGATAATTACGGTAAAGCCTTTTTTCATGGAACACGCCGTCATTACTTGGCTTATTTAAGCGCTCACTTTTGGGAGAAGAGCCATCTTTATTTTATCCTGTCCGGTAATTGTTCCTTTCGGAGCAATTGCTCCAAGCATACCCCTCCCCTTACTTCTATCTGCCCGTAGAAATCGTTTTTCAAATCACGCCTGTTGATTTCCCCCAAGAGAAAGGGGTCAAACCTGCACTGTTGACTAAGCGATTTATATTTGTGTGAAAAAAGGGTCAGCCATCGGTAATAAGGTATCGCTTAGGACGTGTGAGGGGAAGAGCCGTGCGGTACGTGCCCAATTTCGCATTTTAGAAACAGATTGATAAAATCGGCCAAAAAAGCTCGGGTTTCAAACTGCGGTTTTTCATTTAACGGAAAGAAGGGAGGCCAGGCAGGGTTCTATTCCGGAGGAATGTTGGTGAGCGAATTTGGTTAAAAGACGGGCAATCAGGGAGAAACGGTCCCCGGGAAAAACAAGGGGCGAGTGAGCGCCTGGGCGCTAAATGGCATACCAGGGACGGACTGTGACGCCTTTGCGGGTAAAAGCCTCGCTGCCTCCGTACACGAGGGTTGCATTTTCCGGTGAAAGCCCGGCGAGTTTTGTCCACCAGAGAAGGCCGTCGAGCATGTCCGGGGACATGGTCAGGCTCGATTTGATCTCCACGGGATAGAGAAGCCCGGATTCCTCAATCAGGAGGTCGATCTCATGCCCTGTCCTGTCGCGCCAGAAGAACAGAGGGGGCGTGCGGCGGTGGTGGAGATAGGATTTTACGATCTCTGCGACCACATAGTTCTCGAAGATGGCCCCTCGGAGCGGATGCGACACGACCTGGCCGGCATCTCGGATGCCGAGAAGCTGGCAAAGCAGGCCGGTATCGTGGAAGAACAGCTTAGGACTTTTAACCGCCCGCTTGTTGAAGTTTCGATAGTGGGGAGTAAGCAAGAACACAATGAAGCTTGTCTTCAACACGGAGACCCAGCGACGCGCCGTGTCCACGGAGACGCCGCAGTCCGAGGCCAGGCCCGAATAGTTGAGAAGCTGCGCGGATCGGCCGGCGCAAAGCGCCAGGAAGCGTTCAAAATTCTCCAGGTTCCCGATGTTCGATAGACTCCGCACATCGCGCTCGAGGTAGGTCTGGAGATAGTCGGGAAGCCAGACCTCGGGGGGTATTCCGCGGTCGTGGATCCGCGGGTAGAACCCCGTGCGCAGGGTCGGCCACAGGTCAAGATGCGTTGTCCGATTGCCGAAGAGCGCGGCGGGCGAGACCGGATCAGGCTGTTCCTGGTCCTCCAGTTCCGCCCGTGAGAATGGCATAAGGTTGAGGATGCCGCAGCGTCCAGCCAGCGTCTGGGATACCCGGCTCATGAGAAGGAAGTTATGGGATCCCGTTAGAATAAACCGGCCGGGTGTAGGGTTCTCGTCAACCGCCACCTGAATGTAGGAAAGCAGGTCGGGTGCATGCTGGATCTCGTCGATGATCAGGGGACCGCTGAACTGGGCCAGGAACCCGCGGGGATCTTCCCGAGCGAAGCGCCTCTGATCGATCGTTTCCAGGGTGACATAGCTATAGGAGGCAAAAGTTGCGCGGGCCAGAGTTGTTTTTCCGGACTGCCGCGGCCCGGTAAGGGTTAAGACAGGATAATAGCGAGCGTCCCGTAGCAGGTAGGATTCTATCTGCCTCTTTTTCATAATGCTAATTTACGATTAGATCGTAAAATTGTCAAGCAAATTTTTTACTGTCTGTTTGCCCATTGCTTTATGCTCTTTTGCAGAACCCGCAAAAATCGTTTCTGAGTGAATTTGCCGCGTGGGACGTTGATCAAAACATTCAATGCTTCGAAGGTGGGGGGAGAGTGGTAGGTATAACTTATGAAATCCGCATCTTTGAAATATCGGAGAGTTTTATGATTCCGCGAAATCCCTTTGCCCGCTCCCTAACCTTCCGGATCGGAGCGTAAACAGAGAAAGTTATTTTTTATTGACTATCGCATATTTCTTACCTAAAATGAAGGGTAAGAAAAAGATTCAAAGGGGGGAAAAATGCTATCCACCGTTACTACTAAGGGGCAAGTAACCATCCCCAAAAAGATCCGCGATGCCATGCGGATAAGACCCAGTGACCGGGTTGAGTTTATGCAAAATGGGGAGATTATTACCATCGTCCCGGTCAGGACCCTGAGAGAATTCCGCGGAGCTGTCCGGAAGTTGGGTGTCGGCGGTTTTGAGAAGGAGCGGAAAAAAGCTAAGACTTCCGTAGGCAGACGGGTTATCGAGGAAATGCAATGAAAACCTTTTTTATGGACACGAACCTTTTTATCCGTTACCTGGTTAATGATGACCCGGAAAAGGCTGATTGGGTGGAGAAGCTTCTCAAACAGGCGACGAGCGGGAAAATCCGGCTGGTAACGGCAGATTTGGTGATCGCTGAGGTTATCTGGGTTCTGGAATCTGCCTATGGTTTAAAGAATGCCGAAATCACTCCCATGGTCAAAGGCATTCTCGCAACTCCAGGAATTGAGGTTACGAATGCGGAGTTGGTCGGCCGTGCCCTGGATTACTATGAATCATTGAATATTGATTTCATAGATGGGTACATTGCCGCGGTAATGGATAAAATGAAGGTTACGGAAATATATTCGTTTGATATAAAGCACATTTCCAGAGTAAAGGAACTGAAGAGAATCGAACCGTGAGAATATATCCCTATGATGTTCATTGACAGAGGCGTGGCAATCGTTTGGGGAATATCCTTTCTTATCCTATGATTTAACTGGAGTTGGTTTTCATTTCAAAGAATACGATTTGCATTTAGGGCATTGAGTCCTTCCGGGGCCGGCATGATCGTACCAGAACCACAGGCCGCATTTGGGGCAATATTTCACGCCCAAGTTTCCGGAATCCGTCTCTTTATCGCATATAGCGCATTTGACTTTGGCCATCGTTTTCCTTTTTCTGGGGGCTGGCTTATACTTTTGTTTTTCACAAATTCCCTTCATTGATCCTCAAGAAGCGGATCTTTCGTCTTCTTTTTCGTCTCCTTTTTCCTCTTCTTCCCTATCTTCTTCATCAAACAATTTATCCTGAATTTCTTTTTTCGCTTCCTTCTCCTTTTTCCCGATCCATGCTTCCTGGATTTCAGCTTCCACCTCCATTAGGGGGCGGGCGTAATACTTCCTTGAATACTGCCAAATTTGCGGAACGACTTCACTTTGACACTCATAGGAATTGACCCACTTATGCTAAGGAAAAATAACCCAGGCAGGAGTACTTCAGGTTATATAAGCATAGGTATAGCCACAATGCTTAAAAATCAGATAGTTGAGTGAA
>Ga0194127_10008533_pt1 | contig 10966 bp, 10 predicted proteins | sample TA2KigC100mmetaG_FD_148624 | JGI IMG/M metagenome (GOLD analysis project Ga0194127, IMG submission 148624) | Freshwater microbial communities from Lake Tanganyika, Tanzania - TA2015036 Kigoma Deep Cast 100m | ecosystem: Environmental > Aquatic > Freshwater > Lake | place: Tanzania: Lake...
CGCGCCTGAATAAACGTTGCCAAGTAAGCTTTAGAGAAGAGCAGCAAGCCTTACAACCGTTACCGGCTGAGCGCTTTATGGACTATAGCGAACTCAGTCTGAAGGTGACGCGCAGCAGCACCTTGGAGAGACTGTAAATTAAATTGTGTAATTGCTTATCATTGATTCCCTTATAGGGAGAGGATAAGCATGATGAACAAAGCAGAATTTGAAGCATTTGCCCGAGAAGCCGCTAAAACCATAAAAACCGAAAAAGACCTTAATGCGTTTAGCCAGATGCTGACTAAGATCACGGTCGAGGCGGCCTTGAATGCTGAACTGGATGAGCATTTGGGTTACGGCAAATATCAGCAGTCGGCTGTAGAGAACAGCCGCAACGGTTTTTCACAAAAAACTTTAAAAACAGAAGATGGCCGGTTCGAGGTCAACATCCCCCGCGACCGGGACAGTAGCTTTGAGCCGCAACTGGTCGGCAAGCACCAGACCCGCTTTACCTCGTTGGACGACAAAATCTTGAGCTTGTACGCCAAGGGGATGACGACGCGCGAGATCGTCGCCGCCTTTCAGGAACTGTACGGCGCTGAGGTATCGGCAACACTGATTTCAAAGGTGACCGATGCCGTCATTGCCCAGGTGGTTGAATGGCAATCCCGCCCGCTGGACGCCGTCTATCCGATTGTCTACCTGGACTGCATTGTGGTGAAAATCCGCCAGGACAAGCAAGTGATCAACAAAGCCATTTACCTAGCCTTAGGGGTGAACATGGATGGTCGTAAGGAGCTGCTGGGCTTATGGTTGTCGGAAAATGAAGGGGCTAAATTCTGGCTGGGCGTGTTGACCGAACTCCAGAACCGCGGCGTCAAGGATATCCTGATTGCCTGCGTAGACGGACTGAAAGGCTTCCCGGATGCCATCAATGCCGTTTTCCCCAAGACCCGGATACAGCTCTGCATTGTCCACCTAGTTCGCAATTCAGTGAAATATGTGCCCTGGAAAGACTATAAGGCGGTCACGGCCGACCTGAGACTGATTTACCAATCCGTCACCGAAGCTGAAGCCTTATTGGCGCTTGAGCAATTTTCCGCACGCTGGGATGGCAAATACCCGCAGATCAGCCGTTCCTGGCGCGCCCATTGGCATAACCTCAATACCTTATTTAGCTATCCTGAGGACATCAGGAAGGCCATCTACACCACCAATGCCATTGAATCGCTAAACAGCGTCATCCGCAAAGCACTGCTCAAACGAAAGTTGTTCCCAAGCGATGACTCCGCCAAAAAAGTCGTTTATCTCAACATTCAGGAGGCTTCAAAAAAATGGACCATGCCGATCAAGAATTGGAAATCCGCATTGAACCGATTTATGATTGAATTCGAAGACCGGTTGCAAGATTATATTTAACTATTAACTGAGGCAGTTACACAGAATTATTTACACCCTCGATGATTTTGGAATATGGGCTGTCTTCAATTCTTTTGCGTTGTTGGTCTACTGGTTCTAAGCTATCGATCACATAAATCTCTTGACGCGGCACCATAATCGCTCGAACTCGCACATCATCCAATTTCATCACGTTGTTGACCATCTGGCTTTCATCAGCGTGGAATACGCCAGCCTCCGAACCCATTTCCATCATGATGCGAATTTCTTCATTGGTAACAGTCGTATCTTTAGTACGGTCAAGTCTTAAGGCTATAACCAGCAATCGGCTCGATATAGAAAGCAACCAAACAATAGGGTTGAAAATAAGCGCTAAGGCTTGCATCGGTTTGGCGATAGTGGAGGCAATACCTTCGGGATTTTGCAAAGCCAAGCTCTTTGGCACTAACTCACCTAGTACAACGGAAAAATAGGTAATTAGAGTTACCGTGGCTATCAAAGAGAGGGTTTCTGAATATGGCGCGAATGCCGGGGTTTGCAAGAGTACTTTTTGGATGGGTAGTTGTAAGGCCTCTTCGCCGAAAGTCCCACTTAATATGCCGACTGCGGTGATGCCGACCTGTACCGTTGACAAAAAATGGGTGGGCTCTTCATGCAGCTTGAGCGCGGCTTTGGCGCCAAAGCGACGTTCAGAAACCAATTTTTGCAGTCTGGCTTTGGTGGAGGAAACCACAGACATTTCAGACATCGAAAAAACCCCATTGATCAGGATTAAAACGAAGATGATGCCTAGATTGAAATATAAATTTTCCATGCTGTAAGTTAGTTGTAAGTCAATTTGAGTTAATTTAAGGCTGTTTTGTGCCCATCATTATTCCAAATTCCATTTTGTACGGCTTCATTTTGGTTCATATAACGGGGTGAATGCCTGAAATTGGGCACTCAAAAATCAGTTGGGTTTTCAAAGTCCCGTAAATCTTAATATAATTTTGGAACAGTATGTGCTTAATAGATTTATTTCAATCTAAGTAAATACATGTAACTAATTTAAAAGCATGGTCTAAGATTAATGTTTTAACAAAGGACATTAACTTGCCATGTTACCACCACTGAAACTGACAGAAGCCGAATGCCTAACCTTTCAAGAGCTTGCAGAGCATCACCCTTACCCCGACTACCGTCGGCGGGCGTTGGGCATGCTGGCCTTGTCAAAGGGGCATCCCATTCCGTTGGTTGCAGAGATTCTGGGCGTGTCCTTACCCACCCCCTACAATTGGCTGAAGGCTTGGCATCGGCTTGGCCTGATGGGGTTGTTGAACGGCCATCAAGGGGGCGCACCTGCCAAGCTGACCCCAGGTTTAGTGGACACTGCCGAGCGCATCGCCCGGTCTTCGCCATGCACCCTGCGCCAAATCGAACAGCAGTCACGGGCCATCCACCCCGATGCCCCGCCTTTCAGCCTGGACCGCTTGTCAGTCCACCTCAAAAAGCGTGGGCTGACCTTCAAGCGGACCCGGCTTGCGCTGAAAAAAAACGTTGCCCCGACCAGTTCAAGGTCGCCCAAACCAACCTCAAGCGTTGCCAGGACGCGGCCCGGGAAGGCAAGTTGAGCCTGTTCTACCTGGACGAGAGCGGCTTCAGCACCGTGCCCAACGTGCAACGGGCGTGGTCGCCCAAGGGTCAACCCCATGTGGCGGATGCCGCCGCGCCCAGGGCGCGGGTGAACGTGGTCGGTGCGCTGGACTGGGCCACCGGCACGGTCTGGCACGACCTGCACGGCAAATCCGTCAAACGCGACGCGGTGGTCGCCCTGATTGACCGCATCGCCCAGCGCGAGGAACGGATGCCTTTGACCCTGGTTGTCCTGGACAATGCCCGCACCCATCACCACATCGACCCCGCAAAATTGGATGAATGGCTGGTCGAACACCGCCTGGTGCTGATGTACTTGCCGCCCTACAGCCCGGAACTCAACCCCATCGAGATCGTCTGGAAGCATGTCAAGTACCATTGGCGACGCTTCGTCACTTGGTCAAAAGAAGAATTGCTCGTAGAAGTCCAAAATCTCATGGCAGGTATCGGGTCAAACTTTAAAATCAGTTTCTCGTGAATACTTAATTTAATCCAGTAACAAATACAATGACCGTGAAATTGCCAGTTTTTTTCATGACTTTATTTCTGCTTTCCTGCGATTCCACTAAATCACCGGAAAATGCCGTCGATACGTATGAAGTAGTGAGTCCTTTAGTACAAGATATGCCCTATAGCCACGAATACGTCGCCGAGATTCATTCGGTTAAATATGTCGAGGTAAGAAGTAGGGTAAAAGGCTATATCGAAAAAATTTATGTGGATGAAGGCAAAAACGTAAAGGAAGACCAATTGCTGTTTGCATTGAATTCGGAGGAATACCAAAAAGAAGTACAGAAAGCCAATGCCGTTTATAAAAACGCCGTTGCCGACTTAAAAGCGGCTGAGGTCGATCTAGCCAATGTTAAGCGTCTGGTCGCCAAGGACATTGTGTCCACGTCTGAATTAGCGGTTGCCTTGGCTAAAACCGATGCGCTGAAAGCGGACGTGGAAGAAGCGATAGCTAATAAAGATAAAGCTGTATTAGAGCTAACTTATACCCAAATTAAAGCCCCCTACCATGGCGTGATTAACAGGATTCACAATAAGGTTGGCAGCCTTATCGATGAAGGCGCTATGCTGACTTCTATTTCCGAGAGCAGTGAAGTATTTGCCTACTTTAATTTGTCCGAAACAGACTATCTCAATTATATTTCAGCCGGTGGCAGCGCAACCAAAACGGTTAACTTGAAACTTGCTAATAATAGTCTTTATGGGTACGAAGGCAAACTCGAAACAGTAGAAAGCGAGTTCGACCGCTTGACCGGCAACATTGCTTTCCGCGCCCGCTTCCCAAATCCGGACGGGCTATTGAAACATGGCTCGCATGGAAAAATTATTGTTAACAAGATACTGGACAATGCCTTGCTGGTACCGCAAAAATCCACACTGGAAATCCAGGACAAACTCTATGTCTTTGTGGTGAGGGAAGATGGGACGTTATCCCAACGCAACATTACCCAAAGAATGCGCTTCCCCGACTACTTTGCGATTGATTCCGGGTTGGAACGGAATGAAAAATTTCTGCTGGAAGGTGTTGAAAAAGTGAAAGATGGGGTAAAGGTCAAGGTTAGCTCGGTCGATATTTCGCAAGCGATGGCATCAAGCCATAAAAATTGATCCGATAGGGATACGAATATGTTCGCCAAATTCATCCACCGGCCGGTATTGTCGATTGTCATCTCTTTGTTAATCACGGTATTGGGATTAATTTCGTTAACCCAACTTCCCGTCACGCAATTCCCCGATATCGCCCCACCGGAGGTGAATGTCACCACCAAATTCATCGGTGCGAATGCGGAAGCCTGCGTCAAGGCGGTTGTCACTCCGCTCGAGCGGGCAATCAACGGCGTACCCGGCATGGCCTATATGTCGTCGGTATCCGGCAATGACGGCACTAGTGTCATCCAGATAATTTTTAAAGCTGGAACCGACCCCGAAATTGCTTCGGTCAATGTGCAAAACCGCGTAACCTCTGTTCTGGACGAGTTACCGGAAGAGGCGATTAAACAAGGCGTGATTGTCGAGAAAGTCCAGAACAGCATGTTGATGTACGTCAACATCCTCAGTTCCAATACTAACCTTGACGAAAAATTTTTATATAACTTTGCCGATATTAATGTTCTGCGTGAGTTGAAACGAATTGAGGGTGTTGGACTTGCCGATATTATGGGTTCTCGGGAATACGCCATGCGGGTTTGGCTAAAGCCCGATAAACTGGTGATGTACAACATTTCGGCACCCGAAATTATTGCGAGATTAAGGGCGCAAAATGTGGAAGCAGCACCCGGTAAAATCGGCGAAAGCTCAGGGAAGGACTCGCAATCACTGCAATACATCCTACGCTATACCGGTAAACACAATACGGTTGAGGCTTACGAAAACCTGGTCTTAAGCAGTAAAGAAGGCGGAGAAATGCTGCGCCTGAAAGATGTTGCCGATGTCGAGTTTGACTCCCAGGATTACGATGTCCTGTCCAAGGAAAATGGCCAACCCTCCGCCGCGATTGTGTTGAAACAGCGCCCGGGCACCAACGCCAAAAAAGTCATAGATAACATAAAAGCGAGGATGGCGGAGATAAAGGCCGATTCCTTCCCCCCTGGTATGGATTACACCGTAAGCTATGATGTTTCCCAGTTTTTGGACGCTTCGATCCATGAAGTTTTAAAAACCTTAATAGAAGCATTTTTGCTGGTAACCCTGGTCGTATTCGTGTTTTTGCAGGATTTCCGTTCTACCTTGATACCAATCCTGGCGGTGCCAGTGTCGCTGATTGGTGCCTTCACTTTTATGCAGTTAATGGGCTTTTCGCTCAACCTGATTACCTTGTTTGCATTGGTGCTTGCAATTGGTATTGTTGTGGACAACGCCATTGTCGTTATCGAAGCCGTCCATTACAAAATGGAGCATGCAAGACTAAGCCCAAGAAAAGCCACTGAAGAAGCCATGCAGGAAATCAGCGGTGCCATTATTGCGATTACGTTAGTAATGTCCGCCGTATTTGTTCCCGTTGCTTTCGTCTCAGGTCCGACCGGGATTTTTTATCGGCAGTTCTCGCTGACAATGGCAGTTTCTATTGTATTGTCCGGCTTTACCGCATTGACGCTGGCCCCGGCACTGTGCGCGTTATTCTTAAAGCGGCTATCACATTCCAGGCAAAATCATAAAACACCGTTGCACACGTTATTCACTGGCTTTAATCGCGGGTACGACAATTTATCGGGTAAGTATAAGCTCCTTATCAACAAAATTGCGCATAAGAAGCTATTAACCTTGGCGATATTTCTGGGCTTTTCGTTAGGTGTGGCGGCTCTGGGAATGATTGTCCCTTCCGGATTTATCCCGGAAGAAGACCAAGGGACGATTTACGCCAATATCACCACGCCGTCCGGCGCAACCCTCGAACGCACAGAAAAAGTCGTCGATGAAGTGCAACAAATTGCGAACAAGATAGATAGCGTCAATTCCGTATCCAGTCTCGCAGGATTCAGCGTATTGTCTGATGGTACGGGCTCGGTTTACGGCATGAACCTCATCAGCTTAAAAAACTGGCGTGACCGTGCCGTCACCGATAAAGAGGTCATAAGTATACTAGAACAAAAGACCAGCCATATTAAAGACGGCACGATTGAATTTTTTACGCCGCCGCCCGTTCCGGGTTTTGGTAATTCAAGTGGTTTTGAGATGCGCCTGCTGGATAAAACCGGTTCCGGGAACCTAGAGCAAATGCAAAGGGTAGCCGATACCTTTGTTAAAACATTAAACGAACGCCCTGAAATCGAAAGTGTGTTTACCACCTTTAATGCCAGTTTTCCGCAGTTTCTGTTGCACATCGATACCGATAAAGCCGCGCATAAAGGCGTATCCGCTGACAACGCAATGAGTACGCTGCAAACCTTGATTGGTAGCGAATATGCCACCAATTTTATCCGTTTTGGACAGATGTACCGTGTCATGGTGCAGGCGTTGCCGGAATATCGTGCACAGCCGGACGATTTACTAAACCTGTACATTAAAAATGACACCGACAAAATGGTGCCATTTTCGTCGTTTCTCTCTGTTGAAAAAGTCTATGGGCCGGAACAACTGACCCGCTATAACATGTACCCGTCTGCCATGATCAACGGCCAGCCCGCGCCAGGATACAGTAGCGGACAAGCGCTCGCCGCTATTAAAGAGGCCGCCGCGCAAAAGCTGCCCAAAGGCTTTGGTTATGATTGGGCAGGAGCCTCCCGAGACCAAGCACAAGCGGGTAATGAAGCAATATATATTTTTATGGTCTGCCTGCTCTTTGTTTACCTATTATTGGCCGCACAATATGAAAGCTTCCTATTGCCCATGCCGGTCATTTTTTCATTGCCGATCGGTATTTTTGGTGCATTGTTTTTCTTGAAGGTGATGGGACTGGAAAATAATATTTACGCCCAAATTGCCATGATTATGTTAATCGGTATTCTGGGCAAAAATGCCATCCTCATCATCGAATTTGCCGAATTAAAGCATCGTCAAGGTAGCACAGTCATTGAAGCAGCTACCGAAGCGGCGGTCTTGCGGTTACGGCCAATTCTGATGACCTCGTTCGCCTTCATTGCCGGACTGATTCCGCTCATGTTCGCCAGCGGTGCTGGCAAGATCGGTAACAATACCATCGGCTCTGCTGCTGCTGGCGGGATGATTATCGGGACGATCTTCGGCGTGATTGTCATTCCCGGCCTCTATGTCATCTTCGCCGCCCTAGCGGATAAGTACCGAAACGCTGGAAGCGATGAAGATGTCGATATGGCGGCAAATTGAATTAATGAAAATGAAATACAAAGCTCACTATCTAGCCATATTGGTTATTACCTTGAATGTCTACGGGTGCATGGATCTCAACCCCCAACTTTCGATCCCGCAAAAACCGGTACCTGCTGCTTTTCCAGCGCCGAAACCCAAAAATTCCACGACTATCGCCAATATTAACTGGCGGCACTATTTTACCGACCCTCACTTAGTTAACCTGATCGATGCGGGCGTCAGAAACAATATTGACTTACAAACGGCTTTACAGCGTATCCAAATCGCACGTTCCAGCGTCAAGTTGGCCAATGCCAAAATGCTGCCTCAGGTCGGCCTAAATGTAGGTTCCAGTATTCGCAAGTTCGGCCTTTATACGATGGATGGGGCGGGCAATATTAGCACCGAGATTACCCCAGGCCAGATCGTACCGATCGACCTCCCCGATTTCTTTATTGGCTTGCAGTCGTCATGGGAAGTCGACGTTTGGGGGCGTTTAAAAAGCCAACGCCAATCGGCCGTCGCACAATATCTATCTAGCGCTGAAGGCACAAATTTTGTGATATCCAATCTGGTTTCTGACATAGCCATCAGCTATAACGAATTGCTGGCGTTCGATAACGAACTCGACATCATTCGGCAAACTATCCAGAAACAACAAGAAGCCTTAGAGGTGATTAAACTCCAAAAGGAATCTGGACGGGCGAATGAGTTGGCGGTGCAACAGTTCAAGGCGCAACTGCTTAACACCAAAGTGCTGGAAAAGAAGGCGCTTCAACAAGTCACGGAAACGGAGAATAAAATTAATTTTCTGCTTGGACGTTTCCCACAGGCCATCGAACGGAATAAAGCGGAGCTTTTTAAAGCAATATCATCACAGATCGCTACCGGATTTCCCTCACAATTACTGGAAAACCGCCCCGATATACGCGAAGCGGAATATCAAATACAAGCCAGTCAATTTGATCTCAAGGCGGCAAGGGCGGCGTTTTTTCCAAATTTTACGATTACTGCAAATGTTGGGTTCCAGGCGTTTAATCCGGAATTTCTATTCAATTCACCCGCTTCCATCGCCTATTCGTTCATGGGTAATATAGTTGCACCTATTATCAATATGAACGCTTTAGAAGCTCAATTTAATACGGCAAAAGCTAACCAACTGACGGCGATGTATAACTATCAGAAAATGATATTAAATGCTTATGTCGAAGTCGCGAATGAGCTATCGAATATTAAGAATTTAGAAAGCACCCACACGTTAAAAAATGAACAAAGCGAAGTGTTAAGGCTATCCGTCGAAACGGCCAATGAACTTTATAGATCTGCTAGGGCGAGCTATCTGGAAGTCTTGATTGCCCAGCAGAGCGCCTTGCAGACCAATCTTGAATTGATAAATGTGGTTAAAAACCAAAGGGTATCCATGGTCAATATTTACAAGGCGTTAGGTGGCGGGTGGAAATAATAAGCACTGGGAAAGCCTATCCTTTTAAGAGATCAATAAATAGCTAAGTAAGGTTATACTTGCATTTGAATTAAAAATTTCGGTTATTTAAGGATTAATAATTTCGAGATTAACTAGAGTGTTGTGTAGCTGGCCGCCACTCGGCGGACTTTCACAACTTATGGGTTCGCGGAGGCTGGAATCCAGCGATATAGGGTCGGCACCGAAACCCCAAGGTTCTTTGCCACATCCCGAGGAGGCACTCCGTTAGCCAGCAATTTCTTGGCAGACTCAATCTTACTGTCGGTCATCTGCCGCTTACGGCCTCCTTTTCGGCCTAGTTGACGTGCGACCTCAAGACCTGCCCGGGTTCGTTCAACCGTCAGTTCCCTTTCCATTTCGGCCAGACTCGCCATGACATGGAAAAAAAATCGGCCGGATGTGGTGCCAGTGTCGATCGCATCGGTGAGGCTTTTGAACTGGACACCTTGTTTGTGCAATTCGCCAACAAGGTTAACCAAATTCTTGACGCTGCGGCCAAGCCTGTCCAGCTTCCAGACCACAAGGGTATCGTCTTCACGCAACATTTCCAGTGCCTTGGCCAGTCCGGGGCGATCAGCGCGGCTACCGCTGATTTTGTCGTCGAAAATTTTCTTACAGCCGGCCTTAGTCAAGGCATCGATTTGAAGTTCAAGGTTTTGATCTTGTGTCGAGACGCGCGCATAGCCAATAAGCATTTGTCTAATCCTGAGATCTGTTCAAAGGTAGCAGTCGCATTCGGGTACGATTCGGATCAACGCTCAACAATGCGCCATTTTCCAATTCGGTTGCCATTTGCCGCAAAGCGGCGATGACTTGCAACCCGATCACGTCCGGACTGATATCTTCCGCGCGAATTTGCACGACGCTGGGTTTCTCGCCATGTGTGGCGGCAAGGATCGCGCTGAAGTCCAAATCGTGGGTAAGGACTATACAATCATTTGCATTGGCATAGGTCATGATTTCAGAATCTGGTGCGTTGTTCGCCCCTATCTCTGACCAGTGCGCTGCCTCAATGCCAGCATTGGCCAACCATCCGATCCAGCGCGGGGACAGATTCATATCAACGATCAGCTTCATGCGGAGGCCAATACAACCTCGCGTTCTTCAGCTAGCCAGGCCGCATAACGAAGTGCCTGCATAATATCTTCGCGCTCAAGGTAAGGATAATCGGCGAGAATTTCATCAATGCTGTGCCCAGCACCGACTTGTCCCACAATCATACCGACCGTGACGCGCATTCCACGGATACAGGCTTTTCCGCCCATCATCTCAGGGGCTTGGGTAATGCGATTTAGTTGTCCCATACTCGACTCCTTATCAAAACTCGTTGTCATAGTAGTGGATTGAGAATATAGTTTCAAGAACTATTTATGAGAACAGAAAAGCCTTGATCCCACGTACCACAGGGATAACACAACAAGGCTTCTCAGAAACCCTGGTAATAGAGAACATAATCGGCGCGTTTCGCTTTGCCACTCTTGTGTTCGGCGACAATTAGCCTGTCCGGTTTGACGACAACTATCTTGACCGGTTGACCGATACCAAGGAAAACAGTGATTTTCACTTTTATGGGGAACTCACTCTTGCCTGGAAAACGTATCACTCGACATCAAGAGATTTTATATATGAGCAAACGTCAACGAGGACAAAGCCAGCAAGCCGCCGCTGCACAGGCCGCTATTTCTGAGCGCACCGGCC
>Ga0194127_10008536_pt1 | contig 10965 bp, 7 predicted proteins | sample TA2KigC100mmetaG_FD_148624 | JGI IMG/M metagenome (GOLD analysis project Ga0194127, IMG submission 148624) | Freshwater microbial communities from Lake Tanganyika, Tanzania - TA2015036 Kigoma Deep Cast 100m | ecosystem: Environmental > Aquatic > Freshwater > Lake | place: Tanzania: Lake...
ATCTCTTTGTCCGAATCTCGACATGTGACGTCATACCAGGGATTTCGGTGTCACCCCTTTCGCGGGGCGGCCCCCTCTGCCATCATAGGGAGCGGGCCGCCGTGCCGCGGCCCCTTCCCCCCGCCCAGGAGCCTCCGTGCCGAACGCCAAAACCCGGACCGTCACCGTGAGCGGCATCGAGGCCGCGCAGCGCAGGCACGCGCACGAAACGCCCGTGCCCGACTTCGATCAAGCGCGCTTCGAGGAGACCGGCTGGCTCACCGCCATGCTGCTCAGCCTGCTCGGCAACTACTCGCAGACCGGACACTTCGGCGGGCCGCTCGCCTACACGCCCTTCGTCGTCAGTGCGCACCTGCTCGGCCCCGCCCTCGGCGGCCTGCGCTATGATTACCGGCGGCCTAAGCATCCTTACAGTGACAAGTTCATGCTGGCCGGCGGGCACAACGCGCCCGTCACCTATGCGCTCTGGATCCTGATGGGCGAGGCGCTCGCCCGCGCCCACGCCCGCACGGGCCAGTCGCGCTACGCGGCGAATCCGGCCACCAGCATGCTCGCGATCGACGCCCTCGGCTTTCGCCGCAGCGCGGGCGCGCTGAAGACGCTCCTCGCCGAGCGCGACCTCACCGATCACCCGCTCTTCGCTCAAGCAAAGAAGCGCGGCATCCGCGCGCTGGCCGGCCACTCCGAGTCCACGGACCTCACCAACGACGTCAACAGTGGCCCCTCGGGTGTGGGGATCGCGACCGCCGCCGGCAAGGCCGCGTTCTGGGACTTCATGGGCGCGCCGCTGGGCACGCCCAAGATCCTGGCCATCGAGGGCGAGTTCGCGCTGACCTCCGGCCACTCGCAGGAGTTCAAGACGCAGGCCGTGGCGCAGAAGGTCGGCAAGCGCCTGCGCGTGCTGCTCTCCTACAACAACGCGGGCATCGACGACGAGCTGGTGGGCTCGGTCATCGGCCCCGAATTCAAGGGCTACGATCTGGCGAATCAGTGGGCGAGTTACGGCTGGAACGTCTTCGCGATCGAGAACGGCAACGACACCGCACAGATCGCCGCCGCCTTCAAGGCCATGGAGGACGCCGACCCCGCCGACCGCCGCCCGCAGATCCTGATCGGCAAGACGCTCAAGGGCTGGTGGCCCGGCATGGTGAAGGGCGAGATCCCCGGCTTCGGCAAGGCAGTAGTGGACCACGCCTCGCACCCCTACGCCTTCCCGATGAACGGCGACTACTTCCGCGCCCTGGCCGCCACCTTCGAGCAGCGCTTCGGCGTCGCCTTCGAGGGCCTGGCCGCCGGCGCGATCAAGGACGACCGCGAGCGCCTGCTCCAGTTCAAGCGCAACGTGGACATCGCGCTCTCCGTGCTGGACGGCCCGCTCGGCCAGTGGCTGGCCGATCGCCTCCTGAGCATCGGTGAGGGCCTCACTGACGAGCTGCCCCTCAAGCGCCGCGCCCCGCGCGATCCCTTCCGCGATCCGCGCCTGGCCGTGGCCAAGCTGCCCGTGGAGCCGCAGTCGCTCACCGTGACCGATCCCGCCACGGGCCAGACCGCCGAAGTGAGCGTGCGGCTCTTCGAGCCCGCCGGCAAGGTGGCCGGCGCGCGCCGCGCGATCTCGGAGATCTTCAAGTGGTTGAACGCAGTCACCGAGGGCCGCTTCATTGCGATCGCCGCGGACCTGGCCGGCTCGATCAACGTCGAGAAGAGCGCCCTCTTCGGCCGCTACGATCCGGTGGCCAACCCCGGTGGCACCCTGCACCGCGCCGGCATCCAGGAGGCGGCGAACGCGCTCACGGCCATCGGGCTGGTCAGCCAGACGGCCTCGCTGGACCCGGCCGAGCATGACGGGGTCTGGGCCCTCAGCGGCACCTACGGCGCCTTCACGCCGCTGATGTACTTGCCCGCCCGCGTCTGGAGCCAGCAGAACCAGGACAGTCCCTTCCGCGTGGGCGTGCTGCACATCCTTGCCGCGCACTCCGGCCCCGAGACCGCGGCCGACGCGCGCACGCACTTCGGCATCTTCTCGCCGCAGGTCTGGTCGCTCTTCCCGCGCGGGCAGGCGATCCGGCTCAGCTTCTGGGACTACAACGACGTCGCGCCGGGCTACTTCGCCGCCGCGGCCATCGCCGCCCGCGAGCCCGAAGTCGGCATCATCGTGCTCGAGGTGGCGCGGCCGGACTTCCCCGTCGCCGACCGCTCGCGCTTCGCCGACACGGACCTGCGCGCCGCGGCCAAGGGCCTCTACGTGATCCGCGACTTCGCGCCCGGCAAGCCGCGGCACGGCTACGTGGTGGCGCAGGGCTCGAGCTCCACCTTCAACCTGCTCGCCGCGCTGCCGCGCCTGGAGGCCGCGGGCGCGAACGTGAAGGTGATCGCCGCGGTCAGCGAGGAGCTCTTCGCGCGCCAGAGCGCCGCCTATCGCGAGAGCGTGCTGCCGCCCGGCGCGGTGAACGACCTGATGCTCGTCACCACGGGCACCAAGCGCCTGCCGCCCCTGGCCGGCCTCGGCCCGCTCACCGAGGAGTACTCGCTCACCGCCGACCAGGAGGACCGCTGGCTCACCGGCGGCACCGAGGCCGACGTCATCCGCGAGGCGGGCCTGGACGAGGAGTCGATCTTCGCGGGCGTCAAGCGCTTCGCGGTCGAGCGGCCGCAGCGCCTGGCCAGGCAGAAGGAGTGGCTCGGCGGGCTCGACTAGAGCCGGACGGAACCCGCCGGGCGGCCCGCTCGTAAGCGCCGCGTTTGCCCCGCCCTAGCCCGCAGGAGCCCGCGATCCCGATGACCGCCAACGACGCAGGCGGCGCGCTGCGAAGCGCCTGGGTGGCGGCCGTGATCGTCTCGCTGCTGCTGCACGCGCTCCTCGCGGTCGGACTGAAGCACTTCGCGCCCCTGGCCGCCCGCCACGGCGCGCTGCCGCCCGACGCCGAGTTCATCCCGATCGACCTCGCCGATCTGCCCTGGCCCGCCGCCGCCGAGCCGGCCTCCCTGCCCGCTGCGGACTCGCCGCGCGAATTCACGGAGCTGCCGGCCGACCGCGCGGACGTGCCGCCAGCGCGCGCGGACTTCCTCAGCAACGTCGACAGCCGCGCGCGGGACCTGCTGCCCGGCGGCGAGGACGGCGCGCTCCCGCACAGCGCAGGCCGTGCCGAGCTGCCGCAGGTGGCGATGACGCCGGGCGCCGGCGCTTCCGCTGAGGCCGACCCGCCGCAGGCCGCCGCGGCGAGTCCCGCGGCCGCGCAGCCTCCGGGCAGCGAGGCGGTGCAGGGCCCGAGCGGCGAGGCGGCGACCGGCGATGCGCAGGCGGAGGTTTCTCCGAATGGCGAAGGGCTGCGGCGCCTGGAACTGCCTCGCCAGGGCAGCCCGACCGGTACGGACCCGCTCGCCGCCTTCCGCCGCTTCGATCCCTCGGCGCTGGAAGCGGTGCCCACCCCGAGCGCGGGCGCGCGTGCGGCGGCGCCCGGCAACGCGGACATCGCGCAGGAGGGCCTGGCCAGTCCCGACGGCAACGTGCGCCTGCTCGGTGAGGTCAGTCTGAACACGAGCGCCTGGGTCTACGGCTTCTGGATGCAGCGCTTCCGCCGCGCGGTGGAGGCGCACTGGCATCCGCCCTACGCCTTCCAGATCGGCGTGATCAAGGGCTGGACCCTGGTTGCGCTCGAGGTCTCGCGCACGGGCGCGCTGCTGCAGCTCGAGGTGCAGGGCGAGGAGGGCCACTGGACACTGCGCGACGCGAGCGTGGCCGCCATCAAGGCCGCGGCGCCCTTCGAGCCGCTGCCGGCCGACGCGCCGGAGCCGTCCATCCGCCTGCAGATCCGCATGATCTATGAAGATTACAGGCGCTAGGAGATCGAGGAAAGGGCTACCCGCGCCTGACTTGCCAGGTGACAAGGACATGCAGATTGCGTAGATCTTAGGCATGAAGTACCGGATGTACGTGGATGAAGTCGGCAACTCAGATCTCAAGGCGTCTTCGGAACCGAACCACCGCTACCTCAGCCTGACGGGTGTCATTCTGGAGCTAGGCTACGTCGACGCCAAGGTCTTCCCTGCACTTGAAGACCTCAAGCGTCGCTATTTCGGCTCGCATCCGGACGATCCTATCGTCCTCCACCGCAAAGAGCTGCTTAACCGCAAGCCGCCCTTCATGGCCCTGAGGGATCCTGAGGTGGCGCTGCGATTCGATCGCGAGTTGCTCCTGCTTCTCGGCGATCTTGAGTACCGCGTCATCACCGTTGTGATCGACAAGCGGGAGCAGGTTGAGCGCTATCAAACCTGGCGGTATGATCCCTACCACTACTGCCTCAAGGTTCTGCTCGAGCGATACGTGCTCTGGCTTGGGCGGAATCGCGCGCAGGGGGATGTGATGGCAGAGTCGAGGGGCGGATGGGGGAGTTCGGGGCGAGAATCGCAGCGCTGCTCGAAGCCGGCAAGTACGACCGAAGGGGGCGAGGCGGGATCGATGGCTGGGGGCGCAAGCTCCTGCCATGAAAAACGGCCCCGAAGGGCCGCGAAGGCATCAACCTTCCACCTCCAGTCGCCTGGATTGCTGATAATCTAGCATGGCAGAATCCCCTTGGCAACAGCGAAGATCTGCGTTGAGGCTGCGCTAAGCCGCCCTACTGCGCCGCCAGCGCCGCCAGGATCTCGGGGATGTTCGGCTCCACGAGCCAGATGTCGCCGCTGCCCCCGCGATCGCTCGCGAAGGCGATCGTGCTCCCGTCCGGCGACCAGCTCGGCGCGTCGTCGCTCGCGAGATCGGCCGTGAGCTGAACGCTGCGATTGCCGCCCGCCGCCGGCATCACCCAGAGATCGCAGTTGCGGCCCTCGCAGCGCACGAAGGCGAGCAGCTTGCCGTCGGGCGAGAGCGCCGGGCTGCGCAGCACGGCGTCCGGCTCCGCGAGCAGCGGCAGACCGCCCTCGCCATCCGCGCCGACCAGCCAGATCGCGCTGCGCGTCGACTCCAGCTCGCGCACCACGATGTAGAGGCTCCGCCCGTCGCGCGACCAGCAGCCGGGGATGGGCAGGCTGCCCTCCTCGCAGAAGGCCGCCGTCAGCCCGGCCGTGGCCGGCTCGTAGATCCACACGGTGTCGTCGGCGCGAAAGGCGATGGCGTGGCCGTCGGGCGACCACTTCGGCTTGCCGCCCTTCGCGAGCGCCACCCCCGGCGGCAGGAGGCGCAGCGGCTCGCCGCCCGCGGCCGCGACCACCTGCAGGCAGTTGCCGTAGTCGCCGTCGAAGACGATCAGGCTGCCGTCGGGCGACCAGTCCGGATGCTCGCCGATCACGCGCGTGAGCTGGCGCGGCTCGCCGCCCAGCGGCGAAATCAGCCAAAGACCCATCAGCGGCGAGTCGGGATCCTGCGGCGTGCGCGAAAAGAGGATCTGCGCGCCGTCGGGCGACCAGCAGGGGAAGCCCTCCTGTACGAGGTCGCGCGTGAGTTGGCGCACGGGGTACTCGAGGGCGCCGGCGGCGCCGGCGAAGGCCAGGCAGAGGGCCGCGGCCCCAGAGCGACGGCGCATCCCGCACCTCCCGGTTCGAGACGCTCTCACCCCGATCGCAGTATACCCGCATCCCGCAATCACTGCCAAGGGCGAGCCGCGTGTCGGCCCCTCTGCGGGCGCGGCCGGCGGCCGGCAGTTGCGAGTCGGCGATTCCCTCGGGATTCCCCTTGCCGCTGCCCGTCCGCATTGACTAGAGTGCCCGCGATTCGGGATCGCCGTTCCCCTCACCGAATCGAGGGCCTTGGAGGCGAGGATCGCGCTCGAGACCGGCCTGTGCTTCACGGGCCGGCTGTTTGGGGCGCCGCGCGAGGCGGCGGGGGAGCTGGTTTTCCACACCGGGATGACCGGCTACCAGGAGATCCTCACCGACCCCAGCTACGCCGGCCAGATCGTCCTCTTCACTGCTCCCCACATCGGCAACTACGGCATCCAGGCTGAGGACTACGAGTCCGCGCGCGTGCAGCCCGTGGCCGTGGTGCTGCGCGACCACTGTCGCCGCAGCTTCCACCGGCGCGCCGAGCGCGGCCTCGAGGACCTGCTGCGCCGCGACGCCGTGCCCGCCCTCAGCGAAGTGGACACCCGCGCCCTCACGATCGCCGTGCGCGAGGGCGGCGCCTGTCGCGCGGCGATCGGCCTCGCCGAGCCGGCGGCGCTCGTCGCCCGCGCCCGCGCGCTGCCGGCGATGAGCGCCACCGACTGGGTGGCCCGCGTGAGCTGCCGCACGCCCTACGCCGTGCCGGCCGCGGCCGCGCCGCCCGAGGGCGGACCGGCCTTTCGCATCGCCGTGCTGGACTTCGGGGTCAAGCGCAGCATCCTCGGGCGGCTGGCCGCCGAGGGCATCGACTGCCGCGTGCTGCCCGCGCGCACGCCGGCCGCGGAGCTGCTGGCCGCCGGCTACGAGGGCGTCTTCCTCAGCAACGGGCCGGGCGATCCCGCCACGCAGCCCGCGCTCGTGGCGACCGTGCGCGCCCTGCTCGCCGCGGAGCTGCCGCTCTTCGGCATCTGCCTCGGCCACCAGCTCCTCGCCCGCGCGCTGGGCGCGGATACCGTGAAGTTGCCCTTCGGGCACCACGGCGCCAATCATCCCGTGCAGCGTCTCGCCGACGGCCGCGTGGAGATCACCAGCCAGAACCACAACTACGCCGTGCCGGCGGCCTCGCTGGCGGCCACCGCCGCGCGGGCCACACACTTGAGTTTGAACGACAACACAGTGGAGGGCCTGGAGCTGCCCGGCCGCCCGGTCTACTCGGTGCAGTACCACCCCGAGGCCGCGCCCGGCCCGCGCGACAGCCGCTACCTCTTCGCGCGCTTCCGCCGCGACATGGCCGCGCGGCGGAAGCGCGGGGCGGGGCGCGCCGCGGCCGCCCCCGCTTCCGGGCCCGCGCGCGGCGCCGCCCCCGGGGGCGAGCGCTGATGCCCCGCCGCGCTGACATCCAGAGCGTGCTCGTGCTCGGCTCGGGACCCATCGTCATCGGTCAGGCCTGCGAGTTCGACTACGCGGGCACGCAGGCCCTGAAGGCGCTACGCGCGGAGGGCTGCCGCACGATCCTGATCAACAGCAACCCGGCGACGATCATGACCGACCCCGCGCTCGCCGACGCCACCTACGTCGAGCCGCTGGTGCCCGCGGTGGTGGCGCAGGTGATCGCCGCCGAGAGGCCGGACGCCCTGCTCGCCACGGTGGGCGGCCAGACCGCGCTCAACCTGGCCCTCGAGCTGACGGAGTCGGGCGCGCTCGTGCGCCACGGCGTCGAGCTGATCGGCGTCGGCGCGGAGAGCATTCGCCTCGCCGAGGACCGCGAGCGCTTCAAGGCCGCGATGCAGGGGGCCGGCCTGCGCGTGGCGAAGAGCCGCCTCGTCCGCACGCTCGCCGAGGGTGAGGCCGCGTTGGCCGCCATCGGCCTGCCGGCCATCCTGCGCGCGAGTTTCACCCTGGGCGGCGCGGGCAGCGGCGCCGCGACCACGCGCGCGGAGTACTTCGCGCTCGTCGAGGCGGGCCTGCGCGCCTCGGCCGCGGCCACCGGCGGCAGCGGCGGGCTCGCGAGCGTTCTGGTCGAGGAGAGTCTGCACGGCTGGAAGGAGTACGAGCTCGAAGTCATCCGTGACGCGGCGGGCAACGGCATCGTCGTCTGCTCGATCGAGAACATCGACGCCATGGGCGTGCACACCGGCGACAGCGCCACCGTTGCGCCCGCGCAGACCCTCAGCGACCGCGAGTACCAGCAGCTCCGCGACGAGGCGCTCGCCGTGCTCGCCGCCGTCGGTGTCGTCTGCGGGGGCTCGAACGTGCAGTTCGCCGTGCATCCCGACACGGGCGAGTCCGTGGTGATCGAGATGAACCCGCGCGTCTCGCGCAGCAGCGCGCTGGCGAGCAAGGCCACGGGCTACCCGATCGCGAAGATCGCCACGCTGCTCGCCCTGGGCTACACCCTGCCCGAGCTGCCCAACGCAATCACCGGCGTGAGCAGCGCCTGCTTCGAGCCGAGCCTCGACTACACCGTGGTCAAGCTGCCGCGCTGGTCCTTCGAGAAATTCCCCGGCAGCGAGGACCGCCTCGGCACCAGCATGCAGTCCGTGGGCGAGGTGATGGCCATCGGGCGCACGTTCCGCGAGGCGCTCCAGAAGGCGCTGCGCAGCCTCGAGCTGGGCTACGAAGGGCTCGCGCGGCCGGCGGGCGGCGACGCGCCCGCGGGCGGGCCGGCAGGGGCCGCCGCGGCCGCGATCGCCCCCGGGGGCGAGTCGCGCGATCGCACAGCCCTCGCCGCTGCGCTTGCGCGACCCAACCCGCGGCGCCTGCTCGACCTCGCCGAGGCCCTGCGCCGCGGCTTCGATCCCGAGCAGCTCTGCCGCGCCACGGGCATCGACCCCTGGTTCATCGACCAGCTCGCGCGGCTCGTGGAGCTCGAAGGCCGCCTGCGCGGCTTCGCGCTCGCCGCACTGCCGCCGGAACTGCTCGGCGAGGCCAAGCGCGAGGGTTTCAGCGACGCCGAGCTCGCGCGGCTCGGCGGTGGTGCCGACGCACCCGCCCCCGGGGGCGGATCGAGCGGCGAAGCGACCCTGCGCGCGCGGCGCGCGGCGCTGGGCCTGATGCCGGTCTTCCGGCGCGTCGACACCTGCGCCGCCGAGTTCGCCAGCCGCACGCCCTACCTCTACTCGACCTGGGAGGAGGGCCCCTGCGAAGCGGCGCCGAGCGCGCGGCGCAAGGTGATCGTGCTGGGCAGCGGGCCGAACCGCATCGGCCAGGGCATCGAGTTCGACAGCTGCTGCTGCCACGCGGTCGGCGCACTGCGCGCGGCGGGCGTCGAGGCGATCATGGTCAACTGCAATCCCGAGACCGTGAGCACCGACTACGACACGAGTGACCGCCTCTACTTCGAGCCGCTGCGCCTGGAATCGGTGCTGGCGATCGTCGCGCGCGAGCGGCCGGAGGGCGTGATCGTGAGCCTGGGCGGGCAGACGCCGCTGGCCCTGGCGCGGCCCCTGGCCGAGGCCGGCGTGCGCATCCTGGGCACGCCGGTCGACGCCATCGAGGCCGCCGAGGACCGCGACCGCTTTGCCGCCCTCTGCGCGGAGCTGGCCATTCCGACTCCGGCCTGGGGCACAGCGGCCGATCCCGAAGCCGCGGTCGCGGTAGCCGCGCGCATCGGCTATCCGGTCATGCTGCGGCCGAGCTTCGTGCTCGGCGGACGCGCGATGCAGGTGGTCTACGACGAAGCCGCCCTGCGCCATGGCTTCGCCGAGGTCGCGCTCGTGAGCCCGGCGCACCCGGTGCTGCTCGACCGTTTCCTCGAACACGCCGTCGAGTTCGACCTCGATTGCATTGCCGACGGCGAGACCCTGCTGCTCGGCGGGATCATGCAGCACATCGAGGAGGCCGGCGTGCACAGCGGCGACTCCTGCGCGGTCTTCCCGCCGCAGCTCGTCACGCACGGGCAGTACGCGGCGATGCGCGCGATCGCGGCTCGCCTTGCGCACGCGCTGGGCGTGATCGGCCCGATGAACGTGCAGTTCGCCGTGCAAGACGGGCAGGTCTTCGTGCTCGAGGTGAACCCGCGCGCGAGCCGCACGCTGCCCTTCCTTGAGAAGGCCACCGGCCTTGCGCTCACGGCCGCCGCCACACGCGCCATGCTTGGCGAGTCCTTCGCCACGCAGGGCCTGCGCGAAGCCCCGTTGCCCGAGCGCTGCTTCGTCAAAGCACCCGTCTTTCCTTTCCGCCGCTTTCCCGCCAGCGACCGCCTGCTCGGTCCCGAGATGAAGAGCACCGGCGAGGTGATGGGCGTGGGCGCGGGCTTCGGCGAGGCCTTCGCACGGGCACAGCTCGGCACCGGCCAGGGCCTGCCGGTGGCAGGCACGGCCTTCCTCAGTGTGCACGACCGCGACAAGCCCGACCTGCTGCCGATCGCGCGCCAGCTCGCCGTGCTCGGCTTCGCGCTACTCGCCACCGCGGGCACGGCCGAGGCCCTGCGCGCACGCGGCCTGGCCTGCGAGCCCGTCGCGAAGGTGGGCGAGGGCTCGCCGCACATTGCCGAGCGCATCCTTGCGGGCGGCGTGCAACTCGTGATCAACACGCCCCTGGGGGCGGCCAGCCGCTACGACGAGCGGCCCATCCGCCACGCCGCCACGCTGATGGACGTCCCCTGCATCACAACGCTCGCCGGCGCGCGCGCGGCGGTGGACGGCATCCGCGCCCTGCGCGAGGGCCTCGGCCTGCCGCAGAGCCTGCAGGCCCTGCATGCCCTGCAGGCCACTCGCCCCCGGGGGCGGGCGGCTCGGGGATAGCCGGCGCGATTGTGCGCTGTGCGACCTGGTGCCAGACTCGCCCTCATGCCCATCGCGGGTCCGCTCGCGAAGCTGGAAGGATGCCCCGGCCATGCATACAGCTACACGCCAGGCGATCTACCTCGGCCAGGTGTTGCTGGTCGGCTTCGGCGTGCTTCTCCTGCGCGACGGACTTCTTGAGCGGACTTCCCTCTCAGCGGTCGGCGCCTATCTCGTCGAGGCGATCTGGTTCGTCCTTGTCATCGGCCTCGGCATCCTGCACCGAAGACTGGCCCCGCAACGTCGCTGGGCGCAGATGCTGCAGGCCGGGATCCTCGGCGGGAGCATCCCAACCCTGGTCGTCGGCGCCATGCATCGTTTCGGGACTGGTAAGTACTGGGGCTACTTCATCGTCGCCCTCTTTCTGGTCATCTTCATGGCCTCCTGGTCCATCTTGATGAAGCTGGAGAAGCCCCGGGCTCCGCAGCCTGGGACCTAGCTCTGCCACTCGCCCCCGGGGGCGGGTTGTGTTGCTTTCGCTGGGGGAAATCGTGGGAGGAGGAGCCGCCGGGGATTTTCTTCGCTCGCGCCCTTGACGGCCCTTGCAGGATACTATACATTCGTATCCCCCGCAAGCCTCCCGCCGCACTTTCCTGAGGAATTCCCATGGTCACCCGTGCCGAACGGGCCGCGCGGCTGCACGCCGCGA
>Ga0194127_10008553_pt1 | contig 10946 bp, 10 predicted proteins | sample TA2KigC100mmetaG_FD_148624 | JGI IMG/M metagenome (GOLD analysis project Ga0194127, IMG submission 148624) | Freshwater microbial communities from Lake Tanganyika, Tanzania - TA2015036 Kigoma Deep Cast 100m | ecosystem: Environmental > Aquatic > Freshwater > Lake | place: Tanzania: Lake...
ATCATCCCCACTCCCAGATACACCATCATCATGGTTGGAACGACGATTTCGTTGGCGGGAATGGCGATGATGTACGCGAGCAGAATGACACCGTCCAGACCGAGCAGCACTCCGAAGGGATTGAGCCAATCGGCAATGGCGCGCGCCAGATTCGAGTCTCCGTAGGGGATATTTGCCAGAATCCAGATGATAGCACCGGCAGGTGCAGCCGTCTGCATCGCTCGCCAAAGAACGAAGATGGTGCGGTCGATGATGGAGGTATAGAAGATGCGCGAGAGGTTCGGCCGGCGGTAGGGAGGCAGTTCCAATGTAAAAGCAGTCGCCTCGCCCTTGAGGACCGATCGCGAGAGCATCCAGGACATCAGGAACGTGAATACCACTCCGATCAAGACCACGCCGACGACCGAACCCGCCGCGACGACAGAGGTCCAGGCCGGTGGGAAGGCTGCCGCCACGAACACGGTGGCCAGCATGATCAGGGTGGGAAATCGCCCGTTACAAGGCACGAAGTTGTTGGTCAGGATGGCGATCAATCGCTCGCGGGGCGAATCGATCACGCGCGTAGCCACCACGCCTGCTGCATTGCACCCAAAACCCATGGCCATGGTCAGCGCTTGTTTCCCATGCGCGCCGGTTTTCTTGAAGAGCCAGTCCAGGTTGAAGGCCACGCGCGGGAGATATCCGAGGTCTTCCAGAAAGGTGAAGGCCGGAAAGAAGATCGCCATCGGTGGGAGCATCACGCTCACGACCCACGCAAGCCCAAGATAAACGCCGTCCCAGATAAATCCGGTGATCCACCAGGGAATTCCGATCTGGGAGAACAGGCTGCGCCCCAGGTCCCCCAATCCAAATAGCAGGTTCGCGATCATGTCGGATGCGACATTCGCGCCGGACACGGTCAGCCAGATGATCAGGGAAAGCAGGGCGAGCATGATCGGCAGACCGACCACGGGGGAGGTGAGCAGGCGATCCACCTGCTGATCGAAATCGTACTTCCTGTCCCGCGCAGTTTTCACTGCGCGTCGGGCAATGGATTCCGCTTCTGTGTAAAGCGATTTGACGATCTCATCGCGAAAGCCTGAGCCCAGATTGTTTCGCAGATTTTCCGCTTTTTTAATCACATCTTCGGGTCTAAAGTTGGTTAATTCCATTCTTCTGATCCTTATTGTCTTCCTTCGACGGACATCTTTTTGCTGAATTCGATATCGGCTTGTTTTTGCCTGGCGACAATCTCCCCCAGCTCGCCGCTGGTGATTGCCCTTTGAACGCGCGCATCCCCGTCCAACAGGCGGATGGCAAGCCAGCGTGCATTGGGGATGCCGGGCGCCATCTGCTCGATCATGGGAACGAGTTCGAGCACCGCCTTCTGGAACTCCGGCGTACCCTGCACGCGGATGGGTTTGGTGGTGAGACCGCCATTGATCAAATCAGCAACGGTGGAAAGAAGTGTATGAATTCCTTCCCCGGATCGTGCGGTGATCGGAATCGCGGGAACTCCCAGGTCGCGCGATAAGCTGCGTGTATCCACCTCAAGACCTTTTCGTTTGGCTTCATCCATCAGGTTGACCGCAACCACAACATGATTCGTGATCTCCATCACCTGCATCACCAGATTGAGGTTTCTTTCTAGGGCAGTCGCGTCTGTGACCACAATCGTGCAATCCGGCTGTCCGAAGAGAATGAAATCACGCGCCACCTCCTCATCCTGTGAGGCGGAAAGCAACGAGTATGTGCCGGGCAGATCGACCAGCTTGTATTTCAATCCATTAAATTGGTAACCGCCTTCTGCGCGCGTGACAGTTTTTCCCGGCCAGTTGCCGGTATGCTGTTTCAAGCCGGTCAGGCTATTGAATAATGTGGATTTTCCGGTATTTGGATTTCCAGCCAGTGCAACTACTCGGTCGAAATCGCCGACCTTTATCCCCATTTGTTCGAGTTGATAATATGCCGGACATCCTTCGCAATGTTCCGTCGGTAAATTGAGCTTGGTCTTCGCCATGTCGTTTCCTTTTTATACAGTGATCATGCGGGTTTCACCCAGATCTGCGCTGCCTGATCCTTTCGCAGGGCGATCAGGGTACCGCGCACACGGTACGCCCTCGGATCTCCGAAGAAATTTCCCAGTTCAGGAGATATCGAGGTCCCCGGCGTCAGGCCCAGGTCCAAGAATCTCCTGCGGGTGAATCCCTGGACACTCTCATCCAATGTCACGATCTCTGCACGCTTATCTTGTGGAAGATCGGAGAGCGGGATGGATTCCCGCTTGAGCAATTCGCTTATCGGAAGGGGCGCTACGTGGATGTTGGATGCGACGGCGGGTGCAAGCCGGTATTCCGTTTCTCCGTCGCTCAACACATAGCGATTGGAATTCTTTTCCAGGATACGGATATCCTGACCGAGACGCAGGCCGGCCGCCAGGATTTGCTGATAGGCGAGAGCCGGCTCGTCTTCCAGGTGGACGATTCGCGCGGGATGGTCGTCCTGCCACAGCGTCATCGGCATTCCTTCCGCCCGGTTGATTACGCCCTCCCGCGAGGGAATCGGATCGCCGTGTGGATCGCGGGTTGGGTGACCCATGGCCGCGTCAAGCTCATTCAGCTGGGCTTCAGTTAGCGAGTGCTCACGTCGGTGCGCCTCGCTGTGGACCTGCTCGAGGGGCATGCGCGCTTCATCTGCCAAAAATCTTTCCCAAAGCCTGTGCGCCCGAACGACGTGCAGCGCCCACCTTTCCCCTTGCGGAGTAAGGTGCAGGTCACCGCCTCGGGATTCCAATAATCCCTGGTTCTCCATGCCCTCCACCAGGCTCATCACTTTGGTCCGGGAAAGATCGAGCGTGCCACCGAGCGACTCGGGGGAAGCGTGCCGCCCCCCTTGTTCCCGGTCCAGCAGATGTTTCAGGGCATCCTCCACGCGCTCGCGTTCCTGCGCCGCGCGATAGGATTTGGCTATGGCGACAAATCCGAAGCGGGGAGCCAAAAAAGCCGCAAGGATTAGCAGACCAATAATAACCAGAACCGCACTGTTCATATCAATTCACCTTTGGTAATTTTGGTAAAGTGGCGAATTCTCGAGCGCTCGCCTTCCCTTTCTTTGTATAAGTCATCGTTATGCAGGCAAACCCAGGGAAAATGACAAAATACGCAGTTTTGAAACCAATTTCGATCAGTATGCTTGCAAACTCCACATGAGGTGCATTCATCATACCTAATAAGGGGATCTACCGCCTCGACGAATTGACAACCTCAACGAAAATCTTCGTTGTGATGTTTGAACCCAGCACAAAGTATTGCGTGCCGCATTTGATCGTCAGGTTATTGTCGAAGGGGGAAAAATCCGTAATTTCAAGGCGGACTCCCGGGACCAGACCCAGGTCGTTGAGGTGGCGAAGTAAATTTTCATCCTGGGCGCTGACGCGCCGAATTGTGGCGTTCTGGTTTGGCCGTAAGGCGGAGAGGGGGGTGGTATCTTCGTTTGGCATTTTCAGTCCATCCGTAGGGATCAATTCTCCGTGGGGATCGCGCGTTGGATTTCCGAGTGCGGCTGCAATGCGCCTCTCCAGATCCTCCGAGATCACATGTTCCAGCCGTTCCGCCTCTGCGTGGACTTCATCCCAGGAATAGCCCAGAGTCTGGACCAGCCAGGTCTCCAACAATCGATGGTGACGAATGACCTCCAAGGCAGCCTTTTTCCCTGAGGGTGTCAAGCTGACGCCTTGGTGTTTCTGGTATTCGACCAATGCCGGTTTATCCTTCGCAAGCTTCTGGATTTTTCCGGTGACGGAGGCAGGCTTGATATCGAGCTCACGGGCGAGATCGTTGGTACTGGCAGGCCGGCCATTTTGCGTCAATTCGTAGATATGTTTCAGATAGTCCTGTGTGGATGGGGTGGAGGTTCGTTCCTTCATGAGACAACCCGATAATTTAGTCTTACCTAAATTATTATAGTTATGATCCTAATCAATGTCAAGGGTTTATGAAGTTGACTTTCCAGAGGGTAAGGAATACACTCATGTGGTCCGTCCCTTGTAAGGATTGTGCCTTCGGCCCACATCTGTGCCAGGATGACTCATGTCCTTGTATTCCGAAATTGCGGAGCAGCCCTCAAGAGTCGACCATCTCTTATACTCGCATAGAGAAACTGTCGAGCGCATTGCTGGTGAGATCCGGAAGCGCAACGTGCAGTATGTCTTCCTTGCCGCACGCGGGACTTCCGATAATGCAGGCAGATACGCAAATTATCTGCTGGGGGCCATGAACGGTCTTCCGCTCGCCCTTGCGACACCCTCCTTGTTCACGTAAAACAACCGTCCTCCGCAATTACGGAACGCATTGGTGATCGGCATCTCCCAATCCGGCAGGTCGCCGGATATTGTCAGCGTATTGAAGGAGGGGAAACGGCAGGGCTGCCTGACGCTGTCCATTACAAACGATTTAAATTCCCCCCTTGCCCGAGCTTCGGATTTTCTGCTCAACATTCAGGCGGGCGTGGAAAAGGCCGTCGCGGCGACAAAGACCTATACGACTGAGTTGATGGGTGTTGCGATGCTTTCATCGGCATTGAAAAGCAATCGTAGCCGGTGGAGCGAATTGGGCAGGGTTTCAGGTTGGATGAATGAGACCCTGTCTTTGAGCGATTTTATCTCCCAGCAGGCTCAACGATATCGCTTTATCGATCAGACCGTTGTCCTTGGGCGCGGCTTCAATTATGCCACCGCCTTCGAATGGGCTTTGAAATTGAAGGAATTGACGTATATCATCGCTGAGCCCTATTCGTCAGCGGATTTTGCGCACGGCCCCATTGCGCTGGTCGGTCGAGGATATCCAGTGATGGCAGTGGCGCCCAAGGGCAGGGTCTTCCACTCGATGCTGGAAATGTTAAAGAGACTGAGGTCTGAGATTCGCGCGGAATTGGTGGTTATTTCGAACCATCGATCGGCTTTATCCCTTGCGCAGACTCCGATCCCGATACCTGCAGAAGTGCCGGAATGGCTTTCGCCGCTCGTGTGCATTGTTCCGGCACAACTATTCGCCTACCACTTGACCATGATCAAAGGTTATGACGCGGAGAAACCTCGCAGCATCCGAAAGGTTACCGAAACAAAATAATGGTCTCACCGAATCCGCAGCCCGAATGGATCAGGGATCGGATCATCGGATTTAAATCCAATTCAGAATTCCTGCAAAAAGGACCAGGCTGAGAAGGTCAATGGTCCACAAGGTCCCGACTGCCTGGATTTTCGATCGGAAAAGTTTCAGATCGTATACCCAGAAAGCAAAGACGAAGAACCAGAGATAGCCAAACAGGAAGATCAACCAGGGCGCTTCACGATTCCACCACGACCAATCCCAGGTCAGGGCGTGAGCGGAGTTGAGAAAGTATTCCACGAGAACGCAGAAAGCCGAACCGAAGAGCGCGACCGCCCAGCGGTTTGGAATTCCGAGGTATTTTGCGCTACGATCCGGATGCAGCATCTTCGACCATACGATGCCTGCGATGGCGAACATGAACATGGTCTCGATGTTCAATCCGACCAGGATCAGGTAGGCGGTCGGGCCTGGCTCACCCCAAATGGGTGCGTAGCCGGTGAAATACAGCACGAGGCTGTTGAGGATTTCATTCAACCAATCCGCGCCCCAGAAAGCCAGCCCGGCAAGGACCAGATTCCAGTTGCGCTTCTCGGTCTCCACCGTGTACACGTAGAAGACCAGGGACAGAAGCGGGATGACGTACCATTGAAATTTAGACGCATCCCTCAATTGAGCAAGTGCCTGCAAGGCGGATTCGGTCATGGTGCCCTCCATAAAAACTGATGTCGTTCTTTCGAGTATAAGCCGTTTGAGGCTCGGTGTGACCTGGCCGAAGAATTTCCTATTTCGAGGCGTGGAAATCTTGCCTGAATGAAAATCTATGTGATAATTCGTGAATCAAACCAAGGAGCAGTCCACATGCGCATTTGTGTCCTTTCTGATGAGAAGATCACAGATTTCGATCCCTCCCCCTACCTAAATGGTTACGATTGGGAGATGATCACAATGACCGCCCCGGTCATGGATACGCTTCAAGCCATCGCAAGGGAAAACAAGTTCGATGTGTATCTAAATATATGTGAAGGGTACGAATTCGACGATTCAGAGGATGCCAAACACGGCTACCATGGCATAGAAGTGGTTCAGGCACTGGAAGCGCTCAAGCTCCCCTTTACGGGTGCGGACTCGAAATGCTTCGATCCAACGCGGGAGGAGATGCAATCTGTCGCAGAGGCGAATAACATTTCCTTTGTCAAGGGGTATCGTGTCAAGGGTGCGGAGCAGGCAGTCGATCTGGTTCGCAATCTGCGTTTTCCCATTATGGTGAAGCATCCCAAAAGCTATGGCAGTACGGGGATGATCCGCGAATCGCGCGCGGATACCATTGAGCAGGTACACATCCAGGTCCAGCGGGTGTGCGGTCTGTATGGAGCGGCGCGCATGGAGGAATTCATCGTGGGCAAGGAGTTCAATGTCCTGGTGGTGGAAAATGCCGGTGATCTCAGCCGGCCCATCGCCTATCCACCGGCCGAGCTGGTCTTTCCTCCGGGGGAGGAATTCTGGCATGTGGACGTCAAATGGAATTACAACGTCCCGTTTGATTTCAAGCGGGTGACCGATCCGTCCATGATCGAACGACTGCACGAGATCGCGATCCGCATGTATCTGGCGATGGGTGTGTCCGGATACGGTCGCTGCGATATCCGCATGAACGATCAGGGGGAGTTGTTCATCCTGGAGATCAATCCAAGCGCGGGAATCATGTTCAAACCCGAGGAGTATGGCCCTGCGGATTACATGATCTTATACGACGAGCTTGGATATAAAGGCTTTTTTGACCGGATCATCGAGGCCGCGTTCGTGCGTCATAAAATCCGCCTGGTTGGTTGATCGAAACGATCCGGGCGGTTTCTAAACGTATAAATCGTTAAAGTAATTTACGAGAAAGACATTGCAGACTTCATCCGGCAGGGATTCGAGCACCTCATTGATGAAAGCCATATCAGAAGGCAGGTCGGTGCCGGTCAACCCGGCCCGTGCTGCAAGTTGACCGAAGGCTGCCCCCGGGTCGGGTGCCTGAAGCGCCGCCTCGACCATGGTTCGGATTCCTGCTGAATCGATTGGTGTCATCTGTTTTACCCGCTCCACACCCTGGCGCAGGTCCTTGAGCAGGGCTTTCACATTCGAGGCGGTTCCGTAATTGACCGAGACATGCAAGCTGCGCGGCGTCAGCGGCGTGGCAAATTGTCCCTGCAGGTACCAACCGCGTTTGTTCATTTCATCGGCCAATTGATATACATTGATCGTGTCGGAGGCAAAGGAGAACATGCACATGGCGGGCCTTCCCAGGACACGCAATTCGGGTATGGCATTAATGCCGGCGATCAGTTCCTGGGTTGCGTCCTGAACGATTTTGATGATCCTTTTGTATCCCTCCTCGCCGAGGAAATTCAAAATTGCCCACGCGCCGGCCATGGGACCTCCGCTCTTGGTGCTGAGAACGGTTGGGTTGATCAGCGTGTAGGCGGTGGTGTCGGTGCAGGCAAAGATCTGGTATTTTCGAATGTCCTTGTTTCTGTACATGACCACCGAGCAGCCCTTCGCCGCGTACCCGTATTTGTGCAGGTCGGTGGAAATGGAGGTCACGCCCGGCACGGTGAAATCGAAATCGGGGATGTCGTATCCAAGTTTTCGCATGAAGGAAAGATGTAATCCTCCCACACAGGCGTCCACATGGAACAATAAACTTCTTTCCTGGGCAATTTTCCCGATTTCGGCGATCGGATCGATCACTCCCTGGGAATAACTCGGCGCTGAGGCCACCAGCAGGATGGTATTCCCGGTTATTGCCTTTTGTATATCCTGCGGATTGACCTGGAAGGATTGCGGATCGATATCCACCGCCACAGGTTTCAGGCCGAGATAGTGCGCGGCTTTATGAAAAGCGGCGTGCGCGGTTTTTGGCAGGACCATTTCCGGCTCTCGAATGTCAGGTCTTTCCACCCGTGCTTTGTCGCGCGCGGTTTTTACCGCGAGCATGATACTTTCCGTTCCGCCGGTGGTGAGGTGACCGACCGCCTGCGAATCGCCATGCAGAAGGTCGATCACTGCGCGAACCACCTCGGTTTCGAGCTTTAACAACGAGGGGAAAACGGTAGGATCCAGGCCGTTTTCGGTCAGGAAGGAGAGGTAGGCCTCATTCATCACTTCAGCCGGGTCCTGCCCGGGATTGTAGACATAGCACCAGACCCTGCCAGCCTTCCAATCCATATCGTGGGATTTGAAAGCCTGCAGCGCGGAAAGTATTTCCTGCTTGGATAGCCCACGCTCAGGAATTTGCATGTGCGATTCTCCTTTTTTCCAACTTTTCAACTGTTCTCAACGGATTTGCCTTCACACCGTCATGAATTGATCCAAATAATGGATTACCGTTTCAATGCCATGATGAAAATTCGAAATGGAAAACTTTTCATTGGGTGAATGGGTGCGGTCATCGGGAAGCCCAAATCCGATCATCACAATCGGGATTTCATGATCTGGCTTGGATAATATCTTAATCATCTCATGCACGATCGGGAGAGAGCCGCCGCCTCTCAGGTAAACCGGTTTATGTCCAAATCCTCGCTCATACGCAACCTCCGCCGCCCTTACGGCCGGTGAGTTGTAATCGATCTTAACCGGATGTGCCTTCCCAAGAACGCGGATATCCATCTTGACGGTTGGTGGGCAATGGGATTTCAGGAACAAATGTAAAGAATCGAGGATTTCCTCGGGATCCTGATGAGGGACGAGCCGCAGGCTGACCTTGGCTGTTGCTTTGGAGGGGATGACCGTTTTCATTCCTTCTCCGGAGAAGCCGCCTGCGATTCCGTGGATCTCGAGCGTGGGCCGCACGCTGACCCGCTCCGCGAGCGGGTAACCGGCCTCACCTCCCAAGGATGGCGCGCCGGTGAGGTGCATGCCAATCTGATCGTTGATCGATGCCTGAGCGATCAGATCGCGTTCCTCCTCCGTGAGTTCCTCCACCTTATCATAAAAATGGGGGACCAGGATTTTTCGAAAATCACCATGTTGCAATTTGGACAAAAGCCGCACGAGGACGTTTATCGGATTGTCCACACTGCCGCCAAATGTGCCGGAATGCAAATCATGGGCAGGACCGCGAACCTCGATCTCCAGGTAGAGATTGCCGCGTACACCCCACATGATGACCGGGTGTTCAGGATCCAGCATATCCTGATCAACGATCAGGATCGCGTCGGCGCGCAATTCCTGCGCGTGCTGGCGCAGGTAGGGGAAGAGGTTCGTGCTGGTGATCTCCTCCTCGCCTTCGAGCAAAACCTTCACATTGACAGGCAATTCGCCGCTGGTCTTCAGGTAGGATTCCAGCGCGGCGAGCACGGCCATCGCCTGACCCTTGTCATCGGAGGCTCCGCGCGCATACAGATTCCCGCCTTCGATCACCGGCTCAAAGGGGGGTATTGTCCATTCGTGATCCGGATCGGTGGGCTGAACGTCGAAGTGCCCATAGATCAGAAGAGTGGGTGATGTCCTATCCGATCCGTTCCAGGTCGCAAAGACAAGCGGATGGCCGGCTGTTTCCCGGATTTCGACGGAGGTCATGCCCATTTCCTTTCGGAAATCCGCGGCAAACTGGGCCGCGCGGCGCACATCGCCGGCATGTTCGGGGAGGGTGGAAATGCTCGGAATCCTCAGCCAGTCGCACAATCTCGTGAGATGCGCTTGTTTGTTTGTACGGGCAAATTGCAGGGCTGAATCCAGCATGGAGGAAGGATCGGATATATATCGCTTCGAATATGTCAATCCGGGTTCTATGCAGTTTTGGGAGTCAATACGTAGAAGGCAATGGCGAAGAACAAAACCAATCCCGCGGAAACCCAGACCGTTGGATTGGTAATTCCCACGGTAAAGGCATACCCGAGCATCGTGAGAAAAGCGACGCTGTTATCCACGACCGCATAACGGATCATGTCGCGGTTCCTCACGGGATTCCGATAGGCAAGCCAATACAGAAACACGAGGCCTATCTGCGTTGCCCCGAAGATGCGCATATAGAACGGCGGTTCCGGGAGCGTTTCGCCAAATATTGCAAGAATGGATTCGGGTGCGAGCCAGGTGGGCAAGCCCCACAACAAGGCAACGACAAGCATCTTGAAAATCAGTACGCGTTTGAGCCAGATGAGTTTGGTTCCTTCGTTCAAGGGGGTCCTCCTAGGGTTTCATTGAATGGGATTCACGTCCCAGCGGATACTTCCACATACACAGCGCGACGATCAGCGCGGCGATGGCGGGCGTGATGCCGATCAGGAAGCGAATGCCCCACACGGCTGTCTCGGTTTGAACAGGGCTGCCCTCCGTGAAGCCTGTCAGCGCGGTGACAAGGGCGAACAGCAAGCCCTGCGCGGAGAACGCCAACTTGACGATTCCGCCGTTCATCCCGAAGAACAGACCCTCGCGACGGAAGCCGTGCTCGAGTTTGGCATCCTGGTCAATGATCTCGGAGATGATCGGGAAGGGCATGATCATCGAATTGGCGAGACCGGGGATGACCAACATGGTGCCGAGCAGGCCGGTATAGAAATCACGAGCGAGCGTCATGACGATCAGGCCGGGGATGAAAGTGAACGAGCCGATGATCCAGGTCTTGCGATAGCCAAGTTTTGCCAATATGGGTCGCCAGATCAATACGAAGGGAATTGTCAACAGGATCGGTACCCCGAGCAGAACCGCCTCTGCGTCGCCTCCGCTCATGGTGCTTCCGAACACGTCCACTTCGCCTGTGATGCCAAGCGCGTACTTGCGCCAGAATGGAAGCATGGCTGCCAGCAAGAGCCAGATGTACTCCTTGGAGATGTTTGCCCCGAGAAACCAGCGGAAGGCTTTGTTGGCCAGGACGAT
>Ga0194127_10008556_pt1 | contig 10941 bp, 11 predicted proteins | sample TA2KigC100mmetaG_FD_148624 | JGI IMG/M metagenome (GOLD analysis project Ga0194127, IMG submission 148624) | Freshwater microbial communities from Lake Tanganyika, Tanzania - TA2015036 Kigoma Deep Cast 100m | ecosystem: Environmental > Aquatic > Freshwater > Lake | place: Tanzania: Lake...
ATTTCTGAAAATAGAAATTCAAAAATTAACAGGTTTATAGTTTCCAATCAAGGGGTCAGAAATAGAGATTTCTTTTTCTTTAGGTTATCAAATTTCTTTTCCTAGCACCTCAAAAAATGAATTTGCCTGTTTCATTGGAAAAAACAACTTTTTCATCTTTTTTTTTGACAGAGAGGATCACTTTTTTCATAAAGCGCTTATATTGTGAGGATTGGAGATCATTTAACTGACCTGAAAATATGTGATGTCTTCCTGTTTTCCTTAGCAGGTCCATACCTTATAAGCTTGACTTGATCTGACTCCAGGTTTCATCCGTCATTTTTGAGCCTACCGTTTCGATCACCCGGCCGGCCAGGAGGGAACCGATTTCCCCGCATCTGCGAAAAGGCAAGCCGTGACACATGCCAAAAAGAAACCCGGAAGCATACAGATCACCGGCTCCGGTGGTGTCGATGCTTTCAACCGGAATCGGTTCAATTTTGTCGACACCCTCCTGGTGTCGAACCAGCGATCCTTTCTTACCGGTTTTCACCACCACGATCTTGCACATCTCTCCGAGCAGAGACAAAGCTTCTTCCGGATCATTACCGGTAAAGGCCCTGGCCTCTTCTTCATTGGCAAAGACCACATCAACATATTGGTGTAAGATTTTTTTCAGGAAGTTAAGGTTTTGCTCGACCACATTATAGCTGGCCAGATCAAGCGAAATGGTCATCTGATATGAAGCAGCCATGGATAGCGCCTGTTCCAGCAGGTTATGGTCTTGTACCAGATATCCTTCCACATGAAAGAACCGATACCCTTCGAAGTAATCTTTTTTCAGCATTTCAGGAGAAAGCTCGATAGATGCTCCCAGATAAGTGGTAAAGGTTCTCTCCGAGTCGGGTGTGATCATGGCAATGGCTCGTCCGGTCGGCTGGGGACTGTAGTTCAGGTAAGGAGAAATTTGACTTTTGGTCAGGTCTTCAGAGAAAAAAGAGCCGAATTCATCTTGTCCCACGGAACCGATAAATCCGGTTGAAATCCCCATCTGTGCCAACCCATGGATGGTGTTGGCTGCGGAGCCTCCCGTTGAGATTGTTTGCCGGAAACCGGATGTTTTTTCCATGATCTGCTGCATGGTAGTCATATCAATTAGTTGCATACTTCCCTTGGGAATGGAAATTTCACGCAGGAAATCATCCCCGGGAAGGATGGTCATCACATCCACAAGCGCATTACCGATACCCAGAATCTTTGTCATGATAAGCTGTGTTTTACTAATTTTTTCAACGTTTTTAAACATACATTCCGGAGTGATACCGGCAGGTCGTCCTCCAGTATCCGCTCCACCGATGCACGAAGCTCCTGCCGGATATCCGGTTCTGAAGCAGAAAGTTTCAGGATCAAACCGATGCAATGAACCCGGGTGGCTGGTTTCTCCCTCGGATTGATCAGCCAGTTGAAACAGGTATCCAGGAGCAGCCCCTGATCTGCCAGCTTTTCCGGATCCAGAAAATCATCCATGATCTTCAGGAAATTTCTTTTAACCCCATCAATGCTTGATGTGATCATGTGTTGAGTTACCTTTTGGATGTGTGGAATGATCAGTTCCGGATGTTGCTCGCAGCAAAGCTGGACAACCCGGGCGGCACGCATCGAGATGGGATATTTCTCGAGATAGCAATAGTCCAGCATAACATGGAATCGCAAGGGATCAGTTCCAATGGCTTCCACCGCCAGGTCAGCCACCGCCCGCTCGCTTCCCATCTGCAGGATTTCCAGAAATTCCGATTCAATGGATTTTACCATGTATTGGATGACACAAAAACGCAAAAGCACAAAACAACAAAAAAAAATGAACAACGAACCCCCCTTCATTGTTCATTGCTCATTATTCATTGTTTCCGCTCCCCCTGCTGGACTTGAACCAGCGACCCTCTGATTAACAGTCAGATGCTCTAACCAACTGAGCTAAGGAGGAATTTTGAGGGTGCAAAAATAATACTTTTTTAATCATACAAGCATATTGGAACATTCATTTTTTTGCAATGTGCCTGAATTTTAATAATTTTGCCGACCGATTTTTTGAAAAAACTAATCATTTTTACCTAAAAAAAGCAGCATCCATGAAGATTTTCCAAACGCAAGAGATCCGAAACCTGGCCTTGATCGGCGGCGCCAAAGTGGGCAAAACCACATTATCGGAAGCCATGCTTCTGGAGGGAGGTGTAATCAACCGCCGCGGATCCGTTGAAGACAAGAACACGGTTTCTGACTACCGGCCGATTGAGCTGGAACGCCAGAACTCGATCACTTCTACCTTATTATATGCACTTCATGACAACAAGAAGATCAATTTCATTGATGCTCCGGGTTTTGATGATTTCATCGGGGAGGTAATCGCAGCGCTGCGGGTAGCCGATACTGCGATGATGCTGGTAAACGGTCAAAATGGTGTGGAAGTGGGAACGGAGATTACCTGGCGTCATGCTGCTCGCCTCCAAACACCCGTTATTTTCCTTGTCAATCACCTGGAACACGAAAACTCCAGCTTTGAAGAAACCATCCGGCAGCTGAAACAATCTTTCGGTAATGCCGTAACTACAATCCAATATCCTGTCAACCAGGGGATTGGGTGGAACTCCTTCATCGACCTGCTGAAGATGAAGATGTACAAATATGCAAATGATGGTGGAAAAGCGCAGATCCTGGATATACCGGAGGGAGAAAAAAGCCGCGCAGAAGAACTGCAGGGCGCTTTGATAGAAGAACTGGCAGCCAATGATGAAAAATTGATGGAGACCTTTTTTGATAAAGGTACACTGACGGAGAAAGAGATGCTGGACGGACTGAAACTGGGATTGAAAAAGAGAGGTGTTTTTCCGGTATTATGTGTGAATGGTAAGCATAATATGGGTGTTGACCGGTTGCTGGAGTTCATAACTCAAGCAGTTCCGGCTCCCAACGAAGTTCCTCCAGTTAAAACGAAGGAGGGCAAAGAGATCAACTGCAATGTCTCTGACCCCGCAACCGCCTTTGTCTTTAAGACATATATCGAGCCCCATCTTGGAGAGATGACCTTTTTCCGCATCTATGCCGGAGAAATCACCGAAGCGATGGAAATGATCAATCCGATCAGAAGTTCAAAGGAAAGGATGAGCCAGTTGTTTGTCGTTTGCGGCAAGAACAGGGAAAAAGTGGAAAAGCTCGTGGCCGGCGACATTGGTGTGACGATCAAGTTGAAAAATACCGCCACCAATGATACGCTCAATGCTCCCAAAAATCCGGACATCGAAATTGCGCCGATCGTATTTCCCGATCCGAAGTTCCGGGTTGCCGTAAAAGCGAAAAACTCTACGGATGACGAAAAGCTTGGAGGCATCATGGCTGAGATCAAAAAAATTGATCCGACGGTTGTCGTAGGGTATTCCAAGGAATTAAAGCAGTTGATCGTTCAGGGGCAAGGAGAGCAGCACCTGAATATTGTGAAATGGCATATCGAGAATATTGAAAAAATTGCCGTGGAATATCTTCCACCACGGATCCCTTACCGGGAAACCATAACCAAACCGGCCAAATCGATGTATCGCCACAAGAAACAGTCGGGCGGCGCCGGGCAGTTTGGCGAAGTGCACATGATGATCCATCCGTATAAGGAGGGAGCACCTGATCAGAACGAGTTTCCCATTCGCGGAAGGGAAACCATTGAACTGGAATGGGGTGGCAAACTGTTGATGCATAACTGTATTGTCGGCGGCGCCATTGATACCCGCTTCATGCCAGCAATCATGAAGGGTTTGATGGAAAAGATGGAAGAAGGCCCACTGACAGGCTCTTATGCCCGTGACATTGTGGTAAACATTTATGACGGGAAAATGCACCCGGTGGATTCGAATGAAATCTCTTTCAGGCTGGCTGGTCGTAACGCTTTTAAGGAAGCTTTCAAAAATGCCGGCCCGAAGATCCTCGAACCGATCTATGATGTCGAAGTAATCCTTCCGGAAGACAAAATGGGTGATGTGATGACTGACCTTCAGGGTCGCAGGGCCATGATCATGGGAATGGAAAGCGAAGGCAATTACCAGAAAATCAAAGCCAGGGTGCCGCTTGCAGAAATGAACAGGTACTCCACGGCGTTAAGTTCCATCACCAGTGGTCGGGCCACGTACAATATGAAATTTGCCGAATATGCACAGGTTCCGTCCGACATTCAGACGCAACTGCTGAAGACTTACGAGGAGCAGTCGAAGGATGAAGAATAACGGTCCGCAGCATGATGCTTTTGCGGGACTGAAGCTCAGGAGATTGAACCTGAATCTTCATTCCTGAATTACGGGGTCTTCGGGATCTGATAATTTCCGTAAACCTTCTGTGTTGAGCTGCCCGGAAAATAATGACTAAAGTTTCCCGATAAAGAGGTTGCGTAAGCATTGAAGCTTCCTTCCAATAAGGCAGGGCCTGATTCACCGGTTCCAAGCAGGATGGAAAAATACCCATTTACGATGGCGCAGATACCCTCCGAATTTGATTCTTCCCGGGTGGTATATCCAATACCTCCGGATTCATGGAAGATGACTACAAGTTTATAGTGGATGACGGCCGGTTTATCGTTCACATTTCCCACATCAATGATGATGGTTGTGTCCTGGGATGTCAACCCTTCCCAGCGTCCCTGGTAGGGAACAATGATCGGGTCATCATCCTTGTCCTTCCTGCAGGATGTGTTCAGGAGGCCGGCCGCGAAGACCAGCAGGAGGAATGCCAGGAAAAACGGGACTTTTTTCATCACAAAACGGGATTGAGAGGTTTATTTACTACTGCAAAAATATGGAATAAGGGATATCATCTAACGTTCTGGCTGCTATACTTTTTTATACTTTTGCGCCCGCAAGGTATCAAGAAAAAATTGAGGCATGTACGGAGCTATCCAAGATCATCTTTCGAAACTGCTGGAAAACATTGAGAAAGAAGGGTTATTCAAACGGGAACGTATTCTGATCACCCCGCAAGGAGTACAAATTAAGACAGATCAGCACCTGGACGTGCTGAATTTCTGTGCCAACAACTACCTGGGGCTTTGTTCTGAACCCCGTGTGATGGCAGCCGCCAACTACAACTTTTTCAAGTACGGGTTTGGAATGGCTTCCGTGCGGTTTATCTGCGGCACCCAAAAAGTCCATAAAGAACTTGAGGACAGGCTCTCCGATTTTTTGGGAATGGAGGACACCATCCTGTATTCCTCTGCCTTTGATGCCAATGGTGGTGTTTTTGAACCGTTGCTCAGTGAACAGGATGCCCTTATTTCCGATGAGCTGAACCATGCTTCGATCATTGATGGAATCCGGTTGTGCAAGGCCAAACGTTTTGTTTACCGGAACAACGACATGGAAGACCTGGAGGAGACCCTCCGGGAGGCCAGTGACAGTCGTTTTCGGCTGATCGTCACCGATGGCGTATTCTCCATGGACGGGATCATCGCACAGGTTGACAAGATCTGTGACCTGGCGGAGAAATACGATGCGCTGGTCATGGTTGACGACTCGCATGCCACCGGATTTGTCGGTAAAACCGGGCGCGGAACACCTGAATTATGTAATTGTCAGGAACGGGTTGATATCATCAGTACGACATTTGGCAAAGCGCTTGGGGGCGCTTCCGGCGGGTGTATCTCCGGGAGAAAAGAGATCATCGCGTTGCTTCGACAGCGGTCACGCCCTTACCTGTTTTCCAACTCTCTTGCTCCGGCGATTACCGGCGCCACGATTGAGGTCTTGAATATTCTTACGGAAACAACTGCGCTTCGGGATAAATTATTTGAAAACACCCGGTTGTTCAGACAAGGAATGAAAGATGCCGGCTTCAAGATCGTGGAAGGGATTCACCCCATTGTTCCTGTGATGCTTGGTCACTTGCCGGATGATGCGAAATTGTCGCAGAATTTTGCGAATGAACTTCTCACCGAAGGGATCTATGTGATCGGTTTTTATTATCCGGTAGTACCCAGGGGAAAATCACGCATCCGGGTACAGATCAGTGCGGCACACAGCAAGGCGCAAATCGGATACGCCATAGACAAATTCATTAAAGTCGGAAAAAAACTTGGAGCAATATAACCATACCATGGTTTTCGGAACAGGTACAGATATCATAGAGGTGGACCGTATCAAAGCGGTCATGGAGAAAGACATTGGTTTCCGGGAAAAGATATTTACATCCGGGGAAATTGCTTATTGCGAGTCAAAAGTCCATAAATATCAGCATTATGCAGCCCGGTTTTCGGCCAAGGAAGCCTTCATGAAGGCCATCGGAACCGGCTGGCGTTTCGGGATCCTTTTTGCGGAGATAGATGTCCATCATGACCCACTGGGGAAGCCGCTGATCGAGTTGCACGGGAAGGCGAAAGAATTTGCGGAGAAAGAAGGCATTTCAAAAATACATGTATCTTTATCGCATCTAAAAAACCTTGCAATTGCTATCGTAATCATTGATAAATAAAGTAGATATGGCGCATTTCAAATCGTATGAAGAAAACACCAGAAATTTTAACTGGTCGATTGCAGAAAATGAACTGGGATACAAGGAAGGAGGAGTAATCAATATCGGATGGTACTGCTCCGACCGGATTTGCGAGATGGGAAAAGGGGACAAGAGGGCCCTCATCTGGGAAGGATTTGGCGGGAAGCATAAAACGTATACTTACAACGACTTGCGTTTATGCAGTAACACCATTGGTGCCTATTTAAAGAGCCTGGGCATTCAGCCTGAAGACCGGGTCTGTTTGTTCATGGATAAAATTCCGGAGCTCTACATTGGATTTATCGGGGTTTTGAAGATTGGCGCCATTGCCCAGCCTTTATTTTCGGCTTTTGGCGACGAATCATTATTGGTACGTCTTGAAAATGCTGAAACCCGGGCGATCATCACCCAGCAAAAGCATGTGTCGAAGGTTCGTAAGATCCTGGATAAGATGCCCTACCTGAAACACATCATTGTGGTAGACCATGATGAGAAAAAACCACTTCAGGAGAGAGAAATCGTTTTTGATCTGGAGAAGGCTGCCGGGGTGGAGCAACTTGAGATACATCCCACAAAAAAAGAGAGTCCGTCGGTATTGCACTATACTTCCGGAACAACCGGACAGCCCAAGGGGGTAAAGCATGTCCATTACTCCCTGATCTCACAATATTTGACGACCAAATGGGTGTTGGATATCCAGGATGATGATATTTACTGGTGCACGGCAGATCCAGGCTGGGTTACGGGGACATCATACGGCATCATTGGTCCTTTCGCCATAGGCGCTACCCAGTGTGTACAAGATCTTGGTTTTTCGGCTGAAAACTGGTATCGGTTCATTGAGAAACACAAAATAACCGTATGGTACTCTGCGCCCACTGCGATCCGATCGCTGATGAAAGCAGGCGAGGAGGTAGTGAAGAAATTCAACCTGGAGAGCTTGCGTCATCTGGCCAGTGTGGGTGAAAACCTAAACAGTGAAGCAGTGATCTGGTCTGAGAAAGTTTTTGGAAAGCCATTTCATGATACCTATTGGCAAACGGAAACCGGAAGCATCATGATCACCAATTTCCCCGGGATGAAGATCAAACCGGGCAGCATGGGGAAACCATTTCCCGGCATCACAGCGATCGTGGTTGATCCGGAAACCTATGAACCAATTAATGAAACCGGAAAGATCGGATTAATCGGTATCAAACCCGGCTGGCCATCGATGATGCGGACATACTGGAATAATGAAGAAACCTATCAGAAGAAATTCAAGAACAACTGGTATCTGCCTGGTGATCGCGCCACCATTGACAAAGAAGGATATTTCTGGTTTGTGGGAAGGGATGATGATGTGATCAATACTGGTGGACACCTGGTAAGTCCGTTTGAAGTGGAATCGGCTCTGCTGGAACATCCGGCTGTTGCCGAATCGGCGGTTGTTGCCAAGCCGGACTTTGTCAATATGGAAGTGGTAAAGGCATTTGTTAACCTCAAACCGGGTTTCCAGGCCAGTAAAGATCTGGATCTGGAAATCATGAACTTCATCCGGAAAAAACTTTCTCCTCTGGCCATGCCGCAGGAAATTGAATACGTGGACCTTTTACCCAAGACCCGCAGCGGGAAGATCATGCGCCGGGTGTTGCGTGCAAAGGAATGGAATGAAGATCCGGGCGATGTTTCAGCCATGGAGAATGACTAGCTAGCCCCACCCCCTTGCCCCCTCCCCATTTGGGGAGGGGGTTGGGGAGGGGTCATTGAAACCAATTATTAACAAAACATAGGAGAACAACACAATGGACGAAATGAAAGAAATCGTAAAAAAGTATGTCATCGATGAGTATATGGAAGAAGGCGATACAATAGCTTACGATACCCCACTGATCTCAGGCGGAATCGTAGATTCCTTCTCCATGGTGTCGCTGAAGCGCTTCCTGGAAAACAAATACAACATCTCCATCCCGGATGATGACGCTACCCCGGAAGCCTTCGACTCGGTAAACAAGATCGTCGACCTGGTCAACAGATTCATCAAAAAATAAAGGGAGACAAATCATGGCTTACAGCGATAAGACAAAAGGAATATACCAGGAAACCCTGAAGGGTATCCGGGATGCCGGTCTTTTCAAGGTTGAACGGTTCATTCATTCAACCCAGGCAGCCGATATTGAAGTGGAGTTCCCGGTTGGATCAACCTTGAAAAAGGCGATCAATATCTGTGCTAATAACTACCTCGGCCTTTCGAGTCATCCGGATGTAATCAAGGCGGCTCATGAGGGTTTGGATGTGCGTGGATATGGCATGTCCTCCGTGAGGTTCATTTGCGGTACACAAGACATCCACAAAGAACTGGAGCATAAAGTAACTGAATTTCTTGGCACAGAAGATACCATCCTCTTTCCATCCTGCATGGATGCCAATGCCGGTTTCTTCGAAGCTGTTTTGACCAAAGATGATGTGATGATCTCCGACCGCCTGGTGCATGCTTCGATCATTGACGGCATCCGGCTTGCCCCGGCCATCCATGACACTTTCAAACATTCCGACATGGCCCACCTGGAAAACAAACTTCAGCTCCATGCCGACAAGCGGTTGAAAGTTGTGATCACCGACGGCGTTTTCTCGATGGATGGCGACACGGCAAAACTTGACGAAATGGTGGTCCTTTGCGAAAAATATGATGCCATGCTTTTTTTGGATGAGTCCCATTCTTCCGGATTCATTGGAAAAACCGGCCGGGGAACGCATGAAAAATGTGGGGTTATGGGCAAGATCGACGTGATCACCACCACTTTCGGAAAGGCCCTGGGAGGCGCTTCTGGCGGTTGTGTTTCCGGCAGAAAAGAACTTGTGGAAATGTGCCGGCAGAAGGCCCGTCCATATCTCTTCTCGAACACCATCGCACCTGTTGTCGTTTCCGGTGTGCTCCGGGTGCTCGAGATCCTCTCCTCCAACACGGAACGAAGGGATAAACTTGAAAAAAATACTGAATTCTGGCGGAAAGGACTGAAAGAAGCGGGATTTGTACTGAAAGACGGAGATACCCCGATTGTTCCGGTCATGCTCTTCAACGCCAAACTGGCACAGGATGTCTCGCGGGATCTTTTTGAAGAGGGGATCTATGCCATCGGGTTCTTCTTCCCTGTTGTTCCGCAGGGACAAGCCCGTATACGGACCCAGATCTCAGCAGGCCATGAGATCCATCACCTGGAAAAAGCACTGGAAGCATTTAGAAAAGTTGGAAAGAAATATAACATCCTGGGAAAGACCAAAGAAGAGATCATTCAGATGTACGGCAATTGATTGATCTTGTGAATACCTCCTGTCATGCCTCCGCGTGATGGTCATCGATATATCTTATTGTTGGTTAATCCGGCTGTAAAGTCAGGACGGGGATTCATTGTGAACAAGGACACCAGATACCAACCGTTAACCCAACTTGAGCATTATGCCCCGAAAAAGAGGTGAAAAAGAGGTAAAAACAACATTTTTTCACGGGAAATAAGGATTGAAAAAAGTATGATCATTTCCCAAATGGATTGGTAAAAAAGGTTTATTTTGAAGGTCATCAGGATATAAAGCTCGAAAAAACCTATAATGAATTCGATCAGCTCGAAACATTGCTCCACCATGATTATGGTAGTTTAGCTTTGATCCGAAATGCTTTTGGGGAAATTGAAAAGAAGATGCATAACCAGGTTAGTGAATTGTATGAATATGATTTCTTGGGTAGATTGATTGAAAGAACGGAGAACGACGGGAAAGTGGCTCAATGGACTTATGATACAAAGGATTTTGGAGTTGGTCAGCCGGCAATAATTCAATACAAAGACAATCTTGAAAATGTTATCCATTCTGTGGATTTCATCTACGATCAGCTTAGCAGAAACACAAGCACAATAGAATCAATTGATGGCGAGTCATATGATATTCATAAAATCTATGATTCATACAGCAGAGTAAATAAAATATACTGCTTATCCACTTCAGTCAAGTAAAAATCTATAATAATATGATATACAAGTGTTTAGACATTTTCATTGTAAAATCGATCTAATCGTTACATTGTCAACATTTTGCAAGATGTTCACTTTATCGAAAGGGATAACCAGTTAAAAATATAAACAGATGAAACGTAAATTTACATCAGGATTTATTGTCTAACCTGTAAACTTTTTTTTAGGACGAGACAGTTGATAAAAAGTGTAAAGTCTAAAACGAAAAGTGCAAAGAGCAAATTCTTACACTTTGCACCTTGCACATTAGACTTGTCGTCGTACACTGTGATGACCAATTATCTTACTTTTCCCTGATACGGGATTTTACGAATTGGATAAAAAAAACCACCCCCCACCCCAAAAATCCGCCGGATTTTAAAAACCACTGTTTTTTTGTGGCTGCCACTAGATTTTCTTATGTATCTATTATTCACGCAATTAGTGAAATTTCTTTCCC
>Ga0194127_10008558_pt1 | contig 10939 bp, 11 predicted proteins | sample TA2KigC100mmetaG_FD_148624 | JGI IMG/M metagenome (GOLD analysis project Ga0194127, IMG submission 148624) | Freshwater microbial communities from Lake Tanganyika, Tanzania - TA2015036 Kigoma Deep Cast 100m | ecosystem: Environmental > Aquatic > Freshwater > Lake | place: Tanzania: Lake...
AAGAGAAAAAAGTCTCCAAGGAGGTTTAGGTAACCGCCCCAGGTCAACAATACCTGACCTGGATATCAACCATCACCATGCACAAGTGTAATTGTCGTCACTGCACAAATGTAGTTGACGTCGAGCACAAGCCCGAAGCAGAGTATGCAACCCGATCTTTTCTCAAAATGCCCCATGCATGTTTTGCTGTCAAGGAGAAGAAGGCTTGAGTCCGCTCACGCGACGTGCGCCACCGGTTTGCTCTATGACGCGCTGGTGAATTCGGAGCGCTTCCTCCAGCGTCAAGAAACGCATCAAGCCAGCCTTCGGTAAAGCTCCTCATTCCTCTCGAGGACATAATCTACAGCTTCCTCGAAATCCTCTTCCGGACTTGCAAGCAGGCGGTCGATGCCCGCTCGCATGAGATCTTCCGCACGGACACCGTATGCCAAAGCCTTTTCTCTTAGCGTGGCCACTGTCTCTTCGGGAAGACTTATTGCTAAGTCAGTCATCTCAGTCCCATTGAGGAATTGCCTCAGTCCAGGATTATGGCTGAAAAACACTGCTCTCTGCGGCCGACACCCAAGATTATCACGTCATCGAGCTGTTCCTCTTGCCGCTTAGGAGCATGTGGAGCCGTATTGCGTGAGCGAAGAAATCCTTTTAGGGCTCTGGATCCCATCAACAACGAAAAACAGGGAAGCCTAACCCCTTGGCTTCCCTGTGATATCAGGCTGTTATGTGGCGGGAGCGACGAGACTCGAACTCGCGACCTCCGGCGTGACAGGCCGGCGTTCTAACCAAACTGAACTACGCCCCCGCGATGCGGCGTAACGCCATCCAGATTCCCCTGAATGGTAGGCGGAACAGGATTTGAACCTGTGACCCCCGGCTTGTAAGGCCGGTGCTCTCCCGCTGAGCTACCCGCCCGAAACGGATCAAAAGCATCCTCACGCCAAACGGCTTCAGCATCTTTCCGCTCCAGGATAATGACCGTAACCCCCACTGTCAAGGGGAAACCCGGCACGGAGGTGGTCGCAACCGTGAAAGCGGGCGCGCGGGGCCCCACCGGACACGTTTGGCCGAAACGCTCACGATCGCCACGAGAGGCAGGCTTCTCAAACCATTTCCTCCTCATTGGCCTTCGCCAGGTCGTGCAGGGCCTCGTTCACCAGCACGAAAAGCACTGCGTCCCCCTTTCCTTTCACCCCAGGCTTGCTCAGATGCTTTCTCTTGAGAATACTCCGGACAACGAACCGCAGCGCTCCTTCATCGAGCCCTTCCAAATCCACTGAGGCAATGATCTCGGAAGAAACCACTGATGCCGCAGGGAGTATTTCAAGTTCATGAGCCCCACGGTCCGACAGGGCTAAGATGCCGAACCGCGTGACCGCCCACTCGCATTCCAGCCTGCGGCCGTCAGGTTTCAGAATCGAGCCTTTGCAGAAGTGAACCTCCATCAGGACATTTATACCAACTGTCATAGCTAGAGAGCTACAACGAATCATGAAAGCCGTCGGCTTACGCCGGCGCTCCGCGGCTTCGCCTCGGAGATAGGAGGCACGAGCGCATCGTTGCGCAATGACTCACCCTACGTAAACCCGACCGGGGCATCTCATGTGGACGCGCTCCATATGGACTGCGGCGTATGCGCGCCGTAACAATGGGAGGGACCGAGATTTTCTTGACAAAATCAATAAAGTTCCATACCTTTCTTCGTGTGAGGATTAATGCATGAAGCATCGCGGTTTGTTCCGGCTTCTCTGTCTGCTGCTTGTGGGTTGCGTTTCCATGGCCCACAGCCACGCGGTGGTCAGACCTTCGTGTTGCTCGCCCACAAAGCCTGAGGCCACCGAGGGTATGCTCTTGTGCGAAACGGGTAAGGCCTGTTGCGGCGCGGTTTCCGACCAAGAAAAAGCCCTTGTTGTGAGCGCGGCCTCCGAATCCGGAGATCTTCCCGGTCCTCTCAATTCTCGGGGCTGCTGTGAGAGCAACTGCTGCAAGGTTTTCCAGACCCTGACCTTCGCGGCGGCAGGAGCCGGGTACTCGTTCCGATTGCTTGAATGCGCGTCTATGCATATGGTGAATCTATCCCTTCCATCATCCGATTTCTTCTCTTCTCTTCTCCGTCCCCCGCAAGCGTAACACGGCTGTTGGACATCCCGTGACCGTAGTATCCGATAGAGCCGTTACTTCCGTGACCGGTCTCGTGAGCCGGACACGGCAATGGCCCGGAATAGCCTCGGAAAAGATTCGTCAGGCTAAGATGCCGGGTTCATCCCGAGGCGCTTCGACTAAGAGGCGGATAACGCCGTGGCACAGAATACATATCCCGACCTCACGGCGCTGGCAAGGAAGAGCCCGTCAGTTGAGACGGCGCCGGCGGTTCCTCGTCCTCGTTACAACTGGAAGACGCGGCTGTTCGTGCCTGCTTCGATTCTTGTGGGATTCTTGGCGCTCTTTGGCGCCACGCTGTACCGCGAGTTAGTTCCGTCCATGGTAGTACACGCGGCTCCGGTTGTGCTGAAACGCGTCCAGGGGCCCATCACCGGGGCGGTGACCGTTCAAGCCGCGGGATGGATTGAGGCTGACCCATACAAATCGTACGTGACTGCCCTGGCTGACGGCGTGGTTCAAGAGCTTCTTGTGCTGGAAGGCCAACCCGTGACAGCCGGCCAGGTGGTGGCGCGTTTGGTGGACGATGATGCCCGCCTGGCTGTGGAGCGCGCGAAGGCCAAGATCAGAGAACAAGAGGCCTCGCTCAGCGCTATGCGGGCCGAACTTGCCGCGGCCAAAACCGACTGGGAAAACCCTGTGGAACGCAGGCGAGCGGTTGATGTGTCCGCGGCTCAGCTCGCGGAAGCTCAGGCGACCCTAGAGCAGCTCGTTGCAGAGATAGCCCTGGACGAGTCCAAACTGGAGCACGCCCGGAGCGACTACGAGAGAAGGGTCGGACTGCACGGCTCAGGCGCCATCTCGGACTCGGAAATGATCCGGTTCCGGTCGGAGTTTCTGTCGCAGAAAGCGAAGCTTGAAGCCACTCGCATGCGTCACGCGGCTTTGAAGGAGCTCATCGCCAAGCGCCAAGCCGATCTCCGAGCTGCGAGAGAGCATATGGAGCTGCGCGTCGAAGAACGGCGCAAGCTGGATCGTGCGCATGCCGCGGTCCTCCAGGAAGAAGCACTTGTGAATCAAGCCGGGACAGCCCTTGCGGAAGCCAAACTCAGGCTGGAAAGGATGTCGATCCGCTCGCCGATGGACGGGGTTATCATGGCCAGACTTACAGAGCCCGGGTCGAAGGTGGTGGTTCTCTCCGACAATCCCGGTTCCGCTCGAGTCTTCAGTTTGTACGACCCGGCGCGGCTACAAGTCAGGGTGGATGTGCCTCTGGCAGACGCGGCCAAAATCGGAGCTGGTCAGCAGGCGCAAGTAATCGTGGAAGTTTCGCCCGATCGGACGTTCATCGGCGCCGTTACCCGAGTGCTCCACGAAGCCAATATTCAAAAGAATACGCTTGAGGTGAAAGTCTCTCTCTCGGAGCCTGATCGTCAGCTCCGGCCTGAGATGTTGGCACGCGTGCGATTCCTGGCCAAGGCTGAATCAGCTTCCGATGAGGCAGGGCAGCGGCTGTTTGCGCCCGAGGCCGCGTTGCGGGGAGGTGGCGTAAATCCTATGGCATGGGTAGTGCGGGGCTTTGATGGAAATCACGGCACGGCCGCGGCTCGATCGATCAAGTTGGGCTTCATTCGAGCCGATGGCTGGGTCGATGTTCTTGACGGCTTGCACCCGGGCGATCTCGTGATTACTCGCTCGACGGGCGAATTGTCCGAAGGGAAGCAGGTCAAAGTGGTGAGGGAATAGTCTCAGACTGAATTACACATTTCCGGAGATCATGATGGCGCTCATTGAATGCCGAAAATTGACTCGATCCTATCAAAAAGGGTCCTCCACGATCACGCCTTTGAGCAGTCTCGATCTGGATGTCGAGGAAGGCTCGTTCACGGCGCTGATGGGGCCGTCAGGCAGTGGCAAGACCACGTTGCTCAACCTTGTTGCGGGCATTGACACGCCCACATCCGGGACGCTCACGATAAACGGAATTCGGCTCGATCGGCTCTCACATGCGCAACTAGCCCACTGGCGAGCGGAGAATGTCGGCTACATTTTCCAACTTTACAATCTTATTCCGGTGCTGACGGCGTACGAAAACGTTGAGTTGCCCCTGCTCCTGCACGACCTTACCGCCGCGGAGCGGCACGGGAAGGTTGCGGCCGCGCTTGAACTGGTCGGCATCGCCGATCGTCATGACCACTACCCGCGGCAATTGAGCGGAGGGCAGGAACAGCGGGTGGCAATCGCCCGAGCTATTGTATCCGATCCGAAGATCATTGTGGCGGATGAGCCTACAGGCGATCTCGATCGGGCCGCGGCCGCGGAGATCCTGACCTTGCTGCGCGCAATCAACCGGGATCTCGGACGGACGCTCATCATGGTCACGCACGATTCCAAAACCACCAAGTATGCTCAGCGAACCCTACACCTGGACAAGGGTAAATTGCTCGAGGTGGAATCGGCGCGGGAGCCGTCTTCGGCGGTCCATCGTTGATCGATCGAGAGGAGTTTAGCTGTGAAGATTCTTCGCTTCGCGCCTTTGGTTGTGAAGTGCGTTGCTCGATATCGTGGTCGGAGCCTGTTAACCGTCGGCGGAGTGGCGACGGCCATGTTCCTCTTCTATTCGGTTCAGGCCGTGTGCCTGGGTGTGAACGAGGCAACACAGGCCACGTCACGAGACACCCGATTGGTGGTATATCGCCAGGATCGTTATTGCCCTTATTCAAGCAATCTCCCGCAAGATTACGCAAGCCGCATCGCTGCGGTTGAGGGCGTGAAAACCGTGGTTCCGGTGAAAGTGGTGGTGAACAATTGCCGCACCAGTCTTGACGTGGTGACGTTTCGAGGGGTTCCGGTTGATGCTGTTGAGAAAGGCGCCTTCAGTCATATGACTTTTGTCAGCGGCTCCGTGGAGGACTGGAAACGCCGCAGTGACGCGGCTCTTCTCGGTAACCGGCTCGCTGCGCGTCGCGGGTTGAAGGTGGGCGATCGAGTGGATTTGGCCGGCCTCACCGTTTACGTCGCGGGGATATTTCATTCACCTGAAGCGCAGGATCAGGCCGCTGCTTACGGGCGCCTCGATTTTGTGCAACGAGCTTCGGACAACAAGGTCGGGATTGTGACCCAGTTCGACGTGACGGTCGCGGACCCCGATCAGATGGGTCGTGTGGCCAAGGCGATTGACGCCGAGTTTCGCGACGCTGCCGAACCCACGGCCACGCGGCCTGAAAAGACCTTTGTGGCCAGGGCCGCGTCCGATATCGTCGAGATCGTGGGATTTGCTCGCTGGCTTGGCTGGGCCTGCGTTGCGGGTGTGTTCACTCTGGTGTTTAACGCAATTGTCTTGTCCGTTCAGGATCGAGTTCGCGATCACGCGATCATGCAGACATTAGGATACAGCGAAGGGCTGATCGTGAAGCTGATCGTGGGAGAAAGCCTGACGCTCAGTGTTTCCGGAGCGCTCATAGGGCTGGTTGTCGCTGCGGCCGTTACCTCGTGGGCAAATCTCAGCTTCTCAGTGGAAGGGCTCAGTATCCACGCCTCCGCGAGTGTGGGGACCGTAGGCTTGGGTTTGGCTCTATCGCTCCTGACCGGCGCGGTCGCGGGACTCGTGCCCGCGTGGCAAGCCTCACGCCGCGATATCGCCGCATGCTTCAGAGCGGCATGACAGATTTGCATTTTGAGGAGTGACGGGAAGAAACTTCTTTGATTACAAAGAAAATCTTCTTCTCACTCTTCAAGAAACGCCATCTGGCGAGCGTAGGCTGCCGACGAATCAGCCGACGGTCTTCGCAAGGGACTTGTCGCCTTCCGAGAGGCTAGAAGGGCAGGCGGGTTATAGGAGGCGGGACGGGATATCTGATGCGATTGCTTCCGTTTGACTACAGTGTGCGGAATCTGGGCCGATCGCCGAAGCGGCTCGTGTTGATTATCTCTGCGGGAGCCCTGGTTGTGAGCTTGGTTCTTGCCGCTGCCGCCTTTGTCCGGGGCATGGAGAGATCGCTCACGGTTGGCGGAAACGCGTCAAACGTCATCCTCTTAGCCACGGGGAGCGAAGAAAGCGTGGAACGGAGTCAGATTCCGAGCAGTGTGCCAGGGGTGGTAGCTGCGGGCTTATCTGGGATCAAGACACAGTTCACCGTTCCGTTTGTCTCACCGGAAGTTCACGTTGCGATTTTTGTGCGGGCCGACCGACAGAGCGGTGAAGAATGGCGCGCGATGCTGCGCGGCGTCACGCCGGCTGCGTTCCTCGTCTACCCTCGAGTCCATATTGTCGAGGGGCGTGTCCCTGAACCGGGTAAGGATGAAGTCATGGTAGGCGCTATGGCCGCTGATATGATGAGAGTCCCTCAAGAGCGCGTGAGCGTTGGCAAGAGCCTGTGGTTCAGCAATCGCGCCTGGCGAATCGTGGGCCGGTTTCAGGCTCAAGGCGCGGTGATGGATGGGGAAATTTGGGTCCCGGTCACGGATCTCCAGGTGGCCACGAGAAGAGACACGTTTTCGTGTGTGGTCCTTACCCTGGGTGACGGAGACTTCGCGGATGTGGATGCCTTCACCAAACAGCGCCTCGACTTGGGACTGACGGTGATTCAAGAGTTGGATTATTACTCCTCAATCATGAGGTTCTATCGGCCCGCGCATACCTTGATCTGGACCACGGCGCTGCTGGTTGCGCTTGCGGGACTGTTGGGCGGCCTGAACACTATGTACGCGGCGTTCGCGGCTCGTGCGCGCGAATTCGGGACGCTCCAGGCCGTGGGATATTCGCGGGTCGCAATCCTTGTCAGCCTTTTGCAGGAATCGCTCCTGACCGCTGCTGCGGGAACACTCATTGGGTCCGTTGTAGGCATTGTGTTCATCAACGGCCATGCGGTCAGATTTTCGATGGGGGTGTTTCAGCTCATTGTGGACGACCGGGTGCTTCTGGTCGGTGTCTTGGCGGGTTTCGCGATAGGAACCATTGGCGTGGCGCCACCCGCATGGAGGTGTCTGCGTCTGCCGATAACGGAAGCTTTGAAAGCCGCATAATGCGAAAGGATTTGAATCATGAATGATAGCGCTAGAAATCGTCGATCTTTTCGGATGTCGCTGATCGCTGCGGTTGTAGTGGTTGGCCTCGGGCTCGTCGCGACTTACGCGAGCGCCAAAACTCCGGGGCCTACTCGAAGCCCCGCGGCTGTGCTGCCGCCGGGATTATTTGTGGCTTCCGCGCCGCCTGATGCGCTCGACGTGGGCCCGGCTCGGAAGGTCGCTCAAGAGGGCAAACCCATCGTGCTCCGAGGACGCATCGGCGGGCTTGCCAAGCCCTTTGCGGAAAAACATGCGATGTTCGTGTTGTCGGATATGCAAGTAGCCTCTTGCGGCCCAACATGCGGAAATCCCGGCGATTACTGTTCCATTCCCAGGGAGCGGCTCTTGGCGAATCTCGCGACCGTTCAGGTGGTGGACGCAAACGGCTCGCCGCTCAGGGCGCCCATGCAAGGCATGAACGGCTTACAGCCCATGAGTGAAGTAGTCATACGGGGCATTGTCGCCAAAGCCGACAACAACGTGCTCATCGTGAACGCGCACAATATTTACGTCAACCGGCAGCCGAAGTGAGGCAAACACGTTTCCAAGTCCTTTGTGTCCTGCGGAATTGAAGGGCGCCATATGAAGCTGAACGCCTTCGAGTTTGTTGCAATGAATAACCCTCTCCGCGCCGCCATCCAACGGCGATTCGAGGCTCGTCGCCTCATGAGAATGGGAGGCGCAATGAACGGAGGACGGGCCCTAGAGATCGGCTGCGGTCGCGGAGTGGGGGTGGAAATCATTCTTCATCAATTCCGCGCTCAGACTGTGGACGCGTTTGACCTCGATCCAAGGATGGTCGAGCGCGCTTTCAGCCGATTGAGAAACCTCAAGGACAGAGTGAATCTCTGGGTGGGCGATGCGACCAAGATCGAGGCGTCAGACGCAACCTATGACGGCGTCTTCGATTTCGGCATTATCCATCATATTCCTGACTGGCGTGCGGCGGTCGGAGAGATTTTTCGCGTCCTTAAGCCTGGAGGCCGTTTCTATGCAGAGGAAGTGCTTCGGGGTTTCATTTTGCATCCGCTTTGGCGAGCGCTGCTAAAGCATCCACAGCAGGATCGCTATGACCACGAAGAATTCAAGGCTGCGCTTGCCCAGAGCGGGTTCACGGTTCTTTGCGACAATCAAATATGGAACAGTTTCGGGTGGTATATTGCGGACAAAAGAGAGTAGACCCTCCGAATCGGTCCAGATGACGAGGGCCTTCTATTCTCGGATACAACACGTGTTCGTGCGAAGAGAGTCGTGACCGAGCCGCTTGAGCAGTGACTCCGGAAAATCGCCAACGGCCGCTTCTAGCGTTTGTCGGGTTGAATAGTCTGCACGCACCGAAATCCCACATCTTCAAAGCCCATGGAAGGGTCCTGCGCCACACCCGGCATAAATCCTGCCATATGTAGGACGCTGCCTGCAAACCCGCCGAGAATCACAAACGAGGACGGGGAGTTCCGGTCAGGCGCGGCGCGCACGCCCCATTCGCTGACGTTTTGCTCCAGGCCCCGGATGCCGTCCGGATGCCCCTCAAAGCGAGAAATCGGGTGGGGAACCCGAGCTGCGGCGCCTGAAGACTCAATGCCGGGAATTTCAGCGCTTGGGAGCTGGATACTTGGAGCCGCGCTGCTTGGAACTGAGGTACTGGTATCACGGGGAGGCGGCGCCTTTTCTCTCCGTCGAGCAGGAGGAGCAGGAGAGGGCGCAGTCAAATGATGACCATCACCATGCATAGCGAATTCAACTCCTCCCAGAGCTTGGAACCCCAAATCCACGTCTCTGCGCGCGTAATCGACACCTCCCGTGTCGAAGGAGGTTGAATCCCTGAGACCCCTGCTTCCATCTCCTTTTCGTGTTGCTGCGAAGAGCCACTCTGCTTCGGTTGGAAGGCGTTTACCATAGTACCGCGCATAAGCCGCGGCCCCGTAGGCAGTTACCTTGACTACCGGATAGGCCGCGAGCGCGGGGTTGTTCAGCATAAAGCGGCCGTTGCGGTACACGATGGGCTCGAACCCCGTGAAGACAGGGCCGAGCACATACCACGACTGCCCCTCACTTCGGACTATGTTGTCTTTTACCTCGAGCTTGGAGAGGACCTGATTGAGGAACTCAACGAACTGGAAGTTCGTTACTTCCGCCTCGTCCATATAGAATGGGTTCACATCGAATGCGACGAGTTTGTCTGAACCGACGTGATCGGGAAGCTTGACCTCACCTCCGGACAAGAGGCGCATCCTGGATCCATCCCTTCCGGAAATCCAGGGCGCCGGCGGCGCAGGCTGGTTGGAAAGCTCACTTTGTGATTCCGGAGTCGCAGCCTCCGGCTTCACCCCGTGCTCCACGCTCGTCATGTCGCTTGTCGTCCCCGAACCATGCAGCATGAGAAAATGATGGTACAAGTTGGAGCCCGCAACAATAACAAGAATCGCCCCGAGAATCAGATAAATCTGCTTGCGATGCAGGCTTTTTAGTAGTGGGCGTTCAGCCGCGTCCGCCTCGTCGAGAACCTTTTGCAACTCTTCTCGAAAAACCGTAACCGACGGAAGTCTCTGGTCTCGATCCTCGGCAGTGGCCTTTTGTATGATAAGATCTAACGCCTTCATGAACGGAGTAGTGGGATCGAGCAGGCACACTCCCTTAAGAGGACAGGCCTTCTTGGAGTCGACCATGGTCCCTTGCACCGCTTCGTAAAGGATTTTGCCGAGCGCATAAACGTCGCCCCGCACATCGGTGAGTCCGAGATCCATGAATTGCTCAGGAGCCATATACGCGATGGTGCCCTCGACATGGTGGCTCTTGGTAAGATTTGGCCAATACGCCGCTCCTGCGATGCCGAAGTCCGTGAGCTTGGGAATGTCCCCATCCAAGAGGACGTTTTCGGGCTTGATGTCTCTATGGACAATGCCGAGAGCGTGAACCGTCCCCAGGCCTTCCAGAATGGGGAGAAAATACTGTTTGATCCAGGACCTGATCTTGATCTCGCTCTCTTTCAGTCCGTCATAGGGAATGGTTTTGCGAAGTGTCCTGCCCGGCACGTACTCCATGACTACGTAGTAGACGTCGATTGTTTCGCCGTTTGTGGTGACCTGGGCTATGTCTTGATCGTAGACTTGGACAACGTGCGGGTGGCGAACCTGAGCCATTGCGATTGCTTCCCGGTGGAACCGCTCGATTTCGGTCTGAACTTCTTCTTCGTCATCTCCAAACTCCCGCAGATAGTCCGTCGAAATGGTCTTGACCACCACCAGTCGCTCCAGATTGTGTTGGCGAGCAAGATACACTTCACCCTTGCCTCCGGTGGCTATGTGTCTGACGATTTCCCATTTCCCGTTGAGAACGGTCCCACTATTGAGAAGCATTTTGCTCGGTTGCCGACTTCCGGAACGGGATGAGTTCATCGCAATCATAAGGTCTTCCTCCGATCAAACGGAACACGCCGGCCCACTCAGGCGTTTTCGATAAGACGCGGCGCCGTGACCTTCTGGTGAGTCTTGATGGCCTTTCCGTGATTGAACTCCTTTTGAACCTGTTGCGTCATGCTCTTCACTTCCTCCTGAGCACGGCACGGTAATGTTTCGCCTAAACTCCAACCGGTTGCCCCGAAAGGTCAGCCTGGCGATCACGACAGCCCGGCGGTCAGGTCCGGTCAAAGGATCAGGATAACGCTGCGAAGCTTCAGGAGGGATTCTGCAATCAGCGATCCGGGTCTTTTCGGCGCCAAATCGGCGCTAGGTTTGAAATGAGTCGAGACCGTCTCCAAGGACGCGGTCAAAGTGTCGGA
>Ga0194127_10008562_pt1 | contig 10934 bp, 12 predicted proteins | sample TA2KigC100mmetaG_FD_148624 | JGI IMG/M metagenome (GOLD analysis project Ga0194127, IMG submission 148624) | Freshwater microbial communities from Lake Tanganyika, Tanzania - TA2015036 Kigoma Deep Cast 100m | ecosystem: Environmental > Aquatic > Freshwater > Lake | place: Tanzania: Lake...
TCCCGACGCCGACCCGGCGATTCGCAACGTGATCGGGGTGCTGCAGGCGGCCCCCGACATCGCCCGCCGCGTGGTGCGCGTGCGCCATATGTGCGCGACCATGCTGGAGATCCTCTCGGGCAAGGCGATTCATCCGCAGGCGGCGGTGCCCGGCGGGTTCAGCAAGCCGCTGAGCGTCGAGGAGCGTGACCGCCTGCGCCCGATGGCCGACGAGGCGCTGGAGCTCGCCCGGTTCACGATCGCGTTCGCCAAGGAAAACGTCTTCCCCAAGTACCTGGACGCCGTGAAGTCGATTGGCGTGATCAACACCGGGTTCCTTGGGACGGTCGGCGACGACGGCTCGCTGTCCCACTACGACGGCACGCTGCGCCTGATGAGGCCCGATGGCACGTTCGAGCAGTTCCGCTACGACCAGTACACCGACTTCATCGCCGAGCATGTGGAGCCGTGGAGCTACATCAAGTTCCCCTACGCCAAGCAGTGGGGCGACTTCTCGATGGACCTCGAGGCGCCGCGCGGCATCTACCGCACCAATACGCTCGCGCGCATCAACGTGTGCGACCACATCTCCACGCCGCTGGCGCAGGCCGAACTGGAGGAGTTCCGCGCCGCGTTTGGACGCCCGGCGCAACTCACCCTGCTGTATCACTGGGCGCGGCTGATCGAGCTGCTGCACAACGCGGAGAACGCCGTGCGCCTGCTGGCGCATCCCGAGATCACCAACCCCGAGACGCGCGTGAAGGTCGAACCGCGCGCGGCCCGCGGCGTGGGGTGCGTGGAGGCGCCGCGTGGCACGCTCATCCATGATTACACGACCGACGCCGACGGCTTGATCACCAACGCGAACCTCATCGTCGGCACCACGCACAACGGCGCGCCCATCAACATGTCCGTCACCCAGGCGGCGAAGTCGCTCATCCGCGGCGGCCGCTACGACCAGGGGATCCTCAACACGGTGGAGATGGCCATTCGCGCCTATGATCCGTGCCTGTCGTGCGCCACGCACGCGCTCAACGGGCGCTTTGCCGTGCGACTGGACATCGTGGACGCCGCGGGGAGGGTAGTGGACACGCTGGCGAACTAGGCGCAGTATGTCTGCATGACGCAGGGGGACCACTACCTCCCCGACTATTGCCGCAAGCCGACGCTCATCGTCGGCTGCGGCAATGTGCTGTTTGGTGACGACGGTTTCGGTTGCGCGCTCGCCGAGTATATTCAGCGCCACGCCGAGCCCTCGGAGTCCGTCTGCGTTCTCGATGCAGGCACGGGGGTGCGGAGCCTGCTGTTCACGATCTGCCTGAGCCCGGTGCGGGGGCGCCGGGTGCTCGTGCTCGACGCCGTGGACGTCGGGCGCGCGCCGGGCGAGATCTTCGAACTCAACCCCGCCGACATCCCCGCCGTGAAGCTCGACGACTTCTCGTTGCACCAACTGCCCACGTCCAACTTGCTGCGGGAGCTGCAGGAGTTGTGCGGCGTGCAAGTCCGCGTGCTGGGCTGCCAGCCCGACGCCCTGCCCGATGCCGTACGCCCGGGCCTGTCGGCCCCCGTGCAGGCGGCGTTGCCGCGTGCGGCGGCGTGGATCGGCACGTACCTGGCGGCGGAGGCGCCGTGACCCTGCGTGCACAACGCGATGGCGAGGCGCGAGAGCTCATCAACGAGTTTCTCGGCAGCACGCACGTGTTTCATTCGGTGGTCGGCGACGTCATCGAGCAGAACCTGCTGCGTGAGGCCACCGCCGGCCGCCTCACGTTTCCGCAGCTCAAGCTGCTGCGCATCGTCGCGCTCGAGGCGGTGCATACCATCAGTGAGGTGGCAGCGTTCCTTGGGGTGACGAAGGCGGCGGCGAGCAAGTCGGTGGACGGCCTGGTGCGCCGCGGCCTGCTGCGACGGGCCGAAGGCAAGCACGACCGCCGCGCCATCCACCTCTCGCTGTCGCCGCAGGGGAAGGGGTTGGTGGCGGCGTACGAACGGGCGCGCGACCGGCGGCTCGCCGCGCTGTTCGGTGAGTGCCCTGCCGAAGACCTCAAGCACACGGCGCGGCTCCTCGACCGCCTCTCGGCGAGACTCGCGGAGGACCGCGCCCATTCCAAGGAAGTCTGCCACCAGTGCTCGATCTACTTCCGAGAGCGCTGCCACGTGCGCCAACTGGTGGATCGGACGTGCCTGTACCTGCGCCACCGGTCGCGTCGGCGCAAGAAATAGAGCGCGCCGTCGCGTGAGACGGCGCGCCGGAGACCGGCGCGCGCGGGGGCAATGAGCGCGCAACGCGCGGGATTCGCGCCGTTGCCTGAGTCCGGTACACCCGCACACCGCGGGCGGTTATACTCCTATTGCTGTGCCGTCAATCCGCACGGCACCTTGCCACAGGGGCGGAGGCCGCTGGCGCTTCCGCGGCATCGGCACCGTCCGCCGCCCGGGGGTCACGAGCGTCGTGCACGAACTCAGCCTCGCTATGGAGATCGGGCGACTCGCCGAAGCAAAGCTCGGCGCGTCGGTGTCCCGTTGCGTGGCCGTGGGTGTGGAGGTGGGCACCGACAGCGGGGTTGAGCCGTCGGCGCTCGCGTTCTGCCTCGAGGCCGTGCTGAGCGAGCCCCCCTGGACCGGTGCGCGAGCCGTGCTGACCCAGCCCGAGGGCAACCAGTTTCACCTCTCCTGGCTCGAGGTCGAGGACGATGACGGTTCGGAGGATTGAAGTCCGCGAGCGGGTGATGGCCCGCAACGACGAGTTGGCCGCACAAGTCCGCGCCCGGCTCGCCGCGCGCGGCGTCACGGCCATCAACTTGATGTCCTCGCCCGGGGCGGGAAAGACGACCCTGCTCGAGCGCACGCTTGCCGAACTCGGCGAGCCGCTCGACATGGCCGTCGTCGCCGGCGACGTGCAGACGCAGAACGACGCCGACCGCCTCGCTGTCCACACGGGCCGCCTCGTCCAGGCCATCGTCACGGGCGGCGCGTGCCACCTGGACGCGCTGCAGGTCAACGACGCCCTGGACCACATCGACCTGGACCGCACCCGGCTGCTCATCATCGAGAACGTCGGCAACCTCGTGTGCCCGGCGAGCTGGGACCTCGGCGAACGGCACCGCGTGGTGCTGTTCACCGTCACCGAGGGCGAAGACAAGCCGCTGAAGTACCCGAAGATGTTCGAGAAGGCCGACTGGGTGGTGCTCACCAAGACGGACCTCCTCCCGTACCTGCCGTTCGACGTTGACCGGGCGATGCGCTACTGCAGGCAGGTGAATCCGCGGCTGCAGTTCCTGCAGGTGTCCGCCATGAAGGGCGACGGCATGGACGCGTGGTTCGAATTCCTCCGTCGCGCCGCCGCGCCGTCCGCGGGCGCCTGATGACCAGCGCGCCACTCCTGACCGCGCGACGCCTGTCCGTCACGGGCGTCGTGCAGGGAGTGGGGTTCCGTCCGTTCGTGCACCGCCTGGCGGTGCGCCTGGGCGTCGCCGGATGGGTGCGCAATGTCGCTGGCACCGTCGAAATCCACTTGGAAGGTTCGGCCGCGCAGTGCGACGCGTTCGCGGCCGCGCTGACGCGCGAAGCGCCGCCGCTGGCCCGGCTGCACGCCGTGACCGCCGCCGATACCGGCGTGGAGGGCGCGGCCGGTTTCACCATCGCCGAGAGTGCCGACGCTGACACGCTGCGTCCGGTGCCGCCCGACGTGGCCATCTGCGCCCAGTGCGAGCGCGAGTTGTTCGATCCCCACAACCGCCGGTACCGCCATCCGTTCATCACCTGCACGGACTGCGGGCCCCGCTACACGATCATCGACGCGCTGCCGTACGATCGCGGACGCACGTCGATGAAGGTCTTCGGGCTGTGCGCGCGGTGCGCGACGGAGTATGCCGCATCCGACGACCGCCGGTTCCACGCGGAGACAGTTGCCTGTCCCGACTGCGGGCCGCGCGTCTGGTTCGAGGGCGCCGACGGCGAGGGGAGCGCGGACGGCGACACGGCCATCCTGCTGGCCGCGACGGCCCTGCGCATGGGCGCTGTGGTCGGCGTGCGCGGCCTCGGTGGATTCCATCTTGCCGCAGATGCGACGAATGACGCGGCGGTGCGCCGCCTGCGCCTGCGCAAGCACCGCGATGCGAAGCCGCTGGCCGTCATGGTGCGCACGCTCGACCAAGCCCGGGCGGTGGCGCACGTCAGCAAGCGCGAAGCCGAGGCGCTGACGTCCAGCGCGCGCCCCATCGTGCTGCTGCGCCCGCGCGACCCGTCGCCGCTGGCCCCTTCGCTCGCCCCGCGCCTCGACCGCGTGGGGCTGATGCTCGCGTACACGCCGCTCCACCACCTCCTGCTGGAGGCCGCGGAGCGGCCGTTGGTGATGACCAGCGGCAATGTGAGCGACGAGCCAATCGCCATCGGGCTCGAGGAAGGGCGCGCACGGCTGCGTCCGCTCGTCGACGCGTTTCTGATGCACGATCGCGACATCCTGTCGCGCTGCGACGACTCGGTGCTGCGCGTGGCCGGCGCGCACGACATCCTCCTGCGCCGCGCGCGCGGCCACGCGCCAGCCCCGCTCGCGCTCCCTGTCCCCGCCCCGCAGCCGCTGGTCGCGGTCGGCCCGCACCTGAAGAACACCTTCACGCTGGCCCGCGAGGGCGCGGCGTTCGTCAGCCCGCACATCGGCGACCTCGACGGCCTTGAGGCACTCGAGCACTGGCAGCAGGCCTATCGACGCTACCAGGCCCTCTTCCGCGTAGCGCCTGCCGTGGCGGTTCGCGACCTCCACCCGGGGTACCTCTCTACGCGCATCGCCGAGGAGCTTGGCCTATCCCGCGTCATCGCCGTGCAGCATCACCACGCCCACGTGGCTGCCGTGGCCGCCGAGCATGGGGTGACGTCGCGGGTGGTCGGCCTCGCCTACGACGGCACCGGATACGGGGACGACGGCCACACGTGGGGGGCCGAAGTGCTGCTCGCCGACCTGTCCGGCTACCAGCGAGTGGCGCAGTTGCGCTACGTCCCGCTCCCCGGCGGTGATGCCGCGGCGCGCGAGCCGTGGCGCGTAGCCCTCGGCTACGAGTCGCAGGCCGGCTGGCAGTCCGAGGCGTTCGCGTTGGCGTACCATGGCGTTTCGCACACCCTGCGGTCCGGGGTGCAGCAGCAGGTGGCGCACGGCGTCAACGCGCCGCTCGCCTCCTCTATGGGACGGCTGTTCGACGCGGCGGCGGCCGTGCTCGGCGTACGGCGGCACGCGTCATTCGAGGGCCAGGCGGCCATGGAGCTGGAGGCGTTGGCCGGCGAGCAGTCCGCGCCTCCGCTGCCGTTTCCGACCATCGAAGCCGACGGCCGCCTCCATCTTGATCCCGTGCCGCTGCTCACCGCGCTGGGCGAGGGACGTCGGCACGGCGTGGATGTGGGGCTGCTCGCCGCGCGCTTCCACGAGAGTCTCGTCGAGGCGTCAGTGGACCTGGCCCGCCTGATCGCCGGGAGCTTTGGCATCGACACCGTCGTGTTGAGCGGCGGCACCTTCCAGAATGCGCGACTGCTGACGCGCGTCGCGCGGCGGCTTACCGAGGCGCGACTGCGCGTGCTCACGGCGCGCACCCTCGGCCCGAACGACGGCGCGATCAGCTACGGACAAGCGGCTGTGGCGTCCTGGCTGTTGTCGCACGAGTAGCCACGCCGTATTGTCCTGATCCCGGCCCCGCTGCGGGGCGCCTGCCACCCATCACCCACGAGCCTCCCATGTGTCTCGGCATCCCTGGCAAGATCACGGCGATTCGAGATGACGCCGGCCTCACCATGGGCGTCGTCGACTTTGGCGGTATTCGCCGCGACGTCTGCCTGCAGTACGTCTCGGACGAGGTGGCGATCGGCGACTACGTGATCGTGCACGTCGGCTTCGCCATCACCAGAGTGGATGAGGACGAGGCCCGCCGGACATTCGAGGTGCTCCGGGAGATGAGCCAGCTCGAGGAGCTGGATTGGATGGCCGACGTGGCCGACGCATCGCTCAAGGATACGGAGAAGCGCGCGTGAGGTACCTCGCCGAGTACCGCGACCCGGCGATTGCGAAGGCGCTCATCGACCGTATCACCACGCGCGCGACGCGGCGGTGGACGCTGATGGAGGTGTGCGGCGGGCAGACGCACACCATCGTGCGTCAGGGGATCGACGAGTTCCTCGACAGCGCCGTGGAGATGATCCACGGTCCGGGCTGTCCCGTCTGCGTGACGCCGCTGGAGCAGATCGACAAGGCTTTGGCCATCGCGGCGCAGCCGAACGTGATCTTCACCTCGTTCGGCGACATGCTGCGCGTGCCGGGGAGCGACTGCGACCTGCAACAGGTGCGCGCGCGGGGCGGCGACGTGAAGGTCGTCTACTCGCCGCTCGACGCGCTGGCGCTCGCCCGGAAGCACCCGGAGCGGGAAGTCGTCTTCTTCGCCGTGGGCTTCGAGACGACCGCGCCGGCCAACGCCATGGCCGTCTGGCGCGCGCGCGAGCTGGGCGTGCGCAACTTCAGCGTCCTCGTCTCGCACGTCACGGTGCCGCCGGCGATCACCGCAATCCTGGAGGCGCCGGACAATCGCGTGCAGGGGTTCCTCGCCGCCGGCCACGTCTGCGCGGTCATGGGATACACGGAGTACGAACCGATCGCCGCGCGGTATCGGGTGCCGATCATCGTCACCGGCTTCGAGCCCGTGGACATCCTCGAGGGCATCGCGATGGCGGTTGCCCAGCTCGAAGAAGGGCGGCACGAGGTGGAGAACCAGTACGTGCGCTCGGTGCGACGACTGGGCACCGAGCCGGCGCGGGCGCTCGTGGCGCAGGTCTTCGAGCTGACTGACCGGCCGTGGCGCGGCATCGGCACCATTCCGATGAGCGGCTTGCGGCTGCGCGACGAGTTCTCGGCCTACGACGCCGAGCGCAAGTTTGGGGTCGAGGGGCTGCGCGTGACCGAGCCGGCGGACTGCCGCGCCGGCGACGTGCTCACCGGCCGCATCAAGCCGCCGCAGTGCACAGCCTTCGGCACGCGGTGCACGCCCGAGCATCCGCTGGGCGCGCCGATGGTGTCAAGCGAAGGGGCGTGCTCGGCGTACTTCAACCTCGCCAAGTACCGCCGGGGCGAGGGGGCGGAGGTCGGCGCTTGACGCATCAGCCGGCGAATCCCGCGCACCTGAGCTGTCCGGCGCCGTTAGAAGCGACGGACCGCGTGCAGCTCGGGCACGGCTCAGGGGGCCGGCTCAGCGCGCAACTAGTGGCGCGGCAGTTCCTGCCGGCCTTCGGCAATCCCGCGCTCGAGGCGCTCGGCGACGCCTCCATCGTGACGGTCCCGGCAGGCGAACTGGCCGTCTCTACCGACTCGTTCGTCGTGCATCCTCTTGAATTCCCCGGCGGCAACATTGGTTCGCTCGCCGTGCACGGGACCATCAACGACGTGGCGATGATGGGCGCGCGCCCGATCTGCCTGACCGCCGGGTTCGTGCTCGAGGAGGGACTGTCATTCGCCGTGCTCGACCGCGTGATCGCGGAGATGGCCCGCGCGGCCCGCGAGGCCGGCGTGCCGATCGTCGCTGGCGACACCAAGGTGGTGGAGCGCGGCAAGGCCGACGGCTTGTACATCAACACGACGGGGCTGGGCGCCGTGGACACGCAGTTCCAGCCGGCGCCCGCCCGCGCGCAGGTGGGCGACGTGGTGCTGGTGAGCGCGCCGATCGCGCGACACGGCATGGCCATCATGGCCGCGCGTGAGGGACTGCAGTTCGAGAGCGCCATCACGAGCGACACGGCCTGCCTGACGCCGCTGGTGGACGCGCTGCGCCCGCTGGGGATGGATGTGCACGTGCTGCGCGACCCGACCCGCGGCGGCGTGGCCAGCACGCTCAACGAGATCGCCGTCGCGTCCGGCTTCGGCGTGGAGATCGACGAGCCCGCCATCCCTGTCCCCGGCGACGTGCGCGCCGCGTGCGAGATGCTCGGGCTCGATCCGCTCTACGTTGCCAACGAGGGCGTGTTGGTGGCGTTCGTCGCGGCGGCGCGCGCCGACGAAGCACTCCGCGCGCTGCGCGCCCATCCGCTGGGGGCGGAGGCCGTTGCCCTCGGGCGCGTCGTCGCGGCGCACCCGCGGCTCGTGGCGCTGCGCACCGCGCTCGGCAGCACGCGCATCGTGGACTTGCTGCCGGGGGATCAGCTGCCGAGGATCTGTTAACTGCAGACGGGAGACGGGAGACGGGAGACGGAAGACGGGGGACGGTAGACGGTGGACGGTGGACGGTTGACGGTTGACGGCAGGGGGCGAGGGGTCTTGAGCGTCCCGTCGTTCGTGACGAGTTTCCACGACAACTCATTCCGTACACCGTTCTGGAGGCGTCGTGGGGCATTCGCCGGGCTTTCTCGCCCTGATTGACTCGCTTCGGTCGCACGTCAAGGAAGTCACCCTCGCCCACGCGCGCGAACGGCAGGCGGCCGGCGCGCATCTCGTGGACATTCGCGAGCAGAGTGAGTGGGCGGCCGGGCATGCCGCGGGCGCGCGCTATCTCGGCAAGGGCGTCATCGAGCGCGACATCGAGGCGGCGATCCCCGCGAAGGACGCGGAGATCATCCTGTATTGCGGCGGCGGGTACCGTTCGGTCATCGCCGCCGACTCGCTGCAGCGCATGGGCTACACGAATGTCAGCTCAATGATGGGCGGCTGGCGCGAGTGGAGCGCCAGCGGCGCGCCGACTGAGTAACGGATGCCGAAGTCCATCCACGACCCGGCGGCGCGCGCCGCTCTGCTCGCCCGTCTCGACCGGCTCGACGCCACCACCCCGGCGCGCTGGGGATCGTTCACCGCGCCGCGCATGGTGACGCATCTCATCGAGTCGGCGCGCATGGCCACCGGCGACCTCCCGGTCAAGGCTCGGCGCACGTTCCTGAGCAACCGTCTCGTGCGGTATCTCTTTATCTACGTCGCGCCGTTTCCGAGAGGCGCGCCCACGGCGCCTGAGCTGCTGGCGCGCGCGCCGAACTCGTGGGCCGCCGACGTCGCCACGCTGAAAGCCGAGATCGAGCGCGCCGCCGTCCGCGGCCCGGCAGCCGCCTGGCCCGCTCACCCTGCGTTCGGCGCGCTCTCCGGCGCCGACTGGGGCGTCCTGATTCACAAGCACACCGATCACCATCTTTCACAGTTCGGCGTCTGACACCTTTCGCCATTGGAGCGACCCATGCTGAAGGAGTTCACCGCGTTCCTCAAGCAGTACGGCGTCATCGGCCTCGCCATAGCCGTCATCATCGGTGGCAAGCTCAACGACTTGGTGACCGCTGTTGTCGGCGGCCTTCTGATGCCGGTCGTCGGTCGCGTCACTCCAACCGGGAATTGGCGCGATGCGACGTACAGCTTAGGCGGCGTCAATTTCGAGTATGGCAAGGTGATTGGCGCCGGCATCGACTTCATCATCGTCGCCTTCATCGTCTTCTGGATCGCGAAGAAGATCCTGCGGGAAGAGACGGTCGCGAAGAAGTAGGACACGGCGGCGATGACGCAGGGTGAGCGCCTCGCCGCGGAACTGCGGCGCGCGTGGCACGGTGATCCGTGGCACGGCCCCTCGGTGCGCGCGGTGCTCACCCGGCTCACCGCGTCGCAGGCCGCGCACCGGCGCGCGCGCGGCTCGCACACCCCGTGGGAACTCGTGCGGCACCTGCGCCTCTGGGTGGAGGTGCCGCTGCGCCGCTTCGACGACCCAGCCGCCACCGCGACGGAGGCGGAGAACTTCACGCCGCCATCCGTGCTCACCGACGCGCAGTGGCACGCCGATGTGGACGCGCTCGGCGACGCCGTCGAGCAGCTTGCGCAGCGTGTGCAGGCGCTGCCGGACGCGACGCTCGACGCGCCGGTCGGCGAGCGCGGGTACAGCCACGCGTTCATGCTCGACGGCGTCGTCCAGCATCTCGCGTATCACGGCGGGCAGATCGCGCTCCTCGCGCGCCCCAAGGAGGAAGTCGCCAAACTACTGGCGCCGCCGCCGGTCTTTCCGCTCAGCGCCATCGCGCTGGCCGAGCTCGCCAGGCGGTTCGTCTACGACGTGCGACTCAACCTGCCGGCGGTGCCCGGCTGGCTCCTCATCGTTGCTGGCGCGGCGCTCGCCATCTGGGCGAACAATCACTTTGTCATTCGCCGCACCCCGGCGGTGCCGTGGCGAGCGCCGCGCGAGATCGTGCGCGACGGCCCGTACCGTTTCACCCGCAACCCGATGTACCTCGGGTTCCTCCTGATCATGGCGGGACTCGGTGTCGTGCGGCAGAACCCGTACTACCTGGCGCTGCTTCCCATCACCTGGGCATTTCTGCACTGGGGCGTCGTCCTGCGTGAGGAGCCATTCCTCCAGCGCAAGTTCGGCGCGTCGTACCAGCGGCTCCTCGACTCCACGCGGCGCTGGATCTAGCGGCGCGGGCGGTCGCCGTTACTCGCCGCGCCGCTTGGCGCGCGCGGTCGGCGTGGCTTCGAGGGGATTCTCCGGCCAGTGGTGTTTCGGATAGCGGCCGCGGAGATCCTTGCGCACGTCGAAGTACGAGCGCGCCCAGAACCCGGCGAGGTCGCGCGTGACCTGCACCGGCCGGTGCGCGGGCGACAGGAGCTTCAGGGTGAGGGGCACGCGTCCGGCGCCGACGCGCGGGGTCTCGGCCAGACCAAACAACTCCTGTAGGCGCACGGCCACCGCTGGGGCCTGCGGGTCGCCGTAGTCAATCGGAAGTCGCGATCCGCTCGGCGCCGTGAAGTGCGTAGGGGCGAGCGCGTCGAGCCGTTCGCGCAGGGTCCACGGCAGGCGCGCGAGCAGCGCGTCGGCGATGTCCACCCGGGTGAGCGCGTCGAGCGTGCCCGCGGCCAGCAGGGCGGGGAACAGCCACGCGTCCAGCGCCGCCAGCAGCGAGTCGTCGTCGACCGCGGGGTACGCGACATCGCACGCCGCGGCAAAGGCGAGTCGCTCGCGCAGGCGCGT